>ERZ791821.160-NODE-160-length-68555-cov-6.824161_pt1 | contig 68555 bp, 63 predicted proteins | sample MGYA00510300_ERZ791821 | MGnify/ENA primary metagenome ERZ791821 (study PRJEB30046, sample SAMN00792034) | human gut metagenome | study: EMG produced TPA metagenomics assembly of the A metagenome-wide association study of gut microbiota in type 2... | reverse complement strand
CCTGACTGTTAATCAGGTTGTCGTCAGTTCGAGTCTGACAGCCGGAGTAAAGTAATGAGTTAAAGGAAGAATGAAGAATTATCTTTGTTCTTCCTTTTTTTTGTATAGTTATTATTTTTCATGAAAAAATCCTCTAGTTTTCTTAACTAGAGGATTTAATATTAATTACTTTTTTTCTGTATAAAGTGAGTTAGACATACTAAAACTGTAAAAATTATTCCTGCACTTATCATTGGAATTCGATAATTTGGAAATATTAGTAACACAATAATCATTGCTATAAAAAATATTAGTACTGCTATATCTGATATTGGATATAACGGCATTCTAAATGTTGGAAGTTCATTCTTTGGTGTCTTTTTACGGTAAGTCATATGAGTCACGATCATAATTGACCAAATTAATAAAAACATACTCGTTGCAGTGGCAGAAATAAAGGTAAAAGCATCCTTTAAAAAGAGATTTAAAAGAGGTGCTAATGCAATTAAAACTGTTGAGAATACTAAAGCATTTTTAGGTAATTGTCGATGATCCAACTTACCTAAATGCTTACTGATTTTGTTTTTACCATTGTAATTTATTGAAAATAATAAACGGCCCGCACTATAGATAAAGCTATTAGTTGATGAAATGGCTGCACTTATAACAACAAAGTTAATTATTGAACCTGCATTTTTTATTCCTGTTGCACCTAATGCTTGGACGAATGGTGAACTTGAAGTTGAAACCTTTGTCCAAGGAATTGCTAATAAGATACTTAGAATTGCAAGCACATAAAATAAAATAATTCGAACAGGCAGTTGGTCAATAGCACGTGTAATAGTTTTCTTTGGTTCTTTTGCTTCAGCAGCAGTTAAACCAATTAACTCAACGCCGATGAAACTAAAGATTACCATTTGAAAACCTAATAAAAAGCCTTTAGGACCTTTGGCGAAAATACCGCCATCAATCATCATGTTATTCCAGCTAACATGCCCATACTTTGTTGAAGAATTTGTAATTAATAGGTAGAAGACAAGAATAACAAATGCAATAATTGTTACAATTTTAATAATTGCAAAACTAAATTCTAAGTTTCCAAATACCCGTGCTGAAATTAGATTAATACCTAATAGTACTAATAAAGTAATTAATCCGGGAATCCAACTTTGCAGGTTGGGCCACCAATATTGAAAATAAATTCCTAGAGCAGTAATTTCTGCCATAGCGAGAGTCAACCAACTGAACCAATATAAATATCCTGTTGTTGTTCCAATACTTTTTCCTAAGTATTCTGAAATAAAATCAATATAGGTATTTTTCTTAATATCTGAAAGTATCAGTTCTCCGAGTGCTCTCATTAACAGAAAAAGAAAGAATCCAACTAGGCAATAGATAAAAATTACTGCAGGACCAGCTAGTTCAATACTATTTCCAACTCCTAGAAATAGTCCTGTTCCAATTGTTCCCCCTAATGCAATTAGTTGAATATGGGCGTTTGTCAAACTCCGTTTCATAGTTTTAACCTCAGATGATTCTGAGATATTTTTTGACATTAAAATATAAAACTCCTTTCATAGTTTATTAAAATTTTAACATAAAAATCTATGATAAATGATAAAACGTATAGTTTTTAAGATTTTTTATAAGATTATGAATAAAAAAATCACTTGATACTTTTGTGAAATATTTTTCAATATTATACAAAATGTAACCGATAACATTATTAAAAACAGTTATTTCTTACTTTTTATCATATTGTGAATTTGTAAAAAGATGCACAAAGTCATTTACAAGTGTTGGATATAAGGACTATACTGTCATTGTTCAAAAAAATATGCCTAGATTTCCGAGTAGGAGGCCCAATTAAATGGTGCAAGATAAAAAGGCGACAAAAAAAGAAAAAGCAATTGATGTAAATAAAATGATTGATGGCTATGTAGAAAAAGCCCATGTTGCTTTAGATGAGATGGCCAATTTTGATCAAGAACAAGTTGATAAAATTTGTGAAGCTATTGCAAGTGCTGGGGAACAGAATAGTTATTTACTTGCAAAAATGGCTGTTGAAGAAACTGGTCGTGGAGTAGTAGAAGATAAGACTATTAAAAATATGTTTGCCAGTGAAAATATTTGGAATAGTCTTCGTCATGAAAAAACTGTTGGCGTTATTGAAGAAGATAAAGAAAAACAATTAGTTAAAATTGCAGAACCTAAAGGCGTAATTGCTGGAGTAACTCCCGTTACTAACCCAACCTCAACTGTAATCTTTAAAGCTATGCTTGCTTTAAAAACTAGAAATGCTATTATTTTTGGTTTCCACCCACAAGCACAAAAGAGTTGTGTAAAAACTGGTGAAATTATTCGAGAAGCAGCAATTAAAGCTGGTGCTCCTAAAGATGCTATTCAATGGATCGAATATCCAAGTCTTGAAGCAACTAGTACTTTAATGAATCATCCAAATGTTCAAACTATTTTAGCTACTGGTGGTCCTGGAATGGTTAAGGCAGCTTATTCATCTGGTAAACCTGCAATCGGTGTTGGTCCAGGTAATGGTCCTTCATATATTGAAAAGACCGCCAATATTCCAGAATCCGTCTATGATATTGTCCTCTCTAAGACTTTTGATAATGGTATGATTTGTTCCTCCGAAAATTCTGTAGTAGTTGATGAGGATATCTATAACGAAGTAAAAGATGAATTTAAGTCTTGGAATTGTTATTTCTTAAGACCAGATGAAATTAAGAAGTTTGAAGAAAAATTCATTGATCCTAAGAGAGGAACTGTTGCTGGTCCAGTTGCTGGTCGTTCGGCTTATCAAATTGCAAAATTATGTGGAGTAGATGTACCAGAAGATACTAAGGTAATTATTGCCGAATATAAGGGTGTGGGTAAAAAGTATCCTTTATCTGCTGAAAAGCTTTCTCCTGTATTTACCATGTATAAAGCTAACGGTCATGAAGATGCCTATAAGATTTGTACCGACCTTCTAAATTATGGTGGGCGCGGTCATACTGCGGGGGTTCATTCTCAAGATGAAAAAGTAATTGATGAGTTTTCAATGAAAATGGATGCATGCCGTATTTTGGTTAACTCTCCAGCTTCAGTTGGTGGCGTTGGTGACTTGTACAACAATATGCTTCCTTCCCTTACTTTGGGGACCGGTTCATATGGTGCTAATACTTTTTCACATAATATTGGTGCTAGAGACTTGCTTAACATTAAGACAGTTGCAAAACGTCGTGATAATATGCAATGGATCAAGGTTCCAAAGAAGACATATTTTGAACATAATGCAGCAAATTATTTAAAGCATATGCCTGATGTTGAAAGATTTTTCATCGTGACTGATGAAGGTGTAGCAAGCAAATACATTAATAAAATTACTGATATCATTAGTCAACGTCGTGGTAAAAAGAGCTATGAAGTCTTTCAAGCAGTAACTAAGGATCCTGATACTGATATAATTGCTGACGGTGTTCACCGGATGAATATCTTTAAGCCGGATGTCGTGATTGCTATTGGTGGTGGATCTGTAATGGATGCTGCTAAGGTAATGCGATTATTCTATGAAAATCCAGATATGAGTTTTGAAGATGCTTATTCAAAATTTTTAGATATTAGAAAAAGAACGGTAAGATTTCCAAAATATAATGCTATCCAATTAGTATGTATTCCAACTACTTCAGGAACTGGTTCAGAAGTATCACCATTTTCAATTATTAAAGATGCAAAGACAGGAATTAAACACACTCTTTGTGATTATTCTTTAAATCCTGATGTTGCCATTGTTGACGATCAATTTGTAGAAACTATGCCAAAGGAATTGATTGCTCGCTCTGGTTTTGAAGCATTAGCTCATGCAGTAGAAAGTTATGTTTCGACTATGGCTACTGATTTTACTCGTGGCTGGTCGATGGAAGCTATTAAGTTGATTTTTGAAAACTTAGAAAAATCATATAATGGTGATCAAAATGCTAGAAGTAGAATGCATAATGCAGCTACTTTAGCTGGTATGGCATATGCAAATGCATTCTTAGGTGTAGGACATGCAATTGCTCATACAGAATCATCTGAGTTTGGTATTCCAAGTGGCTTAAGTGATGCTATTGCAATGCCATATGTGATTAGATTCAATTCTAAAAAGCCTAGAAAACTTGCTATGCGCCCACATTATTCAACTTTTAGAGCTGATAAAGATTATGCAGAAATTGCACGTAGTCTGGGATCAAAAGGAAATAGCGACCAAGAACTAATTGATGCTTTAATCAAGAAAGTTGTTGAATTAGGACATGCTGTTGGGATGAAGTTAAGCCTTAAAGCTAATGGAATTAGTGAAGCTGATTTTAATAATAAGGTAGAAAACATGGCTGTTGAAGCCTATGGCGACCAAAACGTTGTAACAAATCCTTCTGCGTTATTGATTAGTGAAATTAAGAATCTAATGAAAGAAACATACACTGGAAAGGGTATTGAAGCTTAATTTTTTCGTATCTCTCTTAAAATATTAATATGAATTCGCACGTAAAAGGGGAAGCAATATATTGCTTCCCCTTTTTTATTTTGATCAAAAACAAAAAGAATGATAATTCTTTACCAAAGAGGGTAAGGAATATATCATTCTTTTTCTGTATGTATGTAAATTAAACTATAAAACTATTAACTTAGACTAATTTAATTTGCCGACTTTCTTCAAGATGTCTTGAGCCTTTTCAAGATAGTGGTGTTCAGTTCTGAAAGCATCAATATCTCCACCGTTGAAGTAATTTAACTTAGCAAGTTTGTCATCTAATTCTGCGAAGTCCTTCTTCAAATCGTTGATAACAGGTTCTTCTTCTTCATAGACGTAGTGGTTTTCTGTTGAATCCTTAGGACCTTCGCTTTTGAATTCTTCGATCTTGTCTTCGTCTTTGTCGACTTTTCTTGCGTGCTTAAGAATTGACTTAATATCCTTAATTGTTTCATGTTGAGCGGTGCGATGTTTCTTATCATCAATACTATCTTCAATCTTTGTTAAGTGACCTTCTGCATCTGAAATCTTCTTAGTAATTCTGTCTAATGCTTTCATTTCTCTTTTTGCATAATCTGTCATAACAATATACCTCCTAAAATCATTCTATTAACTTAATCATCTTTACTATAGAATCTAATAGTTATAGATTAAAAAATGTTGTTTTATAAAATAAGCGTATAGGTTTGAAATAACTAATACTTTCATAAATATATATGGCTATGCTTTGAATATTAATAACACAAGTTGCGATAATGTTATTTATGAATCTATGCTTTAATAGTATATTTCTACATGCATATAAAGTAGTTTTAAATAGAATTTTTAGCTTTTATAATAAGTTATAAGAAAGAAGAGTGAAATAATGCTTAGAGAAGATGCAAAAAATATCCATGAAAAAGTTTTAAAAGTAAATGATCCTGAAGCTTGGGAAAGAATTAGTCATTTTGCTTTTGAGGAAGTCCAAGATGACGTAGACCTACCAAATAAAACAAAATTATTATCTAACTTAGCTTATTTGTTAGGGATGCAAGGTTTAGAAGAATACAGCGGTTGCTCTAGATAATGGAGTAAGTCCAGTTGAAGCAAAAGAAGTAGTTTATCAAGCGGTTGATTATTTAGGATTAGGACGTGTAATGCCATTTTTTGAAGCAACAAATCAAGTTTTGCTCGATCGTGGTGTTAAATTGCCATTACCTAGTCAAGCTACCACTACTATGAAAAATCGTCTTGAAAAAGGTGAAGAAACTCAAATTAGATTATTTGGACCACAAATGAAAGATTTTGCTAAAAAGGGTATTATCAATAAGTGGTTAGTAGATAATTGTTTTGGAGATTATTACACCAGAAAAGGCTTAGACGATAAAGAGAGAGAAATGATAACTTTCTGTTATTTGGCTGCTCAAGGAGGGTGTGAACCACAATTGTTGGCCCACGCCAAGGCTAATGTAGGTCTAGGAAATGATCAACAATTCTTAACGAAGATTGTTTTAGCTAATGTTCCCTTTATTGGCTATCCTCGTAGCTTAAATGCAATTAATGTTATTAATCAAGTAAAATAGTGAGGCTATTTAATAGCGCTGAGATCATTATGGTTTCAGTGCTTTTTTATTGCACCTTCATGGCTAGACAAATAAAAATATAGTAGAATATATGTTCGAAAGGAGCTAGACCCATGAATACCGATGAATTATTAAGTTATGCTATAAGACATTTTGGAAAAAATAGTATTAGTGAAGTTAATGACAATCCTAATTTGGTAGCTTTTAGTTCACCGATTACTAAAAATTGGTTTGCTCTTTTAAATTTAGATCCTAAAAATAAAAGTTTAAACATTAATTGTGGAGATTTTGCAGCAACAATTAAAGACTTACCCGGCTTTTCGGCTTCATCCTTAATAAAAGAAGCTAAGTGGGTTGAAGTTAGCTTAGGGTTAAGTAATCAAAAAATAAAAAAAGCATTGGAATATGCTTTTAAAATCGCTCTCATGTCCAATAAACGACCTAATCCTGAAAAATTAATTTATATTCCTGATACTATTCAAAATGGTGAAGAAAGGGTCTATCAGGAACAAGAATTAAACTTTAAAAATTGGAAAAGGTCATCTAATATACTTCGAAAAGAAGAAAAATCTACAGAAGAAAAAATTAATCTAAATTTTGAAGATACCCAGCTTGTTCCTAAAGAAATAAAAAAGATGATTGAGTCCTATCAATATTCTTTACCAGGATCTGTTCGTAGAGAACAAAATTTTTATTTACAGGGTAAATTAATGGCTTTATACGAGGATCACTATGAAGGAAAACAAACTTTCCTACGATATTATCCAACTTACCATGACTTAACAGTGGGACAGGCAAGGACGTATTTCACTTGGCGTACGAAAATTAGACAAAATATCTATGAAAAAATTTCAGATTCATATGCTTACATTTATTTGTATGAATTACTAAATGGAATTGGAATTAAGGATCCAGAAGAAGGATTAGATAAGTTAATTACTTTTAATAAAAATTATGCGCAAAAATTTTCACCGGAAATAGGAGCTTATCTTGAAAGATGGATTCGTGATTATATTGTTTTTTACAATATAAATAAAGCAAATGATACGTTTTTTGTTAAAGAAAAAGATAATGATAAAAAGTATGAACGGTTGTTATCACCAGATCAATTTTCTAGGCACGAAGTTGCAGGAAGCTTAATGAAGTTATCTAATTATAAGATTAGCAATTGTCCCTTGTATAAAAAGAATATAGAAAAATTTGAACATCTTTTAGTCCTAATTTGGTACAAAATTTTAGATTTACGGAATGATGGATTTGATTTTTTTAATAGTTATATTGCTTATAAGAATCAGATGACAGTTCAACTATTTTCAGCTGCTGTATTTAATCATCAGCTAGAGCCAAAGACAACTAGTTATGAAATCGATCAAATTAGAAAATATTTTTATGATGAAGAAAAAAATACATGGTATTGTGAGTCTTACTGGGGATTGACCGGTCAAAAAAGTATTATGGGTAATTTTTTGCATGAAGTAGATCGCGAAATAAGATTATGTTTTAATTTGGGACGAAATTTAAAACCTCGAAAAATAGAAAAGCATTATCTTAGGGCTATTAGGGATGGGATTAAGGAATATCAAATAGAGGAACAAAAATCAAAACAACCTAAAATTGAATTTAACCTGGCCCAGTTATCTACAATTCGAGCGGATGCAGCAGGGATTCGAGACAGTTTATTAACTGAAGAAGAACTTCAAGCTGAGCAAGAAGAAAATAAGCAAATTGAAGAAGCTGGTGTAGATGATGAGCAAGAAAACTACGGGTTAAGCTCAGAAGAGACGACCACCATAACTTTGCTTTTAAAAGGAAAAGATCTAAAAAAATATCTTAAAGGACAGCATTTAATGGTTGCCGTTATAATTGATAACATAAATGAAAAACTTTTTGATGAATTTGGTGATAATGTCATTGAGTTTATAAATGATATACCTACAGTAGTTGAAGATTACCAAGAAGATCTAGAAGATATGTTTTTGAAAGGAACAAACTAAAGTATGGCTATTAATAAAAATAGAAAAGTGCCTAAAAGAATAGCTCAAACTATTTTGAATTCTTTAAAAGGAGGAGTAGTACCTAGAATCGGATTACCATACATTACTGTTGGAAGAAAAGCCGAAGTTGAAGCTTTATTACATGATGTAGAGCTAATCAAAGATGGAGGAGCTTCTTTTAGATTTATAGTGGGTCGCTATGGCTCGGGGAAAAGTTTCTTACTTCAAACTATTAGAAATTATGTAATGGATAAAAACTTTGTTGTGGTTGATGGTGATTTATCGCCAGAAAGACGGCTGCAGGGTGGAAAAGGGCAAGGATTAGCAACTTATCGAGAACTAATTCAAAATCTTTCCACTAAAACTAGACCGGAAGGTGGAGCATTAACCTTAATTTTGGATCGCTGGATTAATTCGGTTCAAATGCAGGTTAGATCAGATACAGGATTAAATGATGATACTCCCGCCTTTGAAGACGCAGTCAATAAGAAAATTTATGCAGTAATTTCTAATCTTTCTGAATTAGTGCATGGGTTTGATTTTGCAAAGTTGCTTGAAATGTACTATCAAGCCTATATCAATGATGATGAAGAAACAAAAGCCAAAGTTATTAAGTGGTTTAGAGGTGAATATGCCAATAAAACACAGGCTAAGAAAGAATTAGGAGTCGATATTGTAATATCTGATGACGATTGGTATGAGTATTTAAAATTATTCGCATCATTTTTTAGACAAGCTGGATATGCGGGCTTAATGATTATGATTGATGAGTTAGTAAATATCTATAAAATCCCGAATAGTATTAGCCGCCAATATAACTATGAAAAGATATTAACAATGTACAACGATGCCTTACAAGGAAAGTCGAAGTATCTTGGAATTATTATGGGTGGAACCCCTCAGGCAATTGAAGATAAGAGACGCGGAGTATATTCATATGAAGCATTGCGCTCACGTCTTGCTAGCGGTAAATTTTCTGAAGCTGGCAATCGAGATATGTATGCACCTGTTATTAAGCTTGATCCTCTTACCCCAGAAGAAATGCTTGTTTTAACTGAAAAACTTGCAGAGATGCATGCTAATCTATATGGGTATGAAAAAACAATTACAGAAGATGATTTACAAAAGTTCATAAAAATTGAATATTCACGTGTGGGAGCATCAACAAATATTACGCCACGTGAGATTATTCGTGATTTTATTGAATTATTAGATATTGTTTGGCAAAATCCAGAGACTGACGTTGAAAAATTACTTAATTCTGATAAGTTTTCTTATGCGGAATCAGAAGCAGTTTCTAATGAAAAGTCTGATGATTTTGCTGAGTTTAGAATTTAAGTGAAAAATGGATATTTTTACACGTTTTGCTCCCTTTATTCAAGATTATATTTATGAACATGGATGGAAAAATCTCCGTTCAATTCAAGTTGGAGCAGCAGAAACTATTTTTAATAGTCGAGATAATGTCTTGCTAGCTGCGTCGACTGCTTCTGGTAAGACGGAAGCTGCATTTTTTCCAATTTTAACTGATCTCTATGAAAATTCTCCTCAATCAGTGGGTGTACTGTATATTTCCCCGCTAAAAGCACTAATTAATGATCAATATGAACGTTTAAATGAACTTTGTCAGGATGTTGATATTCCTGTATGGCGTTGGCATGGCGAAGTGACCCAGACACAAAAGAGAAAATTACTTAAACATCCCTCTGGTATTTTACAAATTACACCGGAATCTTTAGAGTCATTGATGATTAATAAACACATGGATATCCCCAATTTGTTTCATGATCTGAGATATATAGTAATTGATGAATTGCATTCTTTTTTAAGATCTGACCGTGGAGGCCAAACATTTTGTTTAATCGAGAGATTATCTAAAATAGCCGGTGTTGATCCTCGTCGTATTGGACTTTCTGCAACAATTGGTGATACAAAATCTGCGGCTGAATTTTTAGGGGCTGGTTCTAAACGTAAAACTACTGTTCCTAAAGTAGAAGGAAGTGGACAAGTTTGGCGGCTATCAATGGAACACTTTTACGATAATGGCCCACAGGCTGATAGTAATGATTTTGATCCTGCTCAACCAGTTTTAGATGAGAAAAGTGATCAATCTCCAAACACAGCTGATCCATCAATGGCTTATATTTTTGAACATACACGCGGCAAAAAATGTTTAGTCTTTACTAATAGCCGTGAAGAATGTGAAGCAGTTTGTCAGATATTAAGACAATACTGTGAAGTAAAACATGAGCCAGATCGTTTTTTAATTCATCATGGTAATCTATCGGCTGCTTATCGGCAAACTGCTGAAGCAGAAATAAAAGATGAAGATTCTTTGATGACTACTTGTGCTACCGCCACACTTGAATTAGGTATCGATATTGGAAAATTAGAGCGTGCTTTTCAGATTGATGCGCCATTTACTGTATCTGGCTTTTTACAAAGGATGGGAAGGACAGGACGTAGAGGCAATCCTTCTGAAATGTGGTTTGTAATGCGCGAATCGCATCCTGAATCCCGTGCTATGCTTCCTGAGATTATTCCTTGGTCTTTATTACAAGGGATTGCTTTAGTTCAACTCTATTTAGAAGAAAGATGGGTAGAACCTCCTGAGCCCAATCGCTTACCATATAGTTTGCTCTACCATCAGACTATGTCTACTTTAGCTTCCAATGGTGAAATGACGCCTGCAGAGCTAGCTTCACGAGTATTGACACTGCATTATTTTCGGAATGTTAGTCAAGATGATTATCTAGTATTACTTAGACATCTAATTAAAGAAGATCATATTCAGCAAACTGAAAATGGTGGTTTAATTGTAGGTCTAAGTGGTGAGCGCATAGTTAATAATTTTAAGTTTTATGCTGTTTTTCAAGAAAATGAAGAATATGCTGTTAAGTCAGAATCAGAAGAGCTGGGAACTATTGTTAAACCACCGCCGGTTGGGGATAAAATAGCGATAGCGGGTCGTGTTTGGGTAGTAGAGGATGTAGATCGTAAACGACATCAAGTCTATTGCCATCCTGTTAAAGGACGTATTCCGGCATATTTTGGGGATGTTGCAGGAGATATTCAACCTGAGATTTTACAAAGAATGAATAAAATTTTAACCGAGAAAAAGCAATACCCCTATCTAATGAAACATGCTATTGCGCGTCTTAAAGAAGTGCGTGATACTGCTAAAACTTCGGGGATGCTAGAAAGTAATTTGATTAACTTAGGCGGAAAAATGTGGTGTCTCTTTCCTTGGACAGGGACATATGCATTTTTGGCTTTAGAAAGGTTAATTAAAATTAAGTGTGCTAAGCGAATTGGCTTGCGCGGCTTTAATTCTAGTCGTCCGTATTTTATGCAATTTGCAATGGATGTAAGTAAAGAAGAATTTTTGAAAATTTTAGTAGAAGAAGCTAATAAGGATTTTGACCCATTAGAGCTAGTGTATCCAAATGAGGTACCGGTATTTGATAAATATGATGAATATCTGCCCGATGAATTAGTGAGAAAAGAATTTGCTCATAGTATTTTGGATATTGAAGAAATGAGAAAATGCGTTAATCAATTGCAATAAAAAAAATCCATTCAGTCGTGATGATTGAATGGATTTTTTTGATTTATTTATCTTCGTAACCCTTTGGGTGACTCTTGTGCCAGTTCCAAGCAGTAGCAATTACGTCATCAACATCTTCATGTTTTGGCTTCCAGCCTAAAACTTTACGAGCTTTGCTTGAGTCAGCAACTAAGGAATCAGGGTCTCCGCCTCTTCTTGCACCAATGGTGTAAGGAATGTCGATACCAGTAACTTTTTTAGCAGCTTCAAGAATTTCTAAGTTAGAGTATCCTTGGGCAGTACCTAAGTTAAAGACATCAGATTTATTAGTGTCCATCACATGTTTAAGAGCTAAGATATGAGCATCAATTAGGTCTTCAACTTGAACGTAGTCACGGACGTTAGTACCATCTTTAGTGTTATAGTCATCTCCAAAAATAGTGAAGTTCCCGTCGCCTGCAATAGCACTCTTTAAAATGTTAGGAATCAAGTGAGTTTCAGGTCCGTGATCCTCACCGATTGAACCATCACTTGAAGCACCAGCTACATTGAAGTAACGAAGGGCGATTGACTTAATTCCATTAGCCTTGTCAGCCCAGTGCATAATTTTTTCCATCATCATCTTGGTTTCACCATATGGGTTAATTGGATTTAATGGAGTGTCTTCAGTAATTGGTAATTTTTCAGGAATACCATAAGTAGCAGCACTAGAAGAGAAGACTAAATATTTAACTTTAGCATCTTCCATAGCTTGAAGTAGTGAAATCATTCCAGAAACATTATTATCATAGTATTTCAAAGGCTTCTTAACTGATTCACCAACTAATGAGTAAGCAGCAAAGTGCATTACTGCGTCAATATTTTCATCACGTAAGATTTTGCTTACTAAATTAGTATCTTCAATGTCACCTTGATAGAATTTAGCTCTCTTGTCCACGGCCTTTCTGTGACCAGTGTAGAGAGAATCAAGGACAATAACATCGTTTCCTTCTTCAATTAATTTTCTAACAGCGTGAGAGCCAATGTAACCAGCTCCGCCGATAACTAATACTCGCATTAACGTGTTACTCCTTTTTAAATAAATAATAACCGAATCAAGTTAATTTTATCATAATAGATTAGTTTGAAAATTCTGATTTGAAAATTTGTGCATTATTGCTACCGTGAATATCGATAACTGCAAAATCTACTTCTTTTATTGAAGAGGGATGAGAAAAAACATCATGCCACATTTTAGCAACTTCTTTTGAAGAAAAGCCAAATGCTCCTGCTCCCTATGCACCTAAAACTAAATAATCTATTTGTTGATCTTCAGCTATGTTTTTAACAAAATACATTCTATCTTTTAAAGTCATGCAAGCCTCTTCATAGGAAATATTATATAGTTTAGCTTTCCTATAGTAGGGTGCTGCGCAGGTAATTACATCGATTGTATTTATCAATTTACCATCAAGATTAGTAAAGACGACATTGGGACTATAGATAGCACGATTGCGATAAAGATGATAATTGATATGTTGATTATTCCACTTATAGTAATTTTTTAAAGTGCTTATGATTTGATATAGGTTAGATTGATGACATAATATTTCCTCTTGAGCAGTTGCTCCTTGTAAATACCTGCCACCAGGTGAAAGATAATCAGCAAAGTTTAAAAGAGCAATTTTATAAGTGGAGTATTTTTCTTTTAAATTAACAGCTGCATGAGCTGAGCTTAAATTTACAAATTTAAGTTTAGAATAATGATGATTAGTGTATAAAAAAGTATCTCGGCCATCATAAATCTTACTTTGTTGAATACTCAACGTAGTGTCATCAGAGTATTTCTCTTTCATTAGTATATTATTTTGATTGGCCATAACTGTATAATTGTGAAACAACTTTGTATCCTCATTTTTTCGTATATGTAGATATTTATATAAAAATTATAAGCATAAAAGATGCAAATTAATATTTTATGTATAAAATAATAGTTAAAAGAATAAACTTATAAAAAGTAAGAGAAAAATGATATGGAGACAATTAAAAACATAATTATCGGCTTTGGAAAAGGTGGGAAAACCTTAGCTAAATTTTTAGCAAAAAAGGGAGAAGAAGTATTAGTAATTGAAAAATCTAATAAGATGTATGGAGGTACTTGTATTAATATCGCCTGCCTACCTTCAAAAAGATTAATTATTGAAGCCGCAAATGGCGTTTCTTATGTGGATGCGGTAAACGGTAAAAATGAAATGACTGCACAATTGCGGGAGAAAAACTATCATATGCTTGCAGACGAAAAGACTGTAACTGTATTAGATGGAGAAGCGCATTTTATTGCTGATCATGAAATTGAAGTAGAACTTCCGAATGGTAAAAAAGCTCAGTATAAAGGAGACCGTATTTTCATTAATACTGGTGCAGTTCCAGTGATGTTACCAATCCCTGGCTTAAAAGAAAGCAAGTATATCCTTGATTCAACTCAAGCCATGGATGAAAAGAAGATGCCAAAGAATTTAACAATTATTGGAGCGGGATATATTGGGTTGGAATTTGCTGGTATGTTCGCAAAATATGGTAGTAAAGTTACAGTGCTTGATCATAATAAGGAATTTTTAGCCCGTGAAGATGAGGATATTAGTAATGTGGTAAGAAAAGATATGGAAGACGCTGGTATTAAGTTTGAACTTGGCGCTGATATTGAAAAGATTATTGATGAAACCACTGATGCAAAAGTTACTTATCAAATAAATGGAAAAACAAAGACGATTAATGCAGACCGAATTTTGGTAGCAACTGGTCGTAAGCCAAATACTGAAAACTTATGTTTAGAAAATACTGCAATTGAAACGACTGATCGTGGCGCTATAAAAGTAGATGATTTTCTAAGAACTACTGTGGATAATGTATGGGCAATTGGGGATGTTAAAGGAGGTCTTCAATTTACCTATATTTCTTTAGATGATTTTAGAATTATTAAAGATCAACTGTTTGGTACGGGTGCTCGCATGGTTAGTGACCGAAAGGTAATTCCTTATAGTGTATTTATTTCACCTGCCTTGTCTCAAGTTGGTTTAAATGAGAAGCAAGCAAATAAATTAGGAAAAGAATACAAGTTATTTAAGTTGCCAGTTACAGCAATTCCTAAAGCAAAAGTTGCAAAAGATAATAGAGGTTTATTTAAGGCACTCGTTGACCCAGAAACCGAAAAAATTCTAGGGGCTACACTTTATGGAATTGAGTCATATGAATTGATTAACATGATTTCTTTAGCGATGAAGGCTCATTTATCCTATACGGTTCTAAGAGATCAGATTTATACTCATCCGACAATGTCTGAAGCTTTTAATGACTTATTTAAATAAATTAATTGTAAAAAGCTAAATTTCATGAAAAAAGCATAAATTACTTTTATAATGTAAGTAATTAAAGAAATGAGGAAAAATATGAAATTTAATTCAGTTGAAGATACATACACATTGAATAATGGTGTCAAAATTCCGATTATTGGTTTTGGTACTTGGCAAACTCCAGACGGTGATGTGGCAAAACACGCAGTTGAAGCAGCATTGAATAGCGGCTACAGACATATTGATACTGCTGCAGCTTATGGAAATGAAGAAAGTGTAGGAGAAGGAATTAAGAATAGTGGCATTAACCGCCATGACTTATTTATTACTACTAAACTTTGGAATTCAGATCACGGTTATAAGGAAGCAAAAGCTGCAATTGATAAAAGTTTGCAAAATTTAGGGACAGATTATTTAGATTTATATTTAATTCACTGGCCTAATCCATTGGCTCTTCGAGATCACTGGGCTGAAGCAAATGCGGAAAGCTGGAGAGCTATGGAAGAAGCGGTTAAGGCGGGTAAGATTAGAGCTATTGGAGTTTCTAATTTTAGAAAGCATCACCTAGAGGAATTGCTTAAAACTGCAGAAATAAAACCAGCCGTTAACCAAATTATGCTTAATCCAAGTGATTTACAATCAGATGTAGTGAAAGTAAATAAAGAGTTAGGATTATTAAGTGAAGCATATAGTCCATTAGGCACTGGTGGTTTATTAGGAAATGAAGTTGTTAACGAAATAGCTAATGAAGTTGGAAAGTCACCGGCTCAAGTTTTAATTCGTTGGTCGCTAGAACACGGATTTTTACCTTTACCTAAATCAGTTCACGATAAATACATTGTAGCCAATATTGATGTATTTGATTTTGAATTAAATGATGAGCAGATGAGCAAATTAGATAGTTTACATGGAGTTAGTGGCTTAGCTACTGATCCAGATACGGCTAACTTTTAATTAAAAGTCGAAGTAGGGTTACTTCGACTTTTTTATTTGTAAAATTTTACTGATGCTTTACAGGGGAAGAAAATCTTTGTTATAATTCTAGTGTTAATGCTGAATTAGCTCAGTTGGTAGAGCGCTTCCCTCGTAAAGAAGAGGTCGCCAGTTCGATCCTGGCATTCAGCACTCAGGGTATTAACTAAGAGTCTTTCAAATAAAATTTTAGAAAACTTTATTTGGTAGGCTCTTTTTTTACATTAACATTCAATATAACCTAAAAAGCAGGGCCGGGGCTCTGCTTTTTAGGTATACTAGTAGAAAAATGAAATGAGTGAGATTATGACTTTAATTTATACACGCTATGCCACTAACGCCGATTTATCAAATATCATGGGTATTATTAATGAAGCAAAAGATTTTCTAAAGCAAAGCGGAAGTAGTCAATGGCAAGGAACCTATCCGGACGAAGATACAATTTTAACTGATATCAAAAATAAAAGTGCCTTGGTTTTAATGGTAGATGATAAGGTGGCTGGCTATGCGGCAAGTGTTGTTGGGATAGAGCCAACTTATCAGAAAATAAATGGAAAGTGGGAAAATACTAAAGATGAGTATGCTACTTTTCATCGTTTAGCTATTAGCAGTAAGTATCGCGGGATGCATTTAGCTAATTTTATGTTTTCAGATTTGATTTCAATTATGGTAAACCAAGGAATTAAAAACTTTAGAATTGATACATCACGTAAAAATCAAATTATGCAACATTTAGCTTTAAAACATAATTTTATTGAACGTGGGATTATTATGGTTGATGAAGATCCAGAGGATCCTAGTCGTTTAGCCTATGAATTAAATCTATAATTTGATATGTTTGTTCAAAATTACTACTCCAATAATTAGTAATAATATTGCTACTGCATGAATTAAAATTTGCATTGGTTCACCATGCGCAGTAATTAAATTTCTTAAAAGGGCTGTAATTCCTAGACTCATTAAAAAGTTTAAGCTTGTATGGCCCATATGCTTTAAGGCTGCCACAATCATAGCCGAAAATTCAAAGAATAAGAAGAAAGTGACTATTTCATCTAACACTTTCGTAGGTATGTTAATTAAATTATTGCTAATCATAATACGACCTATTGCAAATAATTGACTAAACATCAGGATCAGCATTAAAGCCCCTAAAATTCCTAAAGCAATTATAGTAAAAAAGCGTAGAATATTAGCATATTTACTAGCTGTTTTATTAAATTTTTTCATTATATATGTACCTTTCAATTGCAGATAAGAATATTTTTACGCTTTTTAGTTAATTTTTCCAGAGGTGTTGTACGCCTTAATTTCATTAAAGAATGATATCTTTAATATAGAGGAGTCTAAAAATTACTTATGAGGTATTAAAAATGCCGTTTACTTTTTCTGAAATTATTGTTTTATTTTTTACATATTCTGTAATTGGCTGAATATGGGAAACAATCTATTGTTCGATTAAGGATCATCATTATGATTATCGGGAATTTTTGTTTGGGCCTTATTGTCCCGTATATGGCTTTGCAGTAACAACGATTTTAATTTGTACATATCGCATTCAAAATAATCTTTTCCTATTGTATATAGTTGGTGTAATAGTAGCGACAATTTTTGAGTATTTCGCTAGTGTATTTTTACAATATGTTTTCCATATGAAGTTATGGGACTATTCGTATTTATGGGGCAATGTCCAAGGTAGGATTGCACCAATTATTTCTTTATTTTGGGGATAGGGGTAGTCTTTCTTGTAAAAGTTATTCAGCCATTTGTTCAAAAGTTAATTACTTGGGAAGAAATAAAAACGCATGGCTATCTTGCTTTAATAATAGTAATTGTGATGGGAACAGACTTTATTCCTACTATCTTTAGTGTAGAGAAACTACATATGAGTACTAAAATTTGGAATGAACGCTTAAACACTCGCATGAAATTAGATGAAGGTAAATTAAACCAGGCCTTTGATAAATTAATGGAAACATTATCCTGGAATCAGAAGCGATTCCTTACGAGTTTCCCGCAGTTAAAGTTTACTGATACAAAGAAATTTAACCAATTTAAGAATAGATGGATAAAGAAAAGAAGAGAGAGTTAAGAAAAATGACTCTCTTTTCTTTGTTTTGCTACAGAAAGATTACATCGTTACATTATTGTAACTTAAGGCGCAAATATTACAGGAATGTAACAAGATGAAATATATCCTTAATTTTCTAGGAACTATTCTGCAATATTGGCCATGTATTATATAAGCTGTAAATAGAAGTGACGAAATAATGATTCAAATCAAATTTATCAAGGAGAGAATTTAATTTTGGATATGCTTAATAAAAATTTGAAATCTACTTTAACTAAAACTGCTGCAGCTGCTGCCCTTACTTTAGCAGGTGCTGCAATTGTAAATAACACTCAAAACACTGTAAAGGCTGCAGAAGTTACTGTTGGTCAACAAGAAAAAGTTGTTACAATTAACTACCTTCCACACAAAAGCATTGCTGTTTGGAATTCATACGGTCCTGATAAGCAAATGACTGGTCAATACTTACCACATGCAACTGCTTGGAAAGTTATCAGAGCTGCATATGACGATGCTGGTAACAAGTGGTACGATCTTGGTGCAAACCAATGGGTAATGGCTAAGTACACTCGCTTAGGAAAAGATACTGTTGATCCTAATGTTGCTTCAGAATTGTTTACTTCACAAGCAAGTTCATACAATACTGCTGCACAAACTCAAACTACTCAAGGTTCATACTCAGCACCTAAGACTTCTGTAGGTACTTACTCTTCAGTACAAAGTACACAACAGACTCAACCAGTACAACAAGCACAACCTGCACAATCTCAATCAAGTTATACTTCAAATGTATCTGGTTCTGAAGCAGCAGCTAAAGCTTGGATTGCAGGTCGTGAATCCGGTGGTTCATACTCAGCAAGAAATGGTCAATACATTGGTAAGTACCAATTATCAGCATCATACCTTGGTGGAGATTACTCAGCAGCAAACCAAGAACGTGTAGCAGATAACTACGTAAAATCACGTTACGGTTCATGGTCTAACGCTCAAAGTTTCTGGCAAGCAAATGGCTGGTACTAAAAGTTAGTGAATATATAAAGAGATATCAGTTATGATATCTCTTTTTTGTGTATTCGTAGTCCGAGAACGGAAAATACACAATTCATTTTTGTGACATTCTCGTCTTATTTATCACTTAGCATCTAATAAATCATTAAGGGGGCAGTAAGACAGAAGAGGGCTAATTCATAAGGCATAGTAGTTTTATATAGGAATATTACAAGAAAACGTGTTCAAGTTACAAATATTACATAAACTGTAACATAAGGCACTTTTATTTAATAATGTGGTAGCATTTATGTCATGGTTTTGACATTTTGAGGCTGTATTATGTAACTTGTAAATTAAATGACTGATAAATATGAAAGGAAGAATTTCTCTTGAAATTTCAATCTATCTTAACTAAGTCACTTGCAGCAGCTGCTCTTACCGCAACTGGTTTGGTAGCTTTAAATTCACAAAATACTAATGACGCACAAGCTGCTACTATTGTTCAAAATGATACTAATGTTGTAACTATTAACAATGCAAACTCTACTGTTGCCGTTTGGGATGGCATTGAAAATGCCAACTTTACTGGTAAAGAATTAGTACATGGTACTACTTGGAAAGTTGTAAGAACTGCTTACGATGTTATGGGTAACAAGTGGTATGATCTTGGTGCAAACCAATGGATTATGGCTAAGTACACTGTAGAAGGTGGAAATGCTGCTAGTGCCCAAGTTGCTACTCCAGTAGCTCCTCAAGCACAAGCTCCTGTACAACAACAAACTACTGTACAAGCTCCAGTACAAAAGCAAGAAACTACTCAAGTACAACAAGCAAAACCAGCTACTCCTGCAGCTTCACAACAAGCTTCTGCACAACAAACTACTCAAGTACAAGCTCCAGCACAAAAGCAACAAACTGCTGTACAAGCTCCTAAGACTAACTACAACTACAATGTACAACGTACTTACTCAGCTCCTGTACAACAACAAAGAACTTACAGCTATGCTCCAGCACAAAAGCAAACTACTCAAGTAGCACAACCTGCTCAAACTCAAGCAACTACTAGCTACACTTCAAACGTATCTGGTTCTGAAGCAGCAGCTAAAGCTTGGATTGCAGGCCGTGAATCAGGTGGTTCATACTCAGCAAGAAATGGTCAATACATTGGTAAGTATCAATTATCAGCATCATATCTTGGTGGAGACTACTCAGCAGCAAACCAAGAACGTGTAGCAGATAACTACGTAAAATCACGTTACGGTTCATGGACTGGTGCTCAAAAGTTCTGGCAAACTAACGGCTGGTACTAAAATATCAACTGAATTATGCTTAAAAAGATCGCCAAAAGGCGATCTTTTTTATGCTCCTAATTAATTTTAAAAATAATAAATATTTTTAGGGGATTTTGTTGACAGAGGTTCGTATTTATAATATGATATTAATCGTTGAGTGATTAAGTTCATTCAAATAGAGCCAACAAGTAAAAGGCTTGAAGGATGGGTTATAGCCAAGTGGTAAGGCAATGGTTTTTGGTACCATCATGCGCTGGTTCGAATCCAGCTAACCCAATAGATTTGCCAGGTTTTACCTGGCTTTTTTTGTACATAAATTTGGATTGGAAGAGATCATAATGGAAACAAGACATGGACGTAATTCTTTTTTTGATGGGGGCTTAATTTCTTTTATTGGTTGGCATATCTTAGGAACACTTATTACTGTTTGTACATTAGGGATTTGCTATCCTTGGGCTGTGTGCATGATTTATGGTTGGGAAATTAACCATACTGTAATTGAAGGACATAGGATGAAATTTACTGGAAGTGCCTTTGGATTATTTGGGAATTGGATTAAGTGGCTACTTTTAACCATTATTACAGTCGGCATTTATGGCTTTTGGGTAGGAATAAAAATTCGCGATTGGAAGGCAAAAAATACAATTTTTGTTAACTAATAGAAAAGACTAGAGATGATATAAAAAATGCACCATCTCTAGTCTTTTAATTTACAAAAAATTATTTTTCATCAAATGGATATTTCATTCCCCACGAAGTACGAACACTCGTTAAGATATGTGCTACATCTCTTGAAATACTTAATTCACCATCATCATGGCCTTGTTCGATATAACGCTCCATGTCTTGTATTTCATATTCAAGTGCTTCAGAAGTTTTACCAGCTGTTATTGTTTCATGACTTTCTTCATGAGCACTTGCAGTATAAGTAATCTGAGCTTCAGTTGCTCGAGGATAATTAGATATTTCTATATAGCCTTTAGTTCCAGAAATCACACCTCGTTTAGGCTGTTTTGCTCGCATTGAAAGAGCCATAACCGCCATTTCGTCATGAGTATTTTTTAGGATAATTCCTGATTGTTCATCAACACCCGTTTCAAAAAATTTTACTGTTGTTAAAATGCTTTTTGGTTGTTTTGATAAAAACATTCTTGCAAAAGCAGTAGCGTAGCCACCAATATCTAGAAGAGCTCCGCCAGCTAAAGCTTTATTAAAAAATCTATTGCTTGGATCATAGTCTTTAAGACTACCAAAGTTTACTTGGACTAGCTTAATTTTGCCTAATTTACCATTATCAATTAAATTCCTAACTTTTTGGTAAATAGGCATGTGGTAAAGTGTAAATCCCTCTGATAGGATCAAATTCTTTTCCCTAGCAAGTTTTTCTACTTTATCAAATTGATCTGCATTCACTGTAATAGCTTTTTCACAGAGAACGTGTTTACCAGCATTTAAAGCTTTTTTGATGTAGTCATAGTGAAATGTATGTGGAGTAGCAATATAAATAATTTGGATATTTGGATTATTAATCATTTCGTCAGGATTAGTAAAGATATGTTTGACACTTTTTTCAGCAGCAAATTTTTTTAATTCATCTTCATTTGGATTAGCTGCTGCGTATACTTCACCTTTGCTAGCTTGCAATGCATCTGCCATTTCATGCGCAATCCATCCTGTACCAATAATACCCCAATTATATTTTTTCATAATTATTATCCTTTCTTTATTTCAACTGCTTTATTTTTAGTTTCAGTTATAATGCTGGTAACAATTCCTTCAAAATATGAACTACTTACAACCCCATTTTGTTTTAGGAGAAAACTGTTTAGCTTTTTTATATTATTCCAAGAAGTTTGAGGATAAATATCAATTAAAATATTACCCAATGGTGATCGCGCAAAGGATGCTACTGCTTTACCCAGACGAATTTTATAGTCGTATTCTTCAGGAATAGAGTTTATTACATTTTCAAGACAAGCGGGGACTACCTCAAGACAGAGGGGAATAGTAGGGGATAGTTCATCTCTAAATCGTTCTGCTGGAAGCAATAAGATATATTCTTCCGTATTTTCAGCGGCTAGCTTTTCAAAAAGATGGATACCACCACCGCTCTTTAGAGCATTGAAATTTTTATCAATGCTATCACATCCATCAAAGGCTAGGTCTAAGTGAGATGAGTTTTCACTAAAAGGTAGTACCTTTAATCCAAATTGTTTACATTTAGCTTGAGTTATTTCAGAGGGAGAATAGAGTGTTAGATTCGAAATGTGTGCTTGACATAGATCTTTTGCGAGATTCAGCACATTGCTTCCACCACCCAAACTAATACTCATATTGGGTTTAATCTTACTAAGTGCTTTTTGACTAAGTAGTGACATTTTAGTTCTCCGTAAATTATTTTTATAAATATAATTTTGTAAAAATTATTTACACGCTAAATAATACTTTTAAAAATTATTTTCGTCAAATGCAAAAATATGAAAATTATTTTATAGGAATGGTATAATTTTTATGAAATGAGGAGAAATTTTTGGAAAATATTATTGATAAAATTTATGTGCAAATGAATAAAATGTCCGCTTCTGATCAAAAAATTGGAAGAGCAATTCTTGAAAACCCGGTTGAAGTTATAAATATTACAATTTCTCAATTAGCTAAAAAAGCAAAAGTAAGTGATGCATCTATAACAAGATTTTGCCGGAATTTATCTTTATCAGGATTTCATGAATTGAAAATTTTACTTGCACAAAGTATGGGGCAAAAGGAGAGTGAATCCTTAAGAGAACTACCTAAGGATGATATACAAGCTGCTCTAGCCCAAATTGAAAAAAATAAAATTAATGAAATTCAATCTACTTTAGGTCATATTCCAACCGATCAATTAGAGCAGATTCTTTCTCTAATTGAAAAAAGTAGAATTGTTCAAATCAGTGCTGAAGGCGATACCTATCCTGTAGCTGCAGATGCAGTTTATAAATTTAATCAAATTGGTATTTTATCGTTTGCTTCTGGTGGAAATGTTGAAACAGCTGATGCACAAACGATGAATTTAAACAATAAGGATTGTTTAATTGTAATTTCAAATTCTGGAGAATCGGCAGCTCTAATAAAAGAAATTGAGTTGGCTAAAAAGAATAAACTTAAAATTATCGGTATTACTAATAATCCAGATTCTCCGATTGCGTTAAATAGTGATTATCATTTAAGAACAGGAGTAAGACAAACGGTTTTACAAAATCAATATTACTTCTCTCGTGTAGCAGCTTTTACAATTATTGAAGCCTTATTTTTGTTGCTTATTAAAAGAGACGAGAAGCGAATTGAAAAGATTAAGCAACATGAAAAAATAGTTTCTAGTCAAAAGATATAAAATGAATTTAAAACTTAGGGCAAATGGATTATCCTTAAGGTGTAAGAATTTTTATAGAAAGTAGGAATTACAATGAGAAATGTAGCCGTAATTGGTATGGGACATGTTGGTGCGACAGTCGCTTTTACTTTATTTACTCATGGGATTGTTGATAATTTATACTTATTAGATAAAAATCAAGCTAAAGCAGAGGCGGAATATAATGATTTACGTGATACTTTAGCTAGAAATGATTATCATGTTAATGTGTTTCTAGGTGATTATAGCGATTTAAAGGATGTTGATATTATTGTAACTTCCTTTGGTAATATTGCTGCGACAGTTAAAACTGGAGATAGATTTGGTGAATTTGAAATTAATTCTAAGAATGCTAAGGAAGTAGGAGCTAAAATTAAAGAATCTGGCTTCAAGGGTATCCTAATTAATATTTCAAATCCATGTGATGCAATTTCGACTATTTTACAAGAAACTACTGGTTTATCTAAAAAACAAGTCTTCGGAACTGGAACTTTCCTAGATACTGCTAGAATGCAAAGAATTGTTGGGGAAGCACTTAATGAAGATCCAAGAAATGTAGCAGGATTTGTTTTAGGTGAACATGGAGCATCTCAATTCACTGCTTGGTCAACTGTCTCAGTTAATGGCAAGTCGGCTAAAGAACTGTTCACAAAAGAACAAGAGGAAAAATTAAGTGCACAACCTAATAAAAATTCGATGAAAGTAGCATTTGGAAAAGGATATACCTCATATGCAATTGCAACTTGTGCTGTTCGCTTAATTCAAGCTGTATTTAGTGATGCCAGATTATTTGCACCAACTTCTGTATATTTAGATGAAGTACAAACATATATTGGATATCCAGCAATTATTGGAAAAGATGGGGTAGAAAAAGTTATTCCGTTAGAGTTAACTTCTGAAGAAGATGAAAAGCTAAGGGAATCAGCTGATATCATTAAGAAGCATATTGCTCAATTAAAGTAGTTAATACTAAAATAAAAAAATTAGATTTTTTTCTAATTTTTACTTGCTTTTTGCTAGGCAGTTCGTTATTATAATTAAGTAACGTTTCGGAGGCCTAGCGAAGTGGCTAAACGCGGCGGTCTGTAAAACCGCTCTCTCTGAGTTCGGTGGTTCGAATCCACTGGCCTCCATTGCTGAATTTTATTCAGCTGGTTGCATTGAACAACAAGTAAAAGTTCAATCAAATGGGTTATAGCCAAGTGGTAAGGCAATGGTTTTTGGTACCATCATGCGCTGGTTCGAATCCAGCTAACCCAATAGTTCGAAAGAACACCCAACCCGAAAAAAGGTCATCATATGATGACCTTTTTTGTTATATTGCGTTTTTAATTTATACTTTGTATTTTACCTTTCCAGTTAAGGATACCATCAGAAATGTTAATTAAATTATTATAACCTTTAGATTTTAAAAGTTGGCATACATGATGTGAAAGATCGCCAGACCGACAAATAAAATAGTAGGTCTCATTTTTAGGATCATTGAAGTACTTTAATTCTTCAAAGGGTAGATTATGACTCTGAGGAATATGACCTGATGCAAATTCAATTGGTGTTCGTAAATCATATAAATTGATGTTAGAATCTTTTTCTAAAATTTCTGCTAATTGATTTGTAGTAATGTTAATCATAGTTACCTCCTTTGATGATTATATTTAAGCAGAAAACATTGAAAATAAAGGGAATAATGTATGAAATTTTTGTGTAGAAAGGATCGATTTGTATGGCACGTCTTGTTAAGGTCAGTGGTCGAGGAGACGGTACTACTTGGGAAAGTGCTCTTAAAGACTTGCAGCCTGATGATGTATTACTACTTGCTCCTGGATTTTATGAGTTAGATCGAGGCTTAGAAGTAAATAATGTTACAATCAAGGGAACAGGCAATACTCCCGATGAGACAGTAATTAGTGGCTTTTTTGTGTTAGAGAATAATTGTAACTTTTTTACATTAGAAAATATTGCTCTTCAAACAAAATCAGGTCATAATACTATTTACGTTGAAGATGATGCCGATACCTATCTTACTTTACGTAATACTACCCTTTATGGGGATGAAGATGATATGGCTGCAATTGCTGTGAATGGTAAATGTACACTGGAATTATTCTCAAGTAAAATTTTGAATTCTAGTGTTTCTTTATTTGCTCAAGCTGATTTTAGACTTACTATGACTGACTCGTTAATTGATTATGATTCTGAAAATTACGCAGCTTTAGGTATTCAGGGAAAAGGGACTGCAATTATTTCTAACAGTATGATTCATGGTAATCTAAGTACATACCCTAATTCAAATGCTGAAGTTGACTTGAATAATACGTCTATTTCCTATGGGTTAATTCATGGGCAGACTTGGGTAAATATGCTTAATTCAACTGTTGAAAAAAATGATGACTCTAGTTTCTATATTTCAGATGATTCATGGGTAAATATTTTACAGTCTGAATTTAAAGGTGGTATTTTTCTAGACAAAAATACGAGAATTTTAATTCAGAATAGTAAAATAGACCGTTTAATTGCTTGTGATAATGCAAAAGTAACCTTAAATAATTCTACTATTGTCAGTCATGCAGATTTTCAAGATAAGGTCACGGCAGATGCAACTAGAGTTGCTTTTTCTGGAAGAGATGATTTTGAGTATTTCTTAGCCTTAAATGGACAAGCGACTTTAGGAGGACGAGACTTAATTATTAATCCGAATGGTAGCAGGTTGGCAGTACAGGATGATGCTAAGCTTAAAATAAATATTGTTTCAAGTAGTACTCAAGATTTAGAGGTTGAATGCAATAGGAGACCAAATATTAATATTTTGGGAATGCGTTGGGAAGCAAAGAAGAACAATGACTAATTAGCTAGTTTAAGCTAAAATAAGTTTGGTAGCAGAATGAAGTGAGGGGTTATCATGCAAGAACCGATGTATATTAAAATTCACAACCAAATAAAGCGTGATATTGAAAATAAAAAATATAAAGTTGGAGAGCGGATCCCTGCTGAGCGGCAATTAGCTTCAAAATTCAATGTTTCTAGAATGACATTGCGCCAAGCAATTAAGACATTAGAAGACGAAGGAATCCTAGAGAGACGCTTAGGTAGTGGAACCTATGTCTCTAGTCAAAAGGTTCAAGAGAAAATGTCTGGGATTATGAGTTTTACCGACATAACTCGTTCCAATGGTCAAGTTCCTTCTAGTAAATTACTATCTTATCGTATAACGAAGCCATCGTTATCTGAAAAGGAAAAGTTGAAAATTCAAGATACAGATAACGTGCTAAGAATGGAACGTGTTCGTTTTGCAGATAATGTGCCGATTTGTTATGAAGTTGCTACAATTCCTTATGAATTAGTTTCCCGTTTTTCTAAAGATGAAATTTCAAGTAGTTTATATCAAACGCTTGAAGAAAAGGGTGGCTATAAGATTGGGAGTGTTGTAGAAAATATTGGTGCAGCTATTGCTAATGAAAATGAGGCTCGTTTATTGTCAGTTAAAAAGGGTGAGCCATTAGTAACTAGACGCCAGGTTACTGAACTCAGCAATCACTATCCTTTTGAATATGTTCGTGCATCATATGTGGCTGAAAGATTTGAATTTACATTTGAAAAATAAAAAATGCATAATGCAGTTTGATTTTGTGATATGAACTACATTATGCATTTTTTTATTTTAAGTCTTTTTTGATTTGTGTCGTAGAAATTCCAGGAGTTCTTTCAAGGTATTCAACTTTACAATAAGGTTTTAGAAAATCGAATTTTCCTTCCCAGTCATTACCCATTACGAAAGTATCAATATCATATTTTTGTACATCATTAATTTTTTGATCCCAGTTCTCTTCTGGAATAACTTTATCTACATATCTAATTGCTTCTAGAATATATTTTCTTTCCGCATAGCTATTATAGGCTTGCTTATGTTTGCTAAATTCATTAAATTCGTCTGTTGATAGACCTACGATTAAATAATCTCCTAAGGCTCGAGCTCTTTTTAGAAGACGAATGTGACCATAATGCAGTAAATCAAAGGTTCCGTAGGTAATAATTTTTTTCATAATAAATACTCCCTTATAATAGTTACTATTCTAGCAGAAGTAGAAAAAAGTGAAACTTTTATATTGAAAAAGTTTTAAGTGCTTTTTTGTTAAAATAATAAATAGAGATATTACTTCACATAGAAATGGTTAAAAGTAGAGAATGAGTAGAGTTAATATTTTAGAAATTGAATTTGATAACTATTCTTTAGAAGAATTTAAAGATAGATTGATTAGTAGGTTAAATAATAAGTTATCAACCATGGTAGTAACAGCTAATCCCGAAATTGTAATGGCAGCTAATAAAGATCCAAAATTTATGAACCTTATTACCAAGAATGCGGATTTGATTACACCTGATGGAATTGGAATTGTCTTAGGTGGAAAAATGTTAAAAAAACCGCTTAAAGAACGAGTAACAGGGTATGATCTATTTACTTGGCTGCTACAGGTAGGAAACTTAAGAAAATTGCGAGTATATTTAATTGGTGCAAAGCCTGAAGTAATGCGAATTACTAAAGAAAAAATTGCTCGTGACTATCCAGAAATTGAATTAGTTGGAGCAGAAGATGGCTATTTTAAGGATGATCTAAAGACGGTAGCTAAAAGAATTGAAGAATCAAGTCCTGATATGGTTTTTGCAGCAATTGGTTTTCCAAGACAAGAAGAGCTGATCTCCATCCTACGTCAAGCAAAAGTGCCTGCAATTATGATGGGAGTGGGCGGAAGTTTTGATGTTTTTTCTGGCGTAGTCAAACGTGCGCCAGAAGTATTTCAAAAAACGCATCTTGAATGGTTCTATCGCTTAATTACTAATCCAACTCGCTTTAAGCGCATGCTCGCATTGCCAGAATTTGTAGTTGAAGTTGAAAAATCAAAGAAAGAAAATAAGAGAAAGAATTAATTAAATGAAAGTTTTACATATTAATGCTGGTTTAGAAAAAGGTGGTGGCCTGTCGCATATTGTTAATTTGTTGACAGAGGCAAAAAGACAAAATGTGGATTTTGAGCTTTTAACTTTAGCAGATGGGCCTGTAGCAAAAGCTGCTAAAAAGGCAAAAATTAAAACAACAATTTTAGGAACACAAAGTCGTTATGATCTGATTGTTTTAAAGCGTCTTATTAGGCTTATCAATGAGGGAAATTTTGATATAGTTCATACTCATGGAGCAAGAGCTAATCTGTTTGTCTCAATGATTAAAAAGCAAATCAAAGCAAAGTGGATTATTACGGTTCATTCTGATCCTTTAAAGGATTTTGAAGGTCGAGGAATGATTGGAAATATTTTTACTAAATTAAATATCATGGCTTTAAAAAAAGCAGATGGTATCTTTGCAATTACTCAGAATTTTTCTAACCTTCTAGTTGAAAAAGTAGGTATTCCGAAAACAAAAATTTGCGTAATTTATAATGGGATTTTTTTCCATCAAAATAAGAATGTTCCTAAAAAATATACTCATCCCTATTTCAATATTATTAATGTTGGTCGAGCTGAAAAAGTTAAGGGACAAGACTTGCTTTTAAAGGCAATAAAAAAACTTAATGATCAAAATATTCGGCTGCATATTGTAGGTGATGGCAGTGAATTGAATAATTTAAGAGCATTAGCACGAGATTTAGGAATTAGTTCACAAGTAACTTTTCATGGCTTTTTGACCCAGCAAGAGACTAGAAAGTTATATCAAAAGATGGATTTGGCAGTTTTAACATCGTATTCAGAAAGTTTTCCCCTTGTCTTATTAGAGGCTAGTGATAATTTAGTACCAATTTTGTCAACCGATGTTGGTGATATTGAGAAGATGATTCCTAATGAAGAGTATGGTTTTGTTGCTAAAATTGGAGATATAGACAGCATTAGTGAAAAAATAAGACAAGCTACGGCTAAGAGCAAGACAGATCTCATGGCTATGGCTGAAAAAGAAAAGACATATCTGATGCACGCTTTTTCAATGAAAAACCAATTAGTGGCAATTGAAAATTATTACAAACTTGTTTTAGGTGAAAATAGTGGAAAATTATCATAAAAGCAATATTTTAGCAATTTTAATTGGAATTCTCCCTTTAATTTTTGAATTTAGTAGCAATATTTGGAAGGGTGATAATGGCTTTTTCATTGTTAGTGCTGCTTATGGATTAATATTGCTCTTATTAGCTTTATCAATTCCTATTGAAGATTTAGATCAATGGTTTTTAGAAAAAACTTTGAGTCTTCTTTCAGTTTTTTTAGCGTTAGCAGTGGTTCTAAATAATCTTGATATCTTCCCTTTATCAGAAATTGGTGCTTTATATCAATTGACAATTATCTCTTACATGGGGATTTTATATTTTTTAGATCGACACTTTAATGCAAAGAACTTAGTATTACTATTACTTAATTTAAATATTTTAGCTCAATTACCAATCAAAGCAGGTACTTTGCTAATTTTAATTATTTCTGTTTTGATTTTTGTCTTTTATCTGATTAGAGTTGTGGTTACTTTTAGTGAACAATTACGTCCTTTTTTATTGTGTGTTTACTTGATTGTTCTACTTATTTCTCTAGTTTGGTATGTACCTGAATTGCCTGATTTTGTTTTAAAAAATCTTTCTTGGAGTATTGGTTCAATCATCTTATTAATAGAAATAATTGGATCAATATCTTATTTGAAAGTTAAGGGTCATTTAAGACCTACTAGTCATCTAATTGTCGGGATAATAATATTTTTAATTATTAACGAAATAAGCATGCTTGTTGCTGAGTCAAATATGCTTAATACGAGTTATTTAGTTTTAATCTTTATTTTGTCTCTATCTATTGTTAATATCTTTGGAAATATTAGTTTAGGGAAGAAACAAGTAAAAATTTCTGTCCTCATCCCGGCTTATAACAGCGCAAAGACGATTGTTGAAGCCCTAGAATCAATAAAAAATCAAACCTATCAAAATTGGGAGATTATTTTAATTAATGATGGATCACAGGATGAAACAGAAGAAATTTTAAGACGATACTTAGGAAATACAAAACTACCTCTTAAATATACTAAGCAAACTCATCATAATTATTTTAAGGCTATTAGACATGGTCTGAAGTATGCGAGTGGAGAAATAATTTTTGTTTTAGATGCCGGTAAAATTCTATTCAATCAAAATGTTTTTTATCGTGCTGTTAGCACCATTCTTGGTGAAAAATGTGACGGAATGTTTGTTGGAATTAGAGCTATGTATCAGCGCTTAAAAGATGGTAAATTTCATTTAGTTAGACCTTATTATCGAAACGAAGTTAGTCTAATAAAAACCGCCCTGGGATTTGGAACAAATATTTATACTAATTATGCTTTTTGGAGAAGAGAGATATTTGAGACCAGCGTATATGAAAATTATTTAATTAATGGGATGCCAGCTTGGTATAATGCAGAAAATAATTTAGGATTAAGAGTAGTAAATGGTAATTTTGTTGGATTAAAATATCGGGTTTCCAAAAAAGTAAATTTAGGTGATAATCCTCTAAAACAAAATAATTCTAAAACTTTATTTGAATTATCTACAAATTTGAGGACTTTGCATCATATTGTAAGCCGGATAAATGTGCCGGCCTATTCTACTCAAGCGACTTTATACAATTTAATCAATCGGCTTCATATTGCTTCTTTATATCCATCAATTTTTAAACAAGGCCAAACTTCTTTAAAGGAAATCACGCCTCTAGTTGTTAAAAATATTAAAGATTCTGAATTGGATAATGTATATTTGAAAACAATTGTTGATTTTAGCAATAATTTTAATCCTCAAAAAACTGCAAAAATTGTTATTCCCAAAGGTACAAAAATATATTGGGGAACAGGAATTGATGAGTTTAGTAATAAGTTGTCAAAAAATACGTTAGAGCAGTTTTATTACGATTTAATAAAAATAATTAGTCAAGGAACTACTATTTACAAAATTAAAAAAGATGATCAGAAAAAGTTAGAACAGATCCTAGAATTTTTTACAATTAGAGATTATGTAAAAATAATAAGTAATTAAAATATCAAAAAGAGGCATCAAATTTGGTGTCTCTTTTTGATATCTGCTCTTGTTTGATTATAATAAAATACAAGAAAAAAATTATTTATTTTAGTGATGAGGGGACAAAATGTTTTACCCACAAGTTGATCAAGATGATTCATTAATTTTACATACTGATTTGTATGAAATTAATATGATGTATACCTATTTTAAAAAGGGAATAAGTGAAAGAAATTCTGTATTTGAAGTGTTCTTTAGAAAAGAACCTTTTGGTAATGGCTACGCAGTTAATGCTGGTTTAAGTCATGTTATTCAATACCTAAATAATCTTCGTTTTAAAGAAAGTGATTTAGAATATCTCAAGGAAACTTGTGACTACGATGATGACTTTATCGATTATTTACGTAATTTAGAATTGAAGTTAACCATTCGAAGTGCTAGAGAAGGTGAATTAGTTTTTGCTAATGAACCAATTATGCAGATCGAAGGACCATTATCTCAAGCACAATTAGTTGAAACTGCAATTTTAAACATTATCAACTTCCAGACTTTGATTGCTACTAAGGCAGCTAGAATTAAGGTGGCTGTTGGTAACGACGGCTTGATGGAATTTGGCTCACGTCGTGCACAAGAAACGGATGCAGCTATTTGGGGAACACGGGCAGCATACATTGGTGGCTTTGACGCTACTAGTAATGTTAGAGCAGGAAAATTATTCGATATTCCTGTCGCTGGTACTCATGCTCACTCTTTGGTTGAAGCCTTTAATAATGAATATGATGCTTTTAAAGCATATGCTGAGACTCATAAGGACTGTGTATTCTTAGTTGATACCTATGATACTTTAAGAAGTGGTGTGCCAACTGCTATTAAAGTTGCTAAAGAAATGGGCGACAAGATTAATTTCCAAGGAGTTCGAATTGACTCGGGTGATATGGCGTATATTTCTAAAAAAGTGCGTAAACAATTAGATGATGCTGGCTTCCCTGATGCAAAAATTTATGCTTCAAATGATTTAGATGAAAAGACTATTCAAAACCTTAAGATGCAAGGCGCAAAAATTGATGTTTGGGGAATCGGTACTAAATTAATTACAGCATTTGATCAACCTGCTTTAGGTGGTGTATACAAGTTAGTAGCAATTGAAGATAAAGAAGGCAATATGCGCGATACTTTGAAAATTTCTTCAAATGCTGAAAAAGTGTCTACTCCAGGTAAAAAACAGGTATGGCGGATTCAAGCAAACTCTGAGAAGAAAAATGAGGGTGATTGGGTATCACGCTATGATGAAGATCCAAGAAAATTTGATGCGCTCTTTATGTTCCATCCGCAATACACTTACATTAATAAGGTTGTTACTGATTATACTGCTCGTCCTTTACTACAAGAAATCTTCCATGAAGGAAAACTTGTTTATAAAGAACCTACTCTTAAAGAAACAAAAGAATTTGCAGCCAATAACTTAGACGGATTATGGGACGAATATAAGCGTAGTTTGAATCCACAAGATTATCCAGTGGATTTATCGCAAAAGTTATATGACAACAAGATGAATTTAATTAATGATATTCGTAGTCGAATTGTGAAAAGAGGATATTAAGATGCGTCCATTACAAGAAAAAATTGTTGCTTATGAACATGTGTTACCAGAAATTGACCCTAAAAAAGAAATTAGAAAGTCTATTGATTTTTTAAAAGATTATTTAAAAGAAAATCCTTTTTTGAAGACTTATGTTTTAGGGATATCTGGTGGTCAAGATTCAACTTTAACTGGTAAACTCTGCCAAATGGCAATTGAAGAAATGCGTGAAGAAACTGGAGATAATTCTTACCAGTTTATTGCTGTTCGTCTACCTTATGGCGTTCAAGCAGATGCAAGTGATGCTGCCGATGCAATTGCTTTTCAAAAGCCTGATCAAGATTTGATTGTTAATATTAAAGAACCAGTCGATGCAATGGTAAAAGTAGTTGAAACAACTGGTCAAAAAATTACTGACTTTAATAAAGGAAATATCAAAGCTCGTCAAAGAATGGTAGTTCAATATGCGATTGCTGGTGCCAATAATGGGGCTGTTGTAGGTACTGATCATGCAGCAGAAAACTTCTCGGGTTTTTACACTAAATATGGTGATGGTGCTGCTGATATTACTCCGTTATTTAGATTAGATAAGCGTCAAGGGAAGGCAATGCTTAAGGAACTTAGATGTCCTAAGCACTTATATGAAAAGGCACCAACTGCTGATTTAGAAGAAGATCGTCCAGACTTACCTGATGAAGTAGCATTAGGAGTAACTTACAAAGATGTTGACGATTACTTAGAAGGTAAAGATGTGAGTGAAGAAGCAGCTGAACAGATTGAAAAGTTGTGGAAAAAGAGTGAACATAAGCGTCATTTGCCAGTAACTATTTTTGATGATTTTTATAAACAAAATTAGTTAAGTATTTTTCTTGGAGGAAATATGACGGTTTTTGTAGTTGGACCAGATGATCGAGCTTTTTCAAAAAGCAGCGTACTACCTGGGAAATTGAAGATGCATTAAATCAAGCTTCAGATGGGGATGATATTTTAATCAAGAGAGATTATCAGTTCCCACTTGAGGATCAAAATTATGTAATTAACAAGAGTCTAAATATTTCTGGCGAAGATAATACTTTTATTTTAGGCGGCTTTATCATTAAAAATGGCGCCCGGGTAAAATTAAATAATCTGACTCTGAGACACTATCGAGATAAGAATAATTCTCTTCAAGTAACAAATAACAGTCAATTAATTGCGACACATGTTTCGGTCGTTAATGACGCTACGACTGGTCAAAATTATCTAATTATTTATGTAGATGATGGTGCTACTGCTCAATTTGATGATTTGTACGTTAAAAAGGATAAAATTGGTGACGGTGCACATAGAATTTATGTTGAAAAAGGGAATGTAGAGATAAAGAATAGTACTCTTAATTGTAAAATTACTGCTGCTGAAGCAAATTTAACTCTTTAGAATACTACGCTTAGCTATGGTGAAAGTAATGTCCTTAGTTTATATTCGAATACTGTTGCTACATTACAAAATGTAACTGTAACGGGTGGAGTAAAAGAAAAAGATTATCCTTGCATTTTTAGTAGTGAATCTATTCTCAATATTACCTCTTCAATTATTAAAGAACCTAATTATTCTGGGGCCCTTTATTTACAAAAAGCTGCTCAGGCAAAAGTAGAAAATTCAATAATTGATTCTTTATATCTCTATGATCAAAGTAAGATAGATGTAGGAAATACAAGTAGAATTGTTGAGTCAATTACTCTAGAAGATCATAGTGCTTTAACTGGAGAAACTCTTTTACTTGATGGCAGAGATAATGGGAAAATTAACATTTTTGCTAAAGGTGAAAGTAATATAACGCTAGACTGGATTGGCCTAGCATTTGAAAGTTCACCTAATATTAAAATTGAAGATAATGTAACTTTTAATGTTCCTGACGTTTATGTGTTGAAATTTGATTCTACTAATGATGAGTATGATTTAGATGAAAATAATCAATACACAATAGTAAAAGATAATTTACAAAACGATGTTGAGTACTTTACTACCCAGAAAAAAGAGCAGGCACATAAAGCAGAAAAAGACCAAAAGGATCTACCAAAAGGTCCTCAAAAAATCAGGTATGCAGCAGCTTGATGAAATGATTGGTCTAGAAACGGTAAAGCAACAAGTCAAAGAATTTATTGCAGTCACTGTTTTAAATAAAAAACGTGAAGAGAAAGGTTTAAATACTAGTTCTCAAACTTTGCACTCATTGTTTTTAGGAAATCCAGGAACTGGAAAAACAACCGTGCTCGTATTGTTGGCCATGTTCTGTATGAAAAAGGCGTAATAGCTGAAGATAAGTTAATTGAGACATCTCGAGCTGATTTAGTAGCAGGATATGTTGGTCAAACAGCTGAAAAAACTAGGAAAGTTCTTGAATCAGCTTTAGGTGGGATCTTGTTTGTTGATGAAGCATATACCCTAGCTCTAGTGGTGGTCAGAATGATTTCGGTAAAGAAGCAATTGATGAAATATTAAAGTTTATGGAAGATCATCGCTCGTATTCCGAATAAATTTGATTTTGAAGATTATACAGTTGATGAAATGGTTCAAATTGGATTGTTTTCTCTAAAGAAACAACAATATCATGTAAATTCTTCAAGTTATGCAGACTTATTGAAGAATAACTTAAGTAAGGATAACGATAACAGTAATGGGCGTTGGGTCAGAAATCTAAATGATAAGATCATAAAGAAACAAGCAGTACGCGTAGCCCTGACTGATAGTTATTCAGAGGAAGACTTGATAAATATTACCGATGCCGATTTAGATGCTGTTAGACTTTAATTTTATAAATTTTAACTACTATTTTTGATGATTTATGTAAAAAGAACTAAACTTGTATCGGACTAGATAGTTTAATATACTATAGATGCATAAGAGAGTAACGGCAAGTTATTGCGATAAGTTCAACAACCGAGATGGATATCTCTGGACTTATCTTAATTAGTGAGACTTATGACTGATAACTGGTCATAGGTCTTTTTTGTTTATGGGAGGATGTTTTACGGTGAAAGAGAAATGCTATGCTCAAGAGATTTCTCAAATTGAGAAAGAGCTGAACACATCGTTAGACAATGGGTTGTCTGATAATGAGGCTAAGAAGAGATTAGCTTCAGATGGGCCCAATTCTTTAGCTTCAAAGAAAAAGCGTAGTATGTTTATGCGCTTTATCGATCAATTTAAGGACTTTATGATTATTGTCTTAATTGTGGCTGCCATTTTATCTGGTGTAGTTGCTAATGAATGGACTGATGCAGCAATTATTATGATTGTTGTTTTGCTGAATGCAATTTTAGGAGTAATTCAGGAAGCTAGGTCAGAAGCTGCAATTGATGCTTTAAAGGAGATGTCAACACCCAATGCCCATGTAAGACGTGGAGGCGCAATTTTAGAAATTCCAAGTACAGAGATTGTACCTGGTGATATTGTTTTGCTTGAAGCAGGGGACGTTGTTCCAGCTGATATGCGGCTAGCTAAGACTGCAAGTTTAAAAGTTGAAGAGTCAGCTTTGACAGGTGAGTCAGTACCTGTTGAAAAGGATAGTGACGTGTTAAAAGCTGATGATGTAGCACTAGGTGACCGTGTTAACATGGCTTACGCAAATACTAATGTAACTTATGGACGAGCAGAAGGTATTGTGGTTAGCACTGGTATGAATACCGAAGTTGGAAAAATCGCAACAATGCTTAATAATGCAGATGAAACAGCTACTCCATTAAAGGAAAACTTGAATCAGCTTGGTAAGACTTTAACGATTATGATTTTGGCAATTTGTGTGATTGTCTTTATCGTAGGAATGTTTACCAAACAGGGAAGCGAGCCAACTAATAAATTAATTATCGATATGTTTCTAGTTGCTGTCTCCTTAGCTGTAGCTGCAATCCCAGAAGGATTACCAGCTATCGTAACTATTATTTTGGCTTTAGGAACGCAAACAATGGCTAAACATAAGGCAATTGTTAGAAAATTGCCAGCTGTTGAGACCTTAGGAGCTACCGATATTATTTGTTCTGATAAGACTGGTACTTTGACACAGAACCAAATGACTGTTGAAAAAATTTACTATAACGGTGAACTGTATAATGATGAAGCACCAATCAATAGTGATAATCCGGCTATGATGTCGATGATATTAGCTAATGATACAAAGATTGAAGACGGCGGTCGGCTTTTAGGAGACCCAACTGAAACAGCCTTGATTCAATATGCTTTTAATCAAAATATTAAGGTTGAAGATCTTCTTAAGAAAGATAGCCGCGTTCAAGAAGTTCCATTTGATTCAGAAAGAAAATTAATGTCTACGGTTAACCATTATGGCGATAAGTTCTTTGTTGCTGTAAAGGGTGCTCCAGATGAATTATTAAAGCGAGTAACGAAAATTGAAAAAGATGGTCAAGTAACGCCAATTTCAGATAGTGAAAAAGAAACAATTCTTGCATCAAATAAAGGGATGGCTGAACAAGCTTTACGTGTCTTAGGACTAGCTTATAAGATTGTAGATAAAGCTTATGATGATCCAACGACTAGTAATGTTGAGCAAGATCTAATCTTTGCTGGCTTGGTGGGAATGATTGACCCAGAAAGGCCAGAAGCAAAAGCTGCTGTTGCCGAAGCAAAAAGTGCCGGTATTAGAACAGTAATGATTACTGGTGACCATCAAATTACAGCTGCTGCAATTGCATCTCGTTTAGGCATTTTAGAAGAAAGTCCAGATAAAAATAAGGCTGTAATTACTGGTGCGGAACTTGATAAACTTTCTGACGAATACTTCAATGAGCATGTTCAAGACTATAGTGTCTATGCTCGTGTTTCACCAGAAAACAAGGTTAGAATTGTTAAAGCATGGCAAGCAAATAATAAGATTGTTGCTATGACTGGGGATGGTGTTAACGATGCACCTAGTCTAAAACAAGCTGATATCGGTATTGGTATGGGAATTACTGGTACTGAAGTTTCAAAAGGTGCAGCTGATATGGTTTTGGCAGATGATAACTTTGCGACAATTGTTGAAGCTATTAAACAAGGACGTAAGGTATTTGCCAATATCCAAAAAGCAATTCTTTATCTGATGAGTTGTAACGTTGGTGAAGTTTTAACTATCTTTATGATGACAATGCTTGGTTGGGATATATTGATGCCAGTGCAGTTGTTGTGGATTAACTTAGTTACTGATACTTTGCCAGCTATTGCTTTAGGTGTTGAGCCTGTTGAGCCAGGTATTATGAAGAATAAGCCTCGCGGTAGAAAGTCTAATTTCTTCTCCGGTGGTGTTGCAAGTTCAATTATTTATCAAGGTATATTAGAGGGTATTTTGGTCTTAGGTGCATATCAGCTTGGGTTACATGTTGGTCCACACGTTGGAAATGCAGCTATGCAACACGCAGATGCTTTAACGATGGCCTTCCTTACCTTAGGATTAATCCAATTATTCCATGCCTTTAACTCTAAATTTATTCATAAATCAATCTTTAGAGCACAAACATTTGAGAATAAGTGGTTTAATGGAGCAATTCTTATTTCTGCCTTAGTTATGGCAGCAGTAGAAATTCCATTTTTAACTAAGATTTTTGATGTAACTGAGTTAGATGGGATGCAATGGCTTGTAGTCATTGTTGCTGGATTCTTGATGATAATTATTGTCGAAATTGTCAAATTCTTTGAAAGAAAAGCTGCTAGAAAGTAAAGTTTTATCAAATAATCAAAAAAAGCTTGAGTTTACTCAGGCTTTTTTTATACCCTTAGTAGAGAATAATAAATAATTAAAAATAAATAATATGCATATATGTGTACGTTACTGGGGAATATCTAATGAAGAGTTTATTTTTTCGCTTATACTTATGGGGGATGAGCTTGTTAGCGAGTCTTCGTCCAATTAAAGAAAAAAATATTGTTGTTCTAAACGGATCGGGTAGATCCGGCTCAAACGGTTATTTATTCTATAAATACATTAAAGCTAATCATCCGGATTATGACGTAACCTTAGTTGAACCGTGGCCATCGTCACATTTGTCTTGGAAAACGTGGAAAAAGATTGGTGCAGCCAAGTATGTGATTACTACGCACCAACCTTTTAAAGCACGCCGTGCACAAATTAATATTCAATTCTGGCACGGTGTTCCGCTAAAGCGGATGGGATTTATGGCACATAATACACGCTATCGTGCTAATAAACGAAATCAAAAGCTTTGGCATAAAAATGCTGATATGGTAACATCAAGCTCAGATTTATACGAAACTTTAATGAGCGCATGTATGGCAATTGAGGGGAAAAAATATCAAAAGCTGGGCTTTCCTCGAATTGATTATATTGATCAACCAGCAATCGCTAAAGAAAAATTATTAGAGGATTTATTTAAAACTAAGGATGAGCAAGCTAAAATCGGAATTTATATGCCAACTTTCCGCTACGAGCTTGAGGATCCAAGTGTTATGGAAATGATAAAACAAGGTAATTTCTTTGCTTTTTTAGGCTTTGACCCTTATGAGTTAAATGATGCCTTAAAGGATAATCACCAATACTTGATTGTGAAACTTCATCCCTATGAAATGCGAATGTTTGATAACTTTAATAGTCAGTGTTCAAATGTTGCTTTTTTAAATAATGATTATCTTTTTGAAAATAACCTTGATTTATATGAATTGCTTGGAGATACTGATTTCTTAATAACTGACTTTTCATCAATTTATTTTGATTACTTGTATTTGGATAAACCAATTATCTTTATTACTAATTATCTAAAGCAATACGAAAAAGCACGCGGTTTATTATTAAGTCCCTACGAAGATGTTACACCGGGACCCTGTGTTAACTCACAAAAAGAACTTCTGCAAGTTTTGAGATATCCTGATGATAAGCAATACCAAAATCAGCGTTTTTATTGGCGTGAATTAATTGATGAAGTTGAAGATATTGATTCTTGTGAGCCTATCTTTGATTACATGACGAAGAATTTTTAGAGGAAAAAGTAGTGAAGCGAACTTTTCTTAATATTTTATATAATGCGGTCTATCAAATTTTTCTAGTTTTAGTACCGCTGATAACCGTTCCATACTTATCACGAGTGTTAGGACCTAAGACTTATGGTATTTATGGCAGTGTAAATAATACTGTGCAATTTTTGATGGTATTTTGTACCTTATCAGTCTCTTATATTGGGATTAGGACAGTATCTCGGACTAGAACATATGGTACCCCTCAAGAATTAACTGAAGCTTTTTGGGGATTGTGGTATTTTCAAGCAATTGCAGGTTTAGTGACTATTTTAATCACTTTATTAATTACGAATATTTTCCATGTTCAATATTGGAACTATTTAATCTTAATGGTTCCATATTTGGTCTCAGCTCAAGTTGATATTTCTTGGTTCTTTCAAGGATTGGCTGATTTTGGTAGAGTTGTATTAAAAAATACGATTGTTAAATTAGCCAGTGTAGCTCTGATTTTGCTCTTAATTAAATCACCTGCAGATCTTTGGAAGTACTTCCTGATTATGTCAGTTTCAACCATGCTAGGATCTTTTGTATTTTGGCTTGATATTCATCGTTATGTCGGAAGACCAGTAGGACATTTCTATAAATATAAGACTACCATTATTTCGATTATAACCTTGATGATTCCTCAGATTGCTACACAGATCTATACTTCTCTTGATAAACCAATTTTAGGTTTCTTCAGTACTTCGACTCAGGTAGCTTTTTATGATAATTCACAGCGAATTTCAAATATGGTATTAGGAGTAATTACTAGTATCTCTTTGGTGATTATGCCGAAGATGGCTAGTGAAGAAAAAGAAACCCAAAAGGTAGTTTTAAAGAAGTCTCTTGAAGCAACTACAATGCTTGGAACTTTATTTGCAGTAATTATCATGGCAAATACTAAGCAGTTTGTACCTTTCTTCTTTGGAAAACAGTTTATTCCGATGACACCACTAATGTTCTTCTTTGCACTAACTATTATTATGATTCCGATGGGTGGAGTATTTGCTAATCAATTTGCACTTGCTAATCGAAGAGATAAAGAATATGCGATTCCAGTTGTAATTGGGGCCATAATTGAATTAGTTTTAGCAGCTATACTAGATCGACCATATGGAGCCGGCGGTGCTACAGTAGCAATTTTAATTACAGAATTTGTAGTGTTAATTTTACGGCTTTGGATCGTTAGAGATGACTATAATTTTAAAGATGCCTTCTGTGATGTGCCGAAATATTTCTTAATTGGAACAATTACCTTAATTGCTGGCATGTTAATGCCAAATTTAATTACCTCGAGTTTTTTAAATATGGCAGTTAAGTCAATTTTGATTCTAATGATTTATGCAGCAATTATGTTTATGATGAAGTTAGATTTTAATCAAGATATGATTGAATTTGTTACTCGCTTTTCTAGAAAGATTAAAAGACAAAAATGATTCCTAAAAAAATCCATTATATTTGGGTAGGAAATAACCCTAAATCATCTTTAATTGAAGAATGCATTGCCACCTGGAAAAATAAATTGCCAGATTATGAAATTATTGAATGGAATGAAAATAATTTTAACGTACATGAAAATAAGTATATTGAACAAGCCTATGAGGCCAAAAAGTGGGCATTTGTTTCTGACTATATTAGAGCCCGTGTGATTTATGAGCAAGGTGGCATTTACTTAGATACAGACGTTAGAGTCCTTAAGAAATTAGATCCACTTTTAAATAATCGTGCATTTATTGGTTTTGAAAACAATGATTACTTGTCAGCAGCTATTTTTGGCGCTGAAATGAATCATCCTTTTATGAAGGATATTCTTAATTATTACAATAATCGAGATTTTACTTTTGATAAGAATGATCAAATGGCAGGTGTGAATAGTATTTCAGTAACTGATATTTTAAAAGAAAATTACGGTCTAAAAATAGGCAATAAGGAACAAATATTAAAAGATGGAGTCCATGTTTATTCGGATGGATTTTTGTGTAATCCAAGTAAGAATTCATATTCCATTCACTTGTTTACTGGAACGTGGATAGATGGAAAGCAGTCTTTGAAGCAAAGAATTGTGACTGATTTAAAGAGAAAGATATCTTCTCCTAAACAAGCTGGAATATATCAAAAATTAATACGAAAATAATGAATCAAGCAGAGTTACAAAAATTAGTAGAAGAAATTTCTTTACAGTATTTTCATGTTCCGTTTAAACATGAAGTTAAAATTAATAATCGAATGACAACGACGGGCGGAAGATACTTTTTAAAGGATCATCATATTGATATTAACGGTCATTTTTTAGAGAAAAAATATCATGCAGATTTAGTTGGAATAATTAAGCATGAGTTAACGCATTATCACTTACATTTAGCGGGTCGCGGTTATCAGCATCGTAATCGTGATTTTAAGAATTTACTTGCTGCTGTTGGAGGCAGTCGTTATACACCTGATATTGGTTTACGACGTCGACAAAATCGAAACTATATTTATGAATGTAAAAATTGTCATTTTCAGTATCCTCGCGTTCGTAAAGTAAATACAAAAAAATATAGATGTGGCAAATGCGGCGGAAGATTAACATTAATCAGAAAAAATAAATAAAAAATTTGAATTTTCATTTGCTAAAAGAAAAATTATCTGGTATATTATTTAAGTACCGCGGGCGTGGCGGAATGGCAGACGCGCAAGACTAAGGATCTTGTGATCGCTTTTAGATCGTGGAAGTTCGAGTCTTCTCGCCCGCACCACTAAGAAAAGGAAGTCGCAAATGCGGCTTCCTTTTTTGTTAAAGTTATAAATTAATAAAGTAGGAAAGACTATGATTAATAAGAAGACTTTTAGAATTGCCATCAGTGCTATTTTTGTTGCAATTATTTTAGTTCAGACCTTTGTCCCTTATATTGGTTATATCCGTATTTTGCCAGGATTACCCTCTATTACAACTATTCCTTTAACAGTTGCATTGGCCGGATGTTTAATGGGACCAGTTTTTGGAGCATCAATTGGTTTATTTTGGGGCTTATTGAGTATGTTTGTTGCATATACGCAACCAGGTGACATTGTCAGCATGCTTTTATTCCGAAACATTCTTATTGCTTTAGTTCCTCGGACAGCTGCGGGTTTTATCGCAGGAATGATTGGACAAGCGGCAAAGGATGATTCAAAATTTCAAAAGACGGTTGTTTATACAATCACGGGATTATGTACTTCTTTGACTAATACGCTACTTGTGGTTGGTATTACTAGCCTTTGGTACATGAAGGATCCCTCTGTTTTACTTCATTCATTAGGTCAAACTCAAAATTCAGCTCCTTTAATTGCTATTTTAATTAGCGTTTTAGGCATTAATGGCATTGTAGAAGCAATCTTTACTGCTGTTCTTACTCCGGCAATTGCGATGCCTTTGAAGCAAGTGATGAAAAGGAAGATGAGTTAAAATGCCTCGTAGACGCCGTCAAAAAAATATTCAGTATATAATTGCAAGAGCATTTGCGATTTGTTTTACTTTGGTAATAATTTTATCAGGCTTTTTGTACTGGCGTCAGCAAACTGTGAATAATGAACGATTACGTCAGGCACAACTAGAAAAAGAACAGTCTCTTCAAAGTAAAGAAAAGTTTATTAAAGTAGTGGCTCCAATTGCTCAAAGGGCTGCCAAGCCTTATGGTCTCTTTCCAAGCGTTACCATCGCGCAAGCCTGTCTAGAAAGCAATTTTGGTCAGAGTGAGCTTTCTAGAAAATACAATAATTTATTTGGTGTTAAGGGAACGGATCCTAATACAAGTCGTGAGTTAACGACCTCTGAATTTGTTAATGATCATTGGGAAACCGTTACGGGGCGTTTTCGAGTTTATGATACTTATGAAGAATCAATCGAGGCACATACACGCCTATTTGTGAATGGAACTACTTGGAATAGAAACCAATATCAGCATGTTTTAGCTGCCAAAGATTATGCCACTCAAGCACAAGCATTAGAAACAGATGGATATGCGACAGATCCAGGTTATGCAAAAAAATTAATTGATATAATTAAAGAATTCAATTTAACACAATATGATTAAATTAAAAACGATAATAGTTAAGTAAATGCTATTGTCGTTTTTTGTTATAATAGACAAGTCTATTTTAGCGTTTGAGTTAACAGAAAAGGAAGAAGCAATGAGCGAAGAAACAATTCTTGCAGGATTAAATCCTCAGCAGAAAAAAGCTGTGCAGTGTACTGAAGGTCCACTTTTAGTAGTTGCTGGAGCTGGTAGTGGAAAAACATCAGTTTTAACACGTCGAATTGCCTATTTAATTGAAGAAAAGGGCGTTGCGCCATGGAATGTTTTAGCCATTACTTTTACTAATAAGGCTGCAACTGAAATGAAAGAACGTGTCCAAAAGTTATTAGGACCAGCAGCTGACAGTGTTTGGATGTCAACTTTTCATGCTTTATCTGTCCGTATTTTACGTCGTGATGCAGAAAAAATTGGCTACTCCAATAATTTTTCAATTGCTGATTCTGCAGAACAATTGACACTAATTAAACGAATTGAAAAGGATCTTAATATTAATCCTAAAATGTATGATCCAAAAGCAATTTTAGGTGCCATTTCAAATGGAAAAAATGACTTACTTACTCCAAAAGACTTTAAGGATCAAGCAGCTAGTATGTTTGAAAAGGTAACAGCGCAAGTATATAGCGAATATCAGCATCGCTTAAAGCGTGATAAAATTATGGACTTTGATGATTTAATTATGCAAACTCTCGTCTTATTTAAGAAGGACAAAGAAACTTTGCATTATTATCAAAATAAATTCCGCTATATTTTAGTGGATGAGTATCAGGATACAAATGAAGCACAGTATCAACTTTGTGTTGCGTTAGCCGCTCAATATAAAAATATTTGCGTTGTTGGGGATGCAGATCAGTCGATCTATGGTTGGCGCGGAGCTAACATGGAAAATATTCTTAATTTTGAACATGACTATCAGGATGATGAAGTTACTACTATTAAATTAGAGCAAAATTATCGCTCTACTGGCCATATTCTTGATGCAGCTAACTCAGTAATTAAAAATAATCTGAAACGTAAACCTAAGAAACTTTGGACTGATAAAGGTGCTGGTGATAAAATCAATTATTACCGTGCTCAAAGTGGAAATGATGAAGCACTGTTTATCATTTCAAAGATTAAAGAAGAAATAGAAGAACATCAAAGAGACTACAAGGATTTTGCTGTTCTTTATCGGACCAATGCTCAATCACGTAATGTCGAAGAAGCCCTAGTTAAAGCTAATATTCCGTATCGGATTGTTGGAGGACATAAGTTCTACGATCGAAAAGAAATTAAAGATATTTTGGCTTATTTAAAAGTTGTCGCAAATCCTGCGGATTCAATGAGTTTTAATCGAATTATTAATGTACCAAAACGTGGTTTGGGTCCAACTACGATGGCTAAGTTTAACGGTTTTGCTAATGATAATGACTTTACAGTAGAAGAGACTTTTAAGAATTTGAGCTTAGCACCAATTACGGGTCGCCCAGCTAGAACACTAGCTACTTTTGGAACGGCCTTAAAAGATGCAATCGAATATAGTAAGACACACGGTGTAACAGGGTTAACGGAAAAAATATTAGCGGATTTCGGCTATAAAGAAGCTTTAGAAAATGAACACACAATTGAAGCAGATACTAGATTAGAAAACTTAAATGAATTTCTGACTGTTACTAAGCGTTTTGATGATAATTATGAGCCCGAAGATGAAGATTCAACAGCTTTAGGTGATTTTCTTTCAGAAATTTCATTATTAAGTGATCAAGATGATTTAGAAAATCAAGATAACCAAGTTGCATTGATGACTCTTCATGCTGCTAAGGGACTAGAGTTTCCAGTAGTCTTCTTAGTCGGAATGGAAGAGGGACTTTTCCCACTTTCAAGAGCAGCAGAAGATCCAAGTGAGCTTGAAGAAGAACGTCGTCTGGCCTATGTAGGAATTACACGAGCTGAAAAGAAACTCTACATAACCAATGCTTTTTCTAGAATGATGTATGGCCGTCCGCAACGTAATCAACCATCACGCTTTATTGATGAAATTGAAGATAAAGATTTGGAATTTGTTAATCCAATGCCATCTAATTCTGTCATGTCTGTTCCTTTTGCTGCTAATAAAAAGGAACAAGCAAACTCTCATGTTTACCTTCCAAAGATTAAAATTGAGGAGGCTAAGAAAGCAACTGGTGCAGTTGGAGCTGAGAAAAAGTCCTGGAATGTCGGTGACCAAGTTTCCCATAAGGCATGGGGAAAAGGTGTTGTAGTTAAAGTTAACGGTACTGGCGAAGATATGGAATTAGATATTGCTTTTGCAAGTCAAGGAGTGAAACGCCTTTTAGCTGCCTTTGCACCAATTAAAAAGATATAATGAAATAGAACAGTTTGATTTAGAGAGGGGCTAATATAATGGCAGTTTTAACTCATAGTGAGGCTTCTCAGAAAGTCGATGAATTAAGAAAAAAGCTCGATAAATGGGCAGATGATTATTATGCAAAAGATGCTCCGGTAGTTGAAGATGCAGTATATGATAAGACCTATCAGGAATTAGTAGAATTAGAGCAGAAATTTCCTGACTTAGTAACTGCTGATTCAATTACCCAACGAGTTGGTGGAGAGATTAAAAGCGATCTTTCTAAAGTTGAACATCCCGTTCCGATGCTTTCAATGGGGGATGTTTTCTCAAAAGATGAGCTTAAAGAATTTGATGAAAGAATTACGAAATTAGTTGGTCACCCAGTAGCTTATAATGTGGAATTAAAAATTGATGGATTATCTTTATCCTTAGAATATACTAATGGAAAATTAACACGTGCTTCTACAAGAGGAAATGGCCGTGTTGGTGAAGATGTAACAGCTAATGCCAAATTTATTAAAGATATTCCTCAAACATTACCTGAGCCTTTAACAACTGAGGTTCGTGGTGAATGCTATATGGAGAAAGAAGCATTTGCAACCTTAAATGCAGAACGTGATGAAAAAGGAGAGCAAGTTTTTGCTAATCCTCGAAATGCTGCTGCTGGTTCTTTAAGACAATTAGATGCTCGAATTACTAAAAAAAGAAATTTAAGTACTTTTATTTATACTTGGGTTAATCCACCAAGAAACATTACAAGTCAACATCAAGCGATTGATGAAATGAATCGATTAGGATTTCATACTAATCAGTCTGGACGACGTTTTGAATCAATGGACGAAGTATTTAAGTTTATTGATGAATATACCGCTAAACGTAATGATTTAAGTTATGGAATTGATGGTATTGTTTTAAAAGTTGACGACTTAAGTTTACAAAATGAACTGGGTAATACTGTAAAAGTACCTCGCTGGGAAATTGCCTATAAGTTTCCACCAGAAGAGCAAGAGACTGTAGTTAGAAATATTGAATGGACAGTTGGCCGAACTGGAGTAGTAACACCTACTGCAGTAATGGATCCAGTTAAACTTGCTGGAACTATTGTTTCTCGTGCGTCTTTACATAATCCGGACTACCTAAGAGAAAAGGGCGTAAGAATTGGCGATACAGTTAAATTGCATAAAGCTGGAGATATTATTCCAGAAATTTCTAGTGTTGTTTTAAGCAAAAGACCTAAAGATAGTAAGCCATATGAGATTCCAAATGTTTGTCCTTCATGTGGAGAAACTTTGGTTCACTTGCAAGATGAAGTAGCACTTCGTTGTATTAATCCGATGTGTCCAGCTCAAATTGAAGAAGGAATTATTCATTTTGCTTCACGTGGAGCGATGAATATTATGGGACTTGGTCCTAGAATTGTTAAACAGTTAATTGATAAGGGATTTATTAATGATGTAGCTGATTTATATCATTTAACTCCGGACCAACTAGGACAGCTCGATCACTTTAAGGAAAAATCAATTACTAATTTATTATCTTCTATTGAAAATAGTAAGCAAAACTCTGCTGAATTATTACTGTACGGCTTAGGAATTGATCATGTTGGTGCTAAGGCAGCTAGATTAATTTTGGAAAAATATAAAAATTTGGAAAAGGTTAGTCAATTAACAGTGCCAGAATTAACAAGTATCGATACAATAGGAGAGACGATTGCGGAGTCATTAACAGCATATTTTAATCAACCAAGCGCACAGAAACTACTACAAGAATTGCGTGACAGTGGATTAAATATGGAATATTTAGGAACAGTTGAAGAAGAAGCACCAGATAATTTCTTTAAGGAAAAGACAGTAGTTCTAACTGGAAAATTATCTGCCTTTACTCGAAGTGAATTTACTAAGAAGCTTCAGGATCTTGGTGCAAAAGTCACTGGGTCAGTTTCTAAGAAGACAGATTATTTGATCTACGGAGCAGATGCGGGCTCTAAAAAAGATAAGGCTGAAAAACTTCAAGTTCCAATGTTAACTGAACAGGAAGCAATTGCAAAAATTGAAAAATAAAGAATAAGAAGGAAAAATAAATTGAAAAGATTTTTGCAAATAGCACTACTACTAGCAACTGGGTTAAGTTTAAGTGCATGTGGCAATTTAAAAAATTCTGATCTTGCCAATAACCCTACTACTTCTACAACAAAGAAAAAAAGTTATCAAACTACTAGTACCAGTAAAAATGGGTATAATGTTCTTTTAAAAGATGGAGAGTATGTAACTAGTCCAATTGAAGGAACAACTGAAAATACTAGTGATAATAATGTAGATAGTCGTGCTTTAGAATCTGGGTTAATTGATTTATCTCACAATACTTTTTCAAGTAGTAAGTATGTTTTTCAAGAAGGACAAAAAATTTCTGTTGCTGATGCTACTGATTGGCTAGGAAGAAAGTCTAAAAGTAATCCAGAAGGTCTAAATGCGGAAAAAAGTAATAAAAAGAATTCGTATAATCCTATTATTTTAGATCAAATTTTAGAACAAGATTTTTTGACTAAATCTAATTCTAGTTACAAAATGGATGGTATGAGTGTTGGGCTAGCTCTTAACTCGGTTGATTACTACCAAAAAGTTAAAGATGGTCCCCAATATCATAAAGATATTTCTCGTGCAGAACAGGAGACTTTTGGTAAAGAAGCAGCTAATAAGTTGGTTTCGTATTTACGTAAAAAGAAGGGATTAAAAGATATCCCAATTTTGGTTGGACTTTTTAGTAAAACTAGTAAAGATTCTCTTGTAGGTGGAAATTACTTTGCATATGGAATTGCTAATGCAAATAGTAGTAAAATAAATGATTGGAAAACAGTCAATAATCGTAGTCAAGTGCTACCGACTGTTGGAAGTGAAAAAGCAATCAATTCTACTGATGCAGCTTCATTTAGTGATTTTAAAGCAGCTATTCAAGGTTACTTCCCTAATATTAGTGGGGTAATAGCGACTGTTCATTATCAAAATAAAACTTTGACACAAATGAACATTACTGTAACTACCCAATTCTTTGGTTATGCGCAGATTGAGAGTTTTTCAAGACTTGTATTGTCAGCTGCTAAGAAGTACTTACCTAAGGATGCACCAATAGAAATTAAGATTAATTCTGTTAATGATACGCAGGCATTAATCGCTAAGAATTCCGCAGACGATAGTTATTATGTCCACGTCTTTGGCGGTGAATAGGAGGCAAACGGTGAAAATTACAAAAGATGAAATCAATCACGTTGCAGCACTATCTCGACTTGAGTTTGGTGAAGACGAAATTGATAAGTTTACTGAACAAATGGGTGACATTATCAATATGGCACATCAATTAGCCGAAGTTGATACTGAAGGAGTTCCTGAAACTGTTCAAGTTGTTGATCGAGAGACTGACTTTAGAGAAGACAAGCCTGAACATTGGGAAAGTCGCGCAGAATTAATGAAGAATGTTCCTGAAAAAGCTGATGGCTTCATTAAGGTGCCAGTAATTATTGATAAGGATGATAATGAATAATGAATTACTTAAATGAAAACATTGACTCATTAAATAAAAAATTACAAGATGGCGAAATAACAGCTGAAGACCTAGCTAAGGAAACAGTTAAAAACATTAAAGAAACAGACAAAAAGATTAATGCCTGGATTACTGTTGATGAAGAAGCAAAGCCAGCAGAAAATTTAGATTTTAATAAAAATAAATTAGCTGGTATTCCTATTGCTATCAAGGATAATATCATTACTAATGGTATGAAGACTACAGCAGCTAGCCACATTCTTTACAACTATATGCCCGTTTACGATGCTACTGTAATTAGCAAATTAAAGAAGGCTCAAGCAACTTTTGTTGGTAAGACTAACATGGATGAATTTGCAATGGGTTCATCCACTGAACATTCTTACTATGGTGAAACACATAACCCATGGAACTTAGATAAAGTTCCTGGTGGTTCATCTGGTGGTTCTGCAGCTGCAGTTGCGAGTGGTGAAGTTGTTGCAGCTCTTGGATCAGATACTGGTGGTTCTATTCGTCAACCAGCTGCCTTCAATGGTATTTTTGGTATTAAACCAACCTACGGTAGAGTATCACGTTGGGGACTTATTGCTTTTGGTTCTTCATTGGATCAAATTGGTGTAATGAGTAAGCGTGTTAAGGATTCAGCTGAAGTATTAAACGTAATTGCTGGTCCTGATGAACATGATGCAACTGTTTCTGAACAAGAAGTACCTGATTACACTAGCTTCTTAGGCCAAGATGTTAAAGGCTTACGTGTGGCTGTTCCTAAGGAATATATGGATGCTGTTGACGGTGAAATGCGCGAAGTTATCCAAAAACAAATCGATGTTTTGAAGGATGCCGGTGCAATTATTAACGAAGTTTCATTGCCACATACTAAGTATGTTGTTCCTACTTACTACATTGTTGCTTCTAGTGAAGCTTCTTCAAACCTTCAAAGATATGATGGTATCCGCTATGGCTACCGTGCAAAGGACACTAAGAACTTATTAGATGTTTATGTAAAATCAAGAAGTGAAGGCTTTGGTGACGAAGTTAAGCGTCGTATTATGCTTGGTTCTTTTGCTTTATCAGCTGGTGCATATGATGAATTCTTTAAGAAGGCTGCACAAGTTAGAACATTAATTTGCCGCGACTTTGAAAAGATTTTTGAAGAAAACGATGTTATTGTTGGACCAACTACTACTGAGCCAGCATTTGGTATTGGTGAAGAAATTTCTGATCCAATTAAGATGTATAATAACGATATTTTAACTATTTCAGCTAACTTAGCTGGTATTCCAGCAGGTAGTGTACCTGCAGGTTTAGTTGATGGTATGCCTGCTGGTCTTCAAATTATGGCTAAGCGTTTTGATGAAGGAAATGTATTTAAAGTTGCTGATTTCATTGAACGTAATAATAAATTCTACGAAAAAACACCTACAGGAATGGAGGATTAATTAATGAATTTTAAATCGACTATTGGTCTAGAAGTCCACTTCGAATTAAAAACAAAGAGTAAGATTTTTTCTCCATCACCAGTTAGTTATGGTGCTGAAGCAAACACTGAAACTAATGTTATCGACTGGGCTATGCCTGGTGTCTTACCTCGTTTAAACAAGGACGTTTACCGTCTTGGTATTATGGTTGCTTTAGCAACTCATTCACATGTTTTACCAGTAACTCACTTTGACCGTAAGAACTATTTCTACCCAGATAATCCTAAAGCTTATCAGATTACTCAATTCTTCCAACCACTTGCTCGTGATGGTTATATCGAAATTGAAGTTCGTGGTAAGAAGAAACGCATTGGTATTCATGAAATGCACATTGAAGAAGATGCTGGTAAGAATACACACGGTGCTAACGGTTATTCATACGTTGACTTAAACCGTCAGGGAGTTCCACTTCTTGAAGTTGTTTCTGAACCTGATATGGAAGATCCAGAAGAAGCTTATGCATATTTGACTAAATTACGTCAAATTGTTCAATTCACTGGTGCTTCTGACGTTAAGATGGAAGAAGGTTCAATGCGTGTTGATACCAACATTTCTATTCGTCCTGCAGGTCAAGAAAAGCTTGGTACCAAGGTTGAAATGAAGAACTTGAACTCATTTGACCACGTACGTCGTTCTCTTGCTTATGAAGAAAAACGTCAACAACAAGTATTACTTTCTGGTGGTAGAGTTCAACTTTCTACTCGTCGTTTTGATGAAGCTACTGGTAAGACTGTCCTAGAACGTGTTAAGGAAGGTGACGCAGACTATCGTTACTTCCCAGAACCAGATATTGCTCCTTACCATATTAAGCAAAGCTGGATTGACGAAATTGAAGAAAGTTTACCTGAATCACCATTTGAACGTCGTAAGCGTTACGTTGAAGAATATGGTATTAAGGAATACGACGCAGACGTTATTTTACAAACTAAGGAATCAAGTGATTTCTACGACGCTGCAGTTGCTGCTGGTGCAGATCCAACCTTAGCTGCTAACTGGTTAAACACTCAAGTTAATGGTTACTTGAATGAAAACCAAGTTGGCATTGCAGATATTAAGTTGACTCCAGAACACTTAGCCGAAATGATCAAGATGATCAAAGATGGTACTATTTCATCTAAGATTGCAAAGAAAGTATTTAAGGAATCTATTGAAAATGGTACTGATCCTAAGAAATACGTTGAAGATAAGGGTATGGTTCAATTATCTGACGTTTCTGTTCTTGGACCAATGGTTACTAAAGTTGTTGATGATAACCCACAATCTGTTGAAGACTTTAAGAATGGTAAAGATCGTGCAATTGGATTCTTAGTTGGTCAAATCATGAAACAAACTCGTGGTAAAGCTAACCCTAAAGTTGTTAACCAATTGCTCAACAAGGAACTTCAAAGTCGTTAATCATTTTAGGGAGGCGAGAGGCGATGACGAAAAAAGCAAGATTGATTTATAATCCTGTCTCAGGTCACGAGCAAATGCTTCAAAATGTAGCAGACATTTTAAATGTATTAGAACAGGCTGGTTTTGAAGCCAGTGCTTTTAGAACTACGCCAGACCCTTTGTCTGCTCAAAATGAGGCAAAAAGATGTGCCTTAGCAGGTTTTGATTTACTAGTTGGTGCTGGTGGAGACGGTACTATTAACGAAGTAGTTAATGGAGTAGCTCCATTAGAAAAAAGGCCAAAACTCGCTGTTATTCCGGCAGGAACTACCAATGATTTTGCTCGCGCATTAAAGATTCCCAGAGATGATTTAGTTGAGGCAGCTAAAGTAATTCTGAGAGGTAAAACACAAAAGATGGATATTGGGCGTGCGGGTAAGCAATACTTTATGAACATTGCTGCTAGCGGTTCATTAACTGAGCTCACTTATGGTGTGCCATCAGAAGTAAAGTCCGTCCTTGGTTATAGTGCATATTTACTTAAGGGTGCAGAAATGCTACCAAAAATCAGCAGCAATAAGATGCGTTTAACCTATGATGAAGGAGTCTATGAGGGAGACTTATCAATGTTTCTTTTGGGGATGACCAATTCAATTGGTGGTTTTGAACGTATCATGCCAGATGCTCAATTATCCGATGGACTATTTCAGTTAATTGTAGTTAAAACTGCAAATCCAGTAGATGTTTTACGTTTAATGGCCATGGCTTTGAATGGAAATCATGTTAATGATCCACAGATTATCTATACTAAGACTAAAAATTTAAAGGTAGAATTATTAGGTGATAGTAAAGATAAGGATCCTATTCCTGTGAATTTAGATGGTGAGATTGGTGGTCATTTACCAATTGATTTTGAAAATCTAAAACAGCATATTGAATTTTATGTTGGTTAATATAAAATAGAGACTAATAATTTATTAGTCTCTATTTTTGTTGGAGAAGAAATGAAAAAATTCATTCATAATTTAAGTACAGATGTTAATGGAATTGCTGAATGGGCAATTATTTTTTACACTGTTTTTCCCTTAGTGGGCTTTATTGCGAGCCTTGTATATTTAATAAAAAAAGAAAAAATTAAAGCTAATGCAGTGTTCTTTTATGCACTAATGGGATTATTAATAAATGTAATTTTCTATATGATTTTTGGAAGATAGGGGTAATTTATGGCAGTAAAACTAATTGCGGTAGATTTAGATGGAACTTTACTAACTAGTGGAAATACAATTTCACCTGAAACTCTGAGAACTTTACAGGTAGCACATGGGATGGGAATTAAGGTAGTTCTTGCTTCTGGCCGTCCTCTCTCTGGAGTGATGCCTTTTGAAACTCAATTAGGGCTTGAAGGACCAGAAGAATATGCAGTTGTCTTTAACGGCGCAGTTGTACAAGACTTGTCTGGGAAAGTTCTGATGAGTCAAGAGATGAACTATCGCGATTTTGAAGTAATGCTTCGCTTGCAGAGACTTGCTCACGTAAACTTACACTTTGAAACGACTGAACGTTTTTGGACTTTAGATCGTGATCTTTCGGTACAAATGCAAATTAATGCTGCTTTAACTGATAATGAAATTAGAGTTCGTGAACGTAAAGAAATTCCAAAAGATTTTACTTTTAACAAGGTAGGATTTACTTGTGCAAAAGATAGTGATCAAATTGAAAAACTATGGAATTCTATTCCGTACTGGGCCTTTGAATCATATGATATAGTTCGTAGTTTAGATAACTGTATTGAGCTAAATAGAATTGGTGCTTCAAAAGGAAATGCTTTAATGGATTTGGCGCAACGTTTAAAGATTAGCCCCGAAGATGTCATGGTCTTTGGCGATCAAGGTAATGATGTTTCTATGTTTGAAAATCCAAGCTTTAAGAAAATTGCTATGGGAAATGCAATTGAAGATATCAAAGAAAAGGCTGATTTTGTAACCGATGATAATAATCATAATGGGATTGCCAAAGCCCTTAAAAAGTTTGTAATTTAATCAATTAAGGTTATTTTATAAAAATTAATAATTAAAATACCCGATTCTATAAGAGGAGAATTTTATAGAATCGGGTATTTTTTTGTACTTTAATACTAGGATTTTAGGTAACTTTATTGTGATTTATTTTATATAATGCTCATTATTTTTGACTACAGACTTAAGCCGATAAATAACTGCTTTATCTGATCTTAGAAGCGATTAAAAAGACAGTAAAAATTAATGGTCCAAAATATAATATTAGAGTAAAAGATATGGATGAATCGTTAGACTTGATTTTGCAAGACAATAAATCTGTGATTCGCTTTGGAGATGGTGAATTTGATTTAATTAGAGGAGCCTCAATTCCTTATCAAACCTATGATTCAGAACTTGCCAATAGACTAAAAGATATTATTTTGCGGGGCCAATTTAATAATATCTTGGTTTGTTTACCGGATGTATTTACCAAACCGGAGCGTTATCAAGATTTTACTCAATCATTCTACGAAACATCTTTCTTTCCAAATAATGAAAGTTTCTTAAAAGAAATTGGACAAACTGGTAATTGGTATGGTTCAACTTTTATTTCAAGACCATATATTGATATAGTTGATAAAAGTAAAAGTGCTGCATACTTTGATAAATTGAAACAACTTTGGAGTGGTCGTGATCTCCTAATCGTAGAGGGAGCACTGACGCGTTCAGGAGTAGGAAATGATTTATTTACTAATACTAAATCAATTAAAAGAATTATTGCTCCATCAAAGAATGCATACCAAAAAATTGATCAAATAGAACAAATGATTCGAGAAAATGCAGAAGATAGATTAGTTCTATTAATGCTTGGACCAATAGCTAAGGTAATCGTGGATGATCTCCAAGATTTAGATAATCAATTGATCGATTTAGGGCATATTGACTCAGAATATGAATGATTCAAGATGGGAGCTACTTATAAAGTTAAGCTTAAAAATAAGCATACAGCAGAATTCAATTTTGATGAAAATATTGAAGCAGTTCATGATCAAACTTATGAGAATGAAATTATTGGCAAAATTGAGTAATAAATAATGCAAACCAAAAAGCTACTAAATCAAGGTTTTAACACCAAGATTTAGTAGCTTTTTATGTAGAATATTAATTTCTATCGCTATCGCTAAATCCAAAGATTTGTAAGAATTGTAAGAATAAGTTAACGAAATCTAAGTAAAGTGCCAAAGCACCGGCAACTGCTAAGCCGTCAACAGAAACTTGGCCACTGTAGTTTTCATAGATTTGCTTCATTCTTTGTGCATCCCAAGCAGTTAAAATAGTAAAGATAATAACTGCAATAAATGAGAAAATGTAAGAAACCATTGGATTTCTTAAGAACATGTTGATTAGCATTGCAACAATTAATCCAATTAAAGCTGCAGAAGCATATGATCCCAAATTATTTAAGTTCTTTTTAGTCGTGGTACCAATTACAGCCATTGTAATGAATACAGTAGAAGAAGCTACGAATGCAGAAGCAATGCTGCGGCCAGTATAAGCACCAGCAATTAATGAAAATTCAACTCCATAAACAATTGCCATGATCATTAGCATTACAAAGCTAGCTACTGGATTTCTCGTTGCTCTAAAACTAATTCCAAAAGTTAAAGCAAGTGGAACTAGCAATAAAATCCAAGTCATTGCTGGATTGCTAGCAAAAAAGGTCATAACTTGTGTTCTAAAGACAGTCATTGTTAAGTAAGCACTTAAGGCAGATACTAAAACAGCAATTGTCATCATGCCGTACATTCTGCTTAAGAATCTATTTAAACCAGTTACATCGACAATTGTACGACGTTCTGGTTCTTGTGAAAAGTTATTCATAAAGCTCTCCCTCTTTCCTTTTATTAGTATATTTTAACTTATCTTGGCAGTAAAAGAAACTTTTATACAAAAGGATTATAGAAACGTCCTGAGTTGACTTTAAAGAGCAAAATTACAACTAGTACAAGAATAAAAGCCAAAGTAGTAACTAGATAATCAGCTAAGTTGAAATTTTCTGCAACATACCAAGTACGTTTCTTTTTAGAACCAAAGCGTCTAAGTTGCATTGCGGTACTAATTGTATCAATACGATCAAGACTTGAAAAAATAAGTGGAGTAACAATATTTAAAATTCCATGAATTCTTTTTCCAAGAGAAGCTTTTTTAGAAAGTTCATTTCCTCTTGCTTGTTGAGCTGCAGAAATTGACCAGTAACTTTCCTGAATATTAGGTATATAGCGTAGCGCTAGAGAAACAGCATAGGCAACTTTATAACTGACCCCAATTTTATTTAGACTAGCTGCAAATTGACTAGGGTTAGTAGTTAATAAAAAGAGTAGAACCAAGGGGATAGAACAGATATACTTCAAAATTACGTTAAATAAATAAAATAGTTCCTGTGCAGTTAAAGTGAAGTATCCTGCATTGATTAGAACCGTTTTTGAATGGTAGAGTGTCTCACCATAAGTTGGCTGAAAAATAAAAACAGCGATGATATTAATAAAGGCAAAAACAATAATGAATTTAACAATAAAAGAAACTTGCTTCCACTTAATACCAGCAACTTTTAACAAAATTAAAGATAGGATACAGATAGCAACCAAGAAGCGAGTATCATAGGTAACCATACAGGCAATGGATACCAGGATTAAAAAGATCATTTTTGTAGTAGCATTGAGAGCATGAATAAAACTATTACCTGGCTGGTAGCCCAAAATTTTACTATCATTCATAATCTTCATCCTTCCAGTTTTGTTGTTCAAAATTAATATAAGCCTGCACAAATTTATTTGGATCAGGTAAGTTATAATGTTTTGCCAGGTCGTAAAGACTAGTGCGCTTTAATGAGGCTTCTTTAATTAAAGCTTGATTGGTTAATAATTCAATTGGGGTAGTATCTGCAATTAATTTTCCCTTAGCAAATGCTAGAGATCGACTAGTGTACTCAAGCATCAAGTGCATATCATGCGTGATAATAATGATTGTTTTCCCAATAGTATTTAGATGCTTTAAAAAGCTCATAATTTCCGTATATGTCTTCCAGTCTTGACCAGCAGTTGGCTCATCTAAAATAATAATCTCTGGTTCTAAGACCAAAATCGCAGCAATTGTGACACGCTTTTTCTGTCCAAAACTTAATGCAGAAATTGGCCAATGTCTAAAGGGATACAGTCCACAAATTTTCAACGTTTGGTCAACTTTTTGCTTAATTGTTTCTTCATCGACATTGCGTAAACGTAAGCCTAGAGCAATTTCATCAAAGATCATTTTTTGAGAAATCATTTGGTTAGGATCTTGCATTACATAGCCAATTTTTTCGGCTCTCTCTTTAATTGATAAGTCACTTAAATTCTGGTCCTTAAGAGTGATTTTTCCTTCGTTAGAAATAAAACCACAAATAGTTCGGCAAAGGGTAGTTTTACCTGCACCATTTTGTCCAACTATTGAAATAAAGTCGCCCTGATTAATAGTAGTAGAAACATCTTTTAAGGGATAGGGCTGATTCTTGCTGTATTGATGACCAACGTGATCTAATTTTAATAATGGTAAATTATCTGCTTCTTTTTTGGTGATTTTAGCTTGTTTAGTCCAAGCTGCTAATTTATCGCTGATTTTTTCAGAAACAGGGAGAGTTGATATTTGGTCTACTTCTTTAATAGAACTTAGATTTACATCAGCGGCTGTAAGGGCCTTTAGGTATAGGGGCTCTCTAACGCCAACTTTTTCTAAGGTATGAGAATGTAGCAGCTGATTAGTAGGCTGGTCGGCAACAATCGTACCTTCATTTACTAAAATAATTCTGTCAATTGGTTGACTGAGGACTTCTTCTACGCGATGTTCAATAATTATAACTGTCGCATTAAGTTCCTTTTGAATTTTATCGATAATTGCCATCGTTTTAAGCCCAGAAGCGGGATCTAGATTAGCAAGTGGCTCATCGAATAATAAAATAGGTGACTCGTCAACTAAAACTCCAGCTAAGGCAACAATTTGCTTTTGGCCTCCAGAAAGACTTTGTGGAGATTGAGTAAGTAATTCTTTGATTTTTAATTCATCAGCCCACTGGTTTACAGTTTGTTGCATTTTATCTTTAGGTTGACAGTCATTTTCTAAAGCAAAAGCGATATCTTCACCAACCGTTAAGCCGATGAATTGGCTATCAGCATCTTGTAAGATAGTTGAAGTAGTGAATGAAAAATCAAAAAGACTTGTGCTAGTAATATCTTTTCCATTCACTAAACATTTTCCTTTAACTTCACCTTGATAGATATTTGGAATAAGACCATTAAGGCAGCGACCAATTGTGGATTTGCCGCTGCCTGAAGGTCCAGCCAAAAGAATTTTTTCTCCTTTATTAATCTTCAAATTAATATTTTTAAGAGTAGGTTCTGCTTGGCTATTGTATTTAAATGAAAAATCTTTAAATTCAATAATAGGTTCTGTCATTAATTGAGTAACCTTTCATAATTAATCTCTACGTAAACTATCTTTTTTAACTTTAGTCGCTGCATAAGCTTTAAGCAAGATAGTTCCTAAAATAAGAATAGAGATTGAGTTAGTGATGGTTGCAGTTGCTCCTTGCAAGAAAACTTTGTTTTGAGGTTCACTGTAAATCAAAATATCTCCAACTGGAGCGATGATTAACCAAGAAACAACATTAGCAATAATTTGGACAATATTAAAACCAATCATTTGTTTAGTAGTAAAAACACCATTTTCTAAGTCAAGACGCATACCATAGAGTCCGATAATTAAGCCTAGAACAGCAGTTGCAAGGACCCAGCTCCACCAAGTTTGTCCATACATTAAGAAATCACTTAGGGCATGACCAATGAATCCCACGGAAAAACCAACAACTGGTCCATAAATGGTTGCAAGCAATGCTAAAAATGGATACACAATTTCAATGTTAGTGTTTGGAATACCAGTTGGAATTGATGTGAAACGAGCTAAAATAACATAAATGGCAGCCCCAATACCAATTGCAACAACACTTTTTACTGATAAGCCTTTTTGATTATTCATAATTTTCCCCCGTAAATAAATTATTCTTTTATTAAATCAATTTTCCAGTCATTTCCTGTACCAATATTATACGTATCCGCAAATGAAGCTTGGTTTAAGGCGATGCCGACATTAACTAGTGAATTAATATAGATTAAAGGATCATTGATTGGTACATCGGCAAAAGACCGGACAAAAGGTATTGTATCATGATAATAAACTTGGTCTTGATAAGTAATAGTAACAGTAAGTTTATCACCGCGTTGAATATTCCCTTTTTAATTAAATCATAAGGAATATTAGTCCATAAAGAACCAAAGCGAATATCTAAAACATCAATTGATCCGCGTAGATGATCGTTTTCTAGACTAGCCTCAGTAAGTGGTAGTTTAACAACTGAAGTTGGATCTAATGTTTCGCCTAAATCTTCAAAAGATTTTTCTCCCTCAGCGAGTAAGGCCCCATTATAAGCATAGATATCACGGCCATGAAAAGTGTTACTTTCTGAAGAATGTGGAAGACGATTCTTTTGTTCGTCAATCTCTCGTACTTCGTCTAGCCCCATATAAGTTGCAACATGAGTTAAAGAACCATTGTCTGGTGTAATGATAAAGTGGCCACTTTTGGTTTTAGCGGCAATACTTTTTCGGTTAGATCCCACTCCTGGATCAACAACTGAAACAAAAGTTGTTCCTTTTGACCAGTACTTAATAGTTTGATATAGACGATACGAAGCGGCCCAAATATCATAAGGCGGAATCTCATGAGTTAAGTCGGACACAATAACATGTGGCGCAACCATATGTGCTACTCCGTGCATGGCACTAACAGCCCCATCTTTTAAGCCAAAATCAGTTTGTAGTACTAGAAAATGATTTGTTGTCATCAAATTCCTCCTCTTTAATATTTTTTTAATTACTAACAATTTACAATGTAATTAAAAATTCGTCAATAAAAATCCGTACTATTTTGCTATGTAAGCGCATATAGTACGGATTTAATGAAATGAATTAATTTTTAGGATTCTTTTGCCATTTTAAGCCAATCCCCGTAACCCCGGAAAGAATTGAGAAAAGTGGGGAAAGTAAACTAAAGAAGGTAAAGGGAATGAAGGCTAAAACTGGAACGCCGAGAGTAGAAGCAGCAAAAGATCCAGCTACTCCCCATGGAATTAAGTAGTTAATTACACTTCCTCCATCTTCAAGAACCCGACTCAAGGCAAGTGGGTGAAGACCAATTCGGTCGTAAGCTTGTTTAAAGGCACGCCCTGGTAGAATTACTGAAAGGTATTGTTCACCAACAAATAAGTTGATGCAAATGCCTGAAAGAATAGTAGTGATGACTAAACGGCTTGGTTTTTTGAGATGTTCAACTAGCGGTTCCATAGCAGTTTGAACAATATTGAATTTCATAAGGAGTCCACCAAGAGATAAGGTAGCAATAATTAAACCAACTGTACCCATCATGTTGGAGATACCACCTCTGGTTAAAAGGGCATTAACAGATGAATCACTAGTTTTTGCTACAAAACCATTCATAATTAAGTTAGTTAAGTCAGTAATAGATTGGTGCGGATTTTGAATAAAAATCATAATGACTGTAACGGTAATGTTTAAAAATAAGGTAGGAATTGCAGGTATCTTGCGCCATGCACAGATTAGCATCAATAAGATTGGTATAATTGCCCACCAAGTAATAGTAAAGTTATGCTCTAAGATAGAAACGGTGTGATTAATTTTTGAAGCATTAATTGAACCACTGCTTCCTAGAATCCAAAAAAGGATTAAAGAAACAATAAAGGCAGGAATAGTGGACCACATCATGTTCTTTATATGGGCAAATAATTCACTTTCTGCAACTGCAGAAGAAAGATTAGTTGAATCAGATAAAGGAGACATTTTATCCCCGAAAACTACTCCAGAAATGATTGCACCAGCAACAAGAGCTGGATTAGCATTCATACTAGCCCCAATTCCAAAGAGTGCGATGCCGACAGTTGAAATTGTTGTAAAGCCACTTCCGATAGCAAGCCCAACAATTGAACAGACAATAAAGACAGATGGAACAAAAAATTGACCACTAATTAGGTGGAAGCCTAGTACCATGATTGACGGAATAATACTTCCTTTAATCCATAGTCCAATTAAGGCCCCAATTAAGATAAAAATAAAAATTGGAATAATAGCTACGCCGATTCCTTCCTTAATTCCATCTTGAATTGAAGACCAGTCATTTCCGCGAATTCTAAGCCAAAATAATAATAGACATACTGTAAATAGAACGGGAACTTCTGGCATCAGTCCAAACTTAATAACTGAAATACCTAAAATAAGTAGAAGCAAGAGTAGGATAATAATTGCTTCTGGAAAAGAAACTTTCTTTTTCATAAAAATCCTCCAATAAAAAAGTCCTGTTGAAATTAATCAACAGGACGCATTACCGTGGTACCACCTATTTACTGCAGATTGCAGCACTCTAATCAGGTGGTAACGGCACTGATTGTGGCCGAATAAAGATGAATCGTTGTAATTCGTAACTTATGCCTGACTGGTTCGCACTTCACCACCAGCTCTCTGACGCTTAACATAAGCACTACTGTGACGATAATTATTGCAATTATGATAGCAAGCTTAAAAAAAGATGTCAATGAATTTATTAATAAAAATAATAAGATTTCGAATTATGTAGTCTGAGCGGTAAAATAGATAGGTATAGAAAAACTAAAAATTTAAATTGAGGGATTAAGATGAATGATATTTTAACCACCAAAGAATTAGGAAAAAATTTTAAACGTAAGCATGTTCTAGATCAAATCAATCTTCATGTTCCGACTGGCAAAATCTACTGTATTATGGGACCAAATGGAGCTGGAAAGTCGACACTATTAAAAATAATTAGTGGAATTGAAAAGCCAACTGAAGGAGTAGTTACTTTCAAAGATAAAAATTGGAAGAGAGAAGATTTAAAAGTAATTGGTTCCTTAATTGAAGAGCCTGGATTGTTTGATAACTTAACAGTTGAAGAAAACATCAAATTAAAACTAAAACTTCACCGTGTTGAAAATAAAAATCAGGAACAAATATTAAATACACTGGGCTTTGGTGATCATAATCATGAAAAAGTCAAAGGCTTTTCTACAGGGATGAGACAACGCTTGGGAATTGCTTTAGCTTTTATGGGAAATCCTGATTTAGTTATTTTGGATGAACCAACAAATGGTCTTGATACTTTTGGTATTCATGAGTTGCGTGAGCTTTTGATGCTCGAGAAAAAGCAAGGAAAAACAATAATTATAGCTAGTCACATGCTTTCTGAGATTCAAAAGGTTGCAGATCGAATTGCTATTTTAGGTGATGGAAAATTGCTCCTAGAAGAAGATTATGAACCAGAAACAGATTTAGAAGAATTATTCATCTCAACTTTAGAAAAGGCAGGCATAAAGCATGACTAATATTTTAAAAGTTGAATTTTTAAAAACAAAACAAAGTGTAGTTCGCTTACTAGTATGGCTACTGCCAGTGATTGCTGTTTTGATGATGACTGCTGTTTTCTGGGATAACCAATATCTAGTTCAATTAATGATGGGCCAATGGAGTTACTTCTGGTTAAATATGTCAATTGGGCTACTGGTTGGTCTTAGTACTTATTATCAAAAGCAAGCGACGAAATTTAGAGAAATATTAACGTCTCCACAGGACTTATTGAGCTATGAAATTGGTAGAATTCTCCATGGAATTATTCAAGCATGTATCATGAGCGTGATTTTTATAGTTTTGATGATCTGTGTTCTTTTTATTTTTTCAAGTACCGAAGAAATAGGCTTAATGATTTGTTCAGTAATTGGAGTTTTATTAGCATCTTTATGGCTGGTGCCATTTTATTCTTGGCTCGTAAGAATTACTAATCTATATTTTGCATTAGGAATTGGTTTTTTAGGATCCATTTTAGCCATGTTTTTAAGTCGTACGACTTGGAGCATGTGGTGGCCGTTTGATTGGGGGATGCTCTTAAATAATCTGTGGATAAAAGGCGACTTTGTCTTTGGATCATGGAGCTTAGTAATTTGCGGCTTAATTTTAGGAATAATCTTAAGTATTTTTAGTGCGTATTCTTTTAAAAAGCAATAATATTTTTTAGTAAACATAGTAACAAGTATCTAAATATTGAGGATTGAATTATGCAAAAAAATCAAATAGTTGACTTAGAAATTACAGATTTGTCTTATGAAGCAATGGGAGTTGCTCATCTAGATGGAATGACTGTTTTTGTAAATAATGCTCTTCCAGGTGAAGTTGTTTCTGCCAAACTTTTAAAAGTAAAGAAAAATTTTGCTTTTGCTAAAATTGAAAAAATTAAAAAAGAGAGTCCAGATCGGATTAACGTGAAAATTCGCCAATGGGTTCAAACGGGGCTAGCATCTCTTGCTCATATTAAATATGATAAACAGCTTGAATTTAAACGTAATCAAGTTGTTAATTTACTACATAAAGCAGATTTAGATAATGTTAAAGTAGGTCAAACGATGCCTAGTCCAGAAGAAACAGGTTATCGGAATAAGGCACAAGTGCCAGTACGTGAAGTTAATGGCAAGCTTGATATTGGCTTTTTTAGAAAACATTCTCATGACTTGGTGCCGTTAACTAGCTTCTTTACTACGGATCCAGAAATTGATCGGGTTTTAATTAAGGTACGTGACATTTTGAGAAAGAATCATGTTCCTGCATATGATGAGATTCATAATAAGGGAGAAGCTCGCTATCTTGAAGTTCGCCGCTCTAAAGCAACGGGCGAAATTATGGTGATTTTAGTATGCTTACATAAAGATTTTCCACAATTAAAAGAAGTTACTAAAGAAATTAGTGAAATCAAAGGCGTAACTAGCGTAGTTTTGAACCATAATCCTAAAAAGACGAATGTGATCTTAGGTAAAAAGGATTACTTACTTTGGGGAGAACCACAAATTACCGATAAAATTGGGGATGTTAGTTTTAAAATTTCTCCACAAAGTTTCTTTCAAATTAATTCTCTGCAGACTCCTCGTTTGTATGATTTAGCTATTCAAAAAGCTGATCTTAAGCCAGATGATGTCGTAATCGATGCTTATTCTGGCATTGGTACCATTGGGCTTAGCGTGGCTAAGCATGTTAAGGCAGTGAGGGGGATGGAAGTCATTAAGCCCGCTGTTGAAGATGCTAATGCAAATGCTAAATTAAACGGCATCACTAATGCAGAATATGTTGTAGGTAAAGCTGAAGAAGTAATGCCGCGCTGGGCTAAAGAAGGGTTAAAAACTGATGTTATCTTCGTTGACCCACCTAGAAAGGGACTTACTCCAGAATTTATTGACGCTGCTGTAGAAACAAATCCGAAGAAGATTGTTTATATTTCATGTAATCCAGCAACTATGGTGCGTGACTTACAACTCTTCAAGGAACAAGGTTATGACTTTGACGAAATTGATCCAGTTGATATGTTCCCGCAAACTCCTCATGTTGAGAGTGTTACGGTCCTTGAATGCACAGAAAAATAGCTCATAAACCGCGCTCTGACGGCATTTATAGATGATTGAAAGTGTACTTTTTCCCTTCTGAACTATTGGAATTAGTACACTTTTTCTATTTGAAGCTGGCGGGTCGAGTGTTCTATGTCCTATTTCGATAGTCGAGTAGACGAAGGTCCAATTTGGCAGGTCGTGTTGATTAGGGTAGTGAAAACTGGACTAGAGGCTGATATGGCGGCATTTGTCGTTGGTATGGAAATGTGCTAATTTAGAGCCGAGGATTGAGTAGACGAGTGTAATATTGAGCTTTGGTGATTTTGCTGAAAAAATTGAAAATTGACAGGACAATTGTCTACCCGACGTATAATATTGGCAGATTGCAAGAAATAACTTGAACAAATCTATTGGCGCAGATTAAGCAAAAAGATCTCAATTGGTGAATGCCAGTTGAGACATTTAAGCGGTCGGGAATTTAAGTACCAGTTAATTTGAATTAGCTCATCATCACTTAGCTCTTCAATTGGTTGTTCCTTAGGAATGAACCGTCGCAGGACTCGATTGCGATTCTCGTTACTACCACGTTCATGTGGTGAATAAGCATGGGCAAAGTAAACTTGGATACTGGTTAAGGGTTCGATCGCCTGATAATCCGCAAATTCTTTACCATGGTCAACCGTTAAGGTCTTAAGTCTTCCGTTGAGCTGATGAGCTAGTTCTACTACTGACTGCTTCATTGATTGACTATCACGCCCATGAAGTCGTTTAACAATCGTCAGGCGACTCTTCCGTTCCACAAAAGTAGCGACAGCTTGTCCCTTACGCTTGCCAGAAAGTACTGTATCAGCCTCAAAATGGCCGAACTCTTGACGAGTTTCAATAGCAGTTGGGCGTTCTTCAATTGGACGTCCATGGCTAAAAGTGCCGCGTTTCTCTTTAGCTCGATGGCGGCGAATGCCATGATCTGGCAAGTCCTTCAACTGTAAATCGAGCAGGCCTTGATCAATCCAGTTATAGATGGACTTATAAGCAATTCCAACCACATGAGCGACCTGTTCCGCTGACCATTTTTGAACTTTGATTTTCTCTTCAATCAACCGTTTAAGATTAGTGGTTAAAGAAGATTTACGCCCTCGTTGCGCAATTTTCCTTTCAAAGTCGGCTTGTGCTAATTGTGCCTGATAAGCAACAACGTCCAGTCGATGAAGCTCATTAAAAATAGTGGTCTTACTGAAGCCCAAGTAGTCGGCGATATACTGTAAGGAACGTTTTTCGTTGTGAAGTGTTTCAATGACAACGCGGTCTGAAAATGATAAGATAGTGGTGCCCATAAAGGTCCTTCTTTCAATGGATTTAGTTTAGCAACACCATTAAAGACTTTTATGGGTTTTTCTGTCCACTTAAATGTTCAACTTTTTTATTTGGTCAACTTCGACGGTGTAAGGGTGACCTGCTCCAAGAAATAAGGGTCCGTGTTTGGCTCTTAGGCTAATTTCTAACCAGCATCCGCCACCAGGCGATCACTTGATGGGGCTAGGGAGCTGTTGGGTGGTCTAATCCGGGACTGTTTGCCACGTTCTCCGTTTTAGCGACAACATGCGTCGTTAGTAACTGCGACGGTCTACCCCCCGTACCCAAAAAGTTTTGAAAGCTCGTCATCGTGTAAGGCGACGGCTATGTGTGCGCTCTACCTTTTTAGGCGGTAGGGCGGAGGGGTGCTTTTTCGCCACCCTCTATATTTCGTCTCTCTGGTCCGTTTTAAGCCGTTATAACTGCGTGATGGATAAAATTCACTATTCACTATTTAAAACGCCTGTACGACTGTTTATTTACCTGCTACTTGATAGTGTGGTGCATTCCAAGATTTAACGACGACGTTACTCCAAATTAACCAGCGACCGCTTAAAATACTCGACTGGCAAACACCGTATCAGGTTATGCTGACAAATTTGTCCAAAAATTCGGATTAAATTTGCAATCTACCGAACATCAAAATAAAAAAAGGTCTTGAAATTTAGGTAAAAAAAGGAGTAATATTTATGATTGAAATAGAACACAACAACAAGGTTATCGTTAAATTTGAAAGTGATGAAATTCGTAAGTTAACAGTTAATGACAAGGATTATTTCATTGCTAAAGGCGTTTTTGTATAAGGGCAAGGAAACACGTTCTTTCAAGGACGGTTTGTGGAAGATTAAAGATTACAGAATATATGAAATAAGATAAGAAGACGACAATGAAAAAATTAACTAAAATTGCTATTGTATTATTTGGTGCTACTACTTTAGGATTTGCAGGATTTGGGGCTTATACCTTTGCCGATAACTTCTGGCAGGGTCATAATAATATGGTTCAGATTAATAATGACTTAGATCAACTTTCTCAAACTATCAAGAATAAAAATGACCAACTGACTAAAGCTAAGAGTGATTTAGCCGAGGCTAAAAAACAGTTAAAAGATGCCCAGTCCAGTCAAAGTACCTTACAGGATCAACTTAAATCTGTACAAGAGCAGCTTGCGGAGGCTAAAAATATGCTAGTATCTAACCGAGACACCTTTAATCAGCAACTTCAAGCTAAGGAACAAGAGCTTCGAAATGCAATTAATGATGGCAACGCTAAAGTTCAAGCTAAGCAACAAGAAGTTGACAAAGCTAACCAACAGATATCGAATCTAAATAAGCAGATTACTGATTTAACTAATCAATTAAACCAAAAGAACCAAGACAGTCAAGGCCTCTTTCAAGTAAACCCAAAGAACCAAGACAGTCAAGGCCTCTCTCAAGCAGTTAAGGAAGCTCAAGACACCAGAGATCATGCAGATACAGTTGTTAACAATTCTAAATAATTAATCTAAAGACCCTCTTAGCAGGGTCTTTAATTATTTTTGATGCATTGGGTGAAAATAATTATTATTATGTGGTAGATTGTCACCAAAAATGCCACCAACTATTATTGGTGTTGTTCTTAAATGTTTTCTTTTGTCTATTACCATATTCTGTTTTAACTACTCATTACTATTAAGTAACACGAACTTACTGTAAATTAGGTTTA
>ERZ791821.158-NODE-158-length-69097-cov-14.732366_pt1 | contig 69097 bp, 100 predicted proteins | sample MGYA00510300_ERZ791821 | MGnify/ENA primary metagenome ERZ791821 (study PRJEB30046, sample SAMN00792034) | human gut metagenome | study: EMG produced TPA metagenomics assembly of the A metagenome-wide association study of gut microbiota in type 2... | reverse complement strand
TTAGCCCTGTCATTTGCTCCAAGTCCATTTTTATTCCATGAGCCGCCATATCTCCCGCACTCCAAAATGTAGTCAGTGGCGTGGGCAGAAGCCATAACATAGTTTTAGGCAGTGTGTCAAACAATGCCGTAGCACTCATGTTCAGAACGCTGTAAAAGACACACAACAAAATGGAAAAAACATAGGTCTTACTGAAAAAGACAACAAGGACAATCAACGGGAGTGTTCCTGCCGTAATGAAGATCCCCGTTTCAACCGCCAAAAACAGCTTATAACCAATTCCATAAACTTCTAATGTTCCAATTCCGCAAAGAATTGTTGCAATGGTAGAAGCCACGCAAAAAACAATTCCAAAGATAAAAAGGACAATAATCTTTGCAAGTACCATTTGCGTGCTGGTTACGGGAATTGTACGCAGATTTTTGAATGTATCGTTGTCGCGTTCCATAAAAAACAGAATAGCGGCAATCACTCCGATAATGCAGGGCAGTAAAAACTGGATACCATATCCCAACACCATGTTAAATAGTCCATCGAAAGCATCTGCCCGATCCGTATATCGCTCCATCATAGAGGGCGTTGTCATCAGATAAGTCAGCGGGATTGGAAACAGGAACGCAGCCAAAATAATCAGCGGAATAAATTTCTTCCGTTTCAATTTCAAAAATTCGCATTTGATTAGTTTAAGCAATTCCTTCGCCCCCTGTCACACGCTTGAAGTAATCTTCAAGACTTTCTTCACAGGTATGTGCTTCTGATACCTCCAATCCGTTTTCTACAAAAGCAGTTACAATTTTCCCCACGGGTAGCTCCATATTGTGTAGACGCAGATTGTGGTCGTCTTGTATGGAAAAATGGGTTTCATGGAAATTGCGTTCCAAAATTCTTGCCGCCTGTGCAGTATCAGAGAGCGTAAACCGGATATGTTTACTGCTTTTTTGCTCCAACTCAGCAAGGCTTTCTTCTTCCAGCAATGCACCGTGGTCAATAATTCCAATATCGTCAGCCAGCAAGGAAATCTCCGAAAGAATGTGACTGGAGATTAAAATGGTTTTTCCTCTTGTGTCGCAAAGCTCACGGATAAAGGATCGCACTTCTGCAATACCGATGGGATCGAGACCGTTGATCGGCTCATCCAAAATCAAAAGCTCCGGATCGTGCATGACTGCAAGGGCAATCGCCAACTGCTGCTTCATGCCAAGAGAGTATTGCGAAAACAGCTTTTTATCCTTGTAAGGTAGCCCGACTAAATCCAGAGCGTCTTTGATGGCATGATTGTTTGGTACTCCACGCAGGGTAGCAAAGATACGCAGGTTCTCCGTACCGGTCAGATTGGGATAAAAACCAGGGGACTCAATCAAACTGCCAATGCGGGGCAGCAACTTCTTTTCATTTCCTTGCAAAGACTTTCCCCAGATTTTGACCTCACCGGAAGTAGGCTTCGTTAAACCCAACAGCATTTTCATAGTTGTGGTTTTTCCGGCTCCGTTTCTACCCAACAGACCATAAATTCTCCCACGCTTGACATGGATATTTAAGTCAGCCACACTCTTTTGTGAGCCGTATTGCTTTGTCAGATTTTTTGTTTCAATGATATAATTTGTATCCATATTCAAAACCTCCTGTTCTGTAAGGTATTCTATCATGCCAACCTTGCATTAACCTTGCCGCAACCTTGCATTAACCTTGCAATTAAGGAATAGGAATTGCAATGCAAATCCTATTCCGCTACTTCTCAATCCGTTTGGGGATTGAGAAGGTTCCCATGCCATTTTCTAAAAGACTTCTGAAAATAAGTAAGGTTCCCGCCATAAAGACGGGAACCCGCTTAAATCTCCAAAGGAAAACGCAACACAAATTCAGTTCCCTTTCCCGGAAAACTTTCAACTGTTATGCTTCCACCCATCTTTTCTACAAGCTGATGGACAATAGAAAGACCAAGTCCGCTGCCTTTTTCAGAGCGTCCTTTATCACACTTATAAAGCCGTTCAAATATGTGTTTCAAATCTTCTTTCTCAATTCCCACTCCATTATCCGCCAGCAGCAGCTCCATGTTATTTTCCTTCTTCGATAGGGAAATTTTGATTTTGTCCGCATGGCTGTGAGCGATTACATTTTGAATAAGGTTATTGATGATCCTCATATAGCTATCCATATCCAATCTTACCCGGACAGGCTGTTCAGGAATATCAATGTCATAATCAACCTGTTTATCCTCAAAAATCGGTATCCAGTCAATCAGGATATTTCTTGTCAGCTCTGCGGCCTCAACGCTCTGGATCTCCAAAGCAAACTCGTTGGAATTTAACTTGAACCAGTCAAAGAGCACATCAATATATTCTTTCAGATCATGGGCTTTCCGTCGGGCGGTTTCAATATAATCATCCCGGTCTTTTCCTGTGACCAGTCCTTTGTGTGCGGCGTCAAGATACCCGATCAGAGTGGTAAGGGGCGTCCGGACATCATGGGAAAGGCTCGTCATAAGCTGGCGGTTGGTTTCCTCTGTCTGCCGTACAATCGAAAGTCTGCTTTCATAGGACACAACGATCTCATTGATTTCATAGGCAAGAGGCGCAGTCAGTTCATTTGTTGCAGACAAAATACGACGGTTGCCATTTCCGTTTTTCACATCAACCAGCACATCGGTCATTTCTGCTATTTGTTTTTTTACACGCCGAACGAGAACGATGGAAGTCAATACAGCCACAACAGCAATCACAATGGACAAGAAAACGATGATTTCCATACTGGCTACACCTCCTTATTAAAGCGGTAGCCAATCCCTTTGACCGTTTGTATATACTTTGGGCTTGAAGGATTGACTTCTAATTTTTTACGAAGTCGGCTGATAATCGCCATAATGTTACTGTCATCATAGAAATATTCTTCGCCCCATACTTCCTCATAAATCTGCTGTTTTGTCAAAATTTTCCCTTGATGTTTTGCACAGTACAGGAGCAGATCAAATTCCTTTGGGGGCAGTTCAAAAGTGCCGTTTTCCGTCGTAACAGAACGATTTTCAAGGTCAATCTGCAGTCCGTTAAAATTTAGCTTTTGTATGGCTCCGGCTTGCTGATTAAAGCGAGTGTAGCGGCGTATAAGAGACGCAATACGGGCAATCAGTTCATCCATATCAAACGGTTTTGTAAGATAATCGTCCGCTCCGGCCCGTAAGCCCCGTACTTTAGAAATGCTGTCATTTTTAGATGTGAACATCAAAATCGGCAGACTGTTCTCTTTGCGGATTTCTTCCAGCGTTTCAAAGCCATCCATACCAGGCATCATCACATCCAGCACCACAAGCTGATACTCCTGCTCTCTTAATTTTTGTAAGCCCTCTTTTCCGGTATTACAAAAATCAGCTTCTATGTTTTCTGCTTGTACGCTGCGTTTAATCAAAGCGCACAGTTCTCTGTCATCATCTATAATCAGGATTTTATTCATGATGCAACTCCTTCCCTTGTTTTGTTGTTCCGTCATTCGGCTTTTCTACGTTCTTGGAGAGCTGCAATACATCCTCCACACTAACATTAGTGCCTTTTATGGTAGCATCCAGATCCATAGTAGCTCTGGCATCCAGACCAACCATTGCCGCCACCAGCATCCCACCTTTTAATATAAACTGATTTTTATACTCTGATAAAGAAATTCGTTCTAAAAAACGTTCCATCATATAATTCCGCATCAAAATCTGTGCATCTGCAGATTTTTTCTTTGACAGATTACGAATCAAATCCTTTAATTGTCTTGCCGTTGTTATCATCTAAAGTAACACCTCCAAATATGGTCTTAGTATCTTTTCAACATGAAACATAGCTGCGTATTTCATAAGCACCCGTAAGTTTTTATCCTTACGCTTCGCATATTGCTTTAATGCATCTTGGAATACCTGCATTTCAATATTTTTCCTGCTGCGAAGCAGATCGCAAATCGTTCTCTCCATATCATAAACCGGAACTGAATGTCCAAATGATGTCAGCATAGTTGTGATTCCTATTTCATGTAAATCCTTTTTTACTGTATACACTTGAAAACCGTCTTCCTGCAAACGGCTTGGATTATATCCAGTTCTTACTGTTATGGTGTATTTCAAAGGCTCTCTGTCCGTTAAATCATGAAAAAACAATGCAGTTTCATGAGAAAATACAGCTTGACCACAACGTAAATGTAAAAGGTACATTGCATCTGTCCACGTATCCGGCGATACATACACACCATGAGCAGCCTGCTCTAATCCTCGTTCCTTTACATATGCATAAAACACAGACTTACTAATTCCATTATTTAGAACTTGAAATGTCTGAATTGTCCCTCCACATTCACGCAATAACAAATCTAATTTTTCAAATTGAGTCATATAGATTCTCCTTTCATGCTAATATGATAATATATATTAGCATGAAAGTAAATATAAATAACACCAATGAACAAATTAGATTTTAAAAATATCCCGTTCTTCCCGCCAGTCTTTCACATAACACCGGATTCCGATATAGATCACCTACACCAGAAGCAACAGTACAATAAGGTTTATCAGAAGGACAGATTTTATCCATTCTCCAAAGTAAATTGTGATAGCTGTACTCATTATTACCACCATAATGCTAAGGATATCCCTGCAATGTACGGTCACAGTTCCCTTATTTCCCTTGCAGATTCTGTGGTGCTTTTATAGGTTGTGAAGGGCAGATATAAGCGCCCAATCTACGCTATGAATTGCACCACAGAATCTGCAATTTACGTTATGGAACTCACGGTTATGGAATGAGTGCCTATAAAGGAGGTAGCGACAAAATGCAGTCGTTTTCAATGTCTTGTGATTCGTCGATGATAAAGGGCACTCCTCACGGAGTTTAAGCTTTGATTACTGCCGCTCGTAACATGGATTGACGGATTTTCACAACCTGAATGTTGCATGCCACACAGCCTTGGACAAATAAAAAATAGAACTGATTTGTTTTCAGGATTTTGGGAGCGGCCGGTCCTTAGAAAGCAGACATTGCGATTTCAAAAGCCAATGTAATTGGATTTTGAAATCACGATGGATACTTTCTTAGTACCGCTGCCAGCGACAACAAGCGGAAGCGCTCCTGAAAACAAACAGTTCTATTTTTTATATTTCTATACACTTTGTTGGCATGCAATACGACATAACCTCAGGAAATCCGTAACACCACCTATAAGCGGCAGTTCACAAGTTAAACTCCGCTTTTTTCTTTTCTTTTGGCAAGTTTTACATTATAATAATTTTAACTGTAAAGAATTTTTATCTTAAAGGAGATTTTACATGCGAAACATTCTGAATATAAATTCTGACTGGATATTATCCACGGAAAAGACTCCGGACGGCAAAGCTGTCCACAAAAGAATCCTTCCTTTGAATAAGGAAGACGAATACTGCTATTATCTGGAACTGTTAGGAGCTGCACCTTCCATGGAAGTATTTGTGAATCAGGAAAAAATCGGAGCTCACACCGGAAGCTATACGCTTTACCGCGTGGATGTCACCGATCAGATCGTAAATGGTGACAACGAATTAGACATTGTTTGTGACAGTGAAGTTCCTTGTTTAGACGCAAGTCTTATCGTTGTCGGAAAACACCATTTTTCATTAGACCACTTTGGTGATGCAGGACTGACCGTGATCCCACAGGAGATTTCCACTTCCTCTGCAAGTATCCGTATCACCGCCCATGCAAAAAAACTTCCGGAAGATTCCATGATCTCTTACACTGTGCTTACTACTACAGGAACAATGCTTGCAAATAAAAGTGTTCCGGCCTCGGCACCAGAGTATATCTGCCATCTGACAAACCCATGCCTCTGGAATGGGAAAACCTCTCCAAAGCTTTATGTGGTCGTGGCAGGATTGATCGTTAATGGTGCCACAGAAGATCAGATCGTCCTTCCTTTTGGGCTGCGCAATCTGTCCATGGAATCTAACGGCTCTGTCCTCGTAAACGGTCTTTGTGTCCCGGAAAAGGATCTCATCCGCACTCTGGAATCTGATCCATTTGTCTATGACGATATGGACGAGGACGGAAGTTTTGCCTGTGTGGAATTAAAAGAACTCTGCGACATTGCTGCAGATGAGAAGGACTGTAGGAATCTGCTCACAGAATATGTGTTGCAGAATGCTTATCATCCTTCCATCCTCTGCTGGAAACTCCCGGAAGATCATGCCGATTTTGCCGCTTTGCTTCGCGAATTAGATTCCACACGCCCGGTGTTATTTTAAATAATATGGAACAAAGTGTGCGCCAGGCGCACACTTTCGCACACAGACGGGCAGCGCAGCTATCTGTTCAGGAAACTGCCTCACAGGCTTTTTCAAATTCTGTATGTACCTTAGCCATCTGCTCCTGCAGATGGCTGATTTCATTTTTACGTATGGAAGCTACTACCTCTGATGCTGCCTGGAACAGTTCCGTCATTCCAAGGGTTCCTGCAACCCCTTTTAGGGCGTGAACGGCCTCTAACACATCCTCATACCGTTCTTCTTTCATTGCCTGTTCCCCGATTGCAAGATGATCGTCCTCAGTCAGCTTTTTCAAGAATTTTTCATATAAAGCTTCATTTCCCGCAAAACGTTTCACTGCATTTTCATAATCAACTCCATAGGCTTTCAATTTTTCTTTATCCATTTTCACCACTCCATTCCGGTTACTATTTTTTCATTTTCGGCTGGAAAATGATACTTGCAATATAGGAAAAAATCAGTGCTGCGGAAATACCAACCGCACTCGCTTTAAATCCTCCCATAAAAATGCCAATAAATCCATTCTCGTCCACTGCTTCCTTTACGCCTTTCCAGAGTGTATTTCCAAAGCCTGGCAGCGGCACACTTGCACCGGCTCCCGCGAACTCTATGAATGGCTGATAAATCTGCAATGCGCCAAGCACCGCCCCAAGGCATACGAGTAAAACCATGATCCTGCCCGGAAGCATTTTTGTTTTCTCCATAAGAATCTGGACAAGTGCACAGATCAGTCCGCCTACCCAGAATGCATTGATATAATCCATTTTTCATCCTCTTTTCTTTCTGAAAATCCATTGTCTATGCATCTGCATGTTCGATGACAACTGCGTGTGCAATGCCCGGCACCGTCATTCCTTCATTGAAAGACACCGTTGAAAGCAATGCGCCTGTCGGCACGAACAATATCCGTTTTAACGTTCCATCTTCGATCTGTTTTAAAAAGTAAGCGCTAAGCGTCACTGCTGAACATCCGCATCCGGAACCACCTGCCCCGGTATTCTGGCTTTCAGCATCAAAAATTTCAATTCCACAATCCGAGTGTATCTTACTGATATCGTAACCGTCTTTTAACAACAGGTCAATGAGAATTTTCTGTCCTACCGTTCCGAGATCTCCTGTAATGATCCTGTCATATTCTTTTTCACTTCGCCCGAAATCCTCAAAATGCTGTCTGATGACCTCTTTGGCTGCAGGTGCCATGGCTGCCCCCATATTCATGGAATCTTTGATCCCAAAATCCACAATTTTTCCGGTTGTGATCCCTGTGATTTTTGCCATTCCCCTCTCTTTTCCGAGGACGAAAGCCGCGCTTCCGGTCACTGTCCAGGTGGCCGATTTCGGTCTTTGGTTTGCATATTCGAGAGGTTAACATTAATTAGTACAAGTATATTAAAAAGGGCGATTAGAAATTCTAACCGCCCTTTATTTTACGCTTTTACAATCGCAGCATCAAATCCTGCTTCTTTCAATTTTTCCTGCAAGGCAACTGCGTTATCTCTGTTCCGGTATGCTCCTACCTGCACTCTGTAAATTCTGTCCTTGTCTCCGACACTTGTTTCAGATCCTGGAACGCTTGCATCTGTATCATTAGCTTCTGTTGTCTGCTCCTGATACTTCTGACCGGTGATTGCATACACAATAGCATCTGCCATGTTCTTGTAATCGTATAAAGCTACATCGTCCTTATCATCAACGAAACAGCACTCAAGCAAGAGAGCCGCAGCTTTCGTTTTCCTAAGGAAGTACAGTTTCTGGTTGACCTTTACCCCTCGATTTTTAAATCCGAGACTTGCAATTGCATTTACAATCTTTTCCGCAAATGCTTTTGCTTTGCTGTTGCTGCTAAAGACATATGCTTCCACACCTGTTGTCTGTCCATTTCCTGCAACATCTTTTGCTCCTGCATTGAAGTGGATGGACACGTCCAGATCTACAGCGTGAGAGTTGCATTTCTTTACGATATTGCAAAGGACATTGCTCGCACTGGTTCCATTCTCTACAGTACAATCATATACTGTATGTCCGAGAGCTTTTAACTGTTTGATAACCTCATTCTTTACATTTCTTGCTTCTGTGGATTCCCGGATAATTCCGATAGCTCCACATGCTACTTTTCCGTCCGGGTTGTGTCCGGCATGTACATTAATAATCATATGTATTATTCCTCGCTTTCTTTGTCATACATTGCTTTGTAATACTTTACAACCGCACCAAGTGCCGCATTAAGTCCGGTCAATGTTGCTAAAATCTGTTCTCCATAGGGAAATCCCCATGTTGCACTCAATACACCATAAAATGTAATGAAAATAGGCATCCAGAGTAAAGATACATCCTTGATTAAATCATAAGTCTTATTTTTCATTTTATACATCTCCTTCATAAGAATGGAACTATTGCATTTACAAAAGCCAGTGTTGCAGCTCCTGCAATCGCTCCAATAATTGTTGTTAAAACTGTTTTTGTTACAGTATTCCAGTTTTGTGCTGGTCTGGATTCTAACTCTGCAAGTTTATCACTGTGATTTTTCTGAACTTCAACCATATTTTTAACTGACATTGCAAGTTCCTGTACGGAAATCGTTAATTCTTGGATCTGCTGTTGCTGTTTCTCAAGGTCATCAATACGACGGTTTGCTACCTTAATTTTTTCACTATGCTCAGTAAGAGCTTTTACAATATCTTCGTTTTCCATAAGCTCTCCTTTCTTTTGTATAATTCAATTATAATATATCGTAATAATTTTTTTGTTCCATTTTACTTCGCATAACCAGAGTTTAACTAACTTAAAAAATCCAGCTAAAGGGACAAAAGGTATTCTAGTTAATGGCGGTTCGCCTATAACTAAAGATTTTTTATTAGTTTATACGCTCAAAACAACAAAAGAAGCTAACACTGGAGCATCTTTTTCTATAAACGGGATAAAAGTTGCTGACTTGACTACAAGAACTCCGAATAATATTATTGAAATTTGTGGCTGTGTTAGAGCTTTTAAAGGTGATATTATTACCACACATGTTGCGAGCGCCGGCGGATATGCTGATGTATATGCGTATATGCCAAATACGATCTAAATCTGGCATTATAAATGATATTTTTAACCATATTATATATCAGAATAAAAACTATTTATCTTGCATGGTATAGCTTAGCTACATAATTAACACCTGCTACATTTGTATCTACATCAACTTTAACAATATCATTTTTTAATACCGGGAATAAAGGGGATGTATAATATACGTACCTCATGTTAACCGTATATCCCTCTTCAATAATGACATTATTAATTCGTATCCTATAAAAAATTGAAGCCGATGTGGTAAGCGTTGCACCATGAAGTTGAAAAAAACCATCTTTACTTATGTTGTAAGTTGCACCACCAGTTGTTGGTGTCCCAAGAGTGTCAAAATGTGCGTAGTCTGGAATTTTGTTAGCTAAACTCTGGTTTATCTCCGTAAAGCCGGCTTCGATTCTATCTTCCAGATCATTCATATTGGCAGCATTAAAAGCATCACCTTCCTGTGAGATTGTTCCCTCATCCCTTGCAACTGTCACAAGCTCTGTGCTTCCATCTTCATTCGTAAGCAGTCGTCGGTTGATGTACTCTGCAATTCTGTTTTTCCATGTTTTCTTTACAAATGCCATAATTTTATCCTCTCTTTCTACAGCAGTAATCCGGTATCATCTCCGGCATATATTTCTGTTCCACAATAGTAATTAAAGTTATTGAGCAGAATGCCGTATACATCAGCGAGTATCTTCTCAATGTCATTTAGCTTCTGGTATGTATTAACCGGCATACTCGGTGTCTGTGGCGTATCAGAATGTATCATATAAGCATTTCTGATAATTTCCGTGTTATTTAGCACTGATGTAAAAAATGTCTCATTTGGCGGTTCTGGAATCTCTGCAACATCAAGATCAAGTTCCAATACATCCGATAGCAACTGTGTGTTATTCTGGATTCTCTGCATATCGGATAAATTCAATGCGCCTTTCATTCCGCCAAGCCACTCTTTCTTTTCATCTGTATTGAAGTTATCCCATCCTTTTTTTAATAACTCCAATACACGGTTCGCATCATTCTGTGACCGGTCCGTTACCGGCTGCATCCATATCAGCATAAGCAACCACCTCACTTTTCAGACGTTCGTTTTCTGCTTTCAGTGCTTCATTTTCCTCTGTAAGCTTCATATTCTCTTTTCTAAGTTCCTCGTAATAAGGATTGATTGGATTATAATTCATCAGATCAGTACATCTCCTCCCGTATACAATTCAGTTCCGGCAAACACATCCTCTGTCACAACGATTGAATATCCCCTACACGTTGCTGTTGCGATAAATCCACCAGCGAGGTCAAGAGTCTGGCTCTCGATCAATGTAGTAGATGTCTTGCCACCGATAGAATTTATATTCGCCCAATTTCCTACCTGCTCTAAGTCAACCAGGTACTTCATTCCCACCTTTTTTCTTAAGGCATGATAATCCAAAAGATAAGCGGCGATATCGGGTAATATATCAGCATTATAAATGGTGCATCCACTGTACTTCTTTATATTTTCTGTCTCTCCAGCTTCGATTTTATCCACACGTTTCTCATAAGAAAAAGTGGTATTTGCATATTTAATACCTGTGATCTGGCACTGTCCGGCATCCGGCATGTTAATGATGAGATAATTTGTTTTTACTTCTTTCAGCGTGCCGACACTTGCCGTGATGGACGATGGAAGATATGGACTTGAAAATGTAATCTTGGTATCTCCGGCCGGCAATGTTTTCTTATAAATGTCTGAGGCCTTTTCTTCCAATGCATAGTTTTTCATCTCAATATTCACACCAGAGATATATTTTTCAAGAGATACTTTCGTATTTCCATTAAATTTGCGATCCGTCCCGACAGTGGATTTCACATATCTGTCCGGCTTATAAACCTTGATGATATCGCTCCGGCTGTCATCTGCAACAGCACCACATGCAAAACATACCTGTTGTAATGCCTTACGGCACGTTTGGATGGCTAAATAGCCACTTAACAATGTATTGCCGACTTCTTTATCAATTGCGTATTTTACAATACCGGCTGTGGCAAATATTTCTTTCAGAATCACTTCTGCGCGGACATTGTTATATATCTGGCCTTCATAAAATGTATACTTATCTAATAAACCAACTACATCAACCAGCTTAAATTTTGCAATATTCTTTGAAAAAGAAAAGTCGTTGATGAAGAATGCTCCCATAGGAATCATGTTTCCGTTCTTAGACTCTGACAATGTAACTTCCTGCGTTTTCTGAACACTCTTCCATGCTCCGTTTTCGTTTTCTGCATCAAAATCATTATTTATATCAACAATTGAAATATCCGCTTCGTTGATAGACAAGGTCGCAGATGTCACATCAATGTCCTCCTGCACCTTGGCTGACTGGATCATGTCTTTATCCCACACAATATATTTTCCATATAAAATATACTGAAGCTTAATATATCTCTGTGGAAAAGTTGTCTTTACAAATTCAATCTCAATTTTTCCGTAATTCTGCACCTGTGTATTGCAAACATAAATAAGACTGTCCGGGTAAAATGTCTCTGCGACTAATTTTGTACCGGCGATTGTATACCATGTGATTTTCAACTCTGCAGGTGGCTCATCTTCAAAATAAAGCGTGATCGCTGCGGACGTGTGCTGCTCCTTAAATGTGATCGTGATTTTGGGATTCGTTTCAAACGTGCAGCCATCCTTTGATAATACATCACTCCAGAATGCAATATCGTTTGGATTGTCCAGCAGCACACTTTTACTTCCATTAAGTATAAATTGATTCAGTTCGAAAGTTCCATAATCAGACGAAGCAGTCTGATTTGCAAATAGTCCAACGGAACCTATGCCCTGGTTATCATTTGTCGTGACCGCGGCATCCGCAAGTGCGGTAACATCTATAAATTTCATTTCTGCCCTGCAATATGTTCTCATAAATGCCCCCTTACGGTGTCCTTGATGGTTTCTTGCTCGTCATTTTCCAAGACAAGCCTTTATACTGCGCTCCGCTGTCCAATACCTTTTCCACCTCATCTTTAATAGAGGAAAAATACCCATAAAAATCAAACTGCTTGCTTGCATCCGGTAGTGATACATAATGGAATCTGTTATCGCAATCCGTGATATGATCTATCAGCCTGTCATACATTTCTGCATCATCGATCGTTCCAATTGAGATCGTATAATTCTTATAAAGTCCGATGCTCTCGATTTTAATGTCGCCGTCCTCTGTCCTCTCTGCATACTTTTCCAGAAAGTCCAGTGTCCTCTGGATGGACACCAGAGGGATATTATATGTAATTCCATCAATGATAAGTCCTTGCGTGTACTTATATTTCATTTTATCCCTCCGCTATCCCAAGTCTTATTTCTTCATCCTGTAAATACGGCAGATTGATTCTTGCGAACTCTTTACCATCCACCGCAAGTACTACTGTCTTAGCACCGCTATAGTCCGGCATTTTGCTTGCAAGCTTCGACGCAAGGTCATCCATCCAGCCGGTATTATTTTCAAGCGGCAGGACAGCTTCTCTTCCGGCTTCTCCGATCTCTGCAAGTGTCCTTCCGGTTGTTACGCCACCGTTGGCAAGACGAGGCAGATTTACAGTAGGAATTGTCGGAATACTTGGATGCCATGATCCGCCACCCAAAAAATCAGGTAAATCAAATCCAATGCTGTTAAAGCCAGAAATTAATGAATTGATACCATTAATAACACGGTTTACCATATTTTCAAACATCTGGATAACACTGTTCACAAAATCTTTTACCGATTTTTCTGTCTGGCGTAATGCTTTGTCTGTGTCTTTCGTAAGTAATGCATGAATTGCGGCGAATACAAGTTTTACCCCTGCCAGCAAAAAATTGATCAGATCTAAAATAAAATCGACGCTGTCTTTTATATTCTGGCTCAGGGTTTTAATAATCGGCAGAATTACCGGAAGCACATTTTCAATAATCCATGCAATAATCGGCTGTAAAATATTTGTCCATAAATCGTTCAGTATGTCTATCACAATGCCTAATATTTCAATAATATTATCGAACACAGGTTTCAAATGATTTTCATAGGTATCTTCGAACATTAAAGCCAGATTTTCTAAAATAGGCTGAATGTAAGTGTTCCAGAATTCTAAGAATTTTTCTATCAGTTCTGACATTCCATTTTTTACATTTTCGATAAACGGATGAATATGTTCATCGTACAATTCTGTGATTTTATCGGTCACATGCTGTACACCGTCTGATATAGTCGTTGTTAAATCTGCAATCACACCAAGAAGTCCATCCAACGCATCTTTTAAAGCATCCTGATTTTCTACAAAAGGTGTCACGATGCAATCGATAATATCTTTTCCAAATTTTGCCGCATTCTCCGTAACCATCATGAATGCATCCGAAAAAATCTGAATCAGGTTTGCTGTGATCTGCTGTCCGTTTTCATCTCCGAATACAGAAAATACATTTGCGAATGCATCTGCCCCCTGTGATGCCAACACTGAAATATCAGATGCTATATCAAACATGTCGATAATATAATTTTTTATATTTTCAGAATTACTTTCAAGATAAATAGATATCCCACCAAGAAGATTTTCTGCTATGGTAGCACCTATGCTTACTACAGATGCCGAAATGCTTCCAAGTGACCTTGAAAAAGTCATAGCAAAATTGTCAACAGATGCAGAAACTTCACTATCTGAAAAAATATTTAAAAATGAATTCTTTATGCTTTCTATACTGGATTTAATATTATCAAATTGTAAAGGAATATCTAAATTGCTCCAGGTTTCATCCCATCCATTTTTTATAGAATTTTTTAATTTTTTTAAATAATCTATAAATGGCTGGATTTTATCTGATAATTCTTTTCCAGTAGGAACTTCTTCATATAAATCAGATCCGCCACTACCAGATCCACCACTACCGCTTCCAGAATCATTTTTCTGCAATACATTCAAGTCATCAAAAGCCGCCAATGCTCCAGCTGCTTTTTTGGCAGATCCAGCTGTTTTATCAAGAGATGCCGCATAGTCTACCTGCTGCTTCTTTGCCTTTGTCCAAGTGCTTTTTCCGCTTATAGCCGCAATAAATCTATTCATGGCATTAATGGCATTTGTAAGCCATGTGCATAAGGTTACGATTGCTGGTGTTAATGCAGATATGATAGGCGCTGTCAATGCTCCAATAGAATTTTTCAATGTAGCCGAAGCACTTGCCATTTCAGACATTTTTCCATTAAATTCAGAAGAATACTTTGCCATGTTCTGTATACCTTCTGTAAATACCTTGGATATGGTCTGAAATACTTGCATAACCGCACCGAATATTATAAAACTAATTAAGGTCTGCTTTATTCGTTTCGCCATGTCAGATATTAAGCCAGAAGATTTTTTTGCTGCTTTTCCTACTTTTTCAATGTTTTTCGCTCCAGAACCAATAGATTTCTCATTGGAAACTGTTTCTCTCATCTTCTGATTAAGAACTTCCTGTTTGCTCTGTACATCAAGAAGCTTTTCAGATACTTTGCTATATTCTTCTGTAGTTGTAGGATCTATAAAAGCAGTTCCGGAAGATTCCATTGCTGCAAGCTCGCCTTTTGCATATTTAATTGAGTTTGTTAATTCCTCAACGTCGTATTGCATTTTTTTAAAGGTTGTGCTTTTACTGCTTCCACCTGTTTCTAAGAATTTATCCATTCTGGAAAGAAGTTTATCAAGAGAAGCAGTATCTTTTTCTATCTGCATCTGCACAGCCTTATATTCCTCTGTCGGAATCTTCTGACTTGCCAGATCTTTCAGTGTCTTGGATAACTTATCAGCTTCTCTTGCAAGCTTCTGAAACTGTGATTCCATCTGCATGAGCTTACTTGATGCTTCTCCATTTTCAATCAACGTTTTTATTCTGATTTCGCCATCATATTCAGCCATGCTAAAACCCTCATTTCTTAAACTGTTTCAATGCTTCCTGTTCTGTTTCTTTCTGCTTTCTTATTTCTTCCATCATACGATCATAATCATCTATCTTTTCTTTTTCTTCGCTGGTATACTCTTTTTCTGGCTGTTCCAAAGCATATTTATTCTGTGCGTTTCTGATTGCATCTTTTTCCTTGGAACTCATGTTCTTTTCAATCTTCTTCTGTCGGATCTCAATTACCTCCATGAGAGAAGATAATCTTCTTGGCATATTCCAGATCAAGCCATTAAATTTCCACCAGTGCATATCTGCTACGGACAAATCAATACCGTATATCTGCAAAAAATCTGCATATATTCTCCATTGATCTACATCATAGTCAATAAAACGCTTTGTATTTTTGCTACTGCCGGTATTGTCGTGATACCATCCGTTTAAATACCAAGAAATACATTCATTTAACTCATGGTGCTGTGGATGGTCTCTAAGTTCTCCGTATTCATCAGAGAACATAAGATAAAGAATAGAAGTTGTTTTCTCGTACTCATTCATTTCTTTGTCATATTGCAAAATATAAATCTGCATACCTATGCGGAAATCGGTATTTACTTTGTATCCGTTCCATTCAGTAGGCAAATTGTCCAGCATGACATTGTTCATTATTTTGCCCCACGTCTTCTTACATTGTATCTGTTCTGCACCTGTTCAAAACGTTTATTGAAAAGCTTATTCATAACAGGGATAACCTGCTCTACAAACTCCACAATTGCAAGTTCATCCGGGACAATATCTCCGTAAATCTGTTTCATGGCATCTTCGCCAAACAACCCATCTATACTTTCCGTAATCAGATTAAGATATTTCACACGAATGCTGTTCACTTCTAATGCTGCATCCACATTAATATCATCCACATTCATATCGTCTTTGTGGTTATTTCTCCATTCGGCTGCTTCTTTTTCACAGTTTTGAGATATATTATTTAATTTATCAATAATACCGGCAAATTTCTTGGCTGTGTCTGCATTCGCCGTATCTACTGTTATAACTGTAATAAGATCTCCGTCTTCATCTTTTATTGCAATTTTTTTTATACCACTGCTTAATTTAATTTCTTCCATAATTAACATCCTTTCCTAATGTGGGACACCAAGGAAAGGTAGGCATCCCACATATGCTAATTTTTAATTAACACCTATGCAATTGGGTAATCTTCATCCAAAGCCAAAGCACTTACTTTAGGTGCCCATGTGAACGATCCATCACCAGCAATAGTGATTGTTCCCTGTTCTACATCTCCATTTCCATTAATCTGGATTGTAGACTTTAAAATATCACCACCTGATCCACCAGTGCTTGATGCACATACAGTTACCGGGATACGAATACAATCTCCCGATCCGCTTGTAATATCAGCTTTAAAGAAGCGATAATAATATGTCTCACACTGATCTCCTGTTGGAAGCTTTTTGAAAATGTCATTAAACGCTGTCTGCATTTCATCTGACAGATGCTCTCTTTCCGGAGACATTGAAAATGCATATCCTTTTACAGAGTTGCTTGCATTTTTCATGTTTACATACTGTGTGCTTTCTGTGTTAGGTCCCCAGTCTTCTGTAAGCTCTGTGAAACCGTCACCCATTTCAGCAAGCTTTTCACTTTTTCCACCCATAAGGCTTCCAATATCCAAAAGTGAGACCATGTTAGTTCTGTCTTTTGCCATGAGTATTCCTCCTATTTTTTATAAAAATATTTAAGCTGCATATTAATTGCTAATTCTGTTGTTTTCCCATCTGCTGTACCGCAAAATACATCCGATGTGCGGTTGATTTGTTCTACAACAAAATTTTTATCTTTTAATGTAAATTCTCCACTTTCAAGGAACTTTGCAATATTTTCAAGCAGATTGCTTGCTGCAATATTATCCTTGTTTGTTGTTGGATTGCTTTTGTATACGATCTGGAACGTCATTTGTCCGACATAAGAACCGCTGACATATTTTTTCAAATAAACTGGATCCTGCGCCGGAAAAACTCCAATAGACTGAGTATCTTTTATGCTGTTCCATAAGATTGTTGAATTTGATGGTTTGAAACCGGGCGGAAAATCTGGATAACTATTTATCATATCAAGAATAGCTCTTTGCGCCGTTTCTGCATCTGATACAAGCATTATTTTTGGCTTTTCATCCAAATCATTTACCTCCAATCTCAAACCTTTGTATAAGGCTGTAAACACCGATAGTATTCACTTTGTAGCAATTCCCTTTTTCATTTACCATGTACTGGAAGAATTTACCCGGATAATCGTCTGAATTAATTAATCCAACCGGCAATTCCCTATTAATGAGGAGTTCATCTTTCTTTGCAATCACTACGAAGTCAAAATCATTACTTCTTAAAGTGAAATGCTTTAGCTTTTCTTCTTCGCTCATGTTCTCCCAGTCTGGCGGATTAGCATAATTCAATGTGCCATCGTTCGGGATTTTTACAAGAAAACTATCCGCATCTTTCATTCCAGATTTGTTTATGTTCTCTGCCTGTGTAAGCTCGATTCTTACATTTTCAAATAGAGTACCGAAATAATATTCAGTTTCTAAAGTGTCGTTGTAATGCCTGTTATATAAAACCACGGCATCTTTATATCCGATTCCCATAAGCTAAACTCCCATGTACAAAAGGTTTTCATGCCTTGAATCAACCATTCCGGTTAGGTAATTTGATGCAATATCGTAGCACTTACTATTAAGTGCCATTTCTGATTTTGCAATCTCTACCAATGTCGAAGAAGATGCTCCGGCATCATAAGATACTGATTCACTTCCAGAAGTCATGCTCTTAATCATTTTCCCTTTTACAGTTCCGTCTGTATTTGAAATAACACCAAAGTTATTGACTGCCGCGGAGTACTCAGATACATTCTTTAGCAATTCAGCTATTTCGCAGGTGCAATCTTTGATATTATCCCACCATACATCCTCTGATTCTGGCTGAGGATAAAACACAATCCTGTTTGATGTGATCGCATTGATTCTTCTTTCTGCTTTTCTTTCATATGGAGCAAAGTCTTCTTCGCTTTCGAACAAACTTCCACCATATTTAGTTTGGTAATATTCAAAATCTACATATGACATTGCTCCACACTCCTTATTGCTGTGATAAGATTTCGCTGATAATATCAGCTTTCTTTGTTGCGGTCAGTGAATACCCTTTCCTCTCTGCCAGTGACTTAATTTCTGCAACTGTAAGAGAGTTTAAGTATTCTTCCGTGAGTTCCCCACTAGCATTTACCGCCTGTGTAGTGGGATCTATTCCCCCGGTGTAATTGAAACATTAGCTACTGCGTCAATGTACTCTGCAAAAAGTACAAATCCTAACAGTGCATAATTTACGCTGGTTGCGCGATCGTAATCGCCTTTTACTTTAAATCCGATAAGGTTTGTCTCTCCACTAACTGTGTAAGAAAGACCGGCTTTCTCAAAATCTCCGTCAGATGGATCTACGTAATAAGCAACAATGTTGTTTACAGGTGTTGCCAGAATTTTTCCTGTTGGGATTTCGTTGTCAGAGCAAAGGAACATAATGTCTGCTCCGAGGAATCCCTTAATATAGGTAAGTCCAAAGGCTGTCTGCAAAGTAATGTTTGAATCTCCAAGATAATCATAGAAATCCATCATATTTGCAAACACTGCAACTCCTGTAGCAGTTTTGTGCATTGTCTTGAACTTATTCTTGACAGATCCAATAGCTTTAGCTACAGCCATCTGGAATGTTTTTGCAGTGTTTGTAAGTGTACCAGTTTTCAGATAGTTGTAGAATTTTGTTGTAATTCCATCCTGCAGGTCTGTCTTGAACTCTTCATCTGTCATTCCACAAGCTGCTTCATATCCATGATCCTTGATAGCTTCGATAGAAACTTCTTTTGCATATTTTTCAAGAGTAATCTCTGCATAAGGTTTTTCTTTTACATCGTAATGTGTTCTTGGAATCACATCGCCTTCTGCTACAGTCCCACTCTCTAACGTTCCTTCTGCATATTTGCTTTTAAGAACAGTTCCCGGATTTTTTTTAATTGCTCTTGAAATTCCAAGAATTTCTCTTAAAGCTTCCCAGTTTCTTTCAAAAGATGTAACAAAATCAATTTCCCTTGCCGTTACATCAATGTCTCCTGTTGTAATCAGTCCTGCGTTTGCTGCAAAGAACTGCAAATTTGTGTTCATCGTTAATCTGTTTTTGTTCATATAAAACTCCTTTACTGTTGGAATAAAGAAATGTTTTCGGCAATTGCTTTCTGACGTTCTGATCTATCTTTGATAGATAAAATGCTCTCTCTTGTTGCATGCTTATCACCACCGGGATCATTTTCATTCGGCTTTGTAAAACGCGCAGGCGGAGTCTGCTTATTTACAAATGCATTTGCATCTGTCTTTTTAGCTTCCTCAATAAGATCACTGAACCCTATCAGCTTTCCATTTCTCACGCTTACGCCTTTGGAAATGTCTTCCATAATGGCTTTCTTTGCAGATTCAGAAGTAAACTCGATTTCCGCAAATGCTTCTTTCAAAAGCTCATTCTTCTCATGCTCTGCGATTTTGGCTTCGTAATCTTTTTTGGAATCCTCTGCCTGTCTCTTCCAGTCATCACGCTCTTTTAAAATGTCTTCCGGGCTTTTTCCATCCAACCCTTCGAGCATTTTCTCTGCTGATTCTGCACGGGTTTTCCACTGTTCAGATTCTGATGAAGCCTTATTAACCTTGTCTTCCATTTCTTTCTTGGAATACAGCTCTTCACCCATACTCTTTTTAAGAGACTCTTTCTGTTCGTCTGAAACTTCAATTCCGAGTTTCTTTAATTCGTTTGCTACGTTTACCATGTTTCTACCTCTTTCTTTCCAAGTTGTTACTCCGGTCAGTCCGGCACGATTGAGTTGCTATTTTCTCCATAGCTGGCAATTGGGAATGAAGGAATCGAACCCCCGACAACCCGGATATAAGCCGTGTCTTCTTCCACTGAATTAATTCCCAAAAATAAAAAAGCACGCCCAAAATAGGACGTGCCATGCATCATCCCATAATTATTCTAGGTTAGCGAACAGAATCCCTTTTTTCTGTCCGGTACTTTTAATATTCTTTTCAATATATATTTTAACCTATTTTAAACAAATTTTTGTACCATTTTAAAAAGGGCAGATTGCTCCACCCCTTTTTGCTATTTCCCACCGAAATACCTTCTAAGTACTTCTTTTTCTTCTTCCACAATGCAATCCTTTTTTAATCTGTTGCACTGGTCGTATATATACTTTCCGTACTCTTCCAATTTGGCTATCATTGCATTTTTATTTTCCAATGTAGGATTTTTAATGTATTCTTTTTTAAGCCCTATATAGTCCTCATACTGCTTTATAACATCCATTTTCAATTACCCCATTCAAAATATCATCTGCTATGCCAACGACTTCTTTTCCATAAAGAGACAGAAAATCCGCTACGATTTCCTCTACATTTATTGGAATGTGGCAGTCATATGAAAATGAAGCGCAGTGTACCAACTCATGAGATAGAACTTTCTCTAACAGGCTTCCGCTTAATGCATTTGACAAATAAACCGTTCGTTTGCTCCAATCTGTAACACCAAGTGTAATTGTTCCGTCTGAACGCATCAAGCATTCACTATTAGGATTTACATATAAAATATTCCATTCAACATCATTGATTTTAAACACTGCGCTCACCTCTTAGATTTTCTGCAACATCATCTGTAATTCATTTCTCCACATCTGCTTTTCTTCCGGAGCTGCATCTGATGTCATTTCAGTAATATCCATCTGCATATCTCGCAAATAATCTTTTCTTGCTTTTGCACGCTCTTTTTTATCTTCCTCTGAATTTCCATGATGGTTTTCTCTGGTCTCCATATAAGTACGTCTGGAAATACCGGCTTTTCCCTCTCTGGAATCCCTCGGATATGATTTGTCTCCCATCATTCCGGTATCTGTATACATCCTTTTCAGATCTTTTTTATCCATATCTCTCATGTGCTCTGTATCTTCGTAATCATCCGGGTACATGTGATAATATGGTGGTTCATCATATCCTCTTCGTTTTCCTCTGCCCTTAGGTGCGAATCTTCCATTAGCATAACGATACCGATCATAATATCTTCGGTCATCCCCATACTCTAAAAGCTTCTCCATGATATCTACTTCGTCCGCTTCGTTCATTGCCTTAGTAATTGTGGCATAATACTCTGCTTCTGACAGATCCTTTATCATGTCGATCACTTCTCCCATTTCTTCTGTGCTGACATTCTCAATCCCTTTTTCAATCTCACATAAGGATTTTTCAGCAAGGCATTCAAGCATTTTATGGATTCTTTCAATATGCATATACTAAGCCTCCCTTACTACGATCAAATTACTGTTCTGTACCTCGATAGTCTGTCCGGATGTATTCTGAACCGCTATTGCGCTGCAGCATCCACAAGGAACATCTACATAAACCTGTGCAGATACATTGAATAAGTTTTCTACTGCCGCAGGTGTTACGATCATTCTTGTAGACTGTAAAGGTTCTCCGTCAATTGCGATTGCAAGAGAAATAGCTTCCACCGTTCCACCGGTTGGGATCTGGATATTTCCGCTGTAAGATACAAGGAATCTTGCTTTGCACTGGTTTGTGATTCCCCTTAACTTAACTACTCCGCTTCCCTGTCTGTGAACGATACATTTTGTTCCGCAAACCGGTGTCTCAGTAAATGCGACATCTTCTCCTTGCAGGACAGTCTGTAAAGCATTGGCTGTAAATTCTGACATAATATTTTCCTCTCTTTCAAAAATATAAGGGCAAACATTGAAGTCTGCCCTTTGTGTTTAAGTAATACTGCTATGCAGACATAATCTTGTCGATTAAGATACTTTAATTATTCAGTTGTTAACATCCGCATCCAGTATTGCAACCACATCCATACGGAATGTATGTGTTTGGGTTTGGCACCTGGTATGCTGGGATTGGTGATGGATTAACAGCGTTGATAATATGATTTGTCTGTGCTGTCATAGCGGTAGTCAGAAGTGCGTTCTGTCTATCCTGTGACGCTGCAAGTCTCAAATCATTATTTTCTGCCTGCAACGTTGCAATCTTATCCTGACATAAGTAGTCAAGTATCGCTCTTGTTCCGGAATTCTGGCTGTCGATAATATCTCTCGTGTTGTTGTTCATGGTGTTCTGTAATGCGCAAGTGTTCTGCGCCATGTTGAAGTTTACACCCTGGATAGCTTCACGAGTTTCGCAGCAACAATTTGCAAGCTGAGACTGAATAGCATTTGCATTCTGCATTCCTGCTACTGTGTCCGCATTAATTGCCTGCTGAATGCTGTTAAATCCTGTCAGCATTCCGTTGTTTACTGCATAAAAGCCATCACAAAGACCATTTGTAATGCCATCAAGTTTACTTATGACTGCTGAATTGTCAAATCCTCTCTGGATATCAGCCTGTGTAGCCGCAGTTGCGGTATAACCGCCACCACCATTACCACCGAATCCATAACCGCCCCATCCACCGAATAAGGCAAAGAGGATAATGAGAACCCACCAACCACCATCGCCCCATGCACCATCATTACGGTTTCCACCAGTAACGGCGGCAATGTCCGCTAAACTTGGAGATGAATTAAACATATGTGTTCCTCCTAATAAAATTTATTTATACATAATCTTGCAAGAATAGTATCAATGTTTAAACTGGCTCATGATTTCTTCCGGGTTTAGACCTTTTTCTTTGCACAAATTTCTGGCAAGCTGTTCCAGCCCTTTACTGTCTCCACGGTTCATCATGTCGAATGTATTTTTCATGATCGGATTATTTGAAAATTGAGAGTTGCTCATCATTTGACTTAATATCATCTTAGGGTTTCCACCGCACTGGATCATCTGCATTAAATTCATTCAGAATCGCTCTCTTTCTTTGCTCTGGTAGTCCTCTGGGACTGAGTTATTTTAGCTTCTATCTGGTCTAATCGCTCCATTATCGGGGCAAACAATGTTGCCGTGTCTTCTTTCGGTAATTCGTTCTGCTTTCCGTCTAGCTGCGGTTTGTATGTAACTGTCTGAATAAGCCCATTAGCACCCCACGATTTTATATATATCTCTGATCCATCTGCTTTTGGGAAAATGGCAAATGGTGCATTCATGGGAACGTCATTCGCTGTGACTTCCTCAACAGAATTAACCGTTCTTCCACAAAGTCCAGCTTGTTGCGGAATGATCTGTTGTGGGAATTGCTGTTGAATCTGCTGTGGCTGTTGATATTGAGGATAAGAATACTGGTTATATCTCTGATACTCGTACATAATAAACCTCTCTTTCTATCTTCATTTTATTATTAACAACACAATTGAACCACCCCAGTAAAACCCCATTAAAAGGACACAAAAAAGACACCCTTAACGGATGTCTTTAATGAGGAGAAAGTTATGTGAAATGTTGTCCAGTTACCTTAAGAATTTTATGTTGCATTTTGACGTTAATACGTCCGGCTGTCTTAGTCGAAATATGCATAATTTCTGCACATTCTTCTAGCGACTTTTCTTTCTTCCGTAAATCAAAGAGCGTTTCTTCTGTCGGTGTGAAATCACACAATTCTTTTATATGCTCTTTTTCTTCTTTGGTAAAGCACGTAACAATGTTTTTCATTTGCTTTACCTCATTGGGGGAGTTTCCGGCTATGACGGTGAGTTGTTGTCTCGCTTGAGTTCCACTGCATCAATTAAAGAAAGGTGGATAACCAAGTATGTATGGTTAACACATTATTATAATAACATATTATTCCACTTTCGTTGTACCATTTTTTTCAATTTTATTTTTATAAGCCGTTGCTCGTCCATTTGCAATCGCAGACTGTTTTTTATTAAATCCAGACACCTTCGTTCTATCGCCTTGCAATTGGAGATCATTATTCTTACAGAATGATTGAAGCCTTTTATTCTGCATTCGCAGTTTATATGCAAGTTTATCGTATTGAGGTTGCAAGATCTCTTTTACATCTGTTTCGGCAATCATATTAAGTTCCTGTTTCTTGGTCATAATTTCACGCTTTGTTTTACGAATTTCTCTTTCAAAAAATCTCTGCTTCTGCTGCAAATCATAAAGTTTTTGGCTTTCATCTGCATTTATATTCACATTTCCGTTTTCATCAAGGTACTTATTTACCATGTCTTTTCGCCACGGGCCATGTGAATGTCTGCAATTGTATCCGTGAAGTCCTAATAGATTCACAACAGTTCCCGTTCCGGTTTTAGGGTCTATGGTATAACCTGTGCTTTCAAGAAGATTCGGAAATCCTGGTTCGCTCCCGATTATTTTATATGCTTTTCCTTGCCAGTGATCGTGAGATGGAATCCCTGTTGGATCCTTTTTATCATATCTTGCCCCCGGATGCGCTGATACTAGAACATACTCTATTTTATATTGTGCAATATAAATGTTTGTCACTTGTGCCGCGGTCTGATTCATAGATGTGACGATGCAACACCTCACTGCCGCTTCAAGAGAACGCTTCGTTCCAGTAGGGTATTCTACCATAACACCAGATTCCGCATATCTATCCAGAACTTCGCAGACTGCACTGCTGTAAGACTGCATTCCAGATGCAACTCTATAATCAACCTCATTCAGCATGTTGAGCAAGTCTTTCTGTGTCTGGTTAATGGTTGTTTTTGTCAAATTATCAAGTTCACCGGATGTCTTTATTAATTCTGCATTCATTGCCAGAATTGCCATATTATTTTTTAGAGGAGATATAATATCTGATGCTGATATCTGCGTCAAGACTTCCTTATCATCTGAGAATGATGTCATAACACTATCCCTTAATAATCTGCGAACCTCATTTCTCGATTTTCCAGACATTTCAGATATTCTTTTTACAATCTCTGTGTTATGCAGTCCCATCTGTTGGAGTTTCCACAATTCTCGGTCGGCAGTTCCTGACAATTCACCGGATTTTATCAATCTTGTTGCAATATCTGATATAATCCAATTTTCAAGATCTTGATACATTTCAACCAGTTTATCAGTTTTTCCGTAAAAATAATCCGGTCTAAGCATTATCCTTTTCCAACCTCTCTTTTAACAAGATCTATCCACTGCTTACCGTGATTTTCTTTTGCAGTTTCAAACCATCGTTTACCTGTTCCAGGTGTGTGATATTTTAATTCTGTTCCTGTCGGATACTTCTTTTCTCCACGATTCGCCCATGATCTACCGTCTGCCGTCAAATAAAGTTCCCCTACATACTGATAATGCGCATACGGTGTGTCTACTGTAATTAATCCGGGTTCTTTTATCTGAGTCTTATTTCTCAGGTCGCCCTGCTGCATAGGTGTGTATTTTCTCATGTCATTTACAACCTGCTCGTCAAGAACATTCTGCGCATTTCTCAAATTTTCATCCATCCTTTTAGTGTCAAGCTTAATATTAAAGCTTCCAATGACTTTATTATATTTTATATTAACGCATCCCTCTCTATTACTTATCTAAATAAAACTTAATTGTCTCTATCACAGTCTTTTCCTGCAACTTTACCCGAACCATCTCCGGCGGTTCAGGTTCCGGGATAATATATCCACCTTTTAAAATACCATTTTTAGAAAGCTTCGGTATTCCTTGAATTGTTTTACTCTTCTCCAAACAGACCACCACTGTTCCTTTCCGCATCTTCCTGCGCTCTCTCTGCAAACATGGCATCTACTTCATCATCATTGAATCCCTCGTATTCCTTAAGGTATTTACGCTTAGAATAAATACCTTGAATCATTAAATTATATGCTCTTGATCTGTCCTGTTCGAAGCTCGCAAGCAAATCTTTAAAATAAAATATATCTTCGTCCGGTACATCATCATCCAGTGCATCCACATAGCCTGCCGGGATTCCGTAAAGGTCGCAGAATACATTGATTGCATAAATGAGATTTTTCAACGCTGTTTTTATGCTTTTCCGAATATCGTTAATCGTCTCTACAGTCTCATTATCGTCACTTTCAACCTGTGTTGCTGTCAATCTTCCAGATTTTCTGTCAAGGATAAACTGCCCTTGTGAGAATCCGCATTTTGTCGAGATCATAGAAAGAACACTGTTAATGTCTGTGATTCTGTCAGAAGTAAGCATGGTCGGGACATGTTCATCAATCGTACTTTTTGAATCCAGCCCCAATTTCAATCCTTTAACGAACCGAGGAAGCTCTACTGTTGAGGCACGGATGCCGCCTTTTCCCTGTTTTGTCAGCGCATTCTCATCAATGAAAGTAATGTGCTGTGAATCCTCAACCTCATTTCCCTTTTTACTCCAGGCGATATCAAGATCTCTAAGCTCCATAAGTGCATTTGAGAAAATCGAGACACCTTCAGGAGATGAGTAGTCGATCGTATTGTTAAATGGTGTTTTTAAATAGGCGAACAGTAGCTTTTCTACGTTCATAATGTGAACAACTTCATCGATTGAAGACCACTCTGGAACGTCATGCAGTTCTATCTTTTTACCAAGTGAGTTACTGCTATTTGACTTGAACGCTTTGTTCTGGATCTCGTACACGTTCATCTCTTCACCCTCTTTATTTTTTGAGGTCGTGAAATGATGGTATTCAAGCCGGTAGTAGTACACTTTATCTTTTAAAAGTCGATTAATAAAAATGCATCCTCTTATATCTCCGTTGCTGGTCTTTTCTGTAATCGCAAAGTCCCACGGCATAATATAATCTATCATGTTGTCTGGGTTCATTGAGCCGTTCGGCTTTAAGATAATTCCGCCAACTCCTAGCATATCTTCTACTTTGTCCCGGATAGAAGTGTCAACCATTGCCCTGATGCACTTATTAATAAAATCCGCTCTTTCTGAACCTGTTATGCTAACTGATAAATCCATGCAAGATTTCTTTGCTGTGTACTGGCAGAGAAATTTTGCAAAATTGATTGTACGGATGTCATTGTTTTTCGGATCCACCCAGAAAGGGCTTCCCTTAATGATGTCGTTCCATCTCTGCTGTGAGTTCTCGATCTCCGGAGAAGTAATAAACTCGACATTAAATTCTTTCTCAGCATCTGTTCTAAAAAACTTCATGATCGTCTCCCTTATTTTTTCAAAAAAATTCATTTTTTAATCCTCATAATCGTCGCTGTCTTCTTCCACATCATCATCATAAAGACCATCATTTCTTCGGCTGGTCATGATAATCCTGTTCAGTGCATAAATGTTTGCCATAATCGTATCTTCTTCTAAGGTCGGGTATGCATCCGAGAAAGAACCATCTGGAAGCTGCTCATGTTCTGCCTTTGTAAATTCTTTTTTTGTGTTCGGGCAACGCTCTGGATCAATCACGATTTTATTGCATCGCTGAAGCCACTCCCAGCAGTAATCTCTTCCTTTTCCGCTTCCCCATCTTTTCTTTGCCCCGATCGCATTGAATCCCCAGTCCTGCATCTCTGCTATTCCGTCCGGTCTGGCAGAATCGCATATAATCTCGACATTCATAAATTTCTTTATCTTTCTGGCAAAGGTAGAGTTTTTACATTTTTTAGAATACACTTCGCCAAAAATGTAAAGTGTGTCCGTCTCATAATCATAATAATTCTGACTGAACACCTGTGGGTGAGTGTATCCGAAGTCTAAGCCGTGGTTTACTGTATCGAATGTCATTAACTCTTCATCCGATATTTTTCGTATTTCTAAATTGTCGAAGATGCCGCCGCCTGTTCCAGTGACTTCGCCTAAGTAGTTGTTTTTATAATATAATGGTTTGTGAATCCTGAACCACTCCGCACGCTCGAAAAATCGTTTTCCGAGCCATTTTACAGGAACATTATAATAATAGCTGTGGCAGATCCGTGTCTGTGGCTTATTTTTACATTCTTCAGTGTACTCATTCATAAAGTTATTTTTTGACTTCGGAGGATTGAAGATTTTTATGTCCAGTGCAGGTGTATCTGCTCGCAGGAATGTATCTTCGATGTTATCCATCTGCTCCACACCTGCCATCTCGTCGCACTCCTCATGAATCAGCATCTTAACGTAGCCAAATGGCACATTAAATGACTTCAAACTGATAGGCTTATCTGCTCCCACGAACATTACCATCTGCCCGGTCGGCTTATACACCGCACACATCGGAGACTGCTTAAAGTCCCAGTTATCCAGATCATTACACCGGATCACCACCTTCATAAACTGATTATAAACAGATCCTCTCAAGTCAATCTTATATCGTCTTGTGTATACGATATGCGCCTGAGGATCCTGTCTGATCGTCTCATATGCAAGATTCCCCCAAAAATTGGACTTAATAGAACCACGCCCACCCTTCGATATGATCTCGTGTATGTCTATCTCTCCGGCAAAAGCTTCATGCACTGTCCGGTATATCTCCACAAAGTCGGATGTAATGTCCGTGATCGGGATCGTCCAGAGTGCCGATTTCTCTCGCTTTTCCTTTTCCTCTCGCTCGATCTTCTGCTTTTCCGCTATGGTCAGTGCCTTTTCCAAACCGTCCATTGCCTTAAGCTGATCAGAAAAATCCGGGGCGAATCCAAGTCCGTCCACGACTTCGCCCTTTGCGATTTTACTTCTGCGCTCCTGTATTTCTGCTAGCGACATGATATCCCGGTGCTGTTCTTTCTCGATGCGCTCGGTCTGTTTGGCTATATATTCGGAAACGCTAACATTTGCTAGCAATCGAGCCGCCCCTGCGCTAGCTCCATTTTGGCTATATCCTGCCTTTATGAACGCCTGTGTGGCATTTCCGCCATTCTTTATATACTCGTCTGCAAATGCTTTCTGTTTCAGTGTGAGTTCTTTCTTCATCCAGTCACCGCCTTATATATTTCAAGCAAGCAGAATATTACTTCTGGGATAGATGCTGTTTTAAGAATCTCATAATCTTCTGTTTTCCATTCTTGTTTATTTTTCTTAAAGGTGTACACTGGTGTAATGATTCTGTAAATTGTTATTATGCGCTTCTGGTCATTGCTGTAGAATTGATTCTGATTTATTTTTATAATCAATCCACGCTGGACAATCGCAGTTTGTAGCTTTTTCACTTTTCCTTTTAAATTTGCCAAGGCGCACACCTCCCATCATTTTACTTATAATTTTATTATAAGATATTTTTTAACTGTTTTTGTTCCATTTTTAGGCATAAAAAAAGCGGCTATATTTCAAGCCACCTTTTCTCGCTGTTTACTGGTCAATTTCCGGTAAAAATTCTCCGGTGTGTAATTCTTCCGCAACGATCCTGTACGCTTTTCTGATTGTGCTAGCTCTGTTAAAAAGATACTCCCAGCCCTGAACGTCTTTCTCTGTCCAGTCTCCCATGTACTCGGCTTTCACTTCGTCATCAAGATTAATAAAATCCATAATGTCTGTGTCATGTCTGTTTTCAATTTCTGCGATCCTTTTCTGTAATTCCTGATAACATTTTTTTAATTCTTCCATCTTTTTATCCTCCTTATTTTACGATCTTAAATCCCATCATTTTATATGTGCTTACTTCTGATTTTTTAACAATGATCTTATGACCATTTGCGATCATTTCAACACCATTCTTTTTAAATTCTGCCATCTGCTCCGGTGTTACTGTCTCTGGCTTATCTGCCAAACAGGACTTTGGACACCAGAAAGTAAACTCTCCGTTATCAGCATTAACTTTAATTTTTACAGCTTTCTCTGTCTCTCCCATCTGCTCTTTCTCTCCGTCTGCGAAAAGCTGTCTCTGTGAATCTGTTAAATTTTTCTGTAGAAACCAATCTTTAATGTAAAGCATCTTATTTTCCCTCCGGTGTATTATATGTTTTCCTTGTTTCTGATATTATAATACACCTTTTCTGGTGTAATGTCAATACTTTTTTACATTATTTTTAAAGTATTTTATTTTTCTGTATCTTCTACATATTTTATTATGTTTCCCGGCTGCATATCCAGTATATCGCAGATCTTTTCGAGCGTTTTAATCCCTACCATTTCGCCTTTTCGCAATGATTGGATTGCGCTTTCTCCCACGATCTGCTCTTTTCTTAGCCGTGTCGTGTTATATCCGCTTTCTTTCAGAGTTTCTAATACGTCAATTTTATATTTAAGCATCTGAACACCTCTCTTTCGTATTTATTATATACCAGATACATTTTTCTTTCAATTAATTTTACACCAAAAAAAATACACAATTATCGCTGATATTTTGCACTTATTTTGGTGTATTTGTATATTGTAATTACACTTTTTTTAGTGTATTATAATATTAACAAAGGAACAGAAAACAAAGCACACAAACAACTGTTCGAAAGGAGAAAAACATATGAAAAAGATACCAAATCAGAAACTGACCGCATCAGTTCACTATCCGGGAGAAAACAATGATAACTTTTTAATTGAAAGCGAAAAATATTCAACTAAAAAAGATTTTAAAGAAGCTTTAAATAAAAGCGGTCTAGTAATCATTCACATCAGCACAGAAAGGGATTTATATGAAAAATAAGAACTTCCCGATTTACGGCTGCTTCACTTCAAAGCGTGGCACGTTCTGGAATTATAAGATATATGAAGATCTCACTGTTGAGCAGTGGCACCAAAGTTGTAAAAAATGCGCTGGTGGCTACAGATCTAGTAAAGATATTTACAGTCCGAAAGTCACAGGGGAATGCGCAGAATACATAAAAAATAGACATGGTTTAGAAGTTAAATATGTGGAGGGAATGAAACATGCAGGAATATGAGGTACATTACAGTTATTTAAGTGGACACGGATTTTTTACAATGACTATAAAGGCAGAAAGTCAAAGCGATGCGAAAAGAATTGCCTTAGAAATCCTAGATACAGGAATTTTTAAACTGATTTAACCGCGGCAGAGGATGACCGCCGGACCACTTCCGGCGGTTTTTTTGTGTGCAAATTTTTATTTTTATATCCATATTCTGCCTTGCACATTTTCCAAATACAGCCATTTTTATGCGTGCGTGCTATATTATCCTATGCGTGAGAAAAACTTGTCTATGCGTGCCATGCGTGCGTTTTAAATAATATGCGTGTGTCTATGCGTGCAGTTCTATGAGTGAATCAAAGTATTATGCGTAGCTGTCCATTGCTTTCTTCTTCGTACAAGCTCCGGCTGTTAAGCATCCTTAATGCCATTTTCTTTTTTCTGTAAAAATGCGTGCGTGAAATCGGCATAATCCCATAGCGTGCTTCCATTTTGTCATATGAGATATTATTTAAAATTGATTCTGCTATTTTATCGCCCAGGTAATTGTCTATGCGTGTGCATATCTCTATCGTTTCCTCTCTGCTCATTTTAAACATCTCTCCATGCGTGACAACTATGTTTCTTACAACATTATACCATATATCAGTTCATAAAAACACAATATATTATCATATTCATGCAACATTATTATATTTTTATTCATTTAATCATTGTTCTTTGATATGTATTTTTTTACCGGTTCTTTCTTGGTTTTTTTAATACTTTCCGGTATGATTTCCTTCTGCTAACAACCACTAATTCACTTTTATTTTCGTACAATATTAGCCAGCTGTCCGGTATAAGTTTTCTCGACTTTAAAAATATTCTTTCCTCCTTTGTCGGTTCTCTTCTTTTATATTCTCTTTTTAACATGTCTCCTCTCCTTTATTTTTCACTAACTGCTTGTCATCAAACCATTTTATCGTGCCACCGCCAAACTTTACTTCCGGCTGTAAGATAATGTTTTTTCCTATCTGTTTTACTTCACCGTTTTTTATTGCAGTGAAAAAATGCAATTTTGTTTTATCCATGTTTTCAATACCTCCGTTAAAGTTCAGTTTAATTCTTCAATGCTTTCTCGCAGTTCCTCATAATAGTTAATCTGATCAGTACAATGATTGTCCAGTATATCAATCATTTCCCTTTTTGCATCTTCTAAGGATTTTGCTTGCATGAAATCCATGCGACCATCAATCACGGACTGCCATCCTGTCCCGTCACCGCAGTAAACAATACTTCCAATAGTGACACTTCCGTAATAAGCGATTATGTTTACTTGTTTTTCCCAATCACTTTGTTCTGGTTCAACCTCTTTCCATTCCATTGTGCACATAGTTTTCCTTTCCTCCAACAATTTTTCTATAATTTTGTTTTTCTCTTTTTCAGTGTCCATACATCCTTTTATATAGCCACCTTCTTTTGCTTTGCGAATTTCATTATTAAGACCATTTATAATCGTTTTTATTGCCAATGCGATATCCTGTGCGAAATATCTATCCAAATCTTCTGGAGATAATCGCACCTTTGCAATTAATACCGCTTCCGAAAAATCCATCTTTTCGTCACCATAACGATACATACTCTTTTCCTCAATTTCTAAATTTCAGCTATTTCCAAAATGGAAATAGTTCAGTTTAAATACTTATTGATTGCTCCTTCTACATCTGATAAACGCACCCACTGGTCAACTTCCTTATCTCCTTCATAAATTGGTGCATCTTCCTGTTTAGCACGTTCCGCAACCTCTGCCAGCACTGCAACTGAATAGTTTATAATTGCTTCGTTTCTGATTTTTTCATCTGTTATTACAGGAAGTTCTTGTAATGCTGTCAACCTGTCAGATTCGTAGCAGTAATTTTGCATAACTGCGTTAATTGCATCCTGTCTTTTAATTAATTCGCCCATCTCTTCTACCTCCACTAAATTCTAATTTTCAACTATTTCCATTTTGGATATAGTTCCGTTTATTTGTCTAAAATATAGTCCAGCTCTTTTTCTACGTTTCCTTGCTCGAGTTGGAACATAATTCTTTCCCATTCTCCGCATCTGCACCGCTCTAATAAAGTAAAATAGTCTTTTCTGCAACTATCTAAATATGTCTGTTTAACAGCTTCTTTACACTCTGTAATTGTTACATTTTGCTCACTATCACTTTTATTATGCTGCGTAGTTAATCTGTACTTCATATCTGATACCTCCGTTAAATTCTAATTTAACTCACATATCTTGTTTTAACTCAATTTAACTCAACTCCGAATTAAGCAAATCTAAGTTGACCAGTCTGATCTGCTTCGATCTGCATATTCGGCATCCGTTCAGCAACGCACAATTCCGGTAAATTTGCTCTGACCAGTGCAGCCGGAATCGGCGGACACACTGCATTGCCGCATCTTCTGACCTGTTCACTTCTCGGATACGTCTTTCCGGTGTAGTCATGATCAATTAGGTAGTCATCTGGGAATCCCTGGCATCCATACAACTCTCTTGGTTCCAACATTCGAAGCCCGATATCTACGATTTGATAATCGACACCCTCTATCGTAACCAATCCGAATCTATCCCTGGCTGTCACAGTATCAAGCGGCTGTTCTATATCCTGCCCTGTTCCCTGTCCATAGTATTTAATCAGAAACGCTCTGACCTCTCCAAAGTGTCCGTCACCAGCCGTGATCGTTGGTAATGGCTGTCTGATATCTTTTCCGTCACAATGATTGTTCATCTGAATCAGATTCGCAGTAACAACGCTGTTATGATCCCATGCGGTCACTGTCGGAAGCGGATTTTCTACTGTTTCCCCAGCACCTTTATATCCTCCGTCATAGTACTTATGCAGAAACGATGCGACCAGCCCATATCTATTTGAGCTGTCAACTGTCATGATCGGATCTTTTATAGCCTGCCCTCTTACTCCATCTTTTGAAGTTTCTGAATGGTACTGAATCAACGTAGGACTAATAAGACATTGCTGATTGCCAGTTGTAATTGTGTGTATCGGATCTTTGCAATTTCCGCCCGGATGATTTGTCGTATTCGTTCCCATGTATGGTGCAAGCGTTGGTTCAATCAGACAATGCTCATTTTTGCTCACAATCGTTGTAAGCGGCTCTCTAACATCCTTACTTCGGTCTTTTGCAAATCCTGTCTGCCCGATCTGTACCATATATGGCTCCACAATCCCATATCCGTGCTTTCCGGTTATGGTAGGCATTGGCTCTCGAATATCGTTCGGTCTCCGCTCACCACCGTGATTACACTGAATGATAAAAGGCTCTGGATTATCCAAAACGAATTTTTTCAATCCCTTGGCAATCCTATCCAGCGTCTTTGATGCCAGCGGCCGAACCGCACGGATGCCGTACTTTTCTTTGATTTCTTTCGAAGTATCAAAGATGCTCGGACATGGCCGGCTGAAATCAATCTGTGTGTATGCTCCTACGTATGGTTTCAGCAATCCCGCCTTTACAGCTTCACTGTCCGCTGGTCCGTGTGTCGGCTCTGGCCAGACGATCGGCTTGCCATCACACCGAGCGATCATGAAAAATCTCTTTCGCATGGTCGGTGCACCATAATCGGCAGCAATCAGTTCTTTAAATTCTACAGTGTACCCCAGATCATTAAGCTGCTGTACAAATTTTTCAAATGTTTTTCCCTGCTTTGCCTTGATCGGATGGTGCCCTCTGTTCAATGGTCCCCATGTTTTGAACTCTTCTACATTTTCCAACATGATCACCCGTGGTCTTACAAGTCCAGCCCATCGTAATGCTACCCATGCAAGACCACGAATGTTTTTATCCTTTGGTTTCCCGCCTTTCGCCTTGCTAAAATGTTTGCAGTCCGGCGAGAACCAGGCAAGTCCGACCGGATGCCCGTTACATGCCTTTACTGGATCAACAGACCAAACATTTTCGCAATAATGCTTGGTGTTCGGATGATTAGCCTTATGCATCTTAATTGCTTCTGGATCATGATTGATTGCAATATCAACACTGTATCCGGTTGCAATTTCTATACCAGTGGAAGCGCCGCCCCCACCGGCAAAATTGTCAACTATCAATTCTCCATGTATCATGACAGCACCTCCGAAAAATTAAGTTTCATCTGTTGATCCGGCTCATAGTTCATCCACACCGTTTCCATCCGTGGCTTTCCGTGCTCCGCACAGCTTGAAAACTGTTTTTTCTCCCATCCGTTCAGATAGTCGTTATACATTTCTGACTCGTAACCAGAAATCATAATCTTTGCTTTACTCTGCAGTAACGCTTTTAATAATTCCTCGTGATCCGCATCCGTCATCTCATGTTTATATTGTTTTCCTGCTCTGGTACCCAAAACATACGGTGGGTCAATGTACATAAAAACATTGCTGTAATTAAATCTCTCAATCACTTCCATCGCCGGGCGGTTCTCGATCTGTACCATGCGCAACCGTTCCGCTATGTCAATGATCCATTCCGGCAGGCGGTACCAGTTCCATAATGCGTAAGCTTTTTCTCTGCCCTGTACATCATTTTTCCATCCTACCTTGCTGCCATTGGTACGGAACCCGTGCCCTTGCCAGCACTGAACCAGAAATCGCAATGCTTTATGGTACGGTTCATCCGGCATCATCAGCTCCCATACATCCAGTTTATATGTATCTTCATATTTTTCACGGCTGAATGGTGTAGTCATTACCATTCTGGACAGACGTTCCGCATCTTCCTGTATACACCGGAAGAGATTCACAACATCATGATCCAGATCATTGATCGTTTCGATATCAGATACCGGCTTATTAAATAACACGGCCCCGCTGCCGAAGAACGGCTCTACATAGCTGTGATGTTCCGGTATCAGTTCCACCAGTCGGGGAGCAATGTTCCACTTACTTCCCGGATATTTCAATACTGTTCTCATGCCCGCCCCTCCAACATATCAAAGATATTCCGTTGCCCTGTCACTCTGTCCTCTGCTCGCATAGAAACTTCTCCGTAATTTTCTACAAGCATTTCATTCTTGGCTCTCTCGTAGAAATTCCGATCAATCTCGAACCCATAGCTTGGTCTACCAAGTTCCATTGCTGCTCGAAGTGTGCTGCCGCTACCACAGCACGGATCAATCACCACATCCCCTTCATCTGTAAAGATCTTAATCAGCTTTTTCAACAGGCGCACCGGCTTCTGTGTCGGGTGGATATTTGGATATTTCCCTTTTGGATCTTTCTCCCAGGGCATCCAATCAAAGATCATCTTTCCCTCGTTGTTAAACTTTGGCAGCTTGTCCCGATAAAAGATAAGTCCGTGCTCGGTTCCAAGCCATATTGCCTTATCTGTTTCCGGCAATCCCTTATGCAATACAAGAGCGTGTTCCGTTGCACCTACCACCCTCATGTTCGCCTTTAAAACCTGCGCGGAATAGTTCTTGCAAAATGTAAGATGAATATTATTTCCGAATCCGTGTTTTTCTGCCGCTTTGAGCATGGTTGGTATCTGCTGGAACGAACAGAACACGATCATGCATGGCGCTTTGCCCTTTTCCTTTGGCTCTTTCTTAAGCATCTTGCTACAGAAATGGAAGTATTCGTACAGATTAAAATTGAAATCTGAATTAAACGCTGCCTTCCCCGCAAGTTTGCTCTCTCCGTTTTTATTATCACCACCGACATACCACATAGGGCTACTTCCGTACATATTATTTCCAAGATTGTACGGCACATCTGCGATTACAAGCTGTGCCTTTGGGATTCCATACTTTTTGTAATTCTGCATAGAATCTCTGTAAATTTCACATTTTACTTTCATTCTTTCAAAAGGAACCCGGCGCGCCTTTTATCCGGATAGGTTCCGGCTCCTTTCTGATATTCCGTGCACATATCTACAATAGTGCACTTTGAATTTGTTTATGTTGCGTTTTATGCAACAAATACATCGTTTTATTGCTTTTAAACCATTCAATCTAACGGCAAACCTCTCACTCCTTTCAATTTATTTTAAAATTTCATCTAAGCATGTATTCCAGCCGGATGTAAACGCTTTTCCCAGTCCGCCAAACTCGTATTTTTCAACCGGAAGTTCCTCTTCTCTCTCCGGCAGTTCCCGGAGCGGACACCAATCCGGTCTCCATGATTTTTCATGTTTCGGATTGTATTCTTCTAATCCGTCTTATTACTTCGATAAAACTTGTCAGTCGCATCAAACATTGCATTTCTAGCATCTTCAAAACCTTTTACATATGCTCTCATTTCTGTGAGGTTCATAGCTTCATCCGGTTGTATCATTGTTTCGTCAAAACTATTTAAAATTGCTTCTTTATCTTCTCTTGTCACTTTACTCCACCGCCTTTCACAATCTCGATTGCTTTGTCGATTTTAATGCTTTGCCGGTCACCCATAATACTCTCAACCTCTCTGTAGATCGGATTCTTTTCATTCTCCAACTGCTCTACAACCTTGTCTAGGTCGTAGGCGGTCGGCTGTTCATTTATAATTCTGATATCACGGAAAAGTAAAACTTCCTCTCTGCTTGTTTTTGCGTGATATTCATGACTTTTTTCTAGTCGTTTTACCAATGCATCCGCATCAATCAGTCTCATTGTTTGCCCTCCTGTTCCAATCTGTAGTTGCTTTTGTTCGCTCGTCTTTTCCTGTTCTGATTCCACCGTCCTGATCCATATACATCTCACATTCATAGCTTTTTGGAAGTTCTGTTCCGCATTTCATACATTTGATTTTGAACATTACACCAACAGCCGAATGTGATGACTTATTTGTAATGGTTAAGAACATTGCTTTTCCACCGCAGAACGGGCATGGCTTAAGGCCTTCATTCATTCTTCATCACTCCAATCAATTTTTCTTAAACAATTTGGACATCCATAAGGTTCTTCTACTTGATGCCCACAATCTGGACAATAACCAACATGTTCTTTATGTTTCTGATATCCAAAATAACTATTCGTTACATGCATTGGTTTCTTTGCTTTCTGCTTCTCCATCGCCGCCCGGCATTCTTCCGGTGTGCCGATTGATTCATACTCTGCGCATTCTTCCAAGGCTTTTCCAATCGTTCCATGCTTTTTAACAAGCCAAACATACTTCATAGCTTCTTTTAATTCTTCCAGTGTACCAATCGCACGGTACTTCTGCACCTCTTCAAGTGCCTTGATTGCCACGTCAATAGATTCCTGCAACATCAGGTATCCACTTGTCGGCTTATTACTTTTCAGACATTCAATAGCTTCTGTCTCGTCTCTTACAAGCTTTTCATTCTCCGTCATGGCTGCTCCTTTCCGACCACACAAGGTAATAATTACCCTTTTCGTCAATGACCCAATATCCAATACTCCATGTTCTTGTCAGTGGGTCATATACTTTTCTGCCTTTAATCATGCCTACACATCCAACAGCTCCGGGTTATCAATCATGTTGCCGATCACTTCAAAATTCTCTGAATCAAAATCATCCAGTGCCTCGTAGTAATCACAGCCCGGCTCATTCGTACACCATCCGTTTTCATGCCACACGACACGCTTTCTCGTCTCATCTTCTGGAAACTCAACGTCGATATGCCCTGAAAGAATATCATTCTCAAAAATCAACTTTCCGTTCTTGTCCTTAAGTCCAGTGCACTGGCAGATTGTCTCTTCTTCAATAACTGTATTAGGTTGTACACCGCTAAATCCATCCCAGTACACCCATATATTATCTGTCAATGTTCTTTTACCTCTGTATAAATATCTATCTTCCATGCTCTCTCCTATTCTGCTTCTAACTGGAGCCAGTTCAACCATTCACCACAATCCTCACAATCTGGATAGTCGGGATTCGCCCACTGATAATCTTCTTTTACTTCTTTAAGAAGTCCCGCCAGTTCCTCATCCGTCATGCTTCTGATCCGGTCTGCGTTGGTCTGTGGTGATGTCATAATTTCAAAGCATTCATCTCTCCAAGCTAAAACATTTTCAAGCTTGTATGAGCTGTAGCCAACGCTATAATGATTCGATCCGATTTCCTTGTACTTGATTTCGTAATATGGCTTTTTGTCTATCATTGTTACGATAATATCTAAGTGAGAAACTTTCATACGCTCATTTTCCATTTCTACCGGCTCGTCCTGCGACTTCTTCGCCATGCTCTTCATACACTCCATCATATTTCTACCTCACTAAATCTGTTATTTTAACAGATATCCCTTTAAATTTCCCGGTGCGACAATACTCTGCGGTATCAAAAAAACAAATGCATCCATCGTCTTTTTTTTCAAGTGCTATGCTCACACCATTCCTTACCAATGTATTTTTTAACAACATCAGTACCACTTCTATCTCCTGCTTGGTTTCATCCGTCATTTCAACTGTACCCTCTTCTTTCTTCCTTTCTTCTCAAACTTATCGCACATCCCTATCAGGCACTCACGCCTTAATCTGGTCTGTAAATAATATCCACACATGATTTCTGTTTGGCTTTGCTTGTACGAATATTTACATTTCCAGCAGTATTTTACGCTTGTCTTTGTCATCTCTCCCATTGGCATCACTCCGCTATATCTAAATCACATTCCTGCTTGAAATATTTCACAACATGGTCGTCGTTCATTCCCTCTACATAGTTCTTGGAAAAATCCAGCATCCTGTTCCACCATTCACGAATCAATTCGCCACTGAATTTGTAATTGTAATGCAGTGTATAAACTGCAATCACCAAATAACACTCAATGCCGTCATTCATGTTCGAAATTACGGATTTAATCTGGTTCTGCTTAGGATTCTTGCCATACATACGAATCTTGGCTCTGTACGGAAAATTCCTTGCTTCTTTCTCACAATCAAACCCAATGTTTTTTATCAATCTTTCTTCCTCTGCTCTAATGGTGGATACATTTTTTATTTTCTCGTTATTCTTCCGAAGAATTTCGTTGTAATTCTTTAGCTTCTGTTTTGAGAAATCTATGTCATAGTACAGAACATAAAAGCATGACATCTGCATTGATTTGAATGTCTGCCAAAAACAATTGTCAGATTCGCTTATATGTCTGGCTATGCGCTGCATTGTGAATTTATCCTCATAATTTTTCGGTTCAAGCTTTCTTGTCTTTTTTCTCAATGCATTGCTCATGTTTTTCCTCCTGTTATCACTTTTTCAATGATTTCCTCCTGCATCCGCTCTGCGATATGATCCCGGACTGACTCTTCTGGAAATGCAATCTGATATGTCCGCTCCTTGATCCGGTTCGTGATCCGGTCATCGTAGGATAGCTTGTCCAGCGGATCATTACTAGTGAAAATCGTTACCTTCTGGTTTATGTACCGCTCGTTGATAATCTGATACATTTTGTCATTTATCCAGTCCGCTGGTCTCTCCACTCCGAAATCATCAATTACAAGAATGTCTGTGGTGTAAAGTGCGTCTAAAAGCTGGTTCTCACTGTATTCTGTATCTCTCCGCCATGTATTCTTAATCTCTTGCAGTATGGTAAGTGACACTGCAAACTTCACTGCATAGTTTTTCATCAGTTCATTTGCAATCCCGGCAGCAATCCTCGTCTTACCGCTTCCCTTTGTCCTCGACCAGATATACAGTCCCATGCCTCTTTTCTTCTGGCTCTCAAAATCATCCAGATATGTTTTTATAATTTTACAGGCATCTGACACCATCTTTTTACTTTCCTGCTTCCTGTACACATCCATTCGAAACGATCTCAGATCCATCCCACGGAATGCCTCCGGTATATCTGCGAATCGCAACCGCCTTGACATGACCGCTTTCTCACGGCATTTACACGGTACTGCTATTTCAACTCCGTCTTTTATTTTCAAGATCCACTCCCGACCTTCGCAAATTGGACACACATCAGAATCCCTGGAAGTCTCCGGTGTCTCCGCATTCCTGCATAAGTTCGTTGAGTGATTTTTCATGCGTTCCAGTATCTCTTCCAACTGATCCATCGTTCTCTCCTTTCAGATACTGCATAAATATATTCTCTTTCAAGAAATTCTCTGCATTTTTAATATAACGATCAGGTGTCCTTTTCTTTTGGCAATCAACAGCATAATTTTGTGCAGCCACTATCAGATCATCTTCCGGTACACCAGACAGTACCGCATTACAGTATTCTGTTTCAACAAGAAAGATAGTGCACCGTTTCGGATATACCGCTGCAAACTCTCCGAATTTTTCAACGGGGGATATAGGGGGTGTATTTTGTTTATGTTTATGTCTTTGTTTATTAATAGGTTCACTTTGTGGTTCAAAATATGGTGCAATTTGCAGTTCACTTTGTGGTTCAAACTGTGGTTCATTTTTACTGTAATTTTGAACCACAAGACTATTTATTTTATATTGTGCTGCAAGATTCCCACCGCGCGATTTCCATTCGATGAACCCATCTGTAGCAAGCTTGTTTCTCGCTCTCTTTAACGCTGATGCATTTAATCCAGACCGAAGTCCAAGGACTGACGAGGCTACCGTAAACGTATCTGGCCACCCTGCCTTATTCGCTATGGACATTAACGCATGCCATAAGGCGATTGCAGTGTTGGGCTGCGGGTTTAGTTCGAGCCTGTCGTAAAATGCTTTTATCTCAGCTAAATAGTTCAAGTTTCCACCTCCCGAATCCTAACTTCAATCCGTGGATTTTCAGCATCTATACGAAATTCATCAGAGAATCCACAGATCTGCTCCCAGCCATCATTTTTTAATACATGGCAGTTAACTAATGCATCCTGGATCACTTTTCTGCCGAATGACGATATATTGTCCAAATCACGCCTTTTATTCTTTTCCACCCACAGATATTCCATAAATACTTTTTTATTGATATTTACGTCTCTCAGGCACTTTCTGATGTACACAGAAACAATAGCTTCATTCTGCTTTTTCATCTCTCCGCCTTTATATCTGCTTGCCTTATCCGCACGGATAAAATCATTCAAGTTATCCAGTCGTCCCGGTATTATCAGTAGGTACTCCAACTTCTCGCCACCTTTCAAATGTCATTTTCATGTTTAAACGTTTTTTCAGTATCGCTCTGGCACGGTGCAGCTCTTTTGATAGATATTCATCCAGTTCTTTTTCATCTACTGGATCTCCCGGAACTGGTCTGTAATATCCATTTCCAACATTGATAATGCAGTCATCCTTTGTATTTGCTGTCTCTATCTGCTTTCGCAGTTTTCTATCTTCAAATGGATTATAAAGTCTCGGTAATGGTTTCAAATGTCCGCAGGGAATGTCATTTATTGTTTTCATTTATCCCCTTTCCTCTCCGGGACTAACCCCGGAGATAATAACCAGCTTCCAATAATTCGTGATATATTATTTTCTGCATGAATAGGTTTCTTTCTGCCATTTGGCAAGGTGTTTCAACCCTATAAATCCTTTACAACAATTCCATAGACCTTATACATCTCTCTGAACCGAATCACTCCAAGGCTGTGTGCCAGTGTATGGTGTTCTCTGCATAAACAGATTTTTTTATAACTGGAATCATCTACTTTTGTCCTGTCATTACCCATTCCGATTGCATCCTCATGATGAATCTCTCCATCTTTTCCACAGATTGCACATTTTTTATGTATCAGACAATAGTAAAGGTATCTTCCTATATCATCTGTACGATCTATTGCATTGTCTGAAAGCGGTATCCCCCATTCCAAACAAAATTCAATCAGAAAGCTAATAAAGTCTCTTGCTGTATCCATTGAACAATTTGAAAGACTGATATGTTCTACTCCTGTTCGAACTGTATATTCATTCTTAAGTCTTTCTTTCGCTTCTTCTGGTAGATATCCTGTCCAGTCTGCAATATCCCCTATCGTGGCATATGCCTTTTTTCTCTGCTCTGCCGATATGTGTCTGCCATCATCAAACCGGATCTCGGCATTTGATATTTTCTTACGCTGCAACATATCTCCGATCTGCATACCAGGCACAGAAATAATAAGATCCGTGCCACTTTGTGTTTCTTTGTATTTGCTTATTTTTACAAGCGCGTGCATTATGCATCACCCTTTTTTCCGGCATTTGCTGCAATCGTGACTTCAAGTTTTCTCATGCATTTATTCCACTGATTAATATCAAGTTCCTGTAATGTATTCACATGAAACAGCTCAACAATTGTATCCATTGATACATCCGCTTCTTTCAGTTTTCCGAGTAGAACCTGATATTTCACATCATCAATTTTCTGAGACGGATATTGTTTAAATACAATGTTCATATCCTGATCTACAATTTCCAATTCATCAATTTTGCCATCTGAGGAATATTTAATAAGATTTACAAAAAACTTATCTCTTGTAGAAGATTTTCCATTATTGTCTGTTTTAATATGACAATTGGCTGCCGGAATCCATATAAAAGGTGCCGTGTATAATTCTCTTCCAATTCCATGCTTTACACATGCCCTCTTAAATGCATCCGATGCTCGTCCCTTTTCTTTTGCTGTATAAGATGCAGTTCCTACATCCTCTTTAGAAATCCACATCTTCTTTTCGTTGTCCCATGCAGAAATAATGCAATATAAATCTCCATCGATTACTTCATATCTGTCCTGCCATCCGAGCGCTCCATATTTTTCATCAAGCCTTTTTTGTCCATCTCTGGAAGTGACATACAACAGCAAAGACAATCCTTTTTCTGAAATCTGCTGAACTCTGCAACTGATTTCATTTGCATTTAAAAAATTATTTTCCATTATCTTGCCTCTCAATCTTCGATATAAACTCTCATATCATCCAGGCAGCTATCACAATAATAATCTCCTCTAATCTGTACTGCTGTATCATCCTGGATGTGTTCACCGCAACATATACATTTTGGTCTACGCTCAAGCCATTCGCCTTGACTCCGATCTCTGTCTTTCCACAAATCGTAACTATCATTCATATCTGTGAGAAAATCCCTCCCCATCATCGTCTGTGTCGGTAATCAGCTTCCTTGTGCCATACACAAATTCACCATGAATACTTCCGTCGGTATGCCATGAGACTTCACCGGCTTCTATGCCTAAATCTTCCAGTGTTCTTTCAAATTCTGCCAGTGCATCCTTGAGTATTCCTAAATCCTTCCATGTCAAACTAGGCGCTGCCATTTAAAAATTCCTCCATTTCCATCTGTCTAAAATCTGTAGATAAAACCATGCATCTGACCGCTTTCTCACGCTGTTGATTCATGTACTGTTCGTCCCGGCATTCTTCACACATGTTTCCTTCGCCGGGATCTAAACTACATCCACAGATTCTGCATTTCCTGTAAATCATAAAATCACGCTTTCCAAAAATTTAACTACGTGTTATAATAAACGCAGAAGTACTTTTGTATTCCTACGTTTAAATAGCACCTGAGTTCGCCAAAACATTTAGGGTGCTATTTTTTTGTCCTCAAATTCCCAAAGGAACTCAACATCAGCGTCAAGCTTGTCCTTCCGGCGGATCATGTTAAAGTCTGCTTTCCGCTTTTCTTCCCGGCGGTTCTCCACGTCAAAGATCACAACTCCAATAAGTGCAATCACCGCACCGAGAGCTATTGCAATCAGCAGAAAAACATAATACATTCCATCCGCATCGAGCATTCCACCAAGAAACAGGATTCCAAGCCCTACCGCTATAAAAACTTTTGCCACATTTTTCATGATTTTTTGTTTTCCTCTTTTACGATCTCGTAATCACATTCGCTGGAAATTTTTATTTTTTTATTTCCGCTGTCTCTGGAGATGGAGTTGCCCCTCATATTCTGCACCGCGGAGTTGCCCATCATATCATGCACCGTGGAGTTGCCCATCATATCCTGCACCGTGGAGTTGTCCATCATCGCTTTCACGTCTTTTAGCATATTTTTGACTTTGCATCGTTTCAACCTGTAATATCCACTGCTAAGTTCCTCGATTTCTTCATCAATTCTGACGTGTTCTTTCCACCAGTCCTTGACAGCTTTTCTAAACTCATCAAAATATCTATCCTTGTCGTTCTCGAACCATTCTGGCAGAATGTCCTGATCCACGTTTTCTTTCCAAGTGTCTGGATCTGTCCACCACTCTTCGTTAGGTGGTAAAAGTTCCACTCTCACGAAAACACGCATTGCATTTTCTATGTTGTCCTCAATTCCAAGGATTTCCAGTAAATCACTGTGGCTGTCGTTTGATCCCTCTGCTATTACACAACGATTTTTCAATATCAATCCGCTTTTAAATCCGCACATTTTTCTTTCTACTCTCTTTCAAAAATGAATCTAATTTCGGTCGGAATATCAGATATGTGTGTCTGATACCGTCTGACCTGTTGCTACACCATATACACACTGTTTATTCATGATGCCTTGTCCTTAACCACAAGCTTAATTCCTTCCTGTCTTTCGTAAATCTCTAACAGAATGTCCATAATCTTGGCTTTCCTCTCTGGTGTAATTTCCATGTCTGCTTTGTTCATAGGAATCTCCTTTCTCATTATTTAACGCTCCCACACATGGCAATCTGCTTGTCAACTTCCGACTGTTTCTTTGAGATTGCCATACCATCCGCAACACCGAGAATATAGTTGAAGTTTTCTTTGTCCAGCTGTGATACTGTTTCAGCTAGTCTTGTAAGGGATTCTTTCTGTTTTTCGCTCATCTGCTCACTTCCTTTCGTGTTTGTATTACCTTGTGTGATTATAATATCATACTTAGTTGGTATTGTCAAACATTTTTTAAATATTTTGTTTGACATTGTGTGATTTTTGTACTATTATACTAGTGGGAGGTGATAATAAGTGTATGAGCAAATAAAACAGTTGAGAAAATCGCTTGGAATGTCACAAGAAAAGTTTGCTAAAGAAATTGGTTTAACTAAAAATTTCATATCTTTAGTAGAAACTGGTCAAAGAAATCTATCAACCCAGTCGATTAAACTTATTTGTCAATTGTTTAATGTTGATGTGGAATGGCTAGAGACCGGAAACGGCGAAATGTTCATTCAAAAGACCGAGAATGAAAAGATAGCTGAATTTCTTGCAGATGTTCTGAAAGCCGGGGAAAAAGACCAGAGGTACAGATTCATAGCCGCTATATCAGAACTGGATGAAAACGACTGGAACACAATCCAGAAGCTGGCAGAAAAGCTTGTGAAGAAGTAAAAAGAAAGACAAGGGCAATGCGCAAACCCTTGTCTTTTTCTTTTATCTTAAAAACATCTTTATAAATGCATATATGGTTCGGAGATCATCCTCGTCCATGCACTTCTCTATTAATTCTATTATTTTCTCTTTAAGCTCTCCCATATCCAATACCACCTTTCTATTTGATACATAAATACGAACGTATGTTCGAAAAGTCAATAACGCATCCATTTGTTTTTTATCCTAAACTTTCATTTTGCAAAAAAATGTCATAAAAAAATGACAAAAATGTATTGTTTTATAATCATTTTGCTTTATAATTGTAGTATCAAAAGAAAGGGGAGTTCAAAATCATGAACGAATCAAAAGATACTAAAGTATGTAAACACTGTCAATCGGAGATTCCTAAGAAAGCAAAGATATGTCCAGTATGCAAAAAGAAACAAGGTTTACCGAAATGGGCGATTGTTTTAATTGTGATCCTGGTTCTTGCAGCTATCGGTTCTGCTTCTGGTGGAAATTCCGACAATTCAGAAACTACTACCACTTCACAATCATCAAGCACAAACGAAACTCAAAATTCGACACCAGAGGTAAAGGAAGTTGAGACCGAATCAGAGCCAGAAATTGAATATACTGCGGTTGATGTAAGCACCATGATGGATGATTTGAAAAACAATTCAATGAAAGCAGAAGATACTTACAATGACAAATACTTAGAAATTACTGGTCGATTAGATGTTATTGACAGCAACGGTAAGTATATCGGGGTATTCTCTCAGACAGACAAATTTGCAATTGTTGGTGTCCAATGCTATATAAAAGATGATGATGTAAAAGCAAAGGTAATGGAAATGTCCAAAGACGATACTATAACGCTAAAAGTTCATATTAAAAGCGTTGGAGAAGTTATTGGATACTCGGCAGATATTATAGAAATAGAATAGTATACAGTCCCTCTAGCAAATGAGGGACTTTTTTTAAAGGGAGTTAAAAATGAACATAGCAATTTATCCAAGAAAATCAAAAAAAGATGATAATTCAGAATCAATGGAACAGCAAATAGACGATTGTAAAAAGTACATTGATAAAACTTACCCTGATGCAAATATAATCGTTTATTCTGGTGATTATGCAATCACAGGGCATAGCACGGCAAAAAGAAAGGACTTTCAGCGCATGATGGATGATGTAAGAGCTGGAAGAATCAATGCAGTTGTGATTATGAGATACGATCGTATAGCAAGAAATATGAGAGATTTCTGTAACCTCTATCACGACATGGAAAGTGCAGGATGCAACTTGATATCAGTAAGTCAGCAGATCGATACTTCCACGCCATACGGAAAGAACTTCATGTACCAGATGGCAAACATGGCAGAATTAGAATGGGCGGTTATATCTGAGCGATACAAAGACACCGCAGCTTATAAAATTCGTGAAGGGAAAGCTTACACTGGTAGAGTGCCTATAGGATTCAAAATAGAGAAAATAGATGGTGTAAAGAAAGTCGTACATGATAATGAGGAACAGACAAGAGCTATATTTGATTATTTATTAGCAACCAAAAGCAAGCGCGGCACTGTTTTATGGGTACGTGAAAATTTAATTCCAGACTTCACACGTCACAAATTAGACACAATGATCAAGTCAGATTTATATATTGGTAAAGTAAGGGAAAATGAAAATTTCTGCGAACCTTATTTTACCAAAGAGCAAATGGAAGAAATAAGAAGTGTCAATCAGATAAAATACGCTCCGTCCGGTCATATATATTTATTCAGTGGATTATTCCGTTGTCCTATATGCGGCAGAAAAATGTCAAGTTTTTACAGCATAGACAGGAAGACCAAAAAGCACCGGCAATATCAAAGATGCTGGTTCGGTGGAAATGAGAAATTGCACAAAACAAAATTAGTGTCAGAAGCAAAAACAGAAAAATATCTTCTTGAAAATCTTGATGCAGCATTAAAAAATCTTGAATTTGATGTAAAAAAAGAAGCAGGTAAACCAAAGCGCAATTTGAATAAGAAACTTAATGATGCAATAGGGGAGCGTGACAGACTTAATTACCTTTTTGAAAAAGGAAGAATTGATATCCCAGAATACGAAAAGAAATACAGTGTCTTATCAGAAAAAATAAACTCCATAACTGAGGAGTTGTCAAACAACAAAGTTGTAAGGATTGAGGAATTTAAGAAGCAGATCCCGGAAGACTGGAAAGAACTTTACGAACAACTAGATCAAAAAGGAAAACAAGAGTTTTGGCATAGAATAATAAAAGAAATTTATTTGAATGAAGCCTTTGAAATTACTGGCTTTATATTTTATATCTAGGACTTGTACTAAATAACTATTTCCTAGCGGGAATCTGAATTGTTTTTCTGCGCTGGCAAAATGGCTTGAAGTCATGGTCACGACATGGTCCGCATAGCCGGCCGCTACACACATCGCGCCGAGAGACAGCGATTCTCCACAGGTACTACAGGCTCCGTAAAGTCCAAAGAGCGGTACCTGAAAATCCAGCACCCCAAACGAGGTCGCCATGGTCTGCCCCAAAAGATCGCCTGCAAAAAGATACCGGATGTCCTCTTTTTTTAATCCGGCTCTGCCGACCGCCATGGTGAAAGCTTCTTTCTGCAGCGTGCTCTCTGCCTCCTCCCATGTATTCTGACCAAATTTGTCGTCCTCACCGATCACATCAAAATGACCTGCCAGAGGTCCCTCTCCCTCCTTTTTTCCAACAATATTTGCCGTGCTGATAATAAAAGGAGCCTCTGTAAAACAGAGGCTCTGTTTTCCCTTCTGCATACTCGTATCCACACTTTCTTTTTCTTTTAGTATGGATCAGGGAAGTTTTTCTTATTCTCTTTTTCATCATTTTCTTATCGTTTTTGCAATCGCTTCCGGTGATAACTGTAAAAAAACACAAAGCTCTAAAAACTCTTCGGCAAGCAGAGGTTCTTTATAATCCGGATGCAGTTTTTCTTCCGGAACTTGTGTCTGTTCTGAGATCTCAGATGCTGAAATTCCTTTTTCCTGCATATAAGCAAGGATATATTCTGTCACTCTGGATTTATTCATGCGCTCCACTCCTTTTCTCATGTGTTCTTCCCGATATATGCAGACCTCATCATGCAAGCATGTTCGGTCTACATATTCTCGATTGGCACCGCTCATTGCTTACGCACATTATATTCTTATAATTCAAGACTTTCAACCATATTTTCCCATATAATCAGAATTAATTGACGGTCTAAAATATGTGAGATATGATAACCATAATAACTTTTTAAATTTCAGAAACAGGGGATTTTTATGCGAAATGAATTAATTCCAAAGGTGTTAAAAGAATATAGAAAACGAAATCATTACTCAGTGAAAGACGTATCGATCAGGCTAATGGAACATGATATTGATGTTGCACCGAAGACGATTTATGGCTGGGAAAGCGGACAGGCACAGCCGACGGCGGACACACTGCTCTTACTGTGCGAGATATACAAAATCCCGGACATCCTGAACTCCTTCGGTTACGACCAGCCCGATGATCCGGCAGCTTCCCTGACTTATCATGAACGTGAGATCATCTACGCCTACCGCAATCGCCCTGAGTTGCAGCATGCGGTCGACATTCTGCTCGGATGCGATTAAGTATTTTGTTTCCTGTGATACAATCTGATCTGTGCGATGTATAAATAAAAAAGAGGTTTTTCTGTAGAAATATCTGTTTTCAGGATTTTTGCAGGAAAACTTTTTTTATGTGCTCTTTCCCCGGCTTCTTACGGATCCAGACAGTAACTCTTCTGTTTCCGTGTATATCATTTTATTTTCGCAGGTTGCAACTTTGCTTTAAGAAGTATAGAATAGAAGATACTCTGCGGTTTTATGGTAGTTCCGTAAAACCGTTTACCGCAGGACATTATTAAGGGAGATTTATTTATGAACGCTTTCCAATTTATCTTTCAGTATATCAAACGGCATAAAGTCCAGTATACGCTTGGTATCATCACGCTTTTTGTGGTAGACTTTGCCAATATTTTTATTCCGAAACTTACCGGTGTCATCACCGACGGACTCACCGCCCACAGCCTTGACTGGAGCGGAGTCAGATTAAATCTGCTTTACCTTTTTCTGCTTGGACTGCTGCTTGCGGTCGGCCGTTTCTTCTGGCGGTACTTCCTGTTTGGAGCTTCCCGCTCCATCGAAAAAGAGCTGAGAAACGACATGTTTTCCCATCTGGAAAAAATGGATGTGGAATATTACAACGAGCACAAAACCGGTGACCTGATGACACGTTTTACCAGCGATCTGAACGCGATCCGCATGGCGATTGGACCTGCCGTCATCTGTGTGTTTGACGCCTCCGTCATGACCCTTATGGTCATTTTCCAGATGATGTATTATGTCAGCGTGAAGCTGACACTGATCGCAGTCATCCCAATGCTTTTCATTTTATTTGGCGAGATTTATTATGGAAAAATCATCCGTCCGCGCTTTACTGCAAGGCAGGAGGCTGTTTCCGATCTCACCGACTACGTGCAGGAAAGCTTTTCCGGTATCCGTGTCATCAAGGCGTTTGTCCGTGAGAAGGCACAGCGTTACCACTTTTTAAAAGAAAACGAAAACACCATGGAAAAGAACTTAAGCATTGCAAAGATCCAGTCGATCGTCATTCCACTTTTAGATGTCATCATCGGGCTTTCCTCGCTGCTTACGCTCATTTACGGCGGCTATCTTGCGCTGGTCGGGGACATCACGCTTGGACGCTTTGTCGCTTTTAACCAGTATATTAACATGCTTGTCTGGCCGATGTTAGCCTGCGGGGATTCCGTCAATATGTTTTCGCAGGGTGCTGCCTCCATCCGGAGGATCCAGGAGATTTTCAAAGAACAGCCTGCCATTGCAGACACCGACAAAACAAAGGATGTGGACGACATTAAGGGCGAAATTGATTTTCATCACCTTACCTTCATCCACCGCGGCCACAGCGAACCGACTTTAAACGACATCACCCTGCATGTGCCGGCAGGAACAACGCTTGCGATCATCGGGCGCACCGGAAATGGGAAATCCACACTGGTAAATCTCCTGCTGCACCTTTACAACACGAAACCGGGCATGCTTTTCATTGATGGAAAGGACATTAACACCATTCCTTTAAAAACACTGCGTGAAAATATCGGATACGTTCCGCAGGATAACTTCCTGTTCTCGGACACATTGAAATCCAATATCGCATTTGGCGCTGAAAATGAGGATATGGAAGCCATCCAGTCAGCAACACGCGCTGCCTGCATCCATGAAAATATTGTCCAGTTCCCGGACGGTTATGAGACAATTGTAGGTGAGCGCGGTGTCACCTTATCCGGCGGTCAGAAACAGCGGAGCTCCATTGCCAGGGCTCTGATGAAAAATGCACCGATCCTGATTTTAGACGATGCCCTCTCCGCTGTCGATACCGACACCGAGGAACACATTTTAACGAATTTAAAGAAAAACCGGGAAGGAAAGACGACCATTCTCATTGCGCACCGCATCTCGACGATCCAGAATGCAGATATCATTATGGTGTTAGAGGACGGCACTGCCGCTGAGATCGGAAATCACGATTCCCTTATGGCAAAACACGGCATTTATTACGATATGTTTGAAAAACAGCAGTTAGAAGCCATCCACGGTGAAGCCGGAAAAGCGCTCATCAGACAGGATCATCCAGCTGCAAAAACAGGAAAGGAGGACGCATAACTATGAAACGTTTACTGGCCTATTTAAAACTGCACAAATGGGTTATGACTGCTGCGACAGTCCTCGTCCTCTTTATCATCGTGGTAGAACTTTACCGCCCGATCGTCATCGGTGATGCGATCGATGATTATATCAACGGCTATTACGCACCGTACATCGAAACCACTGCGGATGCGCCGGGTGCTGTTCCTTATCATGACACTTACCTGACAAGAGATTTTGAAGCGGCAGACGGACAGAATTACGATCAGATTCTTCTATATAATAATCAATATTATATGGCAGAAAATCTTTCATCCGAAGAATGTGATGCATTAAAAAATGCAGATGCCGCCACACTTTCATCTTATGTAAACCAAAGTGCAACGCCTCTCACAAGGGACGACTTAAAAGATTTGCGGCATTATGATTTTGCCGGCATTTTGAAAGCGGCCGCCCTCTATCTGCTGCTTCTGCTCACCGGATTTGTCTTAAATGCATTAGACACCTGGATTTTGCAGAAAATGGGACAGGAGATCATTTACCAGATGCGTGAGGAGGTATTTACCCACATTCACAGCTTATCGTTAAACTTTTTCAACAATACGCCTGTGGGAAAACTTGTCACCCGTGTCTCCAACGACACCGAAGCGGTCAATGAACTTTTCTCCACCATTTTGGTAAAACTCTTTAAAAACATTGTAAAAATTATCGGATATGCCGTTGTCATGCTCTCCATTAATGTCAAAATGGCTCTCGTATCCTTTGCACTGCTGCCGCTTGTCACAGTGCTGACCTTCTTTTTCCGTTTTATGTCAAGGAAGGCATACGAGCTTACAAGAAACCGCATTACCGACTTAAACACATTTTTATCGGAACACCTCTCCGGCATGAAGCTCATCCAGATTTTTGCAAGGGAAGAGGAAAAATATGCACAGTTTGAAAAGAAATCCGAAGATTTATACAAGGCAAACTGGCGTGAGGTTATGACATTTGCGATTTTTCGTCCATCCATTTATCTGGTGTCCGTGCTTGCCATGATGCTTGTGATTGGAACCGGAAGTGCCGGGGTGTTAAACCAGACGCTCTCGCTCGGAACGCTGTTTATTTTTATCACCTATATTTCCTCGTTTTTTGATCCGATCCAGGAACTTGCAGAACAGTTTGGTACCTTGCAGTCCTCTCTCGCCTCTGCCGGAAAAATTTTCTCCATTTTAGACGAGAAACCGGACATTGTAAAACCAGCGCACCCGGTTGAAGTCAACATCAAAGGACGCATCGAATTCCGTCATGTATGGTTCGCCTATGAGAAGGACGATTATATTTTAAAAGACATCAGTTTCGTCATCGAACCGGGCGAAAAAGTTGCATTTGTCGGTGCTACCGGAGCTGGAAAATCTTCTATCTTAAATCTGATCGGACGATACTTTGACATCCAGAAAGGTGAGATTTTGATCGACGGCGTCAACATCAAAGACATCGACACTGATGTGCTGCGCGCCGCGATTGGGCAGGTACAGCAGGATGTATTTATTTTTACCGGGGATATTAAGAGCAATATTTCACTGGACAATGAGAATATTTCCATTGAGGACGTGAAACGTGCCGCAGAGATCGTGCACGCGGATTCCTTTATCGAAAAAATGCCGGGCGGCTATGATGCCCCTGTCACAGAGCGCGGAAGCACCTTATCCGCCGGACAACGACAGTTACTCTCCTTTGCGAGAACCCTGGCTTACGATCCGACCATCCTTGTCTTAGACGAGGCAACTGCCAATATCGACACGGAGACCGAGGCTCTTATCACAAGTGCTCTGGCAAAACTCATGGAGGGCAGAACTACGATCATGGTTGCACACAGACTTTCCACGATCCAGCATGCCGACAAGATCATTGTCATGCATCAGGGACAGATCAAGGAAGCCGGCACCCATCAGGAACTTCTCGCCCAGAACGGACTGTACCGGAAATTGTACGATCTGCAGCTTGTGGAAGCGTGACAGTCCAATTTTTGTAACGACAGTTTATATGTCCCCTCCCTCAAAAATTGAGCTGCTATCGCTTCTGGATCTTAGGTTTACAGGAATTACGAAAACCATTACTTCATTTACATACACAGTACAACGTGGAGATTCCATATGACACCATCGACATGGACTTCATGAAGTTGCGACCACCCCTACAAGGGGTGGTCGCAACTAACATAACGGATACTATCATAAAATCCATTTTCTTACACAGCAAAACAGCAAGTGTTTTACTGCCTGGTGAACGGTACCCGCTGATTATTTCCGAATCTCCACCCACTCCATCTCAAGCTTCGGTTTCACAACCTCTGTTTTGATCTCGTAGTATCCCTGTTTTAATTCCACACGGCAAATCTTCTGCGTGTTCGGTCTGCCTTCCGTGCCGCTCGTCTGCAATGTGAAGAATAATTCATCGTTGAGATAGAGGTTTGCGGCTGCCTGTGCCAGATTTGACTGCGGAGAAATAAATTTTACAACAATATTGTATACACCAGACTGGTTTACATAAATTTTCTGTGACACTTTATCTTCCGGAACAATGCTTATATTGCTTTCCCCAGTTGCCCCTTCTGATCCAGCCCCCTGCAACGGCTCATATGCCTTCACTTCCTCCAACGGTCTTAACGGACGTTTCATAACCGGAGCATTTAAAATAAACCGACAGATATTTTTTGCAGAGCGCTGCAACTCCCCAATGGTCAGCTTTCCATTGTCCAGTGCCTCCAAAATATCATCGCCCATGGCATTGATCTCCGCGCCGTTATTGTTGACGACCATGTAAAGGTCGTTCTGGGAGCGCACCATTGAAGAAAGTGCATGATGATCCTGCTTACCACCTTTTACAACATCATTGACACTTGCCCACCAGTCGGTCATGACAATGCCTTCATACCCCCACTCTCCTCTTAAGATCGTGGTATTTAAATCATAATTGGACGATGTCCAGTGTCCATTGATCGGATTATAAGATGTCATAATAGAGGAGGCTTCCCCTTCTTTGACTGCAATCTCAAATCCTTTCAGATAAATCTCACGCAGTGCACGCTCTGACACAACAGAATCTACTGTATGTCTTGCCGTCTCCTGGTTGTTCGCCGCAAAATGCTTCACCGTTGCAAAAGAGCCGCCTTTTTTGATTCCCCTTGTCACTGCTGCCGCAAAACATCCGGTCACATAAGGATCTTCACTGAAATACTCAAAATTGCGTCCGTTCAACGGATAGCAGTGGATATTAATTCCAGGTCCGAGCAGAGTGTCCACTTCGTTTGCAACCAGCTCTTTTCCTTCCATCACATAAAGTTCTTCCATCATTGGAATGTTAAACGAACATGCAAGCAGTGTTCCGATTGGAAGCTGTGTTGCCTTCAATCCGCTCTCCATACGGATACCGGAAGGTCCGTCTGCACAGCAGGCAGCCGGGATTCCATATTCATACAGGCGGTCGCTGACACCTCCAAATGTGGATGCCGTACCCGGTGTTACTTTCGGGCTGCTCATTCCTTCCCCGCGCACGATCGTGGCGAGTTCCTCTTTGGTCAATTGCGCGATAAATGTATCCAAATCTGCTTTTCCCTCTGCAACATCCGAAAAACGGATTCCTTTGTCTCCGGTGATTGCAAGCTGCTCCGGTAAATGCGCCTCAATCCGTTCCTGTAACCGGATGGTCTGCTGCGGCACTGCCTCCTTTTCCTGCTGATAGCTTCCATCCTCCCGGCTCTGTCCCGGACGGATGCGCTCAAATGCTTCTGTCGGTGCGAGTGCTTCCTGCAGGGCTTCCGTCACACAAAGCTCTTTTACGATATATGCTCCTTTTCCATCCACATCTGCGATTTTCGTATTCCGCACACTATTACCCACATGGAATACGTAAGCACCTGCCTCTGATACATAGCAGGACTTGTGGCCTGTCACACCGGAATCATCATATGAAGCAAAATTTTTTACCGGAATGTGCAGTGTCATTTCCTGTTTTTCTCCCGGAGCCAGCTCCTTTGTCTTTGCAAATGCTTTTAATTCTCTCGCCGGTTTTCCAAGTTTTCCCTGCGGTGCCTGCACATAGACCTGTACGACCTCTTTTCCCCTGCAGTCTCCTGTATTTTTCACACAGATGGTAATCTGCACTTCTTTTCCTGCACATGTTCCATTATCAATCAATACTCCGTGACTGCCCCAGGCACCTCCGACTTCGGATTCTTCTGTAACCGTCTCTGCTTTTAAAATTTCAATGTCAAACTTCGAATAGGAAAGTCCAAAACCGAACTCATACATGACTTTTTCCGGGCAGAATGTCTCAAAATAGCGGTATCCCACATAGATATCTTCGGTGTAAAAATTGCGCACAGTGTCTCCGAAATCGTTCGCCGCCGGATAATCTGCCAGTGAACATGCGATCGTGTCCGTCAGTTTTCCACTTGGAGACACTTTTCCACTCAAAACATCCGCAACTGCATTTCCACTCTCCATGCCGCCCTGCCAGATATAGAGCACGGAACGGATATGATCCTTGTATACAGGATTCTTAAGCCAGCTCATGTCTATGATATTCGACACGTTCAAAAGCACTGCGACCTGTTCAAAATGCGCTGTCAGAACCTTCAGATTTTCAAGTTCTTCCGGCGTCAGAAGGTAACTGCCCGCCTCATTTGCATAATCCTTATCTTCGCCTGCAGTACGTCCGATAATAAAAATCGCTTTCTCTGATTTTTCTGCTGCGGCTGCCGCAATCTCCTCTGTGATAACCATCTCTTTCTGGTGCCACGGCTCTGCTGCCCAGCCGCCACCGCCGTTGTCAAACGGGTGGTCTTTTAACCACGCTCTGTAAATGTCTGCCAGCTCCTCATTCAAAGTAAAGCTGCCGCTCTCTCTCATTCCATCATAAATATTCACCGCATAAGGCACGTTGACAGCTCCGCCGGAACCAGTCCCGCTGCGGTAAGTCTCAAACTGGCACCTGCCAAACACAGACACCATCTCTTCCTTTTTCAATGGGAGCATGTGACCTTCATTTTTCAATAAAACGGCTCCCTCTGCGGCTGCCGCCCTGCAATATGCTCCAAATCCTTCCAATGGTACTCCGATTGTACTCATACTCATCTGCTTCCTCCAAATACGTTTCTATTTTTATTTTAAAATGTTTTCTTTCACATCACATATTCTAGTAAAATCTTCTCTTCCATGCTATAATTTTTCTATTCAAAAATATAACAATTTTGTCATTGGAGGTTTTCTATGGATTATCCGGAAGAAAGAAAACAATATATTGACGGCATCGCCTGCCAGTATCTCTGTCATATTGAAAAAGCAGAGAAACCGGGCAATGTATTTTCCGCTCATTTTCATTATTATATTGAAATGCTCTATGCGCTTTCCGGTCATTTCCGTATTTATTTAAACGGAATTTACCACGAATTTGCGGCAGGGGATTTTGTACTGATCAATTCCAGGGAAGTGCACCAGATCGACGCGCTCTCATCAGCGGGCGGCTCTTATATCGTGGTTCGTTTTCTCCCGGAACTCATTTACGACGGCATGACGCAGAGCCACTTTGAGTTAAAATATCTGCTTCCATTTATCACCGAAAACAGCATTTACGAAAAAGTAATTTCTTCTTCCATATTAAATGCAAAACACTCTGCCATCCCGGGACTTATGAACGAGATTATCCGGGAATCTGAGGAAAAACAATACGGCTACGAGCTTGCGATCAAAAATCACATTGGCGGTATTTTTCTTTGGCTGCTGCGCTACTGGCATGCAAATGGCGAAGAACCGCTTCTCGAAGATTTTGAAAACCAGCAGTTAAAACAGCAGCTCTCCCCAGCCCTGACCTACATGATCACCAACTATGAAAAATCTATCAGTGCAGCGGACATGGCAAAACTCTGTAATTTGAGCTACAGCTATTTTTCCAGAAGTTTCAACCGGCTTTTGCATATGAATTTCAGTGATTACCTGAATGAGATCCGCATCCGGGAAGCGGAAAAGCTGTTAGTCTCCACTACCCAGAACGTGACGGAGATTGCATCTGCGGTCGGTTTCTGTACCACAAGTTACTTTATCAAACAGTTTACCAAATACCTGCATATTTCTCCCAAACAATACCAGAAACAAATGCGCCAGGGACAGAAAGATTTCATTGCATAACCACGCAACACAAGCTATAATAGTTGGCAGTGTCCAGTGGTTCCTTAACGGTGATTGGCGGTGCCGGACTTGTCATCGGCTCTTTTGTATCCGGTGGTACTGCAACTCCAAACTTTACCCGATTCGCAAAGTCTGAATATCTGGACTACAAACGACAATGCCTTATATACCGCCGGACTCGGACTTGCTAATATCTTCCATCAGAAGAAAAAACCTATGGTACTGATCTCCGGTATCATTGGAACGATTTTATCCGTCTGGTTATACTATAACTTCTGTAACTGGTTAAATGTATTAAACTGGGGGATTTCCTCCATCAATGGCATGGTGGTTGCTGTCGTCTGCTACCTGATTGGATATTTTGTGAAGAAAAATCAGAGATAAATAATACGTCCTAATTCTGCTGAAGTTCTGTGTGAGATGGAAATGACAGTGCGGTCTTTCGCTACACGCTTTAACGCCAGCAACACTGCCTTTTCCGTCTCTGCATCCAGATTCGCCGTGATCTCATCAAACAGCAGCATTTGTGGTTCCGCCACTGCGGCTCTTGCAATGGATAAGAGCTGCCACTGTCCCTGCGAGAATAACTCCGGCGTGCATTTCGTGTCATATCCGTTTTCAGAGCTTTCTATCACATCGTCTAACCCGGTCAGCTCTGCCACTGCTTTTACGCGGTCTGCCGGAATGGTTTCATCATACAGCGTGATCTGATCGCGCACCGTTCCCGGAACCATGTGGAAGATCTGTTCTACATAGCCGAACAGTTTCCGTTTCTCTTCCTCCCGGACTGTCACTGCCGGTCTTCCGTGGATCAAAACCTCTCCGCCCTGCGGTTCGTAAAGTCCTAAGAGAAGTTTTAAAATCGTACTTTTTCCTGCCCCGGTTCGTCCTGCGAGTGTTACCTGCTCCGCGTCCATGACCTTTAAATTCAAATGGTCTAAAACGACATGTTCATCATAACCGAAGGTCACATCCCGAAACTCGACAAACGGAACATCTGCTGTTTTATTTTCTGAGTGTCCCCCAGCCATCTGTTCCACGCATTCTTCTGCTACTGTCTCGCTGTCTTTTTCCACTATCTGCTTCTCCTCAAGTGCAAAAAATTCATTGATCCTGTGGATTCCGGCAATCGCAGACTGAATCGTCTGAATCTCCATTCCGAGGCTCTCCACCGGGGAGAATATCTGTGAGATATAGTTGATGACCGCAACCGCAGTTCCGGCAGACATTCCAAAGAAGGTCAGTACCGTGTGGTTTCCGGACGCGGAAAGCAGCATGACAACTGCGACAACCACCGCATTCAATATCAGTATCACCGGGGAGTAAACCGCATCATAAAAATTGGTGCGCTCCATCGCTGCATAACTCTCCCCGATATAAGTGTCGTAACGCTCTTCCATGTATGCTTCCTTTGCAAGACAATGGATTGTGCGGATATTGTGAAGCGTCTCCGGCACATGACCGGATGCCCGTCCGACAGCCTTTCGGTTTTCAATCTGCGCCGCCAGCATATTTTTCTGGACATGTCTGGTAAACCAGAATAAAAACGGCAGCAACACCAGCAATACCAGCGTCAGTCCACGGTTTTGAAACCAGATCACGACAAGGATACTGATAATCTTACATACATCCGCAAACATACTGATAATCCCGGAGGTAAACAGATTTTCCACCGTGTCAACATCCCCGACAAACCGTGACACCAGTGTTCCCGGCTCCTGCTTATTCACGCTGTCTGCCGTCAGACTTACAAATTTATCCATCAGGCTGCTTCTTAGTGCATGTGTGATTTTCTGACCAAACACCGTCAGGAGTCCTTCCCTCGCAGCTTCCAATATTCCGGTAAGTGCGAGCAGGACAAAATAGAGAAGGATCACAGAAAACGCCGCCTCATTACCGGCTGTCACTGTATCGATGATTTTGGCAAGTATCAGCGGAGGAATCAGCGCTGCCACAACTGCTCCGATCACTGCGGTCAGGATTCCGGCAGACAGCATTTTCTGTTTTTTGATTGTTTCCAGGATCACACTTTTTACCTGTCTTTTCTGTTTCATCTGCCACTCTTCCTTTCCTCTGTATGTTCAGAAACTGTTTTTCTATTTTCCGTTTCCACTTTCGCATTCTCTCTTTCATCGCTCTGTGTCTCATACAGACTGCGGTACTCCGGTATCTTTTCCAGAATTTCTTCATGTGTACCGGCCACCGCCTTTCCATCTTCCATCCAGATGACCTGATTCATCTGAGGAAACAGATATAAACGGTGAGAAATTAAGAAAACAATATTGTCTTTCGTCTGCTGTTTCAAATTGGCAAAAATCTGTTTTTCCGTGTTTTTGTCCAGTGCCGAAAAAGGATCATCCAGAATCAGAACCGGCTTTTTGTGGCAGAGTGTCCTTGCAAGTGCAAGACGCTTTGCCTGACCGCCAGAGAGACGTACTCCGCCATTTCCAACCGCGGTCTGTTTTCCATCCTCCATCTCTGCAACTTCCTGTTCCATGCACACTGCCTTTAAGTAATCGTCTGCCTCTTTTTTCTCACCGAGCAAAATATTATTTTCCACACTGTCAAAAAACAACTCCGGATCATGTCCAAGATAACCGATCCTCTTCGTGCGGTCTGCCTCGTCCATAGCCTGCAAATCTGTGCCGTCCACAAGAATCTGTCCCTCATAAGGATATTCACACAAAAATACTTTTCCAAGCGTTGACTTGCCACATGCGACCGCCCCGGTAATACCGATGATCTGTCCTTTCTCTGCGGAAAGACAAATGTCGTCTAAAATTTTCTTTCCATCCGGATAAGCAAAATTCAGATGACTGATCTGTATTTTTTGCACTGTTGTCTCTGTTTTGCCTGCTGGAACTGTGTCGTTTTTTTCCTTACACTCCCTGGCATGATTTTCTGCTGTCTGATCTTCGATCGCAGTTCTCTCATCTTTTCGTGTCAGAAGTGGTTTGATACGGTTCCATGAAACCTGTGCTTTATGTACCGCATTGAACAACTTCGCAGCGCTTGACGACTTCACGGAAAGTTTCACAAAGCACGACAAAAATGTGGTAAACGCCGCAATGCCCCATGCACGCCAGCCGGTTCCCAATACATTTTTCTGTCCGAAATACAAAATGAACAGCACACCTGCCATGGAGATGACGCGATACACCGGTGGCATTGCCGTGTTCCAGATGTTTGCTCTCACGGCTGATTTTTCATACGCAGACAAATTTTCTTCATATGCATTCTGTCTTTCTTTTTCACGCCCGAAAACACGGTATGTGATTGCATTTTCTGCCCGGTCTAACGTCGCTGCGCTCAGCGCGCCGGACTGTTCCTTGTAGGCAGCCCCGGTTCTCTGGATCATTTTTTTCATTTTTTCTGCGGTCATGTAAGAGATTGGCGGAAACAGCATACATAAGAGCGCCAGCCGCCAGTCATACCACAAAAGCATTCCGGCATAGGCTGCCAGTGCCACACCTGTATCAAAAATTTCCGTCGTAAATTTCCGCATTCCCTCCACACAGTCATCAACGTCGAGGATCGCTTTCGTTATGACATTGCCTTCGCCCTCTTCCTTAAGGCTCGCCCTGCTTTTTCTGACAAGGCTTCCATAGAGGATTTCCTTCATCCTGCGGTTTACATTATTGGCAAAACGGCGGACATAAAAACGCTTGATATATCTCGAACTCTGCACGATCACGATCACTGCCACATAGCTTAACACAAGAATCAGCATATCGCCAAACTGTCCGGCACCTCTTAAAATGTCCACAAGACAGCCGGTCATTTTTCCTTCGAACCACGGTCCTGCAAGCAGTCCTACATTATAGATCAGACCGGATATTGTCACCGCCAGAAGTACTTGCCATTCTGCTTTAAAATAGGACAAAATCCTGTCCGGCTGAAATGATGCTGGCTGTTTCTGTTTTTCTCTCATTTTGTCCTCCTTTTCCCTGCAAAACAAGAAAGGCATCACACCAAAGTGCGATGCCTTCCATTCATTTCTGACTGTTTATTCATAAATATGTTTTTTCTTATCTTTTGCTTTTACCTGTTTTTTCTTTAACATATGTTTTGGATTTTTGTCTGCCATAATGTATCCTTCCTTTCCAATGCCTATAGGCTTTTCGGTCTGTAGGTTACTTTCTGTACAAAATAATTATCCTTCAATTGCGATGAATTTACGTTCCGGTACTGCTGCCTTTGCTTCTTTCTTTGGAACAAACAGTTTCAAGATACCATGTTTGAACTCGCCCTTGATATCTTCCTCTGTTATATCTTCACCAACATAGAAACTACGCTCGCAGGAACCTGCATAACGTTCTCTTCGGATGTACTTGCCGGTATCTTTCTCCTGCTCATCCTGATCAAGACCTTTTGCAGCGGCGATAGACAAATATCCATTGTCTAACGATACCTTAATCTCATCTTTCTTGAATCCAGGCAGATCGATAATCAGCTCATAGCCGTTGTCCATTTCCTTGATATCTGTTTTCATAAGATTCTTTGCATGTCTGCCATACAATTTCTTCTCAACCTTACTGTCATCATAGAATGGTAAATCAAACAAATCTTCAAATAAATCTTCTCCAAAAATACTAGGCATCAACATAAGTCATCTCTCCTTTTTCTACGGTATCCGCTTTCTCGTGGATATCTCATGCTTTATTACCTTGTTTCTTTGGAACTGGGATGTTCGGAGAACTCACAGAACCTTTACTTCTGAAATCTTTTCTGATCTCTTGGTTCTTCTTTTGTTCTCTTCCTTTGTTCTGACTATGTTATACACCCGTTTGTTAGCACTGTCAAGAGTAGAGTGCTAATTTTTTGTGAAGATTTTGTGAAAGTGGACTACATTCACATAAATATGTATCTCCCGAAGCTGATTTTTTGTTTTCTGCTGATATTCTTCCTGCTCACACAAGCTTCTTTGTTCTCCACTTCCCGGTTTTCCAGCGCCATACCATGCCGACAGCCCGCACACACTCATCGCTTGCAAGACCAATATACGCTCCCACAGCCATAAGTCCCATGGAAATTCCAAACAGCCATGTGCCTCCCACCGCAAAGACAAACATGAAAACGGCTGCGATCACTGCCGGGAACACTGCATCTCCGCTTGTTTTTAAGGCTTGTCCAAACACAAGATTCGTCACGCGTCCAATCTCAAGTACAATGTCGATTGCCAGCAGCTTGCGGACCAGCGCAGTCATTTCCGGGTTGTCTGTAAAGAGTGGCATAATAAACCCGGAACCAAGCACAATTGCTGTCTCCATGCAGACTGCCACACATACTCCGACAAATGCTGCCCTCTTTGTCCCTCTGTCACACTCTTCGAGTTCCCCAGCACCGATGTGCCAGCCTGTCATGATCGCATTTGCCTGTGCCAGTGCTGCACCGACACAATAGGAAAAATTACTGATCGTTGCCGTATAAGATCTGGCTGTCACATTCAGCCCTTCTGCATCCATCTGGTTCAGGAAACGGATGACAAGCATCATTGCAACATTATAGAGTGCCGTCTCACATGCAGATGGAAGTCCGACTTTCACAATCTGCCCTAAGACTGTCTTATTTGCGATCCTCTCTGTACTGTTTTTTGCAGAGATCAGCTTATGTGAAAAATACAGTACAATACACAGGTTCAGGATCTTGGAGATCACAGTTGCTGTGGCGACACCTGCAACACCTTTGTGCAATACAAAAAGAAATACTGCATTCATCACAAAATTTGCGATATTTCCAACGATCGTGGCATATAATGGCTGCTTTGTATATCCGAATGCGCGCAGATAGCTTGAAAAAATAGGAATGACCGCATTTAATATACACCCACCCCCGACAATTTTAAGATAAATCAACGCCGGTTCATACAGTGCATCCGCAATTCCTACCATACGAAGGATCGCTCCTGCTCCCGAAAATAAAAATACTGCCATAAGCACGCCTGCAACAGCATTAAATAATAACCCAAGCTGCCTTGCCTGATAGGCAACTCCCGGTCTGCCTGCGCCAATATTCTGCGTCATGACCGAAACCATGCCGGAAGATATGATAGAAAACATTATGATAAAAATTCCAATATAACTGTTTGCCGTTCCCACCGCCCCGACTGCATAGTCTCCAACTGCGGATAACATCAGAGTGTCAACCATACCGGACAGCATATAAAATAGTGTTTCCAGACAGATTGGGATAAAAAGTCTTGTGAGCTGTTTCATCTTAAGTCTCCTTTTTCCGTTCATACTTATCCAATCTATTTTATATTATTTTCCCCTGAAAAACTTGCACTATTTTAACCAGAAAAAGTACAATTCTGCTCATTTTATAAAATATTTCTGCGTTATAAAAAGCTGGAAGCCAGATAAAAATGAAATTCGTCATATTTCATCAGGCAATTCCACTGCTTTTCTTACTTCTTCCACCCACTCTGCACTATGACAGCAAAACAGTTCTTCATGCTGCATATTGTGCTTCCGGATATCCGGATTTTTGAAATACGTACAATATCTCTTTTCGTATTTTTCACCCATCTTGGTTGCGTAAAAAACATGGATTGTTGTTCCAGGCACATCAATTCCATGCTGGACTTTCGTAACCAGATCCGAATAGAACTGATTATAAATACTCTGTTTCGTAATCCATGGACTTCCTCCCTTACCGATTCCAAACATATTTAAAAATCCATTATATAATTCTTTTTTGCCATCGTCTGTCTTATCCAGCTTTTTCTGCATAAATTTTGGAAGAGTACCTGTATGTACCATTTTATACATAAAAGGCACTACCATGGATGACTGGATTTTAGCCACAAGATATATTCTCCCGCCATACTTTTTCCTGATTTCCTGCTCAATTTTTTCACATTCATCTTCCATCGAATAAAATTCCGTTTTCTCGTTTGGATCAAATCCATCATAAGAAACTGTTACCGTGTAAAAATAAGAATGTAACCCATCCAGTACATGATCAAAACTGCTATACAGACAGCAGGTGCCGGGAAATAAAAATATCACTGGTTTACGATTATCTCCACTTTCATAAAATTTCATAGCTGGTCTCCTTTAGGCTTTTCTCACAACGCAATGCATCCTCATACCTTTACGGATTTCAAATTTTTCCACTTTTAGTCCTGCTTTTCTGCTGCATTCCATGACCACATCTCTTGTTGGAACCCGGACATCTCCGTGCCCACATATATTTGCCAGAGGCATTTCCAGTGTATTCATCAGCCATATCAATATTTTATTATCACTTGTCACATCCCTCAGTATCAATCTTCCATTTGGACGAAGACATCTCTTCACACTGTCAAAAAACGCCTGTGGATTCGGATAATGATGGAAACTCATAGAACAAATAATTGCGTCAAATGAATCGTTTTCAAAAGGAAAGTTTTCACAGTCTCCCACAACAAATGTTGCATTTGGAATATTTTTCTTTTTTGCCTGTTCGATCATGGCCGGAGTCAGATCCAGCCCTGTATAATGCCGGTCCGAATATTTTTCTGATAATAAAGAAATCATTGGAGCAGGTCCGCATCCTGCATCCAATAAATCATTAAATGGCTCTTTTTCTAATTCTTCCAGAATATCCGGATAATCCTTCTTACACATTTCGTAAATACCAGCATGGTTACTTTCATATCTTCCTGCTGCTTTTGTAAATTCGCTGATTGACAATTTTTTGTATTCTTCGTTTTTCATTCTTTCTTCCTCCAATCACGTCTGTAGCATAAATCAATCTTATCCTAGAAATCTGGCTTCTTTTTCAATTTCAAATAAGCGGTCAAAACTTGTGTTAGTCTCTTTCTGCACTCTTCCATTCTGCAACCACATTTCTCACCCGGCGGTCAATATCAAGGCGTGCTCTGCGGCATTCCTCCGGATATTTTCTTGCTGCCTGAAATGCCAGTTTCACAAAAAGTCCGGAACCAACCGGGAGCATTGTCTTTAGCATGCTCTCCGGAAAAACGAAATGGGTTCCATGTTCATAAATGACAAACTCTAATTTGCATGTGTGTGGATGATCTTTCACGCGCTGCTTCATACGGCGGATATATTTTGCAGTATCCCACAATACATCATCTTCTGCACCGATCAGCAATAATGTTCCTTGGATTTTTTCAATCTTGATCATCTCTTCTTCTGTGATTGGGTGAGCCGTTTCCGAATCATCAAACAGTTTTCTTGAATTGATCATATCACCGGTTCGTTTTGTTTCTTGTTCAATCACATGCCAGTAGTCCGGATGTTTGTAGCAGAACGGCATGTACGGAAGTGATTCTCCTTTATATGAAAAAAGAGATTCTCCCTCAATTGGCCATTCCTTACAGCCGTCTTTTTTGCCCTGCATAAACCCCTGCCAGATAAAAATCACTCGGTGTCAGACCGATCGTCAATGTAATATCTTCAAAATAAGAAGCGGCAGTCAAAGCGAGTGTTCCTGTAGTAGATGCACCGACCATTCCTATCTTCTGATTGCCATGTGCTTTTAACCAATTGATTGCTTTCTCGATGCGTTCCAACGGATAATTATGATGTCCATAATCCTTTTTTCCGGGTGACATTGTCATCACATTCACACCGAGTTTATGTAACCATTTCACAGATGTACGCGCCAGATAATCCTCTGAATCGTCTCCGATCATGGCGATCATTGCACAGCCTGAGCCTGTTTTGCATTTCCAATATGCACCATAAAATCCATCTGTTTCCATGTCAAAATGTCTTTTTTTCATCTATATCATCTCCTTAATATCATCTGCGTTTCTCCATAACGATTATTTTGTTCGATATATTCCGAACAGCTGGAATTTTACCTATCACACAATAAACAGGCATAAGTTCTTTCATTCCCTCAACCAGACTGACTTCCTGCAAGATAGAAAAATTCGGTACAATCTTTTGTAATTCTGTTCCGTTCTCAACACCCCATGTGAATTTTGCATTGCTGCCCTCTATGGATTTTTCCTTCACATGTTTCACAACAAATGGTGACATGGTTTCGACCATTATGGTTACTTTCTGAAATGATTTTTCAATAATAGAAAATATCTTTCTGATGTCCTTCTCACACAAATACATCGTAAGTCCTTCCATTATCACCAGAACATTTTCTCCATGATAATCGATATCGTCCACGTAGGAATTATCCATTGCAGACTTTGCAATCTGATATATCGGACCTGTTTCTGGAAGAAACTGCCGCCTTATCTTCATAGTCTCCGGCAGATCCACGTTGTACCATCTCAGATATTTTTCCTTCATCCGGTAACATCTGGTATCCAGTCCACATGCAATATTTACAACAACTGTATTTTCATGCTTCTCCAGATATTGTCGAACCATCCGGTCTAATACGATCGTTCTCGCGATCACGCCACAGCTCATGGCTTTATCCTTATCTGCTTTGGAAAAGTCATAGTCCAGCTTTTCCACAAGTTCTACTGCAATCTCATCCCTGATTTTGGCATTTTGCTTTTTTGTTTCTTTTGCTCTTGCATACAAGGTCTATACCATCGTTTCCGGCACACCTGTCACATTGACTTTTTCTTTCATGTACTTTCCTGCTTTCATATCAATACATTGCCGCTTGTGTTAGTTGTATCTAACCTGCATCTGATAAAAAACCGTGTGAAAACAAAACTGTAATTCCACACGGTTTCTTTTCCCTATGCATTCAGTATATCACTTTCATCTGGTTTAGCAACCAGATTTTGTCTCACTTTTATTGTGTTACTTGCAAAATACAAACTGCACCAGCAGCATATAAAATACAGTTCCACCGCCGATACTGAGCAATATGCTCTTTTTCCATCTGTGAAGGAGTACGATAAATACAATCGCCAAAAATTCCGGTATTCCATATGTTCCGCTTCCCGGTACATCTTTCAGACAATAAATGTCCAGTAGACCGATGACTGCATAAGGCAGTACCTTACCCAGATATTGGATAAATTCTGGTGGTTCTTTTCCTTCCGGGAAAATTAAAAACGGCAGAAACCGTGTCACCATTGTGCCAAGCAGTGCTCCTGCGGTTGCACCTCCCACCCAGTAAATCTGGTTCAAAAGCGTCACAAAAAACATAAACCATCCTTTATCCACACCCTCCGGTACTTCTGTCGTACAATTTACGGAAAAGGTTTCATCACACATTCCATAAATCAGATAAAACTTTTTCCATCCGACATTTTGATATTTATCCAACATGGAGATCCCATGCTCCGCATCAGAAATCCATAAGACATTCCTAAAAATAAGAATCCTACACAGATTGGCAATGTGTAGGGCAATGCTGCCTTGAATGCTTTTTTCTTCATGTAACTTTGTTCCTCTTTTCTTGTTTGTAACGCAATAGCCTTTCCATACCCAATCGCATAGAATTCCTACCGACATACTTTACTTTTTCTAATTTAACGCAAAAAAAATCTGTCCGATGTGTAAGAGTGAGATTTCCATTAATGCATGCCGCTGTCCGATGTGTACCACAATCCTTGATGCCAAGGCTGTGTAGGAGTTTGAATCGAAAACCGGAGTTTAACGTATGAACTGCCGCCTGCAGGTGGTGTTACAGATTTTCTAAAGTTCATGTCATATTGCATGCCATCGGATAAAGTCAAAACACTACGCTTCTTGTTCACGGAGCTGTCTGCATATGGTCTCTGCATCATAATCCGGCGCACTTTTCTCTATGACATCATAAATCTGCCGAATCTGGGAGACTGGTTCTTCTAACATGTCCGCTGTGGCTTCTGCGGTGTAGCCTTTTTGATATATCTTTATAATGAGTTCCTACCCTCAATCCTGCCGGCATTCCTGCCCTCGATCCTGCCCTCGATCCTGCCTTCGATGATGCCCTGTTCCCTTGATTCACGCAAGTCGTCCTCAAACAATTCTTTTAATGCTTCACACATATTCGATCCCTCCTTCAGTTTCTCCCAGTTTGCACGCATGACGGCATCTGCGAGCGCCTGATATAGCTTTGAGTTTTTGTTTTTACTGTATTTTTGATCTCACTTCCATCTTCCGGTCTTGTTCCAGCTTGCGGATGTTACACATTATATAGTTTTATCCAGAAGTATCTTATAAATTGCCTCTACATTATAATCAGGTGCACACTGTCCGATCACATCATAGATTTGTTTGATT
>ERZ791821.157-NODE-157-length-69715-cov-8.363767_pt1 | contig 69715 bp, 72 predicted proteins | sample MGYA00510300_ERZ791821 | MGnify/ENA primary metagenome ERZ791821 (study PRJEB30046, sample SAMN00792034) | human gut metagenome | study: EMG produced TPA metagenomics assembly of the A metagenome-wide association study of gut microbiota in type 2... | reverse complement strand
GCGCATACGTAGCGGCTACGAAGGTGCTGAAAGTAGAAACCATCGAAAACATGATCCATGAAATGTTCACGGGCAAGAAAGCAAAGCTCGTTCCGCTGAACATGGAAGCCTTAAAACGCGGTATTGCCTGCGTAGAAGGATAAGGAACGCTAGACTATAATTACATAGCAGAAAACCTTTTTGCGGGTTTCTTATAAAAAATCCCGGTACTGTCTCATCAGGCAGTGCCGGGATTTTTGTTGTAGATTTTTCGTTATAATTGTTGCATTGAGAGAGTGTGGATTGTTTTTAGATAAAAAGATAGCTTCTTATTAATTGCAATTCTTATTATAGGACGACATTTTAAAGAATTTAATGCAGCATTGCACTGTATTTAATCTGTTCTTAGTATATAAATATGTTTAGTTTATTGATATGTTATATCAATAAACTAATGTAAGATTACTAAAATTTATAAGAAATACATAGTATATTTCTAAAAAGAATAAGAAATATGCAAAAAGTGACTTGTAAATGCTATATACCTATGATACCATGTAATTAAGATAAAAACAGAACAACGTTCTATACAACGGAACAAAAAATAAATTTAAGGAGTGATTCATATGCAGTTTTCTGAAAGAATGTCAAGAATTCAGCCGTCGGCTATCCGTGATGTACAGAAAAAAATATCTAAAAAGCCAGGAGTAATTTCTTTTGCAGCTGGCTTGCCGGATCCGGATTTATTTCCGTTGGAAGCATTAGCGGTTTCGACAGAAAAAATGATTCGGGAAAAAGGTAAAGAAGCTTTTCAATATGGATTGACTAAAGGCTACGGGCCGATGCTTGATAAAATCCTCGAACGAATGGCTCGTAAAGAAAATATTCATGCGACTGTGGACAATATCATCATGACGACAGGCTCTCAGCAGGGATTGGCGTTGACTGCTATGATGTTCCTGGAAGAAGGGGATATCGTTGTTGCTGAAAATCCAAGCTATTTGGGCGGAATCAATGCTTGTCGTCCCTATGGGGCTCAATTTATAGGCGTAGATACGGATGAAGATGGAATTGATACGGAACAGTTGGATAAGGTATTAAGTGAAAATCCAAAAGTTAAGTTACTGTACGTTATTCCTAATTTCCAAAATCCGACAGGCAAAGCTTGGACACTGGAACGGCGCAAAGCCTTTATGGAAGTTATCAATAAGTACGACGTCATGGTAGTTGAAGATAATCCTTATGGAGAAATTCGGTTTAAAGGCGAATTCGTTCCTACGTTGAAATCTATGGATACGCAGGGAAAAATCATATATTTAGGTTCTTTCTCGAAAATATTGGCTCCCGGCCTTCGCCTGGCATGGATGTGCGCGAATCCGGAAGTCATCAAACAAGCCGAATTGATCAAGGAAGGCTGGGACTTACAGTGCAACCAATTTGTCCAGGTACAGGCTGTAGCATTCATGAATTCCTATGACCTTGAAAAACACATTCAGGGAATTCAGCAGGCGTACAAGGACAAATGCGAGCTCATGCTGGCTGAAATGGAAAAAGAATTTCCGGCTAATGTGAAGTTTACGAAGCCGGAAGGCGGCATGTTTATCTGGGTTGTCCTGCCGGAACACGTCGACGCCAACGCTTTCTTAGACACGGCTTTAGAATACGGTGTCGCCTATATTCCCGGCGAATTCTTCTACGCTAATGAAGGCCCGAAAAATACGATGCGCATGAACTTCACGACCGTGTCGGAAGAAAAAATCGTAGAAGGGATTCATTTGCTGGGAAAAGCTTTAAAAAGTATTTGCTGATGTAAACTTTACAAAGATAGAAACACTCCATCTAAGGAGGGACGCAAAAAAATGACAAATAAAGTGAGTTTCAAGTTAGTTTTGACCATGTTTGTTTTAGGGGCTTGCTGGTCCATTGTATATATTATTCCTTTTATACAATATATATGGTATGACCCATTTAAAGAATTCATCAACGGGACAAACATGGAAATGGGGTTTTTGATCACCATATATGGGTTTGGAAATATTTGGGGTGCACCTCTTGGAGGATGGTTTGCTGATCGCTTCAACTACAAATACATATACGTAGGTTCAGTTATTCTAAATGGACTGTTGACAATTGCCTTCGTGTTTAATCCTACGTATTCGTTTGCCGTATTCATTTGGATTGGCTTTGCCTTTGCTAGTTTGTTTATGAATTACCCGGCACACATTAAGATTATCAGAAGTTTAACGACTGATGAAAATCAGGGAAAAATCTTCGGTTTTAATGAAACCTTCATTGGCGTATGGAATATTATTATCAATATGATGATGATGGCCATTTACGTCAAGTTTATGGAAGGTATTGCCGGCTTAACAGCTGCGATGATGGGCGTCGCAATTTTGTCCATCGTGTTAGGCGTTATCGCATTCTTTGTTCTTGAAAAGCCGAAGAAATCTTTGGAAACGGAAGAAAAGACGAATATTATCCAAGACTTCATTTTAGTAGGCCGTAAAAAAGCCACTTGGTTGGTAGCTATCCTCGTATTCTCTATTTATTCCTTCCTGACTACATTGACATACTTCACTCCGTATTTTACGGACGTACTTGGAGTTACTATTGTTTTTACTGGATGGGTTGCCATCTTGAGACAACATGGGATGACGTTGCTGGGCGCTCCTATTGGCGGCATACTTTCTGATATTTTGAAATCTCCGTCAAAAGTTTTGTTGGGTGTACAGGCTTTGGGGATTTTGGGATTTATCATGCTGCTTACAGTACATACGATGACTGCGCCGATTTTGATTGCATTGACATTGATTTTATCTGCAGCAGTATATATTGGCCGGGGCGCGTACTATGCGACCATTACGGAAGCGGGCATTCCTAGGGAATTGACAGCGTCTACCATTGGGATTGCGGCGGCTATTGGCTTCTCTCCTGACTTATTCCAGTTTACGCTGTTTGGATATTGGCTGGACGTATATGGAAAGACGGCTTATACCTATATGTTCATTTTCCAAACGGTTGTACTGATTATCGGGTTCTTTGCAGCTATCGGTATTTTGAGGTTGCGGAAACAGAATCATGAAACTGTTCAGGCTATTGCAGAATAGACTCGTGTACCCAAGTAATAGAACGTTGTTCTATTACTTGGGAATAAAGGGGGAGGTTTGAATGGATGGCAGTTCGGATGGTACGTTAAGGCGGGCGCTTAAAGCCAGGCACATTACAATGATTGCCTTAGGGGGAACTATTGGAACAGGATTATTTGTTGCTTTAGGGGGATCGCTGAGCAGTGCTGGTGCCGGAGGCACACTGACTGCTTATTTAGCAATAGGCATTATGGTGTATTTTTTGATGACCAGTTTGGGTGAAATGTCAACGTATATGCCAGTTTCCGGATCGTTTGAGACGTATGCTTCACGATTTATTGATCCGGCTCTGGGCTTTGCCTTAGGTTGGAATTATTGGATCAATTGGGCAGTTACCTTAGCATCAGAGTTAGCGGCAGCGGCTATGATCATCCAGTTTTGGTTTCCTGACACCAGCTCCTTTTTCTGGAGTGCCTTGTTTCTGATTATTCTTGTCCTGTTAAATGTTTTATCTGCTCAACTATATGGTGAGTCAGAATTTTGGTTCGCAGGCATTAAAGTCGTTACTGTTATCGTATTTTTACTACTGGGTGTAGGAATCATTTTGGGTATCCTTGGCGGAGGCCCGCCTGTTGGATTTGAAAACTGGCAGGCTGGAGATGGTCTGTTTCCCGGCGGAATGTTTGCTACCTTCAGTGTATTTTTAATTGCCGGATACTCCTTTATGGGAACCGAAGTCGTTGGTGTAGCTGCTGGTGAGTCTGCCAATCCGCGGAAAGATGTTCCAAAAGCTATTCATACCGTATTTTGGAGAATTTTACTATTTTACATAGGGACGATTTTAGTCATTGGTTTCTTAATGCCGTACAATGACCCGGATTTATTAAAGAGTGGTCTTGAAGCTATTGGGGTTAGTCCTTTTACACTGGTATTTGAGCGTGCGGGAATGGCCGTAGCTGCTTCGGTAATGAATGCAGTTATTTTAACCGCTGTCTTATCCTGCGGTAATACGGGTTTGTATGCCGGCTCCAGAATGCTGTATGCATTAGCCTTAGAAGGGAAAGCGCCTAAATTTTTAGCAAGAACTAGTTTGCGAGGAGTGCCGTATATGTCTGTAGCATTTACTGCTGTTATTGGAATGATGGCATTTCTAACCTCGGTTGCAGGAACTGGCAAAGTATATGTCTGGCTTGTAAATGGTGCAGGATTGACAAGCTTTATAGCTTGGCTGGGAATTGCTTGGAGCCATTACCGTTTCCGAAGAGCATATATAGCCCAAGGGCACAGTATACAGAAACTGCCGTATGCAAGTAAATTTTTCCCTTTAGGACCTTGGATTGGCATGGGGATTTGTGCAGTTGTCATTATTGGTCAAGCTGTATTTTTCTTTGCTGAGAGTGAAATTGATTGGGGAGGCCTGATTGTTACTTACAGCAGTATACCTTTATTTTTAGGGTTGTTTTTATGGTATAAGAAGAAACATAATACGCACATGCTGAAGCTTGAAGAAGTTGATTTTTCTATTCCGGCAGATGTTTTAAAAAAGAGAGAGTAAGTGTTACAATTTAGTTAGAAATAACTGGATTGTAAAGGAGTGCATTCTCATTATGAATAATAGTAATATAGCATCTGTGGAACGAGCTTTGGACGTATTATTGCTTCTGTATGGAGAAGGGAAGGAGATGGGCGTTTCAGAAATTGCCAGTCAATTGGGCGTATACAAAAGCACGATTCATCGCACCTTGGTTACGCTGCAATCTAAACACTTTGTTCAAAAAAATGAAGTAACCGATAAATATTGGTTAGGCGCTAGTTTGTATGCGATTGGCATGATGGTAGCCAATACCTATTCTTTAGCTGATATAGTAGCTCCGGAAGCGGATATCTTATACATGAAGGTAAAGGATATTGTGAATGTTTCCATCTTGCATGTGGATTCACTAAACGGCTATAAAAGCGTTGTTATTTATAAGGCACGCGGCCCCCAGCCGATTTTAAGCATGAATCCTGAAATCGGCTCCCATATGGATGCATATGCCTCGTCTGTGGGAAAATGTATGTTGGCATATAATGCGATTGATTGGCAAATTATGAAAAATACTAAATTTTATGCATATACGGAAAATACACTAACTAGCGTAGATGCATTAAAAGTTGAGTTGGAACAGGTCCGGCAGCAGGGATATGCATTGGATAATGAAGAAAGAGAAGAAGGTCTCTTTTGCGTAGGTGCTCCGATATTCAATAAAAATGGAAAGGCTATTGCAGCTATTTCTATATCTGGACCTAAAGCCAGAGTATTCGATAATGATTTTGAAGAGAAAGTAAAGCTTTTAAAGCAATGTGCGCAGCGTGTTTCTGTTTTAACTAAGGAAATAAGAGCAATTGATGAATAATATGTATTATTAGAAAGGGGCTGTCATATGAATTATAAAGAAGAGTATCAGAAAAAATTAACAACTCCTGAAGAAGCGGTGAAAATTATTAAAAGCGGCGACTGGGTAGAATACGGTTCCTTTGGAAGCCCTTTGACCGTATTAGACCGGGCGCTGGCGGCGAGAAAAGACGAACTGCGGGATGTGAAAATCAGAACGGACTTTGACCCAATCATGCCGGCCGTCGTCGAAGCCGATCCAGAGGGGGAAGCATTTACGTATAACAGCTTCCATCTCAGCGGTGTCGAACGGAAGCTCATGAAAAAAGGGCAGTGCTATTACGTGCCGATGCTGTATCATGAACTGCCGTCGTATTTCAAAAAGACCCTTCATAGCAACGTCGCTATGGTGCCGGTCTCGCCGATGGATGAACATGGGAATTTCTATTTAGGGCCGCAGGTTTCCCATAACAAGGAAATGATCGAGCTGGCCGATAAGGTGATTCTGGAAGTGAACCAGCAAATGCCTATCTGCTACGGCGGTTACTATGAAACTGTCCACATTTCGGAAGTCGATTTAATCGTAGAAACGTCTCATCCGCTGGTAGAAGCCATTCCGGTAGAGCCGACGGATATTGATAAACAAATTGCCGGCCACGTCATGAAAGAGCTGTGCGACGGCGCGACCATTCAGTTAGGCATCGGAGGCATTCCTAATGCCATCGGCGCGATGATTTCCCAGTCGGACTTAAAGGATTTGGGGATTCATACGGAAATGTTTACCGACTCTATGGTCGATATGATTCAGTCGGGACGCGTCAACGGGAGAAAGAAAACTTTAAATCCCGGAAAACACGTATTTACCTTTGCCATGGGCAGGAAGAGCTGCTATGACTTCGTCAATCGGAACTCTTCCTGCGCCACCTTCCCTGTAAGCTATGTCAACGACCCCTTTATCATTGCCCAGCATGATAATTTCATGGCAATCAACGGAGCCATTGAAGTAGATTTGTACGGCCAGGTGTCCGCTGAAAGCTCCGGCATGTTCCAGATTTCAGGGACCGGCGGGCAGGTTGATTTCATGTTAGGCTCGTATCGCTCGAAGGGCGGAAAAGGCTTTATCTGCCTGCCGTCGACGTATACGAAAAAAGACGGAACCGTTATCAGCCGGATTCGCGCCAGCTTTGAACCCTGCACGATCATTACGACGCCGCGGACGATTACCAACTACGTCGTTACGGAATACGGCGCCGTACAGCTGAAAGGCAAGTCTACGTGGGAACGGGCGGAATTACTGATTTCCATCGCCCATCCGGACTTCAGGGAAGCATTGATTCAGGAAGCAGAAAAGATGCATATTTGGCGCAAGAGCCAGAAAAAAGTATAAATTCCATATTGTCTATGACGAGGAGGGTACAGAATGAGCGAACAAGATGTAAAAGTTTTAACGAGCCCCGAACGGTGCAAGCAATGCGAGCTTTGCGTAATGAATTGCCCTAAAAAATGCATTTCCTTCAGCGACGACATGAACAAGGCCGGATACCATTTTACGGTGATCGACCATAGCCAGTGCATTGGCTGCGGGACCTGCTACATCGTTTGTCCCGACGGTGTATACGAAGTGTTAGGGTAATAGGAGGTGGAACTATGAAACAATTTATTCAAGGTAACGAAGCGATTGCCGAAGCGGCAGTACGGGCAGGTGCGAGAATGTTCGCCGGATATCCTATTACTCCGACGACGGAAATCTTAGAATATTTATCGTGGCGGTTGCCGGAAGTCGGCGGTACGTTTATTCAGGCCGAATCGGAAATTGCCAGTATCCATATGGTAGTCGGCGCGGCAACGTGCGGCGTCCGGGCTATTACGGCGTCCAGCGGCCCGGGCCTCAGCTTGAAGCAGGAAGGCATGTCCGTATTGGCTGACGAACAGCTGCCGGCGCTTATCGTCAACTCGGTGCGCTACGGCAATGGCATCGGCACGCTCGTATCGTCTCAGTGCGACTACCTCCGCGATACCCGCGGCGGCGGCAACGGCGACTATCGCCAGTTAGTACTGTGCCCGGCTAGCGTACAGGAAGCCGTAGATTTAGTAGGTCTCGGCTTTGATTTGGCGGAAAAATACCGCATGATCTGCGTCCTCATGACCGAAGCGGCTCTCAGCCACATGATGGAAGACTGCGAACTGCCGCCGATGCAGGAACCGCACCGTTACGAATGGGGCATGGACGGCCATTATACGCGTCCGCGCATCGGCATTTTCGACCGCGACAGCGTACAGGAAGCGAAAGAGTGGATGGTCGAAAAATTTGCTAAAGTAAAAGAAAACGAACAGCGTTGGGAAGACGGATACCTGGAAGACGCCGACTACGTGTTTGTCGCATACGGTCTTACGGGCCGCAGCGTCATCGGCGCCGTCGAATATCTCCGTTCGCAGGGTGAAAAGGTCGGCTTCATCCGCCCGATTACGGTTTGGCCGTTCCCTGAAAAAGCCTTTGAAAAGATCAATCCGAACGTAAAAGGTGTATTGACTGTAGAAGCAAATGCGACAGGTCAGCTCATCGACGACGTAGCGTTGACATTGAAACGGCAGAAGCGAGGCCATGTACCTGTATTTACGAATCCTCATATCTGGGGAGTTCCGTCGCGCAAGATGATTCTCGACGATTACAAGAGCGTGCTGCAAGGGACGTTAAAGGAGGTATATTGATATGGCTGTAGCAAGAAAAATTCCGTATATTGCCAATAGACCTATGGGCTTCTGCCCCGGCTGCGGTCACGGCGTAGTCATCCGCTTGATTACAGAAGCTCTGGAAGAATTGGGTCAGGATAAAAACGTTATTTTTGGTATCGGCGTAGGCTGCTCCAGCTTGCTGGGTGGCGGCTTAAACTGCGACCGTCAGCATTGTCCTCACGGCCGCGCAGGCGCCGTCTGCACCGGCATGAAGCGCGTGAATCCTGATAATGTCATCATTTCCTATCAGGGTGACGGTGACGCTTATAGTATCGGCATCGGCGAAAGCACGAGTGCCGCGTATCGCAACGAACGGTTTACGACGATCGTCATCAACAATACGAACTACGGCATGACTGGCGGCCAGATGAGCCAGACGACGCTGCCGGGACAGAAAACCAGCACGACCGTTGCCGGCCGCGACTGCGACCTGACAGGTATGCCGATGCATTTCCCGGAAATGATCGCGCACAGCTTCCATCCGTCCTACGTCGCCCGCGGCAGCGTTGCCAGCGTCAAGGATATTATACAGGCAAAGAAATTCATCAAAAAGGCGATTGAAGTACAGTTATCCGGCGAAGGGTATTCTTTCGTGGAAATTCTTTCTCCATGCCCGACAAACTGGCATATGACGCCTATTCAGGCTATGGAACATATTGAAAACGTCGTCAAATCCTATTTCCCAATCGGCGAATTTAAAGTACCCGAAACGAAGGAATAACGAGAGAGGAGTGAATCGGAATGAAAGAAATACTCTTAGGCGGACTGGGCGGTCAGGGCGTATTGACTGCCGGTACGATGATTGCTGAAATGGCAATTTATAAAGGCTATAAGGCGACGTGGAGCCCCGAGTACGGCTCGGCTATGCGCGGCGGTACGGCCAGCTGCGTTGTAAAATTCGGCGAAGGCCGGATTTACAGCCCTGAAAAGGAAGAAGCTGATATTTTATTAGCCATGAATGATGAAACGCTGACAAAATTTGCTTCTATGGTAAAACCGGGAGGCGTTGTCATCATTAACTCCAATATGGTTACGCTGCCGGAGAATTTTAGAACAGATGTAAAAGTTATTTCTGTACCATGCATGAACTTGGCTGAACGAGTTAATCATCCGAAGGGTGCTAACATCGTTATGAGCGGCGTCATTATCAAAGAGACAGGTGATTTTACGCTGCAGGAAGCAATTGACGGCATGAATGAAACTTTCCGCCGCAAAGGTAAAGAAAAGTTTGAAGCCTTAAATACGCAGGCGATGAAAGTCGGATATATGTTTGCATAAATGATAAAAAACGCCAAAATATACGAGTTTATCTTGTATATTTTGGTGTTTTTTTGTGGAACTTCGTGCCTCATGATAATTAGCCAAAATATGTAAGAATCTTTGAGTAAAGAATAAGTATAATTTAAATCGTGCTAATAATTACTTATATTTTAATAAATGAATTAAATATGTTTAAAAATTACAGATTATTATAATTAGACTATAAATAATTACAAAACAAGATACATAAATATCATAAAAATTCTTGCGGAATACGAATATATGTGATACCATAAAGTCAATGAAAATATCAGAACGTTGTTCCGTAGAACAGAACGAAAGGAGAGAATAGTATGTCAAATGAACAAGAAAAGATCAGATTGTCTATTAAACAGTTCGTGATTATTTTCTTCCTAGGGCTTGGATATACTGTAGTATATGCTACACCGTTTATCCAATATGTATTTTACGATGCGCTGGTTTCAGCCCTAGGTTGTTCACAGCAAGAGCTTGGATATCTTATTACGATTTTTGGTATTGGCAATATTCTGGCCGCCTTTGGCGGAATGTTGAGCGACCGTTTTAATGCGAAATCTATTTACATGATTGGCGTTGGCTTAATTTGTGTGTTAAATGTTCTGTTTGCATTTAATATGAATTATACCTTTGCCTTAGTTGTCTGGGCTGGATTTGCATTTTCCGGATTGTTTCTCTATTTTCCCGCTCACATCAAGTTGTGCCGCTTAGTAGGGCATGAACGGCAGCAGGGAACCATATTCGGTTTTGTTGAAGCGTTTTGCGGTGTAGGGAACGTTATCGTAAATTTCATTGCCTTGTACTTTTTTACAAAATTTGCAACAGACGCATACGGCGTTAACGGTTTAAAAGCGGCTATCATCTGCTACGCTGTTATTGGCGTCATTACATTGATTTGCTTGTATTTCCTGATTCCAAAACCGGAAACGGCAAAGAAGGACAATACGTCGGCTGAACCGGAAGAAAAGATGACCGTCAAGGACTGGGTACATGTTGTGACGAATCCGCGGACATGGATGTCCGGCATCGCTGTTTTTGCTACGTACACAATGTACTGTACGCTTTCGTACTATACGCCTTATTTCAGTAATGTACTAGGTGCTTCCGTAGTGTTTTCCGGCGGCCTGGCTATCATTCGAATTTACGGCACACGGTTCGTTGGGGCTCCGTTAGGCGGATGGTTAGGTGATAAGTTCCGTTCTTTGTCAGCTGTCGTTGGTGTTTCTCTATTAGGTGCGATTATCTTCGTGGTCATCTTTAAGATGCTGCCTCCAGGCACAGATGCTACTCTGTTGATTGTCATGACAATCATTACCGGTGTATTTACTTACATGGCCCGCGGTGCGATGTTTGCCGTACCGTCTGAATTGGAAATTCCTCGTAAGTACGCTGGGTCCACATCGGGGCTGGTTTGCTGCATCGGCTACTGTCCTGATTTGTTCATCTTTGTATTGTATGGATATTGGCTGGATGTTTACGGAAACGCCGGATTTGATAGAATCTTCTTGTTTGCAGCCGTTGTTATGGCTATCGGCGTATTAAATTCCATTGCAATTCAGATTTACAAACGCAAGCATAAGATTGGTAAATCCAGTGCTGCGGCGTAATATATACATAACAAAATGTGTTTAGAAAGGAGCTAATTTATATGGATCAGAAAATTATCGAACGGTTACAAGCTATTTGCGGAGAAAAATATGTGTATGCGCAACCTGATGATGTCAGCAGATATTTGTACGACGAAACGGAAGAATTAGTTCGTCCCGAAGCGGAACCGGATTGCGTCGTCGTTCGTCCGGGTACTAATGAAGAAGTTTCAGAAATCTTAAAGCTCGCCAATGAAATGCTGTTTCCTGTAATTCCTCGCGGCGGCGGTACAGGTGCCTGCGGTGCCGTTATTCCGACGCAGCCAAGCGTTATTATGTCGATGGAACGGTTTGACAAGATTTTGGAAGTCGATAAAATCGGCATGATGGTTACGGCGCAGACTGGCGTAACGTTGTATCAGCTTAACGAATATTTAGATAAAGAGGTTCATGAATTATACTTCCCCTGTCATCCTGGTGACGAAGGTGCGCAGCTCGGCGGCTTAGCTGTTGAAAATGCCGGCGGCGTCCGCGCTGTAAAACACGGGATCATGAGAAGCTATGTAAAAGGCTTAAAGGTGTGTCTGCCGTCTGGTGAAATCGTTCAGTTAGGCGGAAAACTGCTGAAAAATAACATGGGCTATGATTTAATGCACCTCATTGTCGGTTCGGAAGGCACATTGTGCGTCGTGTTGGAAGTTACTTTTAAACTTCATCCCAGACTGGAACATACGGGCACGATGGTTATGTCCTTTGCCAATCCGAAAGACGCAGTTAACTGTGTATCGGCTGTACAGGTCGCTGGAATTGTTCCCTTAGCTGTTGAATATATGGATCGCTCTATTGCATTGAAGACGGGCGAAGAAATCAGCAAGACTTGGCCGCTGAAAGACGAAGGCAAAGTAGATATTATCTACATGCTGGAAGGCAAGGATGAAGATGAAGTCTATGATACGGCCGAAAAGATTGATGCTATATCTTCGGAAAATGGCGCTATCAACTGCATTATTTCTGAAAGCAAGAAGGATCAGAAGACCATTTTGGATATCCGCTCGGCAATGTATGAAGTATTTAAACCGTATTTCGTAGATTCTCTGGATACGGCAGTTCCCGTATGCCACGTCAATGAATTGCTGGCTGATTTTGATGAAATCGCTAAGAAATACGGATCGACAACACCGCGCGTAGGTCACGTTGCCGACGGTAACTTCCATAACTTTATCCTTCGCGACGAGGAAGGCAATGTACCGAGCTGGGCTGATGACATGCGGAAAGATTTTTATGAAGCTGCTTTGAAATACGGCGGAACCATTACGGCAGAGCATGGTACCGGCAAGACCAGAAAACCGTACATGAATTTACAGTATTCACCGACAGTTATGCAGATTATGAAAGGGATTAAACATGCGTTTGACCCGAATAACATTCTGAATCCGGGCTGTGTATTCGACTAAGTTTCCAATTCACCCTCATATCGCTTTGCGCCTATATAATAGAACATCGTTCTGTATATGGGCGTAAAGCCCCCTGACCCTAATAAGTAAAGGCCATAAAAACAATATAATAAACAGGTATACACGGGCTGTCTGGTTATACGTGTTGACGGGATTTGGCTAATTATTCTATGCGCTCCTTACCAAAAAAAAGCGGCCTGTCATCGTATTGCCATTCGGCCCGTTTGTATACTCCGGACAACTTTGTTCGAAGCTATTGCCTGCTGCGACGTGATGTGCGGTATGAATGTTGTAAGAACGGAAGGGGAGGTATTTCACGTATTCACAGAGACAAGAAAAGAAATTTAACGCCTTTTTAAACAGGCTGACTTTATATTGCGGTGGTACGTCTTTGCTGGACGGGTATATTTTAACGGTTATTGGGCCGGCGTTGATGCATCTCAGGCCGCTGATGGAACTGGATGTGTTTTGGACCGGTGCGATTGGTTCCGCCGCCTTGATGGGCGTCTTGCTAGGGGGACCTGTATTTGGGTATTTATCGGACAGGGTTGGACGAAAGCTGCCCTTTGTCGTGATTCCATTGGCAATGGCGGCATTATCTATTGCATCTATATTTGTTGAAACGCTATTACAACTATTTGTTATACGATTTTTGGCGGGCGTTGTCGTAGGCTCCGATTATCCCAGTGCTACGGCGTATTTAGCGGAATATTCACCGCCCCAGCGGAGAGGCATTATGATCGGCGTGCTGATTTTGATGCTGAGCGGCGGCATGACCTTGGGGGAAATCGTCGGATATTTAGTGTATGATTCAGCGTATGCCTGGCAGATTTTACTGGGCGCTCCGGCTATCGTGGCGATTCCGCTGGCAATTGGCCGGCGGAGATATCCCGAATCACCGCGCTGGCTTATCAATAAGGGACGCACTGCAGAAGCACGCATCATTATGAAAGCCGTTTACGGTTTCAGCGCCGATACGGACGACGTAGAAGAAAAGACGGTCAAAACTTCCTATCGGGAATTGCTGCAGCCGTTGTATTTAAAGAGGATTTTCTTCGCCAGCGTATTTTGGGCTACGTCGGTGCTGCCGATGTTCGTCATGTATATTTTCGGCGCAGTGCTCCTGCAGGATATACAGCTGGGAGAAGGACGGGGCGCGCTACTGGGCAATTCGATCATCGGTCTGATATTCATCGTCGGCGTCGTGGCGGGTATTGCGATTATCGAGCGATTTGGCCGACGTCCCCTTTTGATTTGGAGCTTCGTCGGCATGGCCTTGGGGCTGCTGCTTCTGGCGATTGTAGAGGAACCTCCGTTTTGGCTCGTCGTCTTGGGATTTACGATTTACGCGCTGTCTTCGGGCCCTCCGAATGTGCTGGACTGGCTGTATCCCAACGAGCTGTTTCCGACGGAGGTACGGGCCGCCGGCGTCGGCACAGTTACGGCTATCAGCCGGTTTGGTCCCATTTTGGGAACCTTTGGCTTGCCGTATTTTTTAGAAAGCTTCGGTATTCAGGCCACGATGTTAACGATTGTAGGCATTCTTGGCTTTGGCCTCGTCGTCACGGTACTGCTGGCTCCTGAAACGCGGGGGCTGGACTTGGCCGAGTCGAGCGGGAGCATTCGCGATACATAAGGAATGAAAAAACAGGGCAGCGGCTGTGCGTCGCTGCCCTGTTTTGCTGCGGGATATTATTCTTTTATTTGCCGCGCCTGCGATTGGGCGATGGCTGCGATTTCTTCAGCTGGAAGGCCAGTAATTTGGGAAATGGTTTCATAGGGAAAGCCTTTTTGGAGCATAGACAGGACGATGCGTTGCCGCTCTAGTTCCTGTCCTTTCCTTCGTCCTTCTTTTAACCCTTCTTCCAGGCCTCTTTTTCTCCCTTCCTTTCGCCCCTCTTCCAGACCTTTTTTCCGTCCTTCTTCCAAGCCTTCTTCGCGGCCTTTTTTGATGTTGTACATCATGGAAATATAGTCGCGCCGCGCTTTTTCTTGAATTTCGTATTTACGGCGCAGCTTTTCGTCTTGGGTAAAATGCATTTCGCAGTTCATCGCTTCTTTGATGGCCGGTTCGCTCATGGCTAACACCTCCCGTTGTTCGTCGCTGCATTGATGAGAAAAGTAAGCGATCCATTGTTCAGACTTGCGCAATTTTCGAATGTCTCCGATGCGTATTTTTTCCAGCTCGATAAAATGCATTTCCAAATCGCCGATGAGGATGTCGTGGGTTTCGTCGTTGCGTACGTGGTAGGAGTGATGACACGTCGTGTACTGCTCGAAGGCGTTGAAGTCCATCAAGTTGATGGAAATGGCCGGCATCAGGTTGCGGTAGGGCGCGCCTTTATGAAGTGCGCCGCCGTACATTCTCGCCCAGTAGTATAAGGAACGGCGGGCCATATCCGGGTCTTTGCAGACCTGTACTTCGATATTGACCTGAGAGCCGTCGTTCATTCGGGCCCGTATGTCGAGGACGGATACCTTGCCGGCTTCGGTGATGGGCGTCATTTCTTTATCCAGAAACTCCAAATCGGTAAACAGGTCGTTTCCCGTTCGGTTTAAGATGCCGTTGATAAAGCTCAGGGTCAGTGATTTTTTCTTCGCGTCGCCGAGGAGATATTTGAAAAATACGTCGTTGAGTCTGTTGAGTTCTCGCGTCATGGGGACCTCCTTAAATATATTGTATCACGGTTTTTTCATTCCACATAGGGGCGCGGCCTTTCTCATACAGCATAAGAATCTATAGGCGCGCCGGTAAAAAAAGCCCCGCGGCGTCCTGTCGAGGCAGGATAGTTCGCGGGGCTAGGAAAGCCGAAAGGAGTGCTTACGGTCGCGTATCAAAACCAGACGGCTTTGTCTAAGGCTTTGACCTGGCCGGTCGTCACGGTATGGACTTCAGGAATGGCGTCCATGTCGGTGAAGATGCACAGGCAGGCGTCGGACGGGGCGTTTTGCTTGATGAATTCGTCGTCGAATTCCATGAGCTTGTCGCCCTGCTTGACTTCCTGACCGTCTTCCACGAAGACCGTAAAGCCCTGGCCGTTTAATTTGACCGTGTCGATGCCAATGTGAAGGAGATATTCGACTCCGTCGGCTGTGGTCATGCCGATGGCGTGCTTCGTGTCGAAGACGAAGGTGACTTCGCCGTCGGCCGGAGCGTAGACCGTGTTTTCCGTCGGATAGACGAAGAATCCGTCGCCGGTCATCTTGCCGGCAAAGGCTTCGTCCGGCGCGTCGGTAATGGGATGCAGCTCGCCGGTAAAGGGCGAGTGGAAGTACGTTTTCTCAGCCGTATCTGCCGGAGTTGCCGGAACGGCTTCGGGAGCTTCCGGAGCCGCGGCTGCTGTCTGCGGTTCTGGAGCCTGGATAGGCGATTCTTCTTCCGCCTCGACGTCCGGCGCCGTTTCAAGATACGTTTCCAGATTGGCTTTGATGACGGCGACTTGCGGGCCGTATACGACCTGGACGCCTGTCCCTTTTTTGATGACGCCGACGGCTCCCGTCGCTTTCAGGAGGGCGTCGTCGACGAGGGACGAATCGGCGACGGAGCAGCGGAGCCGCGTAGCGCAGCAGTCTACGGCGGTGATATTTTTCTTGCTGCCCAGGGCGCGGGCGATGGTCTGGCTCAGGGCGTCGACAGCGGGAGCTCCGTCGGCGTTGCCTTCGCCTTTAGCTGCCGCCTTGCGGGCGTTGACGTCGGCCTTGGTGAACAGCTTCGTTTCCGCGTCGTCGTCTTCGCGGCCCGGCGTCTTAAAGTCAAATTTCTTGATGAGGAAGGTGAAAATGAAATAGTACAGGAAGAAATAGACGACGCCTACGGGGATGATGTACATCCAGTTCGTCTTGTCTTCGCCTTGGAGAATCCCGAAGATAAACAGGTCGAGGAGGCCGCCGGAGAAGGTCAGGCCTACGGCGATGTTCAGCATGTGGGCAATCATATAGGCCGCGCCGGCCAGGATGACCTGCACGTAAAACAGCAGGGGCGCTACGAAGAGGAAGGAGAATTCAATAGGTTCCGTAATCCCCGTAAGCATAGACGTCAGGGCTGCCGAAAGCAGGAGGCCGCCGGCTACCTTTTTCTTTTCCGGCTTTGCCGTGCGGTACATCGCCAGGGCCGCGCCGGGGAGGCCGAAGATCATGAAGATGAATTCGCCGGAGAAATACCGCGTCGCGTCGGCGCTGAAGTGGGCGACGTTCGGCGACGCCAGCTGGGCGAAGAAGATATTCTGGCCGCCCTGGACAAGGTTGCCGTCTATCATCATCGAGCCGCCGACACCGGTCTGCCAGAAGGGCAGATAGAAGACGTGGTGCAGGCCGAAGGGAATGAGGGCCCGCTTGATAATGCCGAAAATCAGGGTACCGATATAGCCCGTGCCGGTGACGAGGCCGCCGAGGGCAAAGATGCCGTTTTGTACGACAGGCCATACGAAGCACATGGCGATGCCGACGAACATGTAGACGACGGTGGAAATAATCGGGATGAAGCGGGAGCCGCCGAAGAAGGACAGGGCGTTGGGCAGGACGATTTTATGATAGCGGTTGTGGAGCCAGGCGACGCCCAGTCCGACAATGATGCCGCCGAATACGCCCTCCTGCAGGGACAGGATGCCGCAGACGTCGGCAATAGTTCCTTCGAGAACGCCGTCGGCAATAGAGCCGTCCGGCAGGATTTGTCCCGACAATTTCAACACGGCGTTCGTAGAGGCGTGCATGACGAAGAAGGAAATCATAGCCGCTAAGGCTGCGACTTCCTTTTCTTGTTTCGCCATGCCGATGGCGACGCCGACGGCAAAGATGATCGGCAGGTTGCCGAAGATGACATTGCCGGCGCTGCTCATGACGGTGAGCAGCGAGTGCAGGAGCGTGCCGTCGCCGAGGGCGCTTTCCAGGCCGTAGGTCTGAATGGTCGTCGCGTTCGTAAAGGACGCGCCGATGCCGAGAAGCAGACCGGCGATAGGCAGGATGGCGACCGGCAGCATGAAGCTCCGGCCGATGGCCTGCAGCACGCTGAAGATTTGGTCTTTCATACAGATTCCTCCTTGGAATAGGGATATAAAAAATGACAGAAATATCTACGCGGCCGTAGGGCCGCGAGGATGACAATATCGTGTTTATTGTATCATATTCCATGAAACGATTTCTATATGGGGAAGCGATTTCGGCATGAGAAAACAGCAGCGACTCTGCGGAAATCGCTGCTGTTTTCGGTTTCTATAGTTAGAGAGGTATGAATGAACTTGAAAAGAGAGTGTTATGCCTGCGCGGCGGCTTGACCGAGAGCGGCGCATTCTTCGGCGTTGTTCGGCGTTTCGTTGACGATGGCGGTGCCGATGACAACCGCGCCGGCGTCTTCCGTGCGCTGTTTCCAGACATCCATCCATTCGCCCGTGCCCCAACCGTACGAACCGAAGAGACCGACCTTTTTGCCGCTCAATTTAGGAAGCAGCTCTGCGAAGAATGGTTCAACGATCGTTTCTTCCAATTCTTCTGCGCCCATAGCGGGGCAGCCCAGCAAAATAACGTCCTTCGATGCAACAACATCTACACTTGTATCTTCGAAACGAACCGATTCTACATCGGCGCCGGCAGCTTTGACGGCTGCTTCGATTTCCTGCGCCATGGCTTCTGTGTTGCCAGTGCCGCTCCAATATACGATTTCTACCATTATAAATTCCTCCTTATGCTACGATGAGTGATTCTAACGTTGTCCCAACGGCAAATCTGTTTATGTAGTCTTCCCGGCAGCAGCTGAACATTCGGAATATGCGGGACGCTTCGTCGGCGTCGCCGTAGACCTTCCAGTCGCCGCAGATTTTGGCGTGGTTCCCCTTGTGGGTAATGAAGCCGCATACATCTTCTAAGGGATATCCGAGAAAAATCCCGGACTCATGGGGAAAACAGCCGCCTTCGCGGAACCGGTCGGCCAGGTGGTCCAGCATGTGCTCCAGGACATCGCCGGCGGCATAGCCGTACTGCGTTAAAAAGGCCATGACGGCCTGATCCTGTATGTAGGACGCGACCATTGCCGGTCTGTATACATATAACAGCGTGCGTTTGGGACAGGCGTACAATATGCGGAAGTGAAGACCTTTTTGGTTATACATATGATTGTATTTATCAATTAACTTTTCATAATCTGTTCGAGATTCCAAGCGGGGGAGGCAGAGAAGCGAGCCCATCTTTAATCCCGCTAAGGTAGGAGAACAGTGATTGACTAATATAGCATCGATATTCATGCACATCCTCCGTTTCGTCATTTGATGACTATATCATACCAATAATGAAAGTAAATGTCAATATATAAATGATATATTTTTTCAATATTAAACAAGAGAAGGATGGCGGATAGCTATCTGTGCCGCGAGAGTATATAATAAAGTAAAGCGCAGTATCTGTGCTGGAAGGAGGAATTTGCATGACACAGGAAACGACCGCCGTCGACACGAGCTGGTGCTTCGGCTGCGGAAAAGAGAATCCCATCGGGTTAAAATTAGATATGAAAGAGATCGACGGCGTGTGGACAGCCTACTTTACGCCGAAGAAAGAGCACGAAAGCTACGGTGACCGCATGCACGGCGGGCTGACGAGCACCTTGCTGGACGAAGTCATGGGCGACTGCGTGTTCCGCAAGGCCGGCAGGCCTGCCTATACGGCAAAGCTGGAAATCCGCTTCCGCAGCGCCGTGCGCATCGGTGAAACGGTCAAGGTAGAGGGCTGGATTACGTCGCGCCGGGGCCGGCTGGTCACGGCCGAAGGGCGCGTCGTCCATGAAGACGGCTCTGTCGCCGCCGAAAGCTCGGCGAAGATGATGCTGGCGAAATAATTGCGGCAGAAAGGAGTCGCCTATGCCTGTCAATTCCTTTGAAACCTATCCCATGTCCTGGAAGCCGCCATGGAGTAAGGAACGGCCCCTGTATCAGTCGCTGGCGAAGTGTCTGGAAGACGACATTCGTTCCGGCGCGCTGCTGCCGGGGACGAAGCTGCCGCCGCAGAGGGAGCTGGCCGATTTTTTGGACATCAACGTCAGCACCGTATCGCAGGCCTTCCGCATCTGCTCGGATAAAGGCCTGCTGGCCAGCATGACCGGCAGCGGGACTTTTGTAGCCTACGATGCCATGACGAATTTGTCCCTCGCCCCCGACGGGACGGAACCCTTGATCGAGCTGGCCTCGATGATGCCGGAGACGATTGCCGTCGACGGCGTCGTCGCGTCGCTGCAATCCATGCTGGCGGAGGAGAAGGCGCCGTCGTTCTTTCAATACGGCTGCAGCAGCGCGGCGTGGCGCAGACTGGCCGCCTTGGACTTGCTGCGTCGTGCCGGTGCGGTGGGAGACGAAGGGACTGTTGCGGCGGCGAACGGCGGGCAAAACGCCATTGTCGCTTCCCTTCTAGCCCTGTGCCGTCCCGGCGACCGGCTGGGTGTAGACCCTCTCGTGTATTCCGGCTTCAAGCAGGCCGCCAGGCTGCTGGGCGTGCGGCTGGTTCCCGTCGCGCAGGAACAGGGCGAAATGAGCGCCGACGGCGTTCGCTATGCCGTGCAGAACCATCAAATCAAGGGGCTGTACGTCGTGCCGGATTTTCAAAATCCGACGGCTCACGTCATGAGCGAACAAGGCCGCCGCACGATAGCCCAGATTGCCGAAGACGAAGGGCTGTTTATCATCGAAGACGGCGTGGCCCGGCTCATGGCCGCTGATCCGCTGCCGACGATTCAGTCCCTGGCTCCGAAGAGAACCTTTTTGATCCTCAGCCTGTCGAAGGTACTGCTGCCGACGCTGCGCATGGCCTATATCCTCTGCCCTCCGGCCTATGCTGGTACGCTGCAGGACATCGTGCAGAGCCTGCACCTATCGCAGTCGGAACTGCTGGCGGAGCTGACGGCCCGTCTTCTCGTGTCCGGTGCGGCGGAGGCGCTGATTGCGGCACGTCGGGAAGGGGCGGCTCGGAGAAACGCCATTGCCGAGGAAATCCTGAAGGGATATACGCTGTTAGGAAGTTCGGAGTGTCTGAGCCGCTGGCTGGTCCTGCCGGAAGGACTGACGGGGACGCAGGCGGAAGCCGGGGCGAGACGGCGGGGCGTAGCCGTATATGGCGACGCCCACTTTGCCGTCGGCCCTGCAAGCCGGCAGCACGGCCTGCGCCTGGCTGTGACTGCTCCGGCTGCCGACGACGAACTGGCCGAGGGACTGAGGCGGCTGAAATCCATATTGGATGATTGGCACCCGTAATTGTATGCCATACAATTTTCTCATTGTATGGAAAATTCTCCTATGCTATGATGAATCTGTAAAGATAGTACAATTGATGCAAAGGAGGGCTATATGATGAAATGCTATGTTGTCGACGCCTTTACAAAAGAGGTGTTTAAAGGAAATCCGGCGGCAGTCTGCGTCATGGATTCGTGGATATCGGACGAACTCATGCAGCGCATCGCCATGGAAAACAACCTGTCCGAAACGGCCTTTGCGGTCAAAGAAGGCGATGCATACCGCCTGCGCTGGTTTACGCCGGGCGGCGAAATCGACCTGTGCGGCCATGCTACGCTGGCGACGGCCTACGTGCTGGCTCATTTCATAGTGCCGCAAGAACAGGTATTCCGCTTTCAGACGATGAGCGGCGAATTGGTCGTCTCGCAGGATGGCGAACGGCTGTCCATGGACTTTCCAGCCTACGAGATGAAGGAAGTCCCCGTAACGGATACTATGACAGCGGTCATAGGCGCGCGGCCTGCGGCGGCGTATATGGGCCGGGACTTGGTCTGCGTCATGCCGGCGGAAGACGACGTGCGGCAGGCGAAGCCTGATATGGAAGGGATGAAATCCTTAGACGGACTGCTGCTGCACATTACGGCCAAAGGGACGGACTACGACTGCGTGAGCCGCAGCTTTGCGCCGAAGCTTAACGTTGCCGAGGACCCGGTCTGTGGTTCCGGCCACTGTCATATCGTGCCTATCTGGGCTAAGGCGCTGGGAAAAGACCACATCAAGGCCTGCCAGGCGTCGAAGCGAGGCGGCGAACTGTACTGCAGACTCGACGGCAGCCGCGTGACCTTGGCAGGATACGCCTGCCTGTATTCCATCGCGGAGCTGAATGTGTAACACTGTGATATATAGAAACACCGCTGCAATTGAAAACATATATGTTTTCAATTGCAGCGGCGTTTTTTACAGCATATTTCATATTTTAAGATTTTTACTGTATGTAAGAAAACTATATATTATATTGTATATGATTTTTTTATATGCTATGATGAAAGCAGTGCATAAGATGGAGCGAAATAGGAAATGTCAGGAGGGATAGACATGGATAGAACGGATATGATGCACGTCATGTATGACAAAAAGGGGCCGGCCGTAGCTAAGCGCTTTGCCGCCCGGGGCTTTGAGGCCGTGTATTGTCCGACGAAGGAAGAAGCTCTGAAGACGGCCTTGTCCTATATTCCGGCAGACCACGTCGTATCGTGGGGCGGCTCGGCGTCCATTGACGACATCGGATTGCGGCCTTACGTGCTGGCGCATTACGCCGTCATCGACAGGGATAGGGCCAAGACGCCGGAAGAACGGGTGGAACTCATGCGCCGGGCCTTGCTGTGCGACACCTTCCTCATGGGGACGAATGCCGCCGTAGAGGACGGACAGCTCATCAACATCGACGGCAACGGCAACCGCGTCGCCGCCTTGTCCTACGGGCCGAAGCAGGTTCTAGTCATCGTCGGCATGAACAAGGTCTGTCCCACTGTCGAGTCGGCCATGGCCAGAGCCCGCTCGACGGCGGCGCCGATCAACATCAACCGCTTTGCCGGCTCGGACACGCCGTGCTACAAGACGGGCATGTGCGCCCACTGCGCGACGACGAACAGCGTCTGCGCTCAGCTGCTGCGCACGCGCATCTGCCGCCCTGCCGGCCGCATCAAGGTCATCCTGGTCGGCGAAAATTTAGGATACTAATCGTATAGGGGGATTGTACTATGGAAATGAAATTATTTGACAACTGGAAGGATATTTCGACGATTCATCTGGACCTCATGGACCGCAAGATTTTTACGGGCAAGAACGTCATGCTCGTGCGCAATGAAGTGCATCCGAAGACGACGATGCCGGCTCACAGCCATCGGCACGAACAGCTGCTGTACGTAGAGTCGGGAGCCTGCGACGTCATTACAGACGGCCAGGTACAGCATCTGGAAGCCGGCGGCGTTGCCTGGTTTCCGTCCCATGCGGAACACAGCGTTGTCAATACGGAGGACGTGCCCCTCGTCGTCTTTGATATTTTCACGCCGATCCGCGAAGATTTCCTGAAATAAGAAACGCATATAAAAAAGACGGTACTGCCGGAAATCGCGGTACCGTCTTTTTTTAGCATAGAATAAATCAGTTGTGTTCCGTTGCTAGGGCCTGCTTCAGGGCTTTGGCGAACTGGTCGGGACAGGACGTGGGCTTGCCGCCGCACTGGATGCCTTCGAGGCGCTGGATTACGTCAGACGCGTCCATGCCTTCGACGAGGCGGCTGATGCCCTGCAAGTTGCCGGGACAGCCGCCGATAAAGCGGACGTTTTTGACGACGCCGCCGTCCAGATCAAAAAAGATTTGCTGGGAGCATACTCCCGCAGGGGTATAGCTGTACATGACCGAGGCCTCCTTATTTCTTCACTAATGCCAGGATGCTTTCCTTGGGATGGACGCCGACGAGGCGGCCTATTTCCGCGCCGTCCTTAAAGGCGACGAGGGTCGGGATGAGTTCGATTTGAAACTGCGAGGCCAGTTCCCGCTGTTCGTCTACGTTTACCTTGCCGACCTTGATTTGGGGCTGTTCTTCGGCGATTTCATCGACGACGGGCGAAAGCATTTGGCACGGCCCGCACCAGGCGGCCCAGAAATCGACGAGGACGACGCCCTGGGCCGAGAGGATTTCCTGCTGAAAATTCGCTGCTGTAATCGTAGTTACTGCCATATATATCACTCCTTGGGATAGATTTTTCAAAGACATCTATAGTATACCAAAAAAGGATGGATTTGACAAATATATATCTGTTCAGGCAGGTAAAAGTAAGATATAATAAGGGCAGTTACACTTGATATTCAGATAAGGAGATACCTATGAGAACTGGAACGGGAGTTGTCGACACCGTATTTGACAACGGCATGGTCAAGCTGCGGACGAACCGCAACAATTTGTATACGCCGTGCAGCGGCATGATTTGCAAAAACAACGCCCTGATCGATGCGAAGAACCCTGTCGGAGCGATCAAAGGGCAGTATGTACGATTTAATATTCCCGACGGGAAGATGGGCGTCGGCGGAGCCATGTGCTTCGGCATGCCCCTCCTGATGGTCCTCATCTGGGGCGCTTTCGGCTACGTAAACGGTGAAGCCTTCGGCTGGGCTAAGGAGCTGTCGGCTTTTGCCGGCATGATTTTCGGCGGCATCGTCGGCGCCGTGCTGCTCAAGCGCTACGAGAAAAAGGTCCGTGAAGCCAACACGATGGCAGAAATTACGGAAATCATCGTAGAGCAGACCATTGAAATGGACGATTGGCCGGGAAAATCGCAGCAGGATAATTCATAATAGGACAGCCAGGCGTGGGATCGGCATTTGGAGGGCCGGTTCAATGCTCGCGGCTGAAAACGCAGCCTGTGGATGCTTTCTTGTATATTACGAGGAGCATCCATTTTGCATTTCCTGGCTGTATCGGGCAAAGGCTTCTCTCGTGAGCCATACGGGCGTGACCGTGCCTTTGTAGAAGGGGACGGGCTCTCCTGCGACGGTTCCGCCCATTTTGCCGACGATGGCGACGGTCGTGTCGCGGGCTTCCATAAAAATGGAATCGATTCCTTGGGCGAAGAGTTCCGCAAAGGTAAAGGCTGCCAGCTTCGTGCCGATGTGCCGGCCCCGCAGGGCTTTCGTCACGATGAACCGGCCCCAATGGAGCTGTCCGCCTTCATGCCAGGCGGCAGCCGTGCCGACGATGACGCCGTCCAGCTCGGCGACCCAGCACTGGGGCTCCATGGCTAGAAAGGCTTCAACGGCGTCCCGGGGGATAAGCTGCTCGCCGTGAAAGACGGCGGTCTGCAGGGCCATGACGGCTTCCATATCCTCGGTCCGGGCTTTTCTGTATCGTAATGATTCCATCAGTATCCTCCTGCTCTATACGTGAAGGCCGGCCTGGTAGGCTGCTTCCATGACCGGCAGGGTGCGGACGGCTCCGGCTTCCATGACGTTGGACGCGTACAGGCGGCCTTTGATTTCATACTGCTCGAAGTGCTCGACAAATCCGTCCAGGTCGCCGAGGGAGCGGGCGATGATGTCTTCGCCTAAGCCGGCGGAGACGATGTAGTATACTTCCTTGCGGCCGAGGTGCTGCCAAATGGGATAGGTACGGTCGATACAGGCCTTCATCTGGGCGCTGACGCCGTAAAAATAGACGGGTGTCGCCAGTACGACGACGTCAGCCTGCTGGAAGGCGCAGAGGATATTTTCCATGTCGTCCTTCTGGATGCAGGCTCCGCCGTTGCGCATACAGACGTCGCAGGCCCGGCAGAAGCCGATGCGTTTTTCCGCCAGGGGGATAAAGCGTACGCTGTGGCCCGCCTCTTCGGCTCCTTGCTGAAATTGGCGGCACAAAAGGTTCGTGTTTCCGTTTTTTCTGGGGCTGCCCGATAGGATTACGATGTGTTTCATCAGCTGTCATCTCCTTAACGCGTAGGGTTCCTGTTACTATTTCATTATACTACATTATGTACTATAGAGGGCAACTAAAAACGGCATAGCCGCGAGGAGCTATGCCGTGGTGGCTCGATGTCCGTTTCTCTTAGAATGCCGGGAGAATCGTGCCTTGGAAGTGTTCGTTGATGAATTTTTTAATCGGTTCAGACTGGTAGATAGCCAGGACTTTTTTATACGTTTCGTTATTGGCTTCATCTTCGCGGACGACCATGACGTTAGCGTACGGCGAATCCTTGTCTTCTACGAGGAGGGAATCCTTCTGCGGGTTTAAGCCGGCCGGGATGGCGTAGTTCGTGTTGACGCAGGCCAGGTCCGTGTCGTCAAGGGAACGGGGAATCTGAGCGGCGTCGAGCTCGATGAATTCGAGGTGCTTCGGATTGTTTACGATATCCGGTACGGAGGCGTCGACGGAGGTTCCGTTTTTCAGGGTGATGAGGCCGACTTGCTGCAGGAGCAGGAGGGCGCGGCCGCCGTTGGTCGGGTCGTTCGGAATGGTAACCTTAGCGCCGTCGGCGACTTCGCTGATGTTTTTATATTTGTGGGAATATACGGCCATGGGCAGGATAATGGTCTTGCCGATGGAGGTCAGCTTCATGCCCTGGTTTTTGACGACGTTGTCGAGGTAGGGCTGATGCTGCATGGAGTTCATGTCCAAATCGCCTTCGGCCAAGGCTTTGTTGGGCTGTACGAAATCGTTGAATTCGACGACCTTGATGGTCAGGCCTTGTTTTTCTGCTTCTTTGGCTACTTGTTCCATGACTTCCGCATGGGGGCCGGCCGTTACGCCGATGGCGATTTCCTTTTTGTCGGCCGAGCCGCTGTCGGAGCTGCTGCAGCCGGCGGCGAATACGCAGGTCGCGGCGATGAGGGCCGCTGCAAGAAGTTTTTTGATAGAAGAGTTCATGAGTTGTTCATCCTTTCTGATACTGAATCAATCACATGGCAAGAGGCAGGACGGCCTGCCATAGGATGGGCCGGCGACGATACGGGTAAAAAGAAAAGCCGTCGACAGATGACGGCTTTGATTACGTATGTGTTCATCTGTCGGATGTATCCGCTGGACTTGGCACCTATCCCATTTGGGGGTTGCCGCAGCGTCATAGGGCCATTCCCTCGGCTGCTCTTGATGAAATCAATATATGATTGTTGATAAAAATCATACCATCTCTCGCACCGAATGTCAATATTTTGGCGGCAGAATTTTTCCGACGACAAAAGATGGAGGCAGGATTCCTGCCTCCGCTTTCGGATGTGTGATGGTGTCTCGTTATATATGGTGGTTTAGTAGTTATCGTTTTTCAATTCAAAGAAAGCTTGCGGATGAGCGCAGACCGGGCATACTTCCGGAGCTTCTTCGCCTTCGACGATGAATCCGCAGTTGCGGCATACCCATGTTTTCGTCGCCGGTTTCTTGAAGACCGTGCCGTTTTCGATGTTGGCCAGGAGGGCCAGGTAGCGTTCTTCATGGTGTTTTTCGATTTCCGCTACTTTTTCAAACAGGTAGGCGATGTGTTCGAAGCCTTCTTCTCTGGCTTCTTTGGCGAAGGTCGGGTACATTTCCGTCCATTCGTAGTGTTCGCCGGCGGCTGCGTCTTTCAGCGCGTCGATGTCGTTCGGCATGCCGTCGTTGAGCAGTTTGAACCAGATTTTAGCGTGTTCCTTTTCGTTGTTGGCCGTTTCTTCAAAGAAGGCTTTGATCTGTTCGTAGCCGGCTTTTTTCGCTACGCTTGCATAATAGGTGTATTTATTTCTTGCTTGGGATTCGCCGGCAAATGCTGCCATTAAGTTTTTTTCAGTTTTGCTTCCTTTTAATTCCATATCGATACCTCCATAATTTCATACGTAAACTCGCAGCCTGTGCTGCCTCTTGTCAGGTCTCTTTCCTGACCTCTGAGTACATTATACTCTATTTGCAAAATAAAATCAATGGATAATAATTATTTTTTAATAAAATATGAAAAAATTATTCTTTCACTGTGTCCGACTCAGATCGCCGCGGCTCTTTGGCATCGGCAGTGCGTTTCGATTCCGCGTCCTTACTGCTTTCGCGGGAAGGGGAACGTTTCGGCTCGGAAACGGCCTGTTCGGCTTCTTCAGTCTTAGAGGAAAGCCTGCTCTCGGCCTCCTGTTTTATGGCGTCAATGTCGGCGCGCGACGAGGAGAACGTTTCGAGGGTGTCGTTCAGCGTGTCGGATAAGGTGCTCTGTTTGTCCTTCGCCGTGTCGGTCAGGTCGCCGTATTTTTCCTTAAGATGGGTTTCCAGCTCGCTGACCTGGCCGGGATACATCGTTTTCAGCCGTTCGAAGAGCTCGGCTTTCGAGGCGTTTCCCCGCTTGACTGCTTCTTCGAAGGCCTTGTATTCCTGATAATAGGCGAGCCAGCGCTGGAGGCGGGCGTAGTCGTTGCTCAGGAACGACTGGACGCTGAGAAAGGAAAAGACCAGTGTCAGGACGAAGCATATGACGACTTTTCCCATTATCCGTTCCTCCTTTGCGGGTTTCTGGCATTGCGGGCCGTGCGGTGGCAGGCCTGGCTGGCGTACGACGCAGTCAGGGCTGCGAACAGCAGGGCCAGGACGGCGAAGGCCATCGTCGAGACGGACAGCGTCGGCAGGGGCAGCAGATCCGAGAAGATATACGGCGGCAGGCTGTATACGGCGATGGAGGCGAGGAGCGCCAGGGCAAAGGCGAAGAACAATATAGTGCTGATGATATTGAATAAGGCACCGAATATGTCTAGAAAGGGGCTGGCAATGGCCTTTGCTGCCTGGGGGATGGCCGCCTTGTCATTCCACTGCAGCTCGTCTTCATCGGCTGTCCGTTCTGTAGGCCCTTTCGCCTTAGGACGCTGGGGCCCTTCGGCGTAAGCATCGTAGTTTCGGGGCGGCTCAGGCTGCGGCATGGGGTAGTAGGCTTCCCGGATTTTGGGGCGGCGGCGATGGGCCGGGTCTTTTTCCCAATCGTAGAATTGGGAAGGCTTGGCAGGAGCAGCCTCGGGCGCCTCCTGCGCCGGCGCGTCGGCGGAGCCGGTCATGCTGAGATTGTCTTCCGGCACGATGGGCTTGCCGATATAGTAGCGGTATATGTTTTTAGGATGGCCCAGTTTGGCGCATACTTCTTCTTCCGTCAGGCCCTTTTTCGCGCCCAGGCGGAACTGTTCTTCGCAGTCTTCCAAGATCCCTTTCAAATCGGTCTTGTCGCTGCGGCGGAAGTAATACTTCAAGAGGTCCATGAATTCCGTCTTTCTCATGGTTTTTTACCTTTCCGTGCGGCGCTGCTTCAGGGCCGCTTCGTACTGCTGGTGGTATTTGGCGCCGTACTGCCAGGCGGCGATGGAAATGGCCATGACGGCGATGATGATAACGAAGCGCAGGGGCGTCGGTAAGTGGGATAAGAAGGAAATAGCCGCCAACGGCTCGGCTTCCAGGGCGATACAAACGGCGACCCAGATCAACAGGGCCAGGGTCATGAGCGTGCAGACGCCGCCGAGAGTATAGAGAAGCAAATACGTATAGCGCAGTTTTTGTAAGTTCGGTGTCAAGTCGGTGCCTCCTTGCAGAAAATAAAAAAGATAGGGGCTCGATAGGCCGGCTATTATCCAATATACTACCACAGGGAGGGAGAAAAGGGAATAGAAGGGCTGCCGGGCCTCTTTTTCTCTATCCTTTTCGGGCATTACCCTATATACTATATATACTATCGTTTTTTATCAGAAAAGGAGAATGTATATGGCAAATTTTATTCGGTATCATATCGGTGACATCGTACAGATGAAAAAGCCCCATCCCTGCGGCTCAAACGAATGGGAGGTCATGCGTATCGGCGTCGATTTCGTCATCCGCTGCTGCGGCTGCGGCCATCGGGTCATGATTCCCCGGCCGAAGTTTGAAAAGGCCGTGAAGAAAATTTTAAAACAAGCCGAAGAAGACGTGTAAAAAAAGTAAAATTTTTAAGAAAAGGTATTTTTATTTCGCCTCCAGTGTGTTACAATTTATGTCAGCCATTACTTTATCGGTTTACCTTGATAAAGTAATAAAGCAAAATAGACAGACGTAAAAGGAGGTCATGCGATGAAACCGAATACGCTTGATGGGGTGAAAATGCTTCATCATGACGAAATGCGCAATTATGACCGAATTCAGGGAAAGATTATTTCCGTAATCATGAACCACGGCTGCAAGATCGTCGAGACGCCGAGCTTTGAAGATTACGACGTATATCAGCATTTTTTTCCGCACCTGCGCCGGCAGATGGTAAAGACCGTCGATACGGACGGACGGGTCCTCGTCCTGCGTCCCGACGTGACGCTGCCCCTCGTAGAGTCGGCGGCCCGGGAGTTTCCCCGGCCGAACCAGCTGCTGAAGTTCGGTTACGTGAGCACCGTCTTTCGGGAATATTTCGGCCGCAGCACCTACGGCAAGGATTTCCTGCAGGGCGGCATTGAAATCCTCGGCGATCCGAGCCCCGAGTGCGACGGCGAGGTCATCGTCATGGCCGCGGAAATCCTCAAGGCCGTCGGCGTCGAAAACATCCGCATCGACATCGGCACCGCGGCGTATACGCAGGCCTTGTTCGACGCCCTGCCCTTGCAGGAAGTGGAGAAGGATCAGCTGCGGGCCTATCTGGCCGACCGCAATCTCGTCGCCCTGCGCCGCTATCTGGGCGGTTTGTCCCTGCCGGGAAACGCCCGCTGCGCCCTGGAAGCGCTGCCGGTTCTGTTCGGGCCGTATGCCCAGACCTTGGGCAAGGCGAAGGATTATTGCCTGAACAGCGGCATGCTCAACGCCCTGGCGCGGCTGGAAAAAATCTACGATTATATTTTATACGCCGGCTTTGCCGACAAGGTGCAGCTCGACTTCGGCTTTGCCAGCCGGCTGGGCTATTATACGGACATGGTGTTCAAGGTATACGTTGACGGCGCGCTGTACGACGTCATCGACGGCGGCCGCTACGATACGCTGTCGGCCCAGTTCGGCATCGACCGGCCGGCCTGCGGCTTCGGCATGAACATCAACTTATTATACGAATTTATGAACGATGCCGGCCTGCTGGCCCAGGCGGAGCCGTCGTTCCAGCTGGCCGTATCCTATACGGCGTCGGATCAGGTCATGATCCGCGATTTGATGCGCTGGCGCAGCCAGGGGTTCCGCGTGGCGGCCTATCCCGAGTCGTCCTTTATCGACAGCCGCGACTACAGCATTCACGCCGTATACCGCGGCGGCTCGTATTACAAGGACGGCCGGGCCGTGACGGCGGCAGACCTGGAAGACGCGATGAGGGGGCTTTAAGATGGCGATTCACATTGCCCTGGCTAAAGGGCGCATACACAAGGCGGTCATGGCTTATTTGCAGGAAAGCGGCTATGCTTTTCCGACCTATACCGCCGACAGCCGCAAGCTGATTTTTGAAGACCGTACGGGAACGCTCAAGGTGACCCTCGTCAAATCGCCGGACGTAGCCGTCTACGTCGAACGGGGAGCGGCTGACGTGGGCATCGTCGGCGAAGACGTCCTGCTGGAAGAAGCGCCGGGAGCCGGCGTGTACGAAATTTTCGATTTGGGCATCGGCCGCTGCCGCATGGCCGTCGCGGCCATTGCCGGCAAGCCCGTGGATATGACGAAGCGCATTACCGTCGGCACGAAGTATCCCCGCATCGCCCGCCGCCATTTCGAGCAGAATCACCGCAGCGTCGATATTATCAAGCTGAACGGGTCCGTCGAGCTGGCGCCTATCGTGGGGCTGGCCGACGTCATCGTCGATATCGTCGAGACGGGAAATACGCTGAAAGCCAACGGCCTGGAGGTCGTCGAGTATTTCATGGATTTCAGCGCCCGCATGATCTGCAATCCCGTGTCGTTTAAGATGAAATATGAAGACATACGGCGTCTCGTCGACGTCGTCAAAGAGAAGAATTTGGAAGCATAAGCGAGGGGGCATGGACAGTGGAATGGATAGAAGTTCCTGAAGAAGGGCTGACGCTGCGGCAGGTTCGGGCGATTACGGCGCGGAACCAGTCGGAAAGCGAGGCCATTCGCCAGAGAGTAGAACATATTTTGCAGGCTGTGCAGGAACGGGGCGACGAAGCCCTGAAGGAATTTACGGCCATATTTGACGGGCCCTTTCTCGATTCGTTTCTCGTAACGGAAGAAGAAATCGACGAGGCCGTCGCGGCTGTTGGATCCGACTTCATGGCTGTGTTGGAAGAGGCGGCGGCCAATATCCGGACGTATCACGAACGGCAGGTCGAGACGACGTGGATGGATACGTTCCGCCCCGGCGTGCGCTTAGGGGCGAAGTTTACGCCGATACAGCGCGTCGGCGTGTACGTTCCCGGCGGCACGGCGGCCTATCCGTCGACGGTGCTCATGGATATCATCCCGGCTCACGTCGCCGGCGTGCCGTCTATTGCCGTCTTTACGCCGCCCAAGAAGGACGGCTCCGTCAATCCCTATATTTTGGCGGCGGCCCGCGTCGCCGGCGCGACGGAAATCTACAAAGCCGGCGGAGCCCAGGGCGTTGCCGCGGCAGCCTTTGGCACCGAATCCATCCCGCCGGTCTTTAAAATCGTCGGGCCGGGCAACGCCTACGTAGCCATGGCCAAGCGCCTCGTCTTCGGTACCGTCGGCATCGACATGATCGCCGGGCCGAGCGAGGTCGGCGTGCTGGCCGACGATACGGCCAATCCCGTCTGGGTGGCGGCGGACCTGCTGGCCCAGGCAGAACACGACGCGCGGGCGGCGGTTTTCCTCGTCACGCCGAGCCGAGCCTTGGCGGAAAAAGTAGAAGCAGAGGTCCGTCGGCAGCTCGACGAATTGCCGCGGCGGGATATTGCCGCGCCGTCGGTAGAACAGTACGGAAAGATTTTTGTGACGAAGGATATGAACCAGGCCGTCGAGGTCATGAACCTCATTGCGCCGGAGCATTTGGAGCTGGATACGGCCGACGCTGAAACTCTGGCTGGAGATATCGTCAACGCCGGCGCGATTTTCATCGGCCCCTATACGCCGGAGCCCATCGGCGACTACTTCGCCGGGCCGAACCATACCTTGCCGACGATGGGGACGGCGGCCTTTTCGTCGCCTCTGGGCGTGTACGATTTCGTCAAGCGCAGCAGCCTGCTGCAGTACGATAAGGAAGCCTTTGAAGCCGTCGCGGAAAAAGTCATGGCCTTTGCCAATGTCGAAGGCCTGCAAGCTCACGGGCTGGCTGTAAAGAGGAGGATGGACCATGAATAAAGAATGGCTGCGCCGGACGATACGTTCCTTCGAGCCTTACGTCGTCCCGGAAATCAAGGAGCGCACCGTCATCAACGCCAACGAAAGTCCTTATAATATATTTGATTTTCCCGAAGTGAAGGCGGAATTTTTGGCCCGCCTGAGCCAAACGCCGTCGTATCACTATCCCGATCCCTTCGCCGAGGAGCTGCGGGCGGCCTTGGCCGAGTACGTGTCGTGCCGGCCGGAGGAAGTCCTCGTCGGCTGCGGCGGCGATGAAATCATCAGCATCATTGCCAATACCTTTTTGAACGAAGGCGATACAGTTCTCGTTCACGGGCCGACCTTCGACATATACGGCATCGACGCCCAAATCGTCGGGGCCAAGGTCGTAGAGATTCCCGACTTGCCGGGCTTTACGCGCGACAGGAAGTCCTTGCTGCAGGCTGTACAGGAGCTGCAGCCGAAGCTGACGGTACTCTGCAATCCCAATAACCCGACAGGCGAGCTCCTGCCTCTGTCGTTCTTGGAAGATGTCTTACAGGCCTCGCCGAATCCTGTCGTCGTCGACGAAGCGTATATCGAATTTACCGGCAGCGACAGCATCATTACCAAGCTGGCCGATTACGACAACCTCATCGTCATCCGCACCTTGTCCAAGGCCTTCGGGCTGGCCGGTGTCCGCGTCGGCTACGCCGTGGCGCAGAAGGAGGTCATCGACGCCTTGTCGCTGGTCAAGCTGGTCTACAACGTAGGCAATTTAGCGCAGATTGCGGCGCTGGCGGCCATGAAATACCGCGATGTGATATTGGCCCATAACATCCCGCCGACCATTGCCGCCCGCGAGTATCTGGCGGCGGAGCTGAAGCAGATAGACGGCGTCACAGTATACGACAGCGTGACCAACTTCGTCCTCATCAGGGTGCCCGACGGGCCGGCCGTCGTCAATGCCTTGAAGAAGGCCGACATCTGCGTCCGCTTTTACAAGGCCGCGGCCCTGCAGAACTGCCTGCGCATTACCGTTACGACGATGGACGTCGTACAAAGAGTTGTCGAAGTGATTCGAAAGGAGGTTGGCCATGCGTAGCGCCCAGATAGAACGGGAAACGGCGGAAACGCAGATTGCCCTTTCTCTCAATATAGACGGTACGGGAACCTTTGCCGGTACGACGGGCATCGGCTTTCTCGACCACATGATGAATTTGCTGGCCTGCCACGGCGGCATGGATATTACCCTCCACGTCCACGGCGATTTGGATGTAGACACCCATCACACCGTGGAGGATCTGGCTATTGTATTGGGCGGCGCGCTGGCTCAGGCCTTGGGTGACAAAAAGGGCATCCGCCGCTACGGCATGTTTTACTGCCCCATGGACGAAGCCCTGACCCGCGTCGTCGTCGACCTGAGCGGACGGCCCTATCTGGTATACGACGTGAAGCTGAATGTCGAGCGCATCGGCGCCTTCGAGACGGAAATGCTGAAGGAATTTCTCTACGCCTTATCCGTCCACGGCCGCATGAACCTGCACGTGACGAATCTCTACGGCGAAAACGCCCACCACATCGTCGAATCGGTTTTCAAGGCCCTCGGCCACGCCCTGCGCGAAGCCGTGTCGCTCAGCGGCGACGAGTCGGCCGTCTTGTCTACGAAGGGGGTGCTGTAGCGTGAAGGTAGCTGTTATTGATTACGAAGTTGGCAATTTGGCCAACGTGTACAACGCCTGGAAGCGCCTGGGCGTGGCCGTCGACATTACCCGCGACCCGGCGGTCATCCGGCAGGCCGATTTCATCGAGCTGCCCGGCGTCGGGGCCATTCGCGACGCCATGGCGAACCTGAAGAAATTCGAGCTCATTCCCGTACTGGAAGAACAGGTCCGGGCGGGCAAGTTTTTCATGGGCGTATGCCTGGGCATGCAGGCGTTGTTTGAAAAGGATTACGAAGGCGGCGAATACGACTGCCTCGGCTTTCTGCCCGGCGACATCGTGCCGTTCCGCACGGCGCTGAAGGTGCCGCATATGGGCTGGAACGAGCTGGAATTCCGCGGCAGCCACTGGCTGCAGAAGGGGCTTCCGGCCCATCCCTACGTGTATTTTGTCCATTCCTATCATAAGTCGCCTGCCGATTCGCCTGACGTCATCGCTACGGCCGATTACGGACAGGCCGTGCCGGCTATCTGCGGCAGGGACAACGTCCTGGGATTTCAGTTCCATCCCGAAAAGAGCGGCCCCGTAGGGGCGCGGCTCCTGCAGAATGTCATTGCGTACGTACAAGAGAAAGGATGAGACTATGATCGTATTTCCGGCGATAGATATACAAGGCGGCAAGGTCGTCCGCCTGCGCCAGGGCGTGAAGGAAGACAGCACGACTTACTTTGACGACCCCGTAAAGACGGCCGTCAAGTGGCGCGATGAAGGGGCTATGTTCCTGCATGTCGTCGATTTGGACGGCGCTTTTTCCGGCAATCGCCGCAATGCCGACGTCATTGGCCGCATCTGCGACACCGTCGACATTCCCGTCCAGGTAGGCGGCGGCATCCGCAGCGAAGAAGCGATTGCAACGTATTTGGAAGAAGGGGTCAACCGGGTCATCATCGGCTCCAAGGCCGTAGAAGACGCCGCCTTTATTACGGACATGGCCAAGAAATACGGCTCGGCCCTGGCTGTTTCCATCGACGCCAAGAGCGACATGGTGGCGACGCGGGGCTGGGTAGACGGCAGCGATAAGGAAGTCCTGCCCTTTGCCCATTTTCTCTTGTCCATCGGCGTCAACACCATCGTGTATACCGACATCAGCCGCGACGGCATGCTGACGGGGCCGAACATGGAAATGCTGTCCCTGTTGCAGCAGCTGCCCTTCATCCGCCTCATCGCCTCAGGCGGCGTGAGCGGCATCGACGATTTGAAGCAGCTCCAGGCCATGAAGGTCTACGGGGCTATTACGGGGAAGGCCTTGTACGAGGGGAAAGTTACAATGGCTCAAATCCGGGCGTTAGGGGGAATGTAGGATGCTGGCCAAACGAATCGTACCGTGCCTGGACGTGCGCGACGGCCGCGTCGTCAAGGGCAAGCAGTTTAAAAATATACGCGACGTAGACGACCCGGTGAAATTAGGGAAATTTTACTCGGAGCAAGGGGCCGATGAGCTCGTTTTCTACGATATTACGGCGACCCATGAAAAGCGGAATATCTTCATCGACGTCGTCCGGGCCGTAGCTGAAGCTATCGACATTCCCTTTACGATCGGCGGCGGCATCGCCAGTATCGACGATTTCCATCAGGTACTGCGGGCCGGGGCCGACAAGGTGTCGGTCAATTCGGCGGCAGTGATGCGGCCCGACCTCATCCGCGAGGCGGCGCTGCGCTTCGGCAGCCAGTGCGTCGTCTTGTCCATCGACGCCAAGCGCGACGGCCGCGGCGGCTGGCAGGTCTACGTTGAAGGCGGCCGGAAAAACACGGGCATCGACGCTATTGCCTGGGCAAAGCAGGGCGTGGCCCTGGGAGCCGGGGAAATCTGCATGAATTCCATGGATGCCGACGGCGAAAAGGCCGGCTTTGATTTAGAGCTGAACCGCCGTCTGGCGACGGAGCTGCCCGTGCCGATTATCGCGTCGGGCGGAGCCGGCACGATGGAAGATTTCAAGCGGGTCTTTGACGTCGGCGTCGATGCCGCCTTGGCGGCGTCGGTCTTTCATTTCGGGCAGATTCCGATTCCCGAGCTGAAGAAATACCTGAGCGAAGAGGGCGTCGCCATGAGAGGGGTAGAATAGTGGATACAGTACAACTGACAGATATACAATTTGACAGCCGCGGCCTCGTGCCGGCCGTCGTGCAGGAAGGGCGGAGCGGCAAGGTCCTCATGGTAGCCTATATGAACGCCGAGTCGCTGCAGAAGACCGTTGAAAGCGGCGAAACGTGGTTTTACAGCCGCAGCCGGCAGGAGCTGTGGCATAAGGGCGAAACGTCGGGCCATTTCCAGAAGGTACGGGATATCTTTGTCGACTGCGACGCCGACACGCTTCTGGTCGTCGTAGACCAGATCGGCGCGGCCTGCCATACGGGCAGCAAGTCGTGCTTCTTCCGCCGCCTCGACGGCTGGGACGGGACGTATACGGGCAGCCTGGACGTGCTGTCCGATTTGCGCGATGAGATTAAGGAAAAGAAAATTCATCCGACAGAAAAATCGTATACGGCCTATTTGCTCCAGACCGGCATGGATAAGATCTGCAAGAAAATCGGTGAAGAATCGGCGGAGGTCATCATTGCCGCCAAAAACGCCGACGCAAAGGACGCCGAAGACCTGCGCCTGGAAGTATGCAAGGAATCGGCCGATTTGCTCTATCACCTATCTGTATTGTGGGAAGCGGCCGGCGTCAGCGTTAACGACGTCATGGCCGTATTGGAAGAACGGTCCCACGTCAAGGGAAATAAGAAAACGGTCGGGCATTTAGATAAGACCTTTTAAGGAGTCATCATGAAAACTGTTATTTTTGACGTAGACGGCGTGCTTCTCAGCGAAAAACGCTATTTCGACGTGTCGGCCCTGACGGTATGGGAATGGTACTACAGCCCGTCGTTTATGAATCTGGGCCATGAAACGGTCAGGGCGGAGCTGACAGACGAAGAAATCGACGCCCTGCGAGCCCGCTTTTGGCTCGACGACGCCATCCTGATCTGGCTCAAGAAACACGGCGTCAACAGCAACTGGGACATGACCCACGCCCATATTGTGGCGACGTTGTGGATGCTGCTGGAGCAATACAAGGCCGACGGCCATTCGCTGGACGATATTGTCATAGAATCGATGGCCGACGTCTGCGCCCTGGGCCGGCGGCTGCAAGGGTACGCCGTTCCCGACGCCGCAGCGGTCATGGAGCGCCTTGCCGGAGCCGTGCCGGACGATGCCGGCAAGGATGACGTGTTCGCGTATTTGACGAAAGCCATCGAAGCCTCCTTGGGGATTGCCGCGCCATGGTCGGCTCTCGATTCCCCCTTATGGCAGCGGCACTTTGAAGCCTTTCAGGAATGGTATTTCGGCAACGAATTGTATGAACAGACCTACGGCAAAACGCCCTATGCGCCAGGGAAGGAGGGATTTCTGCGCCGTGAAGTCCCCTTGGGAACGGCCGAGGGCATACGGCGTATGTTTCAGGAGCTGAAGCGGCGCGGCTATGCCCTGGCCATTGCTACGGGCCGGTCGCGCATGGAGATGGCCGTTCCCTTTGCGGCCTATCATTGGGATGAAGAATTCGATCCCCGTCACGTGGCGACCTATACGGACGTAGACGAAGCATCGAAGATGCTGGGCCTGTCCCTCGACAAGCCGAATCCCTTCGCCTATTACGCCGGGGCCTTCGGTACCTATCCCGAGCGGTATGCTGAGTATGTCAGCCGCCCCGATGAGTTCAAGGACGGCGAGTACTACATCGTCGGCGACTCTATGGCCGATATTTGGTGCGCCAAGGCCATGGGAGCCGTCATGATCGGGACGCTTACGGGGCTGGACGGCCCGGCGGCGCGGGCTATGTTCGAAGCGAAGCAGGCCGACTACATCGTTGATTCTGTAGAAGATATATTGGATATATTGAAATAATGCGAAAGCTGCCGTAGGAAGAATGATTTTCTTCGTGCGGCAGCTTTTTATAGTGTGTAGTGCATTCATTTGACGGCGGCAGTGCCGGCAGTCCCTATGCATTTTTGGAAGACAGTAAAACAGGGCCGCGCGTCCTGCGCAGCCCTGCCTGCTGAGAGAGAGAAAATATATAAAGGAATGTGGTATCGGAATTATTGACGAGCCGCTTTGACGGAAGCGATGAACTTTTTAGCTGCTTCGGTGATTTCAGCCGGCGTTTTTCCGCCGCCTGTCAGCGCTCCGCCTGCACCGACGGCTACGCAGCCGGCTTTGATCCATTCGCCGGCGTTTTCGGCGTTGACGCCGCCTGTCGGCATGAGAGGAGCCTGAGGAATGGGGCCGTGGATGGCTTTGATCGCTTTCATGCCCAAAATTTCGCCCGGGAAGATCTTGATGACATCGGCGCCGGCTTCAAGAGCTGCGATGACGCCGTTGAGGGTCGTCGTGCCGGGCATGACGGCGATGCGGTAGCGGTTGCACAGCTTGACCGTTTCCAAATCGAAGGCCGGCGAAACGATGAACTGCGCGCCGTTTAAGATGGCGATGCGGGCCGTGACGGCGTCGAGGACGGTGCCGGCGCCGATGACGACGTCGGGGTTATCGGCATATTTCTTGGACAACGCGGCGATGACTTCATGAGCCTGAGGCGTCGTGAAGGCCAATTCGATAATCGTGACGCCGCCGGCGATGCAAGCGTCGGACATAGCCATGGCTTCTTCCGCGTCTTTGCCGCGAATGACGGCGCAAACGCCGACTTCCTGAATTTTCTTTACTACGTCGATCTTATCCATCATGTGAGTTCCTCCTATACATTCTGCTTGATCTTTTCAATCATGTCTGCGTATTCTTCGTCGGTCAGGAAGACGCGCTGCGGGTTCATCTCGAAGGTCGTGTTCCATTCGAACTGGTCCTTGTACTTCGGCACGAGGTGGACGTGCAGGTGACAGCCCGTGTCGGCGTAGGAGCCGTAGTTGACCTTGTCAGGATGAAAGGCCGCGTGAATGGCCTTGGCGGCGCGGGCTACGTCGTCATAAAAGGCATGGCGTTCTTCGGCGCTCATGTCGGTCATTTCGCTGATGTGGTCCTTATAGGCGACGATGCAGCGGCCGGGATGGCTCTGTTCCTTGAATAAGATGAGCATGCTGACGGACAAGTCGCAGATGTAGATGCCGAACTTCGCCAGCGGCTCGCCTTTTACGCAATATCCGCAGTGGGTGTCGATCATAACCAATCTCCTCCTATGGATACAAAGAATACGGGAAGGCCGGCGAATGCGGCGTCGGCCCTTCCTGTATAAACTTGTATACTAGTATTATAACAGATAGTTCCCAATAATTTCAATCTATTTTCCAAGATTATTCGATGGTGCCGTGTTCCCATTTGCCGTTGTTCAGGTCTTCGGCAATCTGTTTGAATTTGTCGTCTGTCAAACCGTAGAAGAAGTACAGGATGATGGCGGCAATGCCGAGGGCGACGCCGGGGTACAAGGTCATGGCGGCCTTGATGCCCGTCAGGGTCATTTCGCTCTGTACGGCGTTGGCTACATAGCCCGTGAGGACCAGGATGCCCGAGCTTACGATGGCGGCGATGGCCTGGGCGATTTTGCGGGAGAAGTTAAACGCCGCATAGGTGATGCCTTCCTTACGAATGCCGTTGTGCCATTCGCTGTAGTCGATGACGTCGGAAACAAAGGCCCACGTAACGCCGTTCGGAATGGCCAGGGCAACGTAGCCGATGGTGACGAGAATGATGAAGGTATAGAGGTTTGTCGGGATGACGAAGTTCAGGATGTCAGCCGCGCAGCCGATGAGCAGGCCGCCGATGGCCGTCTTTTTCTTGCCGAACATCTTTACCAGCTTCGGAATGAGCAGGATGCCGATAACCGAGCAGCCCATCATGATGCCGTTGACGACAGGCTGCAATCCCATGTGGCCCAGGTTGTACTGGCAGAAGAAGATCATCATCTGGTTGTTCGTATTCATGGCGGAAATCGTGAATAAGGTCATCAAGATAATGCACAATAACGGCTTGTTGGTAAATACGATTTTGATGTAGTCCGAGAATTTCGCTTTCTGTTCCTTCGCCGTATTTCTCTTGACGGGAACGTGTTCGTGACAGTTGAAGTAGCAGATGGCAAAGCCGAGGACACCGACGACAGCCATGACGATGGAAGCTACGAAGAAGCCGTGATGGGGCTGGTCAAAGAGCAGTACGATGGGGACGAAGGCGATGCCCGTAATGAGCTGGGCCCCGATGGAGCCGGCCTGACGGGTCGTAGCCATCTGGCTTCGTTCTTCGACGTCGCGGGTCATGACGCTGGCTAACGATGCGTAGGGGATATTCGTGAAAGAATAAACCAGGCCCCAGGCCATGTAAGCGCCGTAGGCGAAGAGGATTTTGCCGGCTGTGGAAATTTCCGGCATCGTAAAGGTAATGACCGTGAGGATAGCGAGGATGATGCTGGAAATCATCATGACCGGGCGGAATTTGCCGCGGGGGCCGATGTTTTTGCGGCTGTCGATAGCCGAACCGGCGATAGGATCCATGAAGGCGTCGAAGATCTTCGTGAAGGCGAAGATCCCGGCTACGGCGCCGGCGGGGATAGTGCAGACGTCGATCCAGTATTTCGTCAAATAGGCCTGGCCCAAGTCGAACATGAAGCCGTTCCCAAAATCGCCGAAGCCGTAACAGATTTTTTCACGCCACGACAGTTTGACGTGGCCCGTTTTGGCGGCGTCCGTTCCGACGGCCGCCGTTGCTTGTTCGCTCATAATAGTTCCTCCTTATAAGGTAACGCCGTTCTTAAAGATAGCCAATTCGTGCTTGTCCAGTTTTTCCGACTTGGCGTGGATCTTGCCTGAGGCGACGTCGAGGATGTACTGGAAAAAACGGTCTGCTATACTATCCTTTGCTTCGCCTTCCGCTATCGTTCCGGCGTTGAAGTCTATCCAATTTGTTTTAAATCCGGCCAATTTGCTGTTGCTGGAAATCTTAATGGTCGGTACGGGGCAGGCGAAGGGCGTGCCCCGGCCTGTCGTGAACAGGACCATGTGGGCTCCCGCCGCGGCCAAGGCGTTGGACGCGACTAAGTCGTTGCCCGGAGCCTGCAGAAGGTTGAGGCCTTTTTTGACGGCCCGGTCGCCGTACAGGAGGACGTCCTCTATGAGGGCTCGTCCTCCCTTCTGTACGCAGCCCAGGGATTTGTCTTCCAGCGTTGTAATGCCGCCGGCTTTATTGCCCGGCGAAGGATTTTCATTTACCTTTTCGCCGTAGCTCATAAAGTATTCTTTGAAATCGTTGATCAAGGAAACGGTCTTATCAAATACTTCTTCGTTGCGGGCCCGGTTCATGAGCAGCGTTTCAGCGCCGAACATTTCCGGTACTTCCGTCAAAATCGACGTGCCGCCGGCAGCGATGAGGCGGTTGGAAATTTCACCGACTAAGGGATTGGCCGTAATGCCGGAAAATCCGTCGGAGCCGCCGCATTTCAGGCCGATGGTCAGAAGAGACGCATCGCAGGGCTGGCGGTAAAACTGGTCGGCATAGGCGCACAGCTCCTTGACGATAGCCGTTCCGGCGGCAATTTCATCTTCTACATCCTGGCAGACGAGGAATTTGACCCGATCGGGGTCGTACTCGCCGATGACCTCTTTCATGAGGTCGACCTGGTTGTTTTCACAGCCCAGGCTCAGGACGAGGACGGCGCCGGCGTTGGGGTTGTGGACGAGGCCGCTCAGCACCTTCTGCGTATGGAGCTGGTCGTCGCCGAGCTGGGAGCAGCCGTGGGGATGGCTGTAGGCGTAAATGCCGTCGATGCGTTCCGTTTTAAATGGCTGGGACGCCTCTTCGATGGCCCGGGCGATGCCGTTGACGCAGCCTACTGTCGGGATAATCCACACTTCGTTTCGGATGCCTGCCGTGCCGTCAGGACGCTTGTAGCCGAGAAATTCGTAGGTCTTGTCCGTCGTCAGTTCCCGGCGGTCGGCTTTTTCCGGCTCGTAGGTGTAATGGAGCAGGTCGCCGAGCTTGCTCTGCACGTTGTGCGTGTGGACCCAGGCCCCAGCGGGAATGTCTTCCTTGGCCGTGCTGATGGGAAAACCGTATTTGACGACGTCCTGCCCCTTGGCGATGGGGACGACGGCGAGTTTATGACCTGCCGGAATATCGTCCAAGGCGGTCAAGGTCGTATTCCCGACCGTAACGGTTTCGCCCTTAGAGACGGGGCTTACGGCGACGGCTACGTTGTCTTTTTCGTGTATCTTAAATACTGCCATAGTCTGTCTCCTCATGCGTCCCGGCCCAGCTCTTCGATGTGGGCTTTTACGCCGACTTCGGCCATGCGGTCGATGTGGGCCGTCACGGCGTCGGCAAATCCGGCGATAGCCGTCAGATCTTCGCCCCAGAAATCGCTGTGGCTCATGACGGCCCGTACGTATTCGGCTGTCGACTTGGCGGCGTTTTCCTTGATGAAGGCCAGCTTTTCGGCGTCGTCGTGGATTTCATAGGTGTTGCCGGCGGCGCGGGCGCCGATGAGGCAGCCGTCGCCTTCTTCTGTCGAGCGGTAGAAGGCCAGCAATGCTGCTAAGGAATAGGTCAGCCATTTCGGCAGCTTGCCCGTGGCGGCGACGCTGTCCTTGAAGGTCGGCAGGACGCGGCCCTTCCATTTGGAAATGGAGTTGAGGGAAATGGCCAGCAAGGCGTGATTTACGAAGGGGTTTTCAAATCGTTCGTATACGGCCTTGGCAAAGGCTTCCGCTTTTTCCAGCGGCAAGTCGACAGTCGGCACAATTTCCCCGAATACCGTCTGGTCCAGGGAACGGCGGACGACGGGGTCAGCCATGCACTGGCCGACGTAATCGAGGCCGGACAGGTAGGCGCCGAGGACCATAGACGTATGGGCACCGTTCAGGATGCGGACCTTCTGTTCTTTGAAAGCTTGGATATTGTCTGTAAATTCGACGTGGAATCTATCGGAGCCGACGGCGAATGTGTCAGCCAAGGACGGGTCGCCGATGACCCAGAGGGAGAACGGCTCGGCCTGGTCGAGAAGGGCGTCTTCATAGCCCAATTCTTCCTGAATGGCGTCGATATTGCTGGCAGGATAGCCGGCGACGATGCGGTCGACGAGGGTATCGACGAAGCGGCAGGCCGCTTCGAGCCAGGCGGCGAATCCATCTTCTAAGCTCCACAGCGCGACGTATTGGAGTACGCAGCGCTTGAGGAGTTGGCCGTTGTCGTCGTTTAATTCTGTCGGCACCATGATCAGGCCCTTCTGCATGTCGCCTTGGTAATAGGTATACCGTTCGTAGAGGAACTTCGTCAGCTTGGCCGGGAAGGTCGACGGCGGGCAGTCGGAGAACTGGTCGGCTTCGTTGTATGTGATGCCGGCGTCGGTCGTATTGGAAATGACGAATTCCAGGGCGTCTTCATGAGCCAGGGCCATGAAGGCGTCGTATTCGTCGCGGGCGCTGATGACCGAATCGATAGAGGTTATGACGCGGTTTTCCTTATATACCTGGCCGTCCTGCTGGCCGCGCAGGCAGACGGTGTAGATGTTGTTCTGCTTGGCAAAGCGGTCCGTCTTGCCCGAGCGGGGCAGGATGACGGCGATGTTGCCGTTAAAGTTGTTTTCTTCGTTGACGATGTCGACGGCGTAGTCGGCAAAGGCCCGGAGGAACACGCCTTCGCCGAACTGCAGTATCTTGATCGGGCGGGACGGGCGCGTATAGAGTTCGCTTACATTTTTCATAGGTCTGTCCTTCTCCTGTGCTGAAATTTACATCTTAAAGCCGAAGTAGGCCGCTACGTTGTTGTAGCAAATATCTTCGACGAGCTGGCGGAGAGCGTCTTCGTCGTTAGGATATTCGCCGTTTTCTACGAGATTGCCGATCCAGTTGCAGAGGATGCGGCGATAGTATTCGTGGCGGGCGTAGGACAGGAAGGAACGGGAGTCGGTCAGCATGCCGAGGATGTTGCCGAAGACGGACAGGTTGGCGATGCTGGTCATCTGGTCGATCATGCCCTGTTTCGTATCGTTGAACCACCAGGCTGCGCCCTGCTGGATTTTGCCGCGGGCTTCCGGGCCCTGGAAGCAGCCGATAATCGTGCCGATCATGGCGTTGTCCGACGGCGTGCCCGAGTAGAGGATCGTTTTCGGCAGGATGCCCAGTTCATGCAGATGGTCGAGGAAGGCTGCCAGGCCCTTGCCGCAGTTGCCGGCGGCGATGCTGTCGAAGCCCGTGTCGGGGCCGAGCTTTTTGTACATTTCCGTGTTCAGGTCGCGGAGCGTCGCGAAGTGGAGCTGCATAACCCAGCCGCGTTTGTAGTATTCGCCGGCTAAATAGGTGAGGACAGCCGTTTTGTAGGCTTCCGTTTCTTCAACTGTTACGGCTTCGCCGCTGAATGCCTTGGTCATGATGGCATCGACTTCGTCTTCGCTGGCCGGGCGGCAGAATACGTATTCGAGAGCGTGGTCCGTAGCGCGGCAGCCCATGTCTTCGAAGAAGGCGATGCGCTTGTCCATGGCCGTGCGGATGTCGGCGAAGGTCTTGATTTCCACGCCGGCAGCTTCGCCGAGGCGGGCCATGTATTCAGCGTAGCCGGCCTTATCGATGTTCAGCAGTTTGTCCGGGCGCATAGCCGGGTATACCTTGGCGCTGCAGGTCTGTTCTTCTTTCAGCTTCTGATGCCATTTCAAGTCGTCAGCCGGGTCGTCGGTCGTGCAGATGACCTTGACGTTGGACTGTTTGATGAGGCCCTGGACACCCATGTCGGCGTCTTTCAGCTTGGCATTGCACTTTTTGAAGACTTCTTCGGCGTTCTTTTCATTGAGCGGTTCGGTAATGCCGAAGTAGCGCTGCAGCTCTAAATGGCTCCAATGATAGAGGGGATTGCCAATGGCTCTTGGAAGCGCTTTCGCGTATTCGACGAATTTTTCCAAATCCGTCGATTCCTTGCCGGTAATCTTTTCTTCCGGCGTGCCGTTGGAGCGGATGAGACGCCATTTGTAATGGTCGCCGCCGAGCCATACCTCCGTAATGCTGTTAAAATGGCGGTCTTCTGCGATTTCCTGAGGGGAAATGTGGCAGTGGTAATCGATGATCGGCATCGTTTCAGCGTAGTTGTGGAACAGGCGGCGAGCCGTTTCCGTTTCTAATAAAAAGTCTTTGTCCATGAATTGTTTCATAATGTAATGCGTCTCCTTTCATGTTTTCGACGGTATCTCCGCTTACTTTATTGTAAGCACTTACATTTGTTACTGTAAATGTACTACGGAAGAACATGGTTGTCAACGCAATATGCCGCAATTGTATAGGAATAGAAAAAATAAGGCGTTTTCATGCGTTTATCTCATTGGAAATTATGTGAAAAAAACTATCAAAGTCTGAAAAATAGATTCCTCTTCGCTATATATCCTGGAAAAACAGGGGATTTTTTCTCTGGACAGCGTAAAAAATAGCTCTCGCATAAAGCGCTTACAATGAATAAGTTATTCCATTTCCATTTTTATGCTATAATATGATAAAGCGCCGCGGCAGAGGCTGCGGCAGCGAGATTTTACGAGCAATACAAGAGGAATGATACGTTCATGAATATAACGATTTACGATATTGCCCAGAAGTGCGGCGTGTCTATCGCTACGGTATCGCGGGTGCTCAACGGCAGCAGCCGCGTCAGCGAAAAGACCCGGGCCCGCATTCTGGAAGTCATGAAGGACATGGGGTACAAGCCCAATCCCTTTGCCCGCGGCTTGGGCCTTGATTCCATGAAAATCGTCGGCGTAATTTGTACGGATGTAGCCGATATTTTTTATGCCCGCGCCGTGTCGCTGCTGGAAGAGGGCCTGCGCCGCCACAACCTGGACGTCATGCTGTCCAATACGGGCGAGGACCGGGGCCGCAACAGCAAGTACATCACGGATATGACGGCCAAGCACGTCGACGCCATCATCACGATCGGTACGCCCTTTTCGTCGGAAAAGGATATACGGCAACTGCAGCAGGTCGCGGAATCTGTCCCGGTCATTACGATCAACTGCGACTATCATCTGCCGAACATGTACAGCGTCGTCTGCAATGAAAAGGAAGGCATGCGCAAGCTCGTCCATTCGCTGGCGGAAAAGGGATGCCGCAAGCCGGCGTATTTATACGATTTCCTGACCTACAGCGGCCGCCATAAGCTCGACGGATTTTATCAGGGCTGCCGGGAATTGAAACTGGACGTGTCGGACGAGCGGATCTGCCAGATCGAGCGGACTCTCGAGGCGGCGGAAGCCAGCGTCGACCGCCTCGTCGCATCGCAGTGCGAATTCGACGCCATTCTGACGTCGGAAGACGTGCTGGCCGTCGGCGCCCAGCGGGCTATGCTGCGCAGCGGCATGAACGTGCCCGTCGTCGGCTGGAACAATTCGATTTTGGCCCAGTGCGCCACGCCGACCTTGTCGAGCGTAGACAATAAGCTGGCCAGTCTCTGCGCCGCCGCCGTCAATTTGGTGATTACCTTGACGGAAAACGGCGGAGACGCCGTGCCGGTGCGGACGGAATTCAGCGCCGATCTGGTAGAACGAGAAAGCTTCCGCCTGTAAGGGATAGGGGCGGAGAAACGAGGACAGGATATATGAAAATTCAGGATATACGCGTCGGGAAGGTGAGTATTCCCTTAAAGACGCCCTTTAAAACGGCCCTGCGGCGCGTCGATACGGCAGAGGATTTGATCGTGCAGGTGCGGGCTGACGATGGCTCCGTCGGCTACGGCAATGCGCCGGCGACGGTCGTCATTACCGGCGACAGCCACGAGTCCGTTGCGGCGGCGATCCTGCATACGATCGGGCCGAAACTCGTCGGCCGGGATATCGACGACAGGGAAGCGATATTGCAGGCTATCCAGTCGGCTATGGTCCACAATACGTCGGCTAAGGCCGCCCTGGACATGGCCGTCCACGACTTGTTCGGCCAGCGGTACGGCATGCCGCTGCACCGCTTTTTCGGCGGGGCGAGATGCCGCGTCGTATCGGATTTGACAGTCAGCGTCAACGAGCCCGCCGTGATGGCCGCCGACGCGCGCCGTGCCGTCGCCGCCGGGTATCGCCATATCAAGGTCAAAGTCGGCCTCGACGGAGCCGAAGATTTCCGGCGCGTCCAAGCTGTGCGGCAGGCTGTCGGGCCGGATATTTCCATCCGCCTCGACGCCAATCAGGGCTGGAAGCCGAAGGAAGCCGTGCGGCTCATCCGCCGTATGGAGGATGCGGGACTGGACATCGAATTGGTCGAGCAGCCCGTGGCGGCCTGGGATTTCGAAGGGCTGAAGCAGGTGACGGATCATGTCGATACGGACGTCATGGCCGACGAGAGCGCTTTCAGCCTCCGCGACGTCTTCCGCTTGTTGTCCATGCGGGCCTGCGACCTCATCAACGTCAAGCTCATGAAAGCCGGCGGCCTGGGCCCGGCGGCAAAGATAGCGGCCCTGGCCGAAAGCGCCGGCGTCGGCTGCATGATGGGCTGCATGCTTGAGAGTAAGGTCGGCATTACGGCGGCGGCAGCCTTGTCGGCCGGCCGGACCGTATTCGTCAAAAACGACCTGGACGCCGCCGATTTGATGGCCAGCGACCCCGTAGAAGGCGGCATATCCTATGAGGCGAATGAGCTCGTCCTGCCGGAACGGCCGGGCCTGGGCATTACAGGCGTCAAAGGGTGGAAAGAACTGTAATTTCAGTTGACACTGCCTTTTGCCATATCCTATAATAATACGAGTATTACAGGCTGATTTCGCGTGGAATCAGCCTCTTTATATACGCAGATAAAGGAGGAACTCATGCGTTTACGGAGAAAACCGTGGATTGACGAGGCCATTTTGGATTACGCTTCGTTCGTCCACTTGGAACATTGTGAAGAACATAAAGGAAAATGGCGGGAGCTGTTCGAAGATCCGGACAAGCCCCTGTGGGTAGAGCTCGGCACGGGCAAGGGGAATTTCATTTCCCAAATGGCCCAGCTCCATCCGGAAGCAAATTTCATCGGCATTGAAATCCAGGTCGGCGTCCTGTATTATGCCGGCAAGAAATGCGCCGCCGCCGAAGTGAACAACGTTCATCTGCTGCGGTTCGACGTGGCCCGTTTGGAAGAAATCTTCGCGCCCGGCGAAGTATCCCGCTTTTTTATCAACTTCTGCGACCCTTGGCCGAAGAAGCGTCATGCCAAGCGCCGCCTGACGTACCGCGATTTTCTCGACCGCTACGCCCGCCTGCTGGCGGAAGGCGGCCGCATCGATTTTAAATCTGACAACGCGGGCTTGTTCGACTTTACGCTGGAAGAATTTAAGGAACGGCAGTGGCAGCTGTCGGAAGTGACGTACGATCTTCATCACAGCGATATCGTCAACGAAGCGATGACCGAATACGAAGCAAAATTCAGCGCGAAAGGACAGCCTATTTTTCATTGCGCGGCCATGCCGCCGGCCGGAGGAATAGGTCATGACGAAGGAAACTAAAGAACTGCGGCGGACCTACTGGGCCCTGCTGACGGCCTTTGCCCTGCTGATTGCCATGGGAATGACCAACGTATTCAGCGCGACCTTCGTGTCCGACCGGGTGCACGGTATGTTTTTCAATCATTTAATACGGCAGGCCGGCTTCTTTGCCGTTGGCATGATACCGGCTCTGATTTTGTATAAGAAGGATTACCGTATATGGCGGAAGCATACGCAATGGATTATGGCCATAGCTGTTTTTCTTCTGCTGATTGTCTTTCCCATCGGCATCGTCGTCAACGGCGCTCGCCGCTGGATCGGCATCGCCGGTTTTACCTTTCAGCCGTCGGAAGTGGCGAAGCTGGCTGGTATTTTGTATGCGGCGTCCCATTTGGCCGACTTCTTGGAAAAGCACAGGCCCATTGAGTTTTTATACCGCCTGTCTCATGGCAAAGACGTCGTATTCTGGCGGCGTCTGCGGTTTGTGCCCCATGTTGCCCTATGGGGGCCGCTGCTCATGTTTCTACTGGTCATGGAACAGCCCGACGCCGGCACGGCCTTTGTTATCCTAGCGATTCCGGCAGTCATGGTCTTTGCCGGCGGCGCACGGCTGTCCCATATTAAGTGGCACTGCGCCGTACTGGGCGGCGGCGCGCTGCTGTACCTGCTGTCGGCGCCGTACCGCATGAACCGCATCATCGCCTGGCTCGACCCTTGGGAATATGAAAAGACGCTAGGCTATCAGACGGTGCAGAGTCTCATCGCCATCGGCTCCGGCGGTATCCTGGGACAGGGCATCGGCGACGGCGTCAGCAAATTCAGCTATCTGCCTGAAGCCCATACGGACTTTGCCTTCGCTATACTGGCTCAGGAATGGGGGCTGCGCGGGTCTATTTTTATCCTGCTCCTGTTCTGCACGGTCGTCTATTTCGGAGCCATGACGGCCTGGAATTGCCGGGACAAATTCGGTATGTTTACGGCCTTGGGCATTACGCTGTACTTCGGCGGCCAGGGCTTTATCAACATCGGCATGGTCTGCGGCGTCCTGCCCGTCGTCGGCGTGCCTCTGCCCTTTATCAGCTACGGCGGCACGTCTTTGGTAGTCAACATGGCGGCGGCAGCCCTGCTGCTCAACATTTGCAGGCAAAATTACAAGCAGGCCATGGAACGGGCCGCGGCGGAACCGCAGCCTGTCCTGCGGTCTATGAAGGAAGAAACGCGCAGCCGGTTTCCCCTGCGCTGATTGCATTAGGAGGAATATATGGAACAACGAAGGATTATTCACGTAGAGGAACGGCTGCCCCTGCTGCCGACGATTCCTCTCAGCCTGCAGCATTTGTTCGCCATGTTCGGATCGACGGTGCTCGTGCCGTTCCTGCTGCACGTAGATCCGGCGACGGCCCTGTTTATGAATGGCATCGGCACGCTCATTTACCTGACCATCTGCAAATGGCGGCTGCCGGCGTACTTGGGCTCGAGCTTTGCCTTTATCTCGCCGGTCCTGGCCGTCTGCGCCGTGCCGGGCATGTCCTACGGCGACGCCCAAGGGGGCTTCATCGTCTTCGGCCTGTCCTTTATCGTCATTGCGGCTCTCGTCGACAAAATCGGCACGAAGTGGATTGACGTCCTCTTCCCGCCGGCGGCGATGGGCTCTATCGTAGCCATCATCGGCCTGGAGCTGGCGCCCCTGGCCATGACCATGTCGGGCTATATAGGCGAAGCCCAGGGCATGTCCAACGAAACGGCTATGATTATCTCGACCTTTACGCTCATCGTCACGATCCTCACTAGCGTGCTGGGTCGGGGCTTCCTGGGCATTATTCCCATCTTGGTCGGCGTCGTCGCCGGCTATATCCTGTCGTATTTCATGGGCGTCGTCGACTTGAGCCACGTGCAGGAGACGCCGTGGTTTGCCTTCCCGACATTCTACAAGCCGGAATTTAACCTCAGCGCCATCATGATGATTATGCCGGCCCTATTCGTCGTACTGGCTGAGCACCTGGGACACCTCTTCGTGACCAGCGACATCGTCGGCCGCGACCTCATCAAAGACCCGGGCCTGCACCGCTCTCTCTTTGCTGACGGCGTGTCCAACGTCCTGTCGGGCCTTCTCGGCTCGACGCCGAATACGACGTACGGCGAAAACATGGGCGTCATGGCCATTACAGGCGTATACAGCACCTGGGTCATCGGCGGCGCTGCCGTCTTCGCCATTATCTTTTCCTTTATCGGCAAGATAGCCGCCCTCATTCACGCCATTCCAACGCCGGTTATGGGCGGCGTGTGCATTCTCTTGTTCGGCTTCATCGCCGCGTCGGGCCTGCGCATGCTCGTCGAAAAGAAGGTTGACTACACTCGGTCGAAGAACCTCATTCTCACGGCCGTGACGATGATTTCCGGCCTCAGCGGCGCGACCATCGTCTTCGGTCCCGTTCAGCTCAAGGGCATGGGCCTTGCGACGGTCGTCGCCATGGTGCTGAGCCTCGTTTTCCTGCTCTTTGAACGGCTGCATTGGGCAAATAGAAATTAATACGATTCACAGAAAACGGCCTGCCGCTTGTGCGACAGGTCGTTTATTGCTAAATAAAGAAAGCTGTAGTAGTATAAGTACTAAGAAGTTTTGGGTTTCAGCGTAAATGTTTTGCGGAAGAATGAACTGCCGATGCAGCGTAGTGAATGACATGTGATAAAGGAGCTGAAGTGCATGAAACAATATATACAGCCGTTCGATTACGCCGGGAAGATTTTGCAGCAGCTGCCGAAGGGAGTGCTGCTGACTACCAAGGCTGCCGGTAAGGTGAACAGCATGACGATTGGCTGGGGAACGATGGGTATTGAATGGAGGAAGCCTGTTTTCGTCGTTTATGTGCGGGAAAACCGCTTTACGCGTTTTCAGCTCGACAGGAATCCTCAATTTACAGTGAATGTTCCCTTAGGAGAATACGATAAGAATATATTGACATATTGCGGTACCCATTCGGGGGCTTATATGGATAAGCTTGCTGAGCTGCGGCTGACCTTAGCAGATGGTGAGATGGTAGACGTTCCGGCCATACGGGAACTGCCGCTGACGCTGGAATGCCAGGTTTTGTATCAGCAAAAACAGGTTTTGGAAGCGCTGCCTGCGGAGGTGCAGCATAGCTGCTATCCGCAGGATATAGACAGTACGGCCAGCGGTGCTAATAAAGATATACACATTGCCTATTACGGCGAAATCATGAATGCTTATATTATTAAATAATTTACATGATATAAGGAAAGGAGCTGGAGCAACGGCTTCTTTCTTTTTTATCTGTCCATGTTGACTTTTTTTGACAACTCATATACGATAAGGCCAGCAGTCGGAAGAGCATCTGCCTATACGTAGTTACTAAGACAAAGGAGACGCCTATGGATCTTCAAGCTGTATTACATAAAAAAAACTTAACTCGCGACGATTTGATTTACCTGCTCAGCCTGACCGACGCCGACGAGCTGCAGGCCTTGTACGACCGGGCCTATGAGGTCAAGGCGGCCAACGTCGGCCGCGTCGTCTATTACCGCGGCCTCATTGAGTTTTCCAACCGCTGCATCAAGAACTGTCTGTACTGCGGCATCCGGCGGGACAACGACGAGGTGGAGCGATTTGACACCGACCGGGACGATATCCTGGCGATGGCGAAATGGGCTTATGACAACCAGTACGGTTCTTTGACGCTTCAGTCGGGCGAACGGCAGGATGAGGCGTTTATCGACTACATCGAAGGGCTGGTGCGGGACATCAAGGCCCTGAGCCACGGCGAGCTGGGCATTACCCTCTGCGTCGGCGAGCAGGACGAGGCGGCCTACCGCCGCTGGTTTGAAGCCGGTGCGCACCGCTATCTGCTGCGCATCGAGACGAGCAATCCCGCATTATACGCCAAGCTTCATCCGCAGGACGGCCACCACCAATGGCAGGTTCGCAAAAACTGCCTCGACGTGCTGCGAGCTATTGGCTATCAGGTCGGCACCGGCGACATGAGCGGCCTGCCCGGCCAGACCATAGAAGATTTGGCCGACGACATCTTGTTTTACCGCGACATGGATATCGACATGATCGGCATGGGGCCTTACGTCGTCCATCACAATACGCCTCTTGGCAAGGCCGTCGTAGCCCAGGGGCTCGATTCAGCCGAGGGGAAACGCCGCCGTCTGGAGCTGGGCCTCAAGATGATCGCCGTGACGCGCCTGTTTTTGCCGGACGTCAACATCGCTTCGACGACGGCCCTGCAGGCCCTGCATCCCATGGGCCGCGAGCTGGGCCTTAAGGCCGGGGCCAACGTCCTCATGCCCATCGTGACGGTGCCGAAGTTCCGCTCTCAATATTTGCTGTACGACAACAAGCCCTGCGTCGAAGACACGCCGGGCCAATGCAAGAACTGCCTGGCCGCCCGCGTCGCGTCTGTCGGCGATACCGTAGGGCTCGGCCAGTGGGGCGATTCGCCGCACTTTTTTCATAAGCAAAAGACGTAGGCATGCTAATTTCGCATACAGTTGCCAAAGCGCCTTTTCGTAGGTCATAATAGAAGTATAGCTTACGATGAAAGGCGGGATTTCTATGCAGTTGACAGAAGAGCAGCGAGATATACAGAGGATGGTGCGCAACTATGCGCAGGAAAAGATCGCGCCCTTGGCGAAGGAAATCGACGAGACGGGGCGGCTCCCGGCCGAGGCGATTCAGGGATTGGCCGACATGGGCATTATGGGGCTGAACATTCCCGAAGAATACGGCGGAGCCGGCATGGATGAAATCTGCAAGGTCGTCGCTATTGAAGAAGTGGCGAAATGCTGCGCCAGTACGGCGGAGATCTTGGCCGTTCACCTGCTGGTCAACGATATCATCGTCAAGCGCGGCACGGAAGAACAGAAGCGGGAGTTCTTGCCGGCTGCGGCCGAAGGGTGTTTGGGAGCCTTTGCCCTAACCGAAGCCGGAGCCGGTACAGATGCCGGCGGGCTGACGACTAAGGCAGTCTATGCAGACGGACACTATGTATTAAACGGCACGAAGTGCTTTATCAGCAATATGGGGCCTCATGAAGGGCATCACGTCGTAGTCATCGCCGTGACGGACAAGGAAAAGGGGACTCGCGGCGGCATGACGGCCTTTTTGATGAAGCGGGACACGTCGGGATTTTCATTGGGCAAGACGGAAGATAAGATGGGGATCCGCGGTGCCGCTGTGTCGGAGCTGATTTTTACGGACTGCGCTGTGCCGGAATCGTGCGTGCTGGGTCGTGTCGGCGACGGATTTAAGGTCGCTATGAGCGGCCTCGACGGCGGGCGCATCGGCATTGCTGCTCAATCCCTGGGCGTGGCCGAAGCGGCCATGGCCGGCGCTGTTAAATACGCAAAGGAACGGGTTCAATTCGGCAAGCCCATTGCGGCCAAGCAGGGCCTGCAGTGGTATCTGGCCGACATGGCGACGCGTCTGGAAGCGGCTCGTCTCCTCGTATACAACGCCGCGTCGGAACGGATGGCCGGCGGCGATATCAGCCAAGCGGCGGCGATGGCGAAATATTATGCCTCTGAAGCAGCCTGCTACATCTGCGATTTGTCCTTGCAGATACACGGCGGCTACGGCTACATGAAGGATTACGACATCGAACGCTTGTACCGCGACGCCCGCATCCTGCGCATTTACGAGGGGACGAGCGAAGTGCAGAAAATGGTCATTGCCAGACACGTGCTGCAGTAAGGCGCGAATTTGATACTATATACCCTCTTTGCTGGATGTCACGGCAAAGAGGGTATTTTGTCATGCCGGAATGACAAAATAGCCGCCTTCGGTGAAAGAGAAGGCGGCCTTTGTGGATTGAACGCAAGTATACCTTGCCAACGGGCTGGCAGTCATAGTATTATCAAACTAATTCCATTTCGGGAACATATAGCATAGATATGTATATACAAGGGGGATTCAGATGAACAGAGCAGATGCGGCAGAACAAATCGTCGCCGATTTAAGAGAACTGGCGGCGCTTACGTCAGACGAAGGCGGTGCCCAACGCCTGTCGTGGACGCCGGTGTGGCAGCAGGCGACGGAATGGTTTCGCCGCCATATGGAAGCGGCCGGAGCCGAAGTGTCAATGGATGCCGTCGGCAATATATGGGCGAAGTTTGCCGGTGAAAGTGAAGCGTCCGTCGTCGTAGGGAGCCATATTGACTCCGTACCGGACGGCGGCTGGCTGGACGGGGCCCTGGGTGTAGCGGCCGGCATGGGCTACGGCGCGTATTGCCTAGATGGAAAGAAGCCGAAGAAGACTTTGTATGTCGTCGGCTGGGTCGATGAGGAAGGTATGGCCTTCGGCAAGAGCTGCTTTGGGTCTGCCGTCGCCAGCGGTTCTATGACGGCCCAGTCGGCGGCGTCTCTGACAACGAAAGACGGGGAATCCTTCGCCGACGTGCTGCGAACGTGCGGATTGGACGGCGAGCGGATAGACGAGGCGAGGGCGGCCTTTGCAGCGCGGCAGGTCCAGGCCTATTTGGAACTGCACATCGAACAGGCGCCGCTGCTGGCGCAGAACAAGACGAGCGCTGCTTGCGTGTACGGCGTGTGCGGCTGCCACCGCGAGTACATTACGTTTACGGGACAGCAGAGCCATTGCGGTTCGCCTGTAGCGTTGCGGCGCGACGCCTTTTTAGCGGCTGCCGAAGCAACCGTTGATTTTAATAAAATAGCGTTGAAATACGGCGCGTACTGCACAGTCGGGCAAGTAGACGTCGCCCCCAATGTCGTGACCATTTCTCCCGGCCGCTGCCGCATTTCCTTGGATATCCGCTGCATCGACAAAGAAACGTTCCAGACGATGATAGACGAAGCCCGCGCCGCCTATGAAGGGCGGGCCAGGGAACACGGCGTAGCTGCAGCGCATGACGTCCTTTGGCACAAGGAGCCCGTATTGTTTGACGAAACGCTGAAAGAGCTGTGCCGTCGTGCCGTCCAGGAGGAAACGGGAAGGGACGCCGTCATGTATTCCGCTCCGCTCCACGACGCCGTAGAAATGGTCAAGGCCGCGCCGTCCATCATGATGTTCGTCATGTCGGACCCGGGTATTTCCCACTGCAAGGAAGAAGACACGCCGGAACCGGCTTTAAAAGAAGGCATCCGGGCCTTCCTGCGGCTCATCGAAGCCGTATTGGGAAGGTGAAATTTTCTTGACGGAAATTATAGATGTTTGCTATAATAATTCCGTTATGGAAAGGTGTCCGAGTGGTTTAAGGAGCTAGTCTTGAAAACTAGTGATGCGGCAACGCACCGTGGGTTCGAATCCCACCCTTTCCGCCAAGCAAACAACAGGGCTCGCCGGTTTTCGGCGGGCCCTTTTAGTTCACTAGTTTGAGCTGTTTTTTTGATGAGGGGTTTAAATAAGGGGTTTATTTTATGACAGATACGTGCGGCAGCTCGTATTTGCAGCTGCCATTATGGCATTTAAATCTGTAGACGCGCGATTTTATCCTGTCATAACTGTACTGTATTGACTGTATGCGTCATCCCATTGACAGGTTAAGCTGGGCAAAGGCGAAGGCGGACCAAATGGCCGTAATGATGATGTATAGGATAATCTGCGTCTTCGTATAATTGCGGCGCTGACGATACAAGAGATACAGGCCGAGGGGCCAGCAGATGATGAGGGCAGCCCATAAAATCCATTTTTTGTCATACCATTTCGTTTCCATACGTATATCCTCCTAATTTTTTTATGCATGAGGTCGGCCTTGCGCAGTCTGGGACGAGAGGCGTTTTTCGTCCGGCAGAAGGGAGCGCGGCCGTCGGGAATCTATTTTGCCCAGAGAGTTTAGGTACAGCATAGAATACTTTTTTATTGCTGTCAATAACGGGGCGTGCCTATGCATGCTCTTGCAGCGTTGGCGAGGTTGCGGCAGATGGGCGCGAATCGGCGAATTTTCGGCAGGGAATTGACAGGCTTTTTTCGTAAAAATATAATAGGAATGGAGTAGCTGGAACGCTGCAGGCGGCGTGTCTGCGGCGAAACATATATCGTATGGAGAGAAGTAAGGAGGTTCGTTATGTCGAGATTCCATGAGGAAGAGATTACCTGTCCCCAGTGCGGCAAAACCAGCCGGTTTAAGGTATGGGACAGCGTGAATACACAGACCGATGAAAAGATGAAGGATGCGGTGCGGTCGCTGGAAGCATTTACCATGCATTGTCCGCACTGCGGATACGAGCACGTCGTCAGCTATAATTTCTTGTATCATGATATGGATGGAGCTGTTATGATCTATCATGCTGCCGACGAAACGGGAGAGGAAACGGCGCGTCAGGCTTTCAAGCAGGCGATGGCGGTACTGCACGACGCGGCGCATTACGTCTGCCGCATCGTCCATTCCTTCGACGAAATGCTGGAAAAGCTCCGCATCGCTGACGCCGGTCTGGACGACCGCATTATCGCGTTGCTGAAGCTGCTGGCTGAACGGCAGGTGGAAGCCCAGTATCCTGAGTTTCATGTGACGGGCTGTTATTTTATCCGGGACGAAGAGGGCAAGTTTATTATCCACCTCATTGACGATGGTACGAACGAAGCGCTGAACGTCGATTACGAAGCCAGCTTCGCTGAATTGTATGAAACGCTGCGGAACGAATTCAGCAAGGAATTGGAAGAACAGGCGAAGGACGTGCCGGTCATCGATAAGGACTGGGCCATTGCGTTTTTAGATACCGTTATGAAATAAACCGCTGTGAAGGGCAGCGGACATATCAAAGCTCGCGGGGCCATGTTTCCGCGGGCTTTTGCTGTAGCTGCAGGCAGGGCACGCAGGCTGCCCCGGGGGGAAGAGAAATGAGGGGGAATGGCCCTATTTACTTGCGAAGTGGCAAATATGTGTTATATAATTAAGGATATATGTAGGTTTTTAATTAGCTGATTGTTTTTACCAAAGAAAAGGGGCTGTGATATGTATCACATAAGTGTTTTGACGGGACGTCAGGACGAAGATGATTTTGGAGAGCGGTTGCGGGATATTGCCCGCGTCGAATATTGTCCGGAAGCCGATGAAGACGTCATGGCTGACCGGCTGGAAGACGCCGACGTGATTATCTGCAAATCGGAACGGATTTCCGGCTCGCTCTTGGACCGGCTCGACGACTTGAAGCTCATCGTCATTTTATCGACGCGGTATGACAACGTCGATTTAGATGGGGCTGCCCGCAACGGCGTTCTCGTTGTCAATAACATGTCGTATTGCGTCGATGATATTGCCGATCATACGTGCGCCATGATATTGGCCCTGATTCGGCAGCTGCCGGAATACTTGACGGACATCAACGTCAACAGCCGCTGGGAGTACGGCTCCGTGGCCTGGCCTATCCACCGCGTGAGCAGCAATCTCATCGGCCTCGTCGGATTCGGCCATATCGGGCGGGCCGTCGCGTCGCGCATGCAGGCCTTTGGCTGCAGCATTCAGGCTTACGACCCGTTTGTCAGCGAAGACATCATGAATGCGCATCATGTCCGTCCTGTCGATATGGACCAGCTGCTGGAAACAAGCGACGTCGTATCGCTCCATATGCCGCTGAATGAAACGACGCGGTATATTTTCCAGGATGAACAGTTCGAGCAGATGAAGCAGGGCGCTATGTTCGTCAACTGCTGCCGCGGCGGTCTGGCTGACGAAGCGGCGCTGTACCATGCCGTCGACGACGGACACATCCGCAGCGCAGCGCTGGACGTCTTATCTATGGAGCATCCCAGTCCGATGCTGCTCAAAATGATTGCCCGGCCGGAATTCCTGCTGACGCCCAACGTCAGCTTCCATTCGGTCGAAGCCGATAAGCAGGTCCGCGACGACGCCGAGACATATATCCGCCTGTTCTTTGAAGGACGGCGGGACGAACTGCCGATCGTCGTAAAAGATACATATTAACATCGTGCATACATGCGGCGCATCGGCGCAAGCGCGCCGGCGCGCCGCATGATAAAACGACATACGAAGGGGGCTTTATGTCTTGCGCATTTGGAAATTCGCCGCAATGGCATGTCTTTGCTGCGCCCTGTTAGGGGGCTGCGGCCCGTCTTCCGACATGAAGACGGCCGCCGAGTCCGCCGCTCCGGCAGCGCAGCAGGAACAAGTGGAAATGGCCGTTCCCGAAAAAGGGATTCCGGTCCTCATGTATCATATGATAGGCGACGTGCCTGATAACGACGCCGTTCTGTTGGAATCGCACTTCCGCGAGCAGATGCAGTTTTTAAAGGACAACGGGTTCCATCCCATTACGCTGCAGCAGCTCCATGAATACATGACGGAAGGGAAGGCCGTTCCTGTAAAACCTGTCGTGCTGACCTTTGACGACGGATATCCTGATACATATTCCATCGTCATGCCCGTCATGAAAGAATTCGGATTTCCCTGCACCGTATTCATCCCGACGTATGATGCCGACCAGGGCACGCGTTTGACGTGGCAGCAGATCCAGGAAATGAAAGACGCAGGCATTACTATTGCTTCGCACAGCTACCGTCATGAGCGTCTGACAGAGCTTTCAGCGGCAGCCGTCGAAGAAGACGTGCAAAAGAGCCAGGAAGCGCTGAAGCAGCGCCTTGGCATCGACAACGAATTTTTCTGTTATCCCTATGGCCGGGTCAATGAGGCTGTCGAAGACGTCATGAAAAAGCACGGCGTCAAGCTGGCCGTTACTATGAATCCGGGATGGGCCAAGCGCGGCGACAATCCCTATGCTGTCAACCGCATCTGGATTGGCAACGCCGTCGATATAGAAAACTTTGAGCAGCGCGTTACGACAGAGCAGTACGAAGAACGATAACGCCGTGTCTATCTTTACATTTCTGAGGTAACTATGAAGAAACATTTCAAAGATATTTGCAAATTTTTAATAGTATTGCTGGTCTTTTTCGGCGTGACGTCGCCTGTCGTCGTACTGTTCGGCCCCTTTGACAACATCAAGAGGACCGTCGTCGGCGCGATTTTAAAGAGCCGCCACCCCCAGTACATTACGTGGCTTTTTTCTCAGGAAGAAATCGATAAAATACTGGGCGGTATCAGCACGGCGCCGAAGCAGGAGCTGTTTAAATTTACGGCCCGCACCGATTCGTCCCTGAATTTAAAGCAGATTGAATCGAGCCGCTTCAAAGGCTTTTTGCTGGAAATCCCCGACCCGAAGCGCATCGAAGTAGCGACGGCGGAAAACATGGATGAAAAAGGCGACACGACGAGCGGCATCGCCAAGCGGCATGACGCCGTGGCGGCCATCAACGCCGGCGGCTTTTACGATGCCAACGGTACCGGCACGGGCCGCAGCCCGTATGGCTTTATCATTCATGACGGCCGGTTCCTTCTGGGGCAGAATTCCCTCGACGTGGAAGTGAACGAATTCGTCGGATTCAATAAAGAAGGAAATCTCATCGCCGGTACGTACAGCAAGGGCGAAATCATCGAAATGGGCGCGAAAGAAGGCATATCTTTCGGCCCGGCCCTCATCGTCAACGGCGAAAAGATGATTACCGACGGCGACGGCGGCTGGGGCGTCGGCCCCCGCACGGCTATCGGTCAGCGCAAGGACGGCACGGTGCTGTTTTTGGTCATCGACGGCCGCCAGCCCGGGTATTCTGTCGGCGCGACGTTGCGGGACCTGCAGAATATCCTCTATGAAGAAGGCGCAGTTATCGCGGCCAATCTGGACGGAGGCTCCAGCTCAACGCTGTACCTCAACGGCAATGTAGTGAACAAACCGGCGGACTTGCTGGGCGAACGCATGATTCCGACGGCATTTATCGTCAAATAGGAGGTATGTATGAACACGAAACGAGTTCTCTTGGCCTTCGTTGTCGGCATTGCCGTCCAGGCAGGCGTGTATTTGTATTTGGACAAGGTGCTCTTTGCGCCGGCCTCGGATTTCCAGATTGCCGGCACGAATCAGCAGGAAGCATTGGGCTTCGGCGTAGAGCCGAACGGCCAGTCCTATTATTCCTTTGACAAGCGGTTTATGGCGACCATTGTCGACGACCAGGTGTCGATTTACGAAGCCGGCAAGAAGGGCGAGCCGCAGCGCATCAACCTGCACGGCAAGAAGGTGTCCTTCTTCGAATGGCTGCCGGACCGCAATCTGGCTATTTTTGCCACCTACGGCTACGATAACGAGACGGGCAATTATGAAGTCCACATCGCCCAGTACGACCCGGTATATCCCGAACGGGAGCTGGACACGCCTATCGAAGACGCGCCGGAAGACAGCAAGATCGTCGACGTAGCCTACTCGACGGCGACGAACGTCGTATACATGAAGCTGGAAGTGGCTCCCGAACGGTACCGCATTTACCGTACCGATGCCAACTACGACACGCGGCGCATCCACGTCCAGGCTGAAAACATCGGCCGCATCGCCGTATTCTACGACGAAGACATCTTCTTCTATGACAACCTGCGCACCGGCGTCGTCTACATGTTTGAAGGAGCGACGAGCAGCTGGCGGGAAATCTCGCCGGTCGGCAAGTACCGTCTCGTCGGCATCGACGGCCAGGATATTTACGTCGCCGAGCTGAACCGCGACGACAAGGTTGTCGCGGCATACCGCGGCCGCCTGCGCCAAGGCTTCACGAAGATAGCGACATATAAAACGCCGGAAGACTTTTCCAAGCTGACCCTCAACAGCATGCTGGAAGCGTCGGATAAGATGGAAAGCTCCGGCGATACAAACAAGTAAGGTGATACGATGGCAAAGCATAAAATCCCCAAGAACCGGTCTCTCGAAGACATGTTTAAGGGCGTAAAAGAAGAAATAACCTTTGAAACGGCTGATTGGGACGACGAACCGGCGGCAAAGCCCCGCGTCGTTCAGAAGCCGGCGAAAAAGCAGACGGCGTCGGATTTCCGCAAGCAGTTCTTTACGGACGACTTGCAGGAAAAGGTCGGCTCCCTGCTGCTGGAAATCAAGATGGCCTATTATAAAGACGGCGTCGGAGATATTTCCCTGGAAGTCGTCAAGGACGGCCGCAACGTCGTCATCAAGACGGGGCCGAAGACAAGTAAGAAGACTCGCTGAGTCTGTATTGGGGGACGCTGGGCGTTCCCCTTTTTTCATGAAGCCGCCCGGCAGGAGGGACTATGGTTACGAGAGAGGACATGATGCGCCGCTATCCGAACTGCGGCGTCATCGAAGAAGAATTTGAAAACTCCAAATGGTTTTCCGTATTCATGCAGCTCGTCTTCACCTTGGTCGGCATGTATTTTTTCTGGCTCATGCTCGGCGAAGCGACGCTGGCGGCGCGCCTCGACAACATCGCCGTCCTGCTGTTCTGTCTGTGGCGCATCCACAGACAGCGTGACATCGTCTGCTTCGTCACCGATAAGGGCCTCATCGTGCGCCGTCAGTTCATGTCCTTCCGGGACTTCTGCGACGAGCAGATTCATGAAGAGCGGAGCTTCGTCTTTGTCCCTTATAAAGATATATTTCTCATTGCCGACAACTGGCAGGAAATCGAGCTGGGCAAGGCTGAAGAAGGGGGCATCGCCGTTTTGCCGGTTCACATGCAGTTCTTGTCCAGGAAAAATAAGCAGCGCATCATCGACCGCATCAAGGAATGGCAGGAGACGCACGACGACGAATCGTAGGGAACAAGAAGAGAAAGACGAGCGTAAAAAAGAGATTTGAAGAGCATAGGAGAAAAAGGGCGGGGATTCATGAAAAAATTCCATCATTTTGAGTGATGAAAACTCTTTATTATTTTAACGAAATAAAGTAAAATAAGGACTGTATTTAGAACTGTGTAAGATATAAAGGGGAGATTCAAGATGATGTGGAAACGGTTGGCAGTCGTAGGGGCGGCTGCGCTTATGGCAATGAGCATTGTCGGCTGCGGCGGCGAGGGGGCTAAGGATAACGCCGCGGCGGAACGAAATAAAATCGTTATCGGGCTGGATGATAATTTCCCGCCCTTCGGCTTTCACGATGAAAAGGGTGAGCTCGTAGGCTTCGACATCGACATGGCGAAGGAAGCGGCGAAGCGCCTGGGCATGGAAGTCGAATTCAAGTCCGTCGACTGGGACAGCAAGGAAACGGAGCTGACGAGCAAGCGCATCGACGCCATCTGGAACGGCTTGTCTATCACGCCGGAACGGGAAAAGAACATCCTCTTCTCCCGGCCTTATCAGAATGGCCCGCAGATCCTGTTAGTCCGCGGCGATTCGCCCATCCAGGGCAAGGCCGACCTGGCCGGCAAGATCGTCGGCACCCAGCAGAGCAGTACAGGCCTCGAAGCAATCAACGCTGAGCCGGAGCTGCGCGATTCCTTTAAGGAATTGAAGCAGTATTCGGACAACGTTACGTCCTTTATGGATTTGGAAGTCGGCCGCATCGACGCCGTAGTCGTAGCCTTGACGACGGCAGCGTATTTCAAGCAGCAGAACAACGCCGATTTCCGCATTATCGACGTGGGCTATCCCAGCATTCCCTGCGGCGTCGGCATGCGCAAGGACGATACGGAGCTGAAGGCGAAGCTGGACAAGGTATTGGAAGACATGCACAACGACGGCACGTCTAAGAAGATTTCAGAAAAATGGTTTGGCATGGACGTATCCATGTAGGAGGTATGGAAAATGGACGTAAAAAAATTAGCAGCTGTAGGAATGGCAGCGGTAGCGGCAATGACGATGCTGGCCGGCTGCGGCGGTGAAGAAAAGACGGCTGATAAGCTGCCTGATAAAATCGTCATCGGTCTCGACGACAATTTCCCGCCTATGGGCTTCCGCGATGACAGCGGCAATATCGTAGGCTTTGACATCGACCTGGCTACAGAAGCAGGGAAGCGCATGGGTATTCCCGTCGAATTCAAGCCTATCGACTGGGACAGCAAGGAAGCGGCTTTGAAGAGCAAGCAGGTCGACATGCTCTGGAACGGGTTGACCATTACGGAAGACCGGGCTAAGCAGATAGCCTTCTCCAAGCCGTATCTGGACAACGCCCAGATCCTCGTCGTCCGAGCCGATTCGCCCATTGCCGACCGGGCGGGCCTGTCGGGCAAGATCATCGGCACCCAGGAAGGTAGCAGTTCTATCGACGCCTTGGAAAAACAGCCGGAATTTAAAAACTCCCTTCAGGAAGTCAAACGGTACGGCGATTTCGTCGCCGCCTTCATGGACTTGGAACTGGAACGCATCGACGGCATCCTCGTGGACAGCGTCGTAGGCCGCTACTACATGAGCAAGAAGCCGGGACAGTTCAAGGTCATCGACAACAAGATGGGCGACGAACAGTACGGCATCGGCATGCGCCAGGAAGACAAGATGCTTCAGGACAAGCTCAACGAAACCTTGAAGCAGATGAGCGCCGACGGCACCATGACCAAGATTTCCCAGAAATGGTTCGGCGAAGACATTACGATCAAAGTAGAATAATCACGAAGGGCCCAGCAGGTGATAGCATGCAGAGGGCGAGGGGCGGCGGCTCCGCGCTTTCTGCGCCTATCACCTTATGTGCGTCTTTACGGCCCTTGTAAGCGAGGAGACACCATGGAGTATTTATTGAATATTGTCCCGGCCATTGCCGGAGGGTTGGAAATCACCCTGCAGATTTTTGTCATTACTATCGTACTGAGCCTGCCCCTTGGCATTCTCATGTCTATTGCCCGCATTTCGCGCATTATGCCCCTGCGGAAATTCATGGGCGCCTATATTTACGTCATGCGCGGCACGCCGCTCATGCTCCAGATCTTATTCATTTATTACGGCCTGCCCTTTATCATCGAAGGCCTGCGCCTGCCCGATTTCCCGGCGGCTATCATCGCCTTCGTATTCAACTACGCGGCGTACTTTGCGGAAATTTTCCGCGGCGGCATCCAGTCTATCGACAAGGGCCAGTACGAAGGGGCGAAAGTCCTCGGCATGACCTACGTCCAGACCATGCGGCGCATCATCCTGCCCCAGGTCGTCAAGCGCGTCCTGCCGCCGGTGGCTAACGAAACGATCAACCTCCTGAAGGATACGTCCCTGGTCTACATCCTGGCCATGAACGATATCCTGCGCATTACGCGCTCCATCGTACAGCGCGACTTCGACACGACGGCCTTCGTCGTCGCCGCCGTGTTCTACCTGTTCTTTACCTTTATTCTGACAAAGGTATTTACCTATCTGGAAAAACGCTACGCCGTATACGACGAATAAAGGAGGAAACGACACGATGAGTTTTATTGAAATGGATCATATACGCAAGCAATTTGGCAATCTGGAAGTCTTAAAGGACGTGACGCTCCACGTCGACGAGGGCGAAGTCGTCTCGATCATCGGCCCGTCGGGCAGCGGCAAGAGTACATTCCTGCGCTGCCTGTGCCAGCTCGAAACCATCGACGGCGGCACGATTACCGTCGACGGCGACGTCATGGTCAGCCAGCCCGAAGGCAGCCGCCGCTCCGTCTACGCTCCGCCGGCCCAGGTGCGGGCTATCTGCCGCCGTATGGGCATGTGCTTCCAGCACTTCAACCTCTTTCCCCATATGACCGTCCTCGACAATATCCTCGAAGCGCCGCGCATCGTCAAGGGCATGAAGACCGAAGACATCATGCCGACGGCGGAAGAACTGCTGAAAAAAGTCGGCCTGTGGGAGAAACGGGACGAATACCCGTCGCGCCTGTCCGGCGGCCAGCAGCAGCGCGTAGCCATCGCCCGCGCCTTGGCCATGAATCCGGACATCATGCTGTTTGACGAACCGACGTCGGCCCTCGACCCGGAACTGACAGGCGAAGTCCTGCGGACCATCAAGCAGCTGGCCGACGAAGAAATGACCATGATCATCGTCACCCACGAAATGGCCTTCGCCAAGGAAGTCGCCGATAGAGTCATCTTCATGGCCGACGGCCTCATCCAGGAAGAAGGCACGCCCCAGCAAGTCTTTGAAAACCCGCAAAACGAACGGACGAAAAGCTTTCTCAAATCCATGCTGCGCTTCTAATGGAATATACCGGCACAGGTACTTTTGCCTGTGCCGTTTATTTTGCGTTGCACAGTCGATTATACATGCCCTTGATGCTGAACATAACCTCTATGATAGAAATATATATGATTTTTATGAAAAAGAGTATCTTTTTTCGTTAAAATAGTGTAAAATAGTCATAGTGGCATATAGCGTTTCTCCTGACATAATAGGTTGCTTTCGCAGACACCATTATGTCAAGATAAGCGCTATATGCCGTTTTTTATATTGGACATCCTGACTCAGGCATTTGCAGTCCTTGAAATATGATAAAAAACATCTTATTTATAGAAGAGAGGTACTCATGAATACACGAAAGCTTCAACGGACTATTTTTTTAGGATTGGCGATGAGTATGTGGGGACATGCCGGCGCAGCGGCAGAGACCATTCAGCTTAAGGAATCCATGAACAATGCATATATTGCGGCCCATCATACGCATCGATATGATGGAGAAGCCGTGAGCATTGATCCTACAGATAAAACAAAGCCAGCGATTGAGCTGAAATATGAAAAGGAAGTGGAAATCCACGCTGATTCGTCAATTCGTCTTGATGGTCATACCGGTATCAAGACGGATCATTCGGATATCCTGCTGCAAGCCGGTAGCAATACAGATATTACAGCTGTAAGTGAGGATAGAGACGATGCTTATGGAATGTATAACGCTGTTGGCCATATAGATGTCATGGGAACCAACAACTCCATTACTGCAAAAAGTACTGGTAATTCCCGAGGAATCGGTATTTCCTCAGGGGGAATCGGTGATGCTGATAACTGGGAGGCAGAGATTTCTTTGCAGGCTCAAGGTGAAAACCGCATTGCAGCCGATACCATTGGCATTGAATTCGGCATGGGCAGTACCATTACGTTATCAGGCAGCCATAATATTGTACAGGCTGGCCAGATAGGCTTGTATTCCTGGTGGGGCGGATGGCGCGGTGATGAATCGGTTCTCGTTGTCAATGGAGAAAATAGTGACATTATGGCTGGCAATGACGGCGGCGACGCTTTTGGCGTACAGTTTGAACGGGCGCATCTCGTCCTTGACGGGACATCTCCGAGGCTGGTGTTGTCAGCGGCGAGCACGACGGGCAGTGCGACGGGAATATACCTGCTGGATTCGACGATGACGTCCCGCCTTTCGGATGTAGCCATTGCTGCGTCGACAGACACGGCTGCCGACGCAGCCGGCATACGGACAGACAAGGGAAGCCGTGATAAGGCCGTGGCTGTTACAGCCAAAGGTATGACGATTCTCAGCCGTGCTGGCGTGCAGGGGAGGGCTATGGGAATCGAATCGACTGCCGGTGTGGCTGCTGTGCAGGCTGATAAGCTGTATATTCAGACGATGACTTCTGGTGAGGAATCTCTGGGCATAGGGCTGGAAGCGACGACAGGAAACATAGCCGTACAGGCCGGAACTGTACAGATACAAAATGAATCCTCCTATGCCGGCCGCACGATAGGGATTCACGCGGAAAAGACGAATGATTCATCGGGGACGGTGACGGTACAAGCGCAGACGATTGCCGTGCAGACTGCTGACGGCAGCGGTACTGCGATACAGGCGGCAGCAGGCGGCGTTGTCCAGTTGGAGGCACAGGAAAGAGATGACTACGGCATCCGGCTGGAAGGGGCTGTTGCAGGACGCGGCAGCGCTTCGATTCGTCTGGAAAGCCAGGGCGGAACGGTTATTTCTTCTCGGGCAGCTGTGCAGGGAACGAATGGAGAACTATATCATAATGCCGTCTTTGCTGACGGGCAGGCTGCTGTGTCTATCGCGGCTGAACGGGGACGCAATGTGATACAAAGTATGGGCACGGCGCAGCAGCGTACTGTCTGGGCGGCAGACGGCGGCACTATTGCTGTTCGCGGGACGACCAGCATTCAACCAGGAGATGTACAGGCAGAAGCCATCGCTGCCGGTGATGAGACAGCAGCCGCCGGAACGGTACGGAGCCGTGTCGATATGGCTTATGGTGACGGCAGCGCTGTTGCAGGACAGATAACGGCAATGGCCGGCGGCGACGTGACCCTTGCTTCGCTGTCCGGTACGGAGAGCGTGCAGATAGACGGCAATGTGGCTGCAACGCGCGGCGGGACAGCAACGCTTCGCCTTGACGGACACAGTACATGGACCGGCAGGGCGGATACCCATGGAGCAGCAGCCGATAAAGGAGTGATTCACCTTGTGCTGGGAGATAACGCGGTGTGGCACGTACAAGGACAGAGCCGGCTGTCTTCTTTGCAAGGAAGCGGTACGGTAGATATGGCGTCCCACACGGGTAAGCATAATGAATCCTATGCCTTGCATGTGGACCGCCTGGAAGGAAACCATGCCTTTGTTATGAATTTGAACCGTAACGACCATGCGCACAGTGATATGTTGTATATTGATGACAGTACATCGGCCGGTACGCAGACCGTTCAGTTTGGAACGATTACCGGCATGGAAGACATGACCGATGGAAAAACGATTCGCTTTGCTACGGTCAATGCCAAACCGGAAACGCTGACCTTTGACAGCTCCGAGTACCCGACACTGCGCCATGTACGCATACGCGACAAAGGCATTATGGATGCAGCTTTCAGCATTGGCTATGAAGCCTTTTCTGCTGGCAGCAGCGACAATATTGGCTATAACGGCGCAGAGGCTTCGGCAGATAAACCAGGCGAAGCCTACGTAGAATCCGTATATTCTGAAGGAACGAATTGGTTTGTCCGGCGAGAAATGCAGGACGATGTCCTGTCTGACGCTGGAAAGACGATTATCGCCATGTCCCGTATTAACTACTCCAACGCTATCTATATGGATAGACTGAACAAGCGCATGGGCGAAGCGCGGTACATCGACGGCGATGAAGGGCTCTGGGTGCGCATGCGTCATGACCGCATCGGCAAGTCCGACGCCTTCCGCAGCATGAATACCATGATGGAACTGGGCTACGATACGCGGGTGAACGACCGGGAAGACGGAGAACACCGTCAGGGCGTGGCCATCGACTACATGCGCGGCACGGCGGACTACAAGAACGTAGCCGGTGAAGGCGACGTACGGCGCGGCGGCATCTGGTTCTACGATACGTGGCTGGGCAATAAGGGCCATTACACGGACTACGTCTTGAAGTTCGGCAGATTGTCCAATGATTTCGAGCTGTACACGAGAACCCTCGGCGAAAAAGTCACCGGCGACTACAGCAACTTCGTTTACTCGGCCAGCGCCGAATACGGCCGCAAGAAAGACCTGGGCAACAACTGGTACATCGAGCCTCAGGCTCAGATCCAGTACGCTCATGTCACTGACGCGGACTACACGACGAGCCAGGATACGCACGTCCAGCTCGACGCCATCGACAGCTTGATTGGCCGCGTCGGCTTCCGCCTCGGCAAGGATATGGGCGAAAACAATACCTTCTATGTGAAGGCCGACGTGCTCCATGAATTCCTGGGTGATCAGGACATCAGCGCCTTCGACGACACAGGCCGCCTCGATACGACGTACGAAAACGAAGGCACATGGTATGACGTAGGCCTCGGCTTCTCCCATCAGTTCAGCAAAGGGACGTACATGTTCCTCGACGTGGAAAAGACCTTCGGCAATGACAATGAAGATACATACCAGTTCAACGTCGGCATGAACTGGAAGGTTTAAGGTCGGCTATGGAACGGGAAGCAGTCTGCCCGGTCTGCGGAAAGACGTTTGTGGCAGACCGGTCGACGCAGCGATATTGCAGCGCCGCCTGCCGGCGCTACGCCTACCGCCATCGGGACGAAGCACCGCCGTCTCAGAGGGCCGTTGGAAAGACGCTGCGATCCTTTCGCTGCATCCGCTGCGGCAAGCAGGTCGTCGTGACCCAGGGGGCGGACAAGCGGAGAAAATTCTGCTCGCCCCACTGCGAGCGGCTGTACTGGAAGCATTCCAAAAACGTGGAGTCCCAGCCCGTACAGCATAGCTTCTGCTGCCGGAACTGCGGCGTCCTCGTGGAAATACGGGACGCCAAGGACAGGCGGACGGCCTTCTGCAGCGCCGATTGCCGCAAGCAATGGTTTTCCTTACATAGAAACAGATAATATACGACAAGAGCCGGCCCATCCATGCGATGACCGGCTCTTGCCATTTATGGTTAGTGTAAAATAATTGTGGGAAAACTTTACTGTACAAAAGTAAAGAACATATAAAAAGAGAAGGAACTTCTTTGGTATAATGAAATCACCACAATCT
>ERZ791821.145-NODE-145-length-72857-cov-6.595011_pt1 | contig 72857 bp, 61 predicted proteins | sample MGYA00510300_ERZ791821 | MGnify/ENA primary metagenome ERZ791821 (study PRJEB30046, sample SAMN00792034) | human gut metagenome | study: EMG produced TPA metagenomics assembly of the A metagenome-wide association study of gut microbiota in type 2... | reverse complement strand
GGTCCGGCAGGAGCAGTGGGAGCGACAGGCCCGATAGGCCCGATGGGTCCGGCAGGAGCAGTGGGAGCGACAGGTCCGATGGGCCCGATGGGTCCGGCAGGAGCAGTGGGAGCGACAGGTCCGATGGGTCCGATAGGTCCGGCAGGAGCAGTGGGAGCGACAGGTCCGATGGGTCCGATGGGTCCGGCAGGAGCAGTGGGAGCGACAGGTGCGATGGGTCCACAGGGGCCAACCGGTCCGACAGGTCCCGCAGGGACAGTGACAGCGGCCGCTCCGGTGGCAAATGCCACAGACTCGGAGAACGTGGTGAATCAGTTTAATGAATTACTTGCAAATCTGAGAACGGCTGGACTTCTGGCACCCAATCCCTAACGAAGGATAGATTAAAAGAGGAGACCGCAGATGCGGTCTCCCTCAGGATCGAAAGAGATTTGTAACGGTTCAGCCCGGGAGCGGTATCGTTCCAGAATGTGTATCGGATGTGGACTAAATCGCATCGGGGGGGATCAAATCGCACCGGGGGTCTTGCATGAAAGTTTCCGGTATGGTAAAATCCTGTCTGAAAATATACAGTGCTTGTAACAGTTCAGTACCTTTGCAGTTGCGGGCAAAAATCTATTCCGGACCGGCTGTGCGATGGGATTATTGACACTGCCGGAACGCAGAAGGAGGAAAAAGTCATGAAAGAAACATGGAACGTCCTCGACCCGGACGAGTATGTAAAACACAATCCATTTATGGGATATACCAATATGAAGATTGAAAAGATCTCCCCGGAATGCAGTGAGATCAGTATGAAGATCACTCACGGCGTGACAAACCTGATGGGCATGGTCCATGGCGGAATGCTCTATGCTCTGGCAGATGTGGTAACAGGCCTCACGGCCAGAGCCGACGGAAGAAAATATGTGACCCAGAGTGCCCATATAAACTTTATCCGGAACGTATCGGAAGGAACGGTCTATGCAAAAGGCATCCTGATCCGCCGCGGCAGGTCGATCACCATCGTACGCAGCGAAGTGATGGATGAAAAGGGAAATCTTCTCGCCGATGTGACCGTGGACATGTTCTGTCTTGGAGAGTAGTCTCCTGGCAGGAGAAAAACAGGCCAAACCTGTCAAAATCACAAGAGATAAATTTGAGACAACTCATCCAGGCGTGTCATGATCGAAAAACGCCGTATTTTCAAAGAAAATTTAAGGTTTCTCCTTGACATGCAGAAAAACTCTGTATATAATAATGGGGCGTGCATCGGGTACGTCCCGTTTTTTGTGCGCATAAAGGCTGAAAGCAGCAACCAACAGTCAATATCACAGGAGGTGAAAAGAATGCCAACATTTAACCAGTTAGTAAGAAAAGGTAGAGAGACATCTGTAAAGAAATCTACAGCTCCGGCACTCCAGAAAGGATACAATTCCCTTCATAAGAAAGCCACAGATACATCTGCTCCGCAGAAGAGAGGTGTATGCACAGCTGTTAAGACTGCAACTCCTAAGAAGCCGAACTCCGCTCTTAGAAAGATTGCCAGAGTACGTCTTTCCAACGGTATTGAAGTAACAAGCTATATCCCGGGTGAGGGACATAACCTTCAGGAGCACTCCGTTGTTCTGATCCGTGGTGGTCGTGTTAAGGACCTTCCGGGTACCAGATACCACATCATCAGAGGTACTCTTGATACTGCAGGCGTTGCCAACAGAAGACAGGCTCGCTCCAAGTACGGCGCAAAGAGACCGAAAGATAAGAAGTAATTGCTTCGCAATTACTGCTACTCAAACGTAGCGTGGCGGAGTTCGAGTTTCCCGTCTTAACTGGCGGCAGATAAAGACTTGAACAACCGCACAGGGATCACTAACAGGAATAAAGTGAATGCGAATAACGCATATTAGTGCCGGTGATATTTGACCTGTGGTTGCAGGAGATAGATAGAAAACCGAGCGCGAACACATTTTATGGAAACATGTGAGTACCGATGATATAATTTTTATAATTAAGGAGGGAAGTAACGTGCCACGTAAAGGACATACTCAGAAAAGAGACGTATTAGCAGACCCGCTTTACAGCAACAAAGTTGTAACCAAGCTGATCAACAACATCATGCTTGATGGTAAGAGGGGCGTTGCTCAGAAGATTGTTTACGGCGCTTTCGAAGAGGTCGCTGAAAAGACCGGTAAGGACGCTGTAGAAGTATTTGAAGAGGCTATGAACAACATCATGCCGGTTCTCGAAGTTAAGGCAAAACGTATCGGTGGTGCAACATACCAGGTACCGATCGAGGTTAAGCCGGAGAGAAGACAGGCATTAGGCCTTCGCTGGATCACTCTCTATTCCCGTAAGAGAAGCGAGAAGACCCAGGTAGAGAGACTTGCAAACGAGATTATGGATGCAGCTAACAACACTGGCGCATCTGTAAAGAAGAAAGAGGAAATGCATAAGATGGCTGAGGCTAACAAGGCATTTGCTCACTACAGATTCTAATAGGAGGAAAAATCCTTGGCTGGAAGAGAATATCCGTTAGAGAGAACCAGAAATATCGGAATCATGGCTCATATCGATGCTGGTAAGACAACAACGACAGAGCGTATCCTTTATTATACTGGTATTAACTATAAGATCGGTGATACTCACGAAGGTACTGCTACCATGGACTGGATGGAGCAGGAGCAGGAGAGAGGTATCACGATCACATCCGCAGCTACGACTTGTCACTGGACACTCCAGGAAAAGACAAAGCCGAAGGCTGGCGCACTTGAGCACCGTATCAACATCATCGATACACCAGGCCACGTAGACTTCACTGTTGAGGTTGAGCGTTCCCTCCGTGTACTTGATGGCGCTGTTGGCGTTTTCTGTGCAAAGGGTGGTGTAGAGCCGCAGTCTGAGAACGTATGGCGTCAGGCTGATACCTACAACGTACCGAGAATGGCATTCATCAACAAGATGGATATCCTTGGGGCAAACTTCTACGGCTGTGTAGATCAGATCCGTACAAGACTTGGCAAGAACGCGATCTGCATCCAGCTCCCGATCGGTAAGGAAGACGAGTTCAAGGGAATCATCGACCTCTTCGAGATGAAGGCTTACATCTACAATGATGATAAGGGCGATGATATCTCCGTAACAGACATTCCGGAAGATATGGCAGATGATGCAGAGCTTTACCACAGCGAACTCGTTGAGAAGATCTGCGAGCTCGATGATGACCTCATGATGCAGTATCTTGAGGGTGAGGAGCCGACCGTTGATGAGATGAAGAAAGTTCTTCGTAAAGCAACCTGCGAGTGTCAGGCAATTCCGGTATGCTGCGGTACAGCATACAGAAACAAAGGCGTACAGAAGCTCCTTGATGCGATCATCGAGTACATGCCGTCTCCGCTTGACATCCCGCCGATCAAGGGCGTTGACCTTGAGGGCAACGAAGTAGTTCGTCATTCTTCCGATGATGAGCCGTTCTCCGCACTTGCATTCAAGATCATGACAGACCCGTTCGTAGGTAAACTTGCATTCTTCCGTGTTTACTCCGGAACAATGAACTCCGGTTCCTACGTATTAAACGCAACAAAAGATAAAAAAGAGCGTGTTGGCCGTATCCTTCAGATGCATGCAAACAAGAGACATGAGCTTGACAAGGTTTACTCTGGTGATATCGCCGCTGCAGTTGGATTCAAGTCCACAACAACTGGTGATACAATCTGTGACGAGCAGCATCCGGTAATCCTTGAGTCCATGGTATTCCCGGAGCCGGTTATCGATATCGCAATCGAGCCGAAGACAAAAGCCGGACAGGATAAGATGGGCGAAGCTCTTGCAAAGCTTGCTGAAGAGGACCCGACATTCCGTGTTCATACAGATAAAGAAACAGGCCAGACCATCATCTCCGGTATGGGTGAGCTGCATCTGGAAATCATCGTTGACCGTCTCCTTCGTGAATTCAAGGTAGAGGCTAACGTTGGTGCTCCGCAGGTTGCTTATAAAGAGACAATGACTAAGGCTGTTGACGTAGACAGCAAGTACGCTAAGCAGTCCGGTGGTCGTGGACAGTACGGTCACTGTAAAGTACACTTCACACCGATGGATCCGAACGGCGAAGAGACATTCAAGTTCACTTCTTCCGTTGTCGGCGGTGCTATTCCGAAGGAATACATTCCGGCTGTCGGCGAAGGTATCGAAGAGGCTACAAAGGCCGGTATCCTTGGCGGATTCCCGGTACTCGGCGTAGCTGCAGATGTATATGATGGATCTTACCATGAGGTCGACTCTTCCGAGATGGCATTCCACATCGCTGGTTCCATGGCATTCAAGGATGCTATGGCGAAAGGTAACCCGGTACTTCTTGAGCCGATCATGAAGGTAGAGGTTACAATGCCTGAGGAGTACATGGGCGACGTTATCGGTGACGTTAACGCACGTCGTGGACGTATCGAGGGTATGGAAGATATCGGCGGCGGCAAGATGGTTAAAGCATATGTTCCGCTTGCTGAGATGTTCGGCTACTCCACAGACCTTCGTTCCAGAACACAGGGTCGTGGTAACTACTCCATGTTCTTCGAGAAGTACGAGCAGGTACCGAAGAGCGTTCAGGAGAAGATCATCGCTGAGAGAAAGGGCGCTGCGAAATAATCCCACGGGATTATTTCCGGTTTCCTCTTGCATATAGCAAGAATAGGCTTGAAAAAATTTTTCGAATAGAATATAATAGTATTCAGCCTAAGTTAAATATGATAGCCCAATGGGCGCAAAATTAAGGAGGACGTTTTAAAATGGCAAAAGCTAAGTTTGACAGAACCAAACCGCATTGTAACATTGGTACCATTGGACACGTTGACCATGGTAAAACAACATTAACAGCAGCAATCACAAAAGTTCTTGCAGCAAGAGTTGCAGGTAATACAGCTACAGATTTCGAGAACATCGATAAAGCTCCGGAAGAGAGAGAGCGTGGAATCACTATCTCTACTGCACACGTTGAGTACGAGACAGAGAAGAGACACTATGCACACGTTGACTGCCCAGGCCATGCTGACTATGTAAAGAACATGATCACTGGTGCTGCTCAGATGGATGGTGCTATCCTCGTTGTAGCTGCTACTGATGGTGTTATGGCTCAGACAAGAGAGCACATCCTGCTTTCCCGTCAGGTAGGCGTACCGTACATCGTAGTATTCATGAACAAGTGCGATATGGTTGACGATCCGGAGCTTCTTGAGCTCGTAGAGATGGAGATCAGAGATCTTCTTAACGAGTATGAGTTCCCGGGCGACGACACTCCGATCATCCAGGGTTCTGCTCTTAAGGCTCTTGAGGATCCGATGGGCGAGTGGGGCGACAAGGTTATGGAGCTTATGGACGCTGTTGACAGCTACATTCCGGACCCGGTTCGTGACACAGATAAGCCGTTCCTTATGCCGATCGAGGATGTATTCACAATCACAGGTCGTGGTACAGTTGCTACAGGCCGTGTAGAGCGTGGTACTCTTAAACTCAATGATGAGGTTGAGATCGTTGGTATTCACGAGGAGACTCGTAAGACAGTTGTAACTGGTATCGAGATGTTCCGTAAACTTCTTGATCAGGCTCAGGCTGGTGATAACATCGGTGCTCTTCTTCGTGGTGTTCAGAGAACTGAAATCCAGAGAGGACAGTGCCTTGTTAAACCGGGTTCTGTAAAGTGCCACAAGAAATTCACAGCTCAGGTTTACGTTCTTACTAAAGACGAGGGCGGCCGTCATACACCGTTCTTCAACAACTATCGTCCGCAGTTCTACTTCAGAACAACAGACGTTACAGGCGTTTGCGAGCTTCCGGAAGGTACAGAGATGTGCATGCCGGGCGACAACGTTGAGATGACAATCGAGCTTATCCATCCGGTAGCTATGGAGCAGGGTCTTCGTTTCGCTATCCGTGAGGGCGGCAGAACTGTTGGTTCCGGTAGAGTTGCTACAATCATCGAGTAATTAACGAATCTAATACCGAGGTGCTTTGCACCGAAAAAATAAATATAGTATCTCCGTGAGATATTTGTGTCCAAGCGTAAGAGACCCGCAGAACTTTGTTCTGCGGGTTTTTCTGTTACAAAAAAACAATATATGCTATGTTAGCAGTACCGAATTTGTGATTTTGCCGTAGATGAAAAGATTACATGCACCTAACTGATTTTACGCTTGACTAACCAATAGTTTGAGGAGTATTCTATAAAAAGAAGATACAAAACAAATAAATTCATATAAATTTACAGATAATATCCGATAAAACAATTGTAAAGTATAGGATCAGGGGGCGTTATTATGCAGGCTTTATCAACGGCAAAATCAGGGGAACGTTATACAATTAAGTGGATGCTCGGAAACCAGAAGGTGATGGATTTTCTTCATCGCCACGATTTCTGCGAGGGAAACCCGATCGATGTGATCCTGCGGAACAAGGACTGGATGATCATTGGAAATGACATGTGCAGAGTCGCGATCGGATGTGAAGTTGCGGACAGGATCCAGGTTTAAGGTTTTTGAAAGATAAATAAAGAATGGGATCTTCGATAAAAGAAGGTGTGGCGGACAGAGAAAAAAGGTCTGGCGCACCTTTTATATTGCCATGCATCTGGAAAAAGCTGCCGGTGGCAGGTTCTGTAGCCAGGAAAGTCGGGAAAAGTTCTTCCCGCCGGGAAACTGGATGACAATCCCGCCGCCTTATGATATGCTTGAGGAAGAATAAGGATCAGGAGGACGTTTAGATGGTGAATATATACGGAACGCTGGGACCGGCGTGCGCAAGCGAGAAGGTGCTGGCGGAGATGTTTTCACTGGGAATGACAGGAATGCGGCTGAACCTGTCCCATGTTACGCTCGCAGAGTCAGGGGATCTGATTGGAAAGATGAAGCGCGCAGCAGAAAAATGCGGGGTAAAACCGCAGCTTCTCGTGGACCTTCAGGGACCGGAACTGCGAACTGGAACCATCTCTGAGCCTGTTTCGTTGAAGAATGGGGATATTGTAGAGATATGCGGAATCCCAGAAAAAGTGAAGGATTCCTCAGTAAGTGGGGCAGATAGAAAAGAAATCGCACAGAAATCTGAAAATAAAGATATCGAGAAAATACCAGCTGAGAAAAATACATTTGGAAAAGGTTCTGGAAACGCTGATCGGTCCCAAAATAAACGTGACCATGTGAAAGCACCTGGAGAGTATGCGAAGATCATGCTGCCGGAACTCACCTTCCCATACCTGATTCCGGGTCAGGAAGTTCTTCTGGACGATGGGAAGATCCATTTAAAAATTGTGGAAAAAGCGGAAAATGTGACCGAGAATGGTGGAGAAAACACTCAGGAAAAGCGTTATTTCGCAAAGGTCCTCTGGGGCGGTCTCCTAAAGAGCAGAAAGAGCGCGGCTCTTCCGGGCGCGAAGATCTATCCGCCGACGCTGACAAATTCTGACCTTGCAAACATTAAGATCGCAAAAGAGATGGGCGTGACCGGTGTCATGCAGCCATTTGTGAGAGATCACAGTGACTTGGAGTGCGTAAAAGAGGCGCTTCGGGAGGCGGGAGCGGAGGATATCAGGCTCTTCGCGAAGATCGAAAACATGGATGGCGTCCGGAAACTGGAGAAACTTCTTCCGGCGGCGGATGAGATCGTGATCGCCAGGGGTGACCTTGGAAATGCCGTTCATCTCTGGGACCTTCCGGGTGTCCAGCGCCAGATCTCCGAGAAGTGCCGGGCGGCGGGAAAGCCGTTCATGGTAGTGACCCAGATGCTGGCCTCCATGGAGCGTAGCCCTGTCCCGACCCGTGCGGAGGTAAATGATATCTTCCATGCTGTGATGGATGGCGCTGCTTCAATCATGGTGACAGGGGAGACTGCGGTCGGAGATTACCCGGTGGAAGTCATCCGGTATATGGTGAATACGGTGAGAAGCGCGGAGAAGGAAGAAAATAGATAAACAATTGCAAGTGTTTAACAAATTGATGCACTTGACGTGCGAAAAATCCAGAAAGAAAAAATAAGTAGAATGACTAGAAAGCGAAAAAATACGTTCCATATACGGCAGGTACGATTCTTTCATCCAGAGCTTAGAAAGAACCGTTGGCACACCGGAATGGAACGTATTTTTAAATGGGTGATGTAAGGGCGGAGCGTGTGGAAGACGAACTGGCTGGTCTCAGGGGTGACCGGGATGTGGGAGAGATCTACGAGAAGACCGAAATTGTTGTGGGTCATCCGCATCTCGGCGCCGAATTTTGCCGCGTATGGAGCCGGTTCCATGAGGGAGGCTTTGTCGGGAAAACTCATCCATTGGAGCGCACCGACGCGGAAATATTTGTGGATCGATTCATTCATAATTTTAAATGTAGTTCAGTATCGTAAGGAACGGAACATTTCCTTTCTCCTGGATAGCAAATGACGACAGGAATTTTTGAAATGAAATGTCACAGGAAATTCCAGATAATTTCCTGTGACACAGTGGCGCTGAAAAGCCTGATATGCCCAGTCAAAATTATTTCATGTTCACTACATGAACCGGTTTTCCGTTTAAGAACGCCCGGATATTCTCCACAGTGCAGTCCATGATCCGCCTGCGGCTTTCCTTCGGAGCCCATGAAATATGCGGGGTGATGATGCAGTTTGGAGCTTTTAAGAGCGGGTTGTCAGCCTTGATCGGCTCAGTGGAAACGACATCGAGACCGGCGGTAGCGACTTTGCCGGAAGCAAGCGCTTCTACGAGGTCCACCTCGTTGACAAGCTGCCCGCGGGCATTGTTCAGAAGAATCACGCCGTCCTTCATTTTCGCGATATTTTCCCGGTTGATGAGTCCTGCGTTTTCCGGGGTCAGATTGCAGTGCAGGGAGATCACGTCAGCCTTCGCGAAAAGCTCATCCTGGGTAACGTAATCCGCGATCGCGCGGCCGGATTCATTCGGGTAGAGGTCATAGGCGATGACGTTCATGCCGAGAGCTTTCGCGATGCGTCCCTCAGCCTGACCGATGCGCCCGAAGCCGATGATGCCCATGGTCTTTCCCTCCAGCTCGATCAGCGGATAGTCCCAGTAGCACCAGTCAATGTTTTCAGCCCATTTTCCTTCATGGACAGTCTTGTCATGGTGGCCGATGTGATGGCAGATCTCAAGGAGAAGAGCGATGGAGAACTGGCTGACAGATGCGGTTCCGTATGTCGGAACATTTACGACAGGAATCCCCTTTTCAGCGGCGTAGTTATAGTCGATGACATTGTAGCCGGTGGCGAGAGCCGCGATCAGCTTGATACGCGGACACTTGTCGATGGTCTCACGGGAGATCGGGGTCTTATTTGTGATGATAATCTCGGCATCACCGATACGTTCAGTGATCAGAGGTGATTCTGTGAAGGAAGTTCTGTCATAGACGGTGAGGTCACCGAATTCTTTTAACGCGTTCCAGCTTAAATCGCCCGGGTTTTCTGTATATCCATCTAAAACTACAAGCTTCATATATAATCGTCTCCTTTTTTGAAAAAATTGTGGGCAGATAAAACACAGAAGAGTATCCGCCAAAAGGCTCAGAAAGTGAAAATATAAGTTTCATGCACCTGATTTGAGGCTGATAAAAATTTTGAGTTCCCAATTCCCGGTAGTCTTTCTCGGTTATGAAGTGCCTACAGGTTATAAAAACCATCGAAAGAAATCAAAGACCGCTATATTTATCTTAAATTTCCAATCTGAAACAGTCTAAGCACATTCTCTGCAGTATTCAGCAGATTCTCCTCCGCATGACTCATCACATCCTCCAACGACATGATGCCCGGAACCGTGTCGAAGATCGCATCGATCCCGAAATTATAAAGCGTTTCGCATCCGTCGCCTTTCGCCCCGGCGATGGCAATCACCGGAACATTCCTGACTTTTTTTGCGCGTTCCGCGACACCGACAGGAACTTTTCCCAGCGCGGACTGGAAGTCAATCCGTCCTTCGCCCGTAATTACAAGGTCCGCCTGCTTCACATGCTCATCGAAATCCGTGAGATCCAGAACCAGGTCGATTCCCGAGCAGATCGTCACCGGGAAATACGGGAGAATTCCGCAGAGCAGGCCGCCTGCCGCTCCGCTCCCGTCGGTGTCGGCGGCAGCGCAGTGGAGTTTATCCTTCAAAACTGCGGCATAGTGAGCGAGCGCCGCGTCAAGAATCTTCACCTGCTCCTCATCAGCCCCTTTCTGAGGTCCGAACACGGTAGCTGCTCCGAGGGCTCCGCAAAGGTGATTTTTTACATCGCAGGCAACCAAAAACTCGCATCCGGCGGCTTCCCTCAAAAGCCCATCCGTGGAGATCGAGGCAAGTTCCCTTAAGTGGACACCGCCTGGTTCCAGTTCCTTCCCATCCTTATCGAGAAACGAGATTCCAAGGGCGCCTGCCAGCCCGGCGCCGCCGTCGGTGGTGGCGCTTCCGCCGAGACCTAAGATGATCTTTTTAACTCTATGTTCCAGGGCGTGACGGATCAGCTCGCCCGTTCCAAAGGTGGACGCGTGCAGGGCATCCCGCTCCTCAGGTTTTAATAAGGTAAGTCCGGACGCCGCAGCGGTCTCGATCACGGCGCTGCCGTCCGGGAGAAGTCCATACTCGGCGGTTATTGGGCGCCCCAAAGGATCATGGGCAGGAACGCTGACTTTTGTTCCTTTCATGGCAGCAACCAAGGCATCAACGGTTCCCTCTCCGCCGTCAGCGACAGGAATCTTTGTGATGGTCACATCCGGGATTACATTTTTTGCGGCACGTTCAATGGTATCGGTCACTTGTCTGGCAGAGCAGCTTCCCTTAAAGGAATCTGCGGCGATCAGTATGTTCATGTTCCATTCCTCCCTTGTATACACAGTAGAACCACTGTATTGAGTGGCTGATAAAGCATGGATTTTAAGTCGAGAGCTTATACTTTCCGGTTAGTTCCGTATAGGAACAGGCTATTGAAATATTATCATTATAACAGAAAATCAGGGTACGAACATGTACCCTGATCAACTTACTGAAAAATATCGTTACAGTTCAGCCATTACATCTTCTTGTTTTCATATTCATGAAAACAAGAAGCTTGGTGGTTCCACCATATGCTGATTTGGATGAAAAAGTGCTTATGCAAGCAAGCTTGCAACACACTTTCTCATTCAAACCAGCGCATGGCTGAACTGTAACAAAATATCCGTTTTTTGTATGAAAGACTGAACTCACGCAGACAAGATTTTACAGATAAAGCAGTTTCAAATTGTGAAAGATGGAGTCTGCGGAGAACCGTGAATCGACGGTTTAGTATGTATCTAACGGCGGCTCAACAGAATCCGGCAGCGGGCAGGAATAGTGTCCACCGTTTCTCTTGTGGAGTTCTTTCTTTGCGGCTTCGATCACATCCGGGCGGTCCATGGTGCGGATGCAGGAGAGAGCCAGGACTTTTGCTGCGGTCAGGAGTCCCTTGTGGGCTAACGGGCTGCAGGACTGGGCAACCATCTGCCAGGAGTGTCCGACATTTCCGACACATGCGGTGGCAATATTGATGTTTAAGGTCGGGGCGGCGTATCCGACATCACCCACATCTGTAGAGCCGGCAGTCAGCTTGATCTTATCCGGGTTGAACGGGTGGATCTCGGAATCCAGCGGCCTTTCAAGAATCTCCTCTAAGCGGTCTTCCCCGTAAGTCTCAATGATCTGGGATTTGATGTTTTCCAGGGTGGTCGCCGGGTAGGTATTTAAGAATTCCTTTGCCATCCTGTAATCCGCGTCATCCCATTTCGGAGCGCCGACTTCCTGTAAACACTCGTCCGCAACCGCCGCCAGGGCGTTGTTTGGAAGATATTCGGTGAACGCCATGGAAAGCTCGCACTCAAAGGTGGTATCGGTCATGATGGATGCGCCGCGGGCAACGTTTTTTACGCGCTCGAAGAGCTCTTTTACCTGGTAGACCCACGGAGAGCGGACCTCGTAGCGGATCGTCGCGTGATCCTGTACGACGTTCGGGGCGGTTCCGCCGGCATCGATGTAAGCGTAGTGGATCCTCGCTTCCGGGATCATGTGCTCTCTCAGGTAGTTGCAGCCCACGTTCATGAGTTCAACGGCGTCCAGGGCACTTCTTCCGAGGTATGGGGTTGCGCCTGCATGGGAGGCAACACCCTTAAAATAGAAGTTTGCGCCCATGATGGCGTTGCTGTGATTGCACTCGACGGCGTTCTTTGTTGCCGGGTGCCAGGAGTATACGAAATCGACATCGTCGAACATGCCTGCGCGGGCCATGAACTGCTTGGAACCTGCGCCTTCTTCAGCCGGGCAGCCGAAGTAGATGATGGTTCCGTCCTTCTTGTTGGCGATCAGGTATTCCCTGACAGCCAGGGCAGCGGCGAGAGCGCCGGTACCGAGCGCGCAGTGGCCGCAGCCATGTCCCGGAGCGCCTTCCTTTAAAGGTTCCTTGTGCGGGTCAGCGGCCTTCTGGCTCAGGGAAGACAGGGCATCGTACTCGCCGAGGATTCCCATGACAGGTTTTCCGGTTCCGTAGGAGAAGGTTCCGGTAAAGCAGGTCGGGATTCCGGCATCGCCTTCCGTCAAGGTAAAGCCCTCTTCTTTTAAGATTGATTTTAACAGGGCAGCCGATTTTGTCTCATGGAACGCCAGCTCGGCATACTCCCAGATCTTATCGTTGGCATCCAGGATCTTCGCGGATTTTTCGTCGATCACGCGGGTGAGAAATTCCAGGTCTTTATTCATGTGAGATTCCTTCCTTTCTGAAAATTTAGGATGGCGAGTGGGAAAATCATTTCTTTCGCACTGCGCTGTGATATAGAGTTAGTTTACAACAGTTTGCTGAAAAGTACAATGGAAAAAGGAGTTTTGCGGAAAATTTTCTGCGAAGTTTTGTCCTCTGTTCCCGGCTGCAGGAGCAGAAATTGAAAATATTCAGTAACTGTTCAGTAGGTCTGCGCATTTGCTGCGCTGACCGTAATAAAACATAGGCTTAAAGGCAAAAATCCCATCGGCGAAGCCGATTTGGAATGGATTTTTGCCCGTAACTGTGAGGCACTGAACAGTTACAATATTCAGATGATCAGAATGAGACGCGGGTCCGGGCGGTCGTGCGGCAATTCTGCGGCAGGTATTTACCATGCAAGGAAAGGCATGGTATAATGGGCGTTAACAAAGAAGCTAAAACTCGGGAACGCAGACTGCCGAAAGGCGGCGGAATGGGCTGCGCATTCTGGCAGATAATAGAAATACAGGAGGGAAAATTATGCCAAAGCTGATCTATGTGGCGGATGATGAAAAAAACATTTGTTTTCTGATAGAAAATTTCCTGGAAAAAGAGGGATATGAGGTGGAGTGCTTCGGGGATGGCGAGTCCCTTCTTGACGCGTTCCAGAAAAAAGCGCCGGATCTCTGCATCCTCGATATCATGATGCCGGGGATGGACGGCCTCACGGTCTGCACCCAGATCCGGAAGACGAGCCATGTTCCGATCATCATTGTCTCTGCAAAGGATTCCCCGTTAGACCGGATCACCGGAATCACTCTCGGAAGCGACGATTACATGGTAAAACCGTTCCTGCCGCTGGAACTTGTGACGAGAGTCAAGGCGTTATTCCGCCGCGTGGACACATTCTCCGGACAGGAGGAAGAGGCGAAGGATTCCTATGAGATCGGGGATATCAAGCTCTACCCGAAGCGCCGTGCCGCGAAGTTAAAGGACGAAGATTTTGCCCTGACACCGCTGGAATTCGACTTCCTGTGCCATATGCTGGAGCGCCAGGAACATGCGGCGAGCCGTGATGACCTGTTAAAATCTCTCTGGAAGGTGGACAGCAGGGAAGTTGACACCCGCGCCGTGGATGACATGGTGAAGCGTCTCAGGAAGAAACTGAAGGACCAGAAGAGCACCGTGAAGATCGAGACCGTATGGGGCTACGGATTCCGCCTGACGAGTGGAGGAGAGGCATGAAATTAAGTATCCGGATGAAGATATTCCTTCCGGTGATGCTTCTTCTGATCGCGTTCCCGGTTGCGGCGTGGTTCGTGTTCAGCTATGCGCTGGACGGACATATGAACTACAACGCGAAGCGTGACCTGGGGCAGATGGTGAAGACGGTGGAGGAATTGGCGGACGAGTACAGGAACCTGGACGTGCCGGACGAGACAAATGCGCAGGATGACAGGAGAAGTCTCCTAAATGCCCTGCGGAACGCGGCCCAGACGGAGTCCGGGGAGTCGAAGATGCTGGTGATCGGAAACAAGTACCGGGTGCTGTATCCGAAAAACTATGATGACCAGCCGGAGATGACCCAGATGTACTCGGAGTTCCTGACGAGAATGACCGGAAATGATCCGGCGTTCGAGAGCGGGGAGATCACGGAGGAGACCATCGGTGACACAAAATATATGCTCTATTTCCTGGATGTGGGTCAGAACCGGCCCGGTCATGTCCAGAATGTGCTCTTATACTGTCCGATCCACGATACCAGCGTGATCTTAAATGAGGTGTCGAGACTGGTGTTCATGATCATGGGAGCGATGGCGGGCGTGTCCATTGTGCTGTTCTGGTTCGTCGCGGGAAGTATTTCGACTCCGGTGAGCCGTCTCTGCGAAGCTGCGCGGGGAATCGGTGAGAAGAAGTTTAAGAAAGTCGAGACCGGAACCAACGTAAAGGAGCTCTACGAGCTGGAAAATGAGATCAACCAGATGCAGGATAACCTCTTAAAGGCGGACGAGGCGGAGCGTGTGTTTTTCCAGAACGCGTCCCATGAGCTCAGAACGCCGCTTATGTCCATCAGCGGTTATGCCCAGGGAATCCAGAGAGGCGTCTTTGAGGACGTCTCCCAGGCAGCAGGCGTGATCCTGGACGAGAGCAGCCGCCTGACGGAAGTTGTTGACGGAATCCTGACGTTGACGAGAATGGACCAGATGCGGTACCAGGTCGTGCCGGTGGAGTTGGGGATCCGGGAGTACATCGAGGACCAGATCGAGCGCCTTGAGGGACTTGCGTATCAGAAAAAAATAAAATTGGAATTTTTGCCGGGGGATGAGCATAAAATTATCTCGGATGTGATGCTTTTAGGCCGGGCGTTCTCGAATGTGACATCAAACTGTATCCGATACGCAAAGGAGATGGTCTGGATCTCCGTGGAGGAGAACGGGGAGCAGCTAAAGATCACGATCCGGGACGACGGGCCGGGAATCCTAGAAGACGATCTTCCTCATCTGTTCGATCGCTTTTATAAAGGGAAGAACGGAAATCACGGGCTGGGGCTTTCCATCGCAAAACGCTCCATGGAGTACATGGGAGGCGATATTGCGGCAAAAGTCTCGCCGGAAGGTGCCATATTTACGATCATACTGCCGCAGGATTGCCGCAGCTTTGCCGTAGAAGAATGGACAGAAGTGTGATAAGATGATAACAGTTCAGAGAGTGGACTTGTAAGTGTGATAAGCAGACATTTGCAGATATTCTTTGAATGAGCGGAACATGGAAAATATCCACCTATTGAATAAAAAGTAAAATCGGGTGGGTTTCAGATGTTTTAGTATCTCGGGAGCACGAAAGTGTCAAGAGATTGATTATCAGCTTGCAATGAGGAGGACACGAAGATGAAGAGGATTTTATTTTTATTCGGTCTTCTGGTATGTCTTGCGGGAATGCCGTTGACAGCTTTTGCGGATAATAAGACTGCGAAGCAGACGTATGAGACGGCGATCTCGGACAACTGGAAAACGATGTTAAAGAACAGTATTGCACTGGATACGATCAACGCGGAGAACAACACCCACCTTTTAAACTGGCAGGATGTAAAGAACCCGTCGGACGAGGCGGTAAAGCTTGTGGAGAAGATCCGGAAGCTCCAGGCAGAGCAGGAAGAGGATCAGGAGAGCATGGACCCGTACACAAAGGCGAAGAAGACCTGTGACGAGAAGTTAAATGCGGACGGCGCGAATGCGGCGCTGGAGAATATTATCCGGATCCAGAAAGACCGTCTGAGCGATCAGAAGGAACTGCAGGCACTGTGGGCGAAGGTCGACAAACTGCTGAAGTAATTCTGGAATGATTTTTACGAAAGAGGAAACGGCTGTGAAGTGAAATAAAACTTCGCAGCCGTTTTTTGTGCTGTCAGACAGCTGAAATATGCTGCCAGCAGTAAAGGCAAGCCCCCTTTTATCAGATGATTCAACCCTGGAAGTCAGCTAAATCCGGAATATATTCCTTCAGGATCTCCGTATGATAGTTTGCGATCAGTTCCTCCGGAAAGTTTAACTCCTTTAAGAGGGCCTCCGCCCGTCCATGTTCCCCGACAGCCGTCGTAAAGTGGGCATCGCTGTTCATGATAACCGGAACCTTGTATTTCGCACAGAGCGGAAGAATGATCCGGTCATTTTCGTATGCGTGGATGCGGGATCCGCCCGGGGTCAGGGATGTGTTGTTGAGCTCGATCATCCGGTGGTGCTCCTTTGCGGTCTTCACTACCGCCTCGTAGTCCAGCGGGAATTTTCCGTCATCCGGGTGTCCGAGGATCGTGACATATGGATTTTTTAATGCTGTGACGACAGCGAAGGTGTTTTCTTCCCTTGTTCCCGGCTTTAAGCAGAGGTCATGGAGACTGGCAACGGTGTAGGATAACCGCTTTAACATCTTTTCCGACAGGTCGATGGTTCCTTTATAATCTACGATATTTAACTCACAGCCGAATAAAAGGCGGACGCCCTCCAAGACCGGCGGGATCACTTTGAAGTTACAAAACTGCATCTCCCCACAGCTTCCGGGCATGGACGGGGCGTGCTCGGTGATGCCGAGGATCGGCAGGTCCTTTAAAGCGGCGGCATGGACCATCTCCGTGATGGTTCCATAGGCATGTCCGCTGGCGATGGTATGGGTATGCAGGTCAGCATAATCTTTCATGGTGAGTGCCTCCAAAATATATACTATGCGTTACTGCTCACGCTTTGCGCAAACAGTAACTGATTTTGCCGATGCTTCGCATCCCAGATCGGCAAAATCCACTACCGCCACTGTATTGTACGGAATTTTCAGCTCAGAAAACTCCTACCCGTGTACAGTAATTACTATGCACATTTTATCATGATTTTTTTGTGAAAACTATGGCAAATATTCACAGAATATGGTTAAATAGAGAAAGGAATTACTATTCATAATTATGCCGTCCAACGGCGTAAGGGCAGATGGTGAGAAAAGGAGAGATGACATATGGAATCCATGGACGATTACAAAGAGGAGCTGGAAGCCTCCCTTAAAAAAATTAGAGTTGGCGATGTTGTGACAGGTACCGTGATCGATGTGACAGATGACGCGGTGATCGTGGACTTGAAGGCTTACGCGGACGGCGTGATCCGCAAGGACGACCTGAGCGAAGATCCTGATTTCAATATGGCAGAGATGATCCATCCGGGCGACGAGATCACAGCCACCGTGATGGCGACAAACGACGGCGAGGGAAATATGGTCCTCTCAAAGAAGGAAGCAAATCAGGTCCTCGCGTGGGATAAGCTGAAAAATATGATGGAAGAGCGCACCGTTGTCCCGGTAAAGATCGCAGAGATCGTAAACGCCGGCGCCGTTGCGTATCTGGAAGGAATCCGCGGATTTATTCCGGCTTCCCGCCTGAGCGACGAGTATGTGGAAGACTTAAAGGAATTCGACGGAAAGACCATCGAGGTAACCGTTATCACCGCCGACGAGGAGACACACCGCCTCGTATTATCCGGCCGCGAGGCAGCCAGAGAGAAGAAACAGGAAGAGACAAACAAAAAAATTGCAAAATGCGAAGTCGGCGCTGTCATGAAGGGTACCGTCGAGACCTTAAAGGACTACGGCGCATTTGTAGAGCTTGAGAACGGACTTACCGGTCTCCTCCATATCTCCCAGATCAGCACAAAGAGGATCAAACATCCGGGCGCTGTTCTGAAAGAGGGACAGGAAGTACGTGTAAAAATTATCTCCACCGCAAACAACAAGATCAGTCTGTCTATGAAGGAGCTGATCGAGGAGGAAGAGGAGAGAGAAGCTGAGGACACCTACGGATATAAGGAAGAAGGTCAGGCAAGCACAGGTCTTGCGGATCTCTTAAAGGGTCTGAAGCTGTAGCAGAGAACGCGTGAAGACATGGTCGCATGGACGGAACGTTCCCGGCTGCAAAGAAAGGGGGCGTCAGCATGACGAAAGAGTCTGGAGGCTTTGATCAGATCGATCAGTGGAAATCAACAATGTTTTTATACAGCTCCGCGTTAAAATCCATCAACACGAAGATCGAGATCTTAAACAATGAATTTATCCAGTTATACAATTACAATCCGATCGAACATATCACTTCCCGGTTGAAGACACCGGAGAGCATCGTGAAAAAGCTGAAGAACGATGGATGTGAAGTCACGATTGAAAACATGGTGGAGCACTTAAATGATATCGCGGGAATCAGGATCATCTGTTCCTTTATGTCCGATATTTATCCGATTGCGGATATGATCGCAAGACAGGCGGATATCACGGTCCTGCATGTTAAGGACTACATTAAATATCCGAAGACGAACGGATATAAGAGCTACCATATGGTAGTGACGATCCCGGTCTATCTGTCGGAAGGAAAGCGGGACACGAAGGTCGAGATCCAGATCCGGACTATCGCCATGGACTTCTGGGCATCCCTAGAGCACAAGATCGCTTATAAATTTGAAGGAAAAGCGCCGGATTATCTGGAGCGGGAGTTGAAGTCCTGTGCCGATATGGTGGATATGCTGGACATGAAGATGTTCTCCTTAAACCAGGCGATCATGGCGGTCGAGGAGGAAGAGCGGCGTGTTGAGGAAGAAAAGCGCCGCGAGCGGGAAAAGGCAGAAAAAAGACAGGAAGAACTTGCAGGAAACGGTCCAACGTAGGCCGTTTCCGCTCTTGTTAAGACAGGGAATTCCAGCAGCGAAAATATAAAATTTGTGGGCGGATCTGCCGGTACGGAAAATGGAGTGCAGGCAGAGCGCCGGAGGAAACATGAGAGTCGTATTACAGAGAGTAAAACACGCGTCGGTCCATGTGGACGGACAGGAGACGGGATCCATCGGACAGGGATTCCTGATCCTTCTCGGCGTCTCCGACACGGATAACGAGAGCATTGCGGACAAGATGGCGGACAAGATCTGCAAGCTCCGCATTTTTGAGGATGAGAACGGAAAGACGAACCGCTCGCTCCAGGATGTGGACGGCGAGATCCTTGTTGTGAGCCAGTTTACGCTGTACGCGGACTGCAGAAAGGGCAACCGCCCAAGCTTTACTGACGCTGGAGCGCCGGATCATGCGAACCGCCTCTATGAATATTTTATGGAGCGGTGCAGGATGCATGTGGAGAAGGTGGCACATGGGGAGTTTGGGGCAGATATGAAGGTGGACCTGCTAAACGATGGTCCATTTACACTGATGCTCGACAGTAAAGATCTGCTTACAAAGTAAGAGATAAGACACGACAGCTGCATGCAGGAATTGGAACATGTGTCCAGGTCGAAAATGGTTTCCATAAAACAGACTGATTCGGACCAGGCAGCGTGAGTGAGTTGTTATAATTCATAAAATACACATACGGAGGTTTTTAGCATGAACGGCAAAGATCTGGAAAAAGCACTTCTCTGGGAAGCTCCGCACATCGGAGAAAAAGCGCCGGAACAGATTCCGGAGGCGCAGAATTTCTGCGAGGGATACAAGACATTCTTAAATGAGGGAAAGACCGAGAGAGAATGTGTGAAAAAAGCGGTATCGCTCTTAACGAACGCCGGATACAAGGAATTTGACCCGAAGGCGTCCTACAAGCCGGGCGACAAGATCTACTGGGTAAACCGAAAGAAAGCGATCATCGCTTCCACCATCGGAACAAAGGATCTGAACGAGGGATTGCGCATGAACGGCGCCCATATCGATTCCCCGCGCCTGGACTTAAAGCCGAACCCATTATTTGAAAAGGACGAGATCGCCTACTTAAAGCCGCACTACTACGGCGGAATCCGCAAATATCAGTGGGGCACTGTGCCGTTATCCATGCACGGCGTTGTTATGAAGGCGGACGGAGAGACTGTTGAGGTCTCCATCGGCGAGAAAGAAGGCGACCCGCAGTTCTGCGTGACAGACCTTCTCCCGCACCTTGCGGCAGAGCAGAACGGAAGAAAGCTCGGCGAGGGCTTAAAGGGCGAGGAGCTGAACATCATCATCGGCTCCATCCCGTACCATGACGAGGAGAACGATAAGATCAAGAATCCGGCGAAGCTCCTTGCGATGAAGTTATTGAATGACCGCTACGGAATCACGGAGAAGGATTTCACCCGTGCGGAGATCGAGATGGTTCCGGCATACAAGGCCGTTGATATCGGACTGGACCGCGGCCTCATCGGTTCCTATGGACAGGATGACCGTGTGTGCGCGTATACAGCGCTGATGGCGGAGATTGCTGCGGAGAACCCGGAGCACACCACATTCACGATCCTTACAGATAAGGAAGAGATCGGTTCCGTCGGAAATACGGGACTTCACTCCGACTACGTCCACCATGCGGTTGAGGACCTTGCAGAGAGCTTTGGGGCGGACACAAAGACGGTTCTGCGCCATTCCATCTGCCTCTCCTCCGATGTAAACGCGGCATATGATCCGACGTTCGCAAGCGTTTACGAGAACAGAAATTCCAGCTATGTAAACAAAGGCTGTGTGCTCACAAAGTACACAGGCGCGAGAGGAAAATCCGGCAGCAGTGATGCCAGCGCGGAGACTATGGCAAAGGTCATCGGTATCATGGAAGAGAATGGCGTTTACTGGCAGACTGGCGAACTCGGAGCCGTTGACGCGGGCGGCGGCGGAACCATCGCCCAGTTTGTGGCGATGATGGATGTGGATGTCGTGGATCTCGGTGTTCCGATCCTTTCCATGCATGCGCCGTTTGAGCTGGCTTCGAAGCTTGATGTGTACAATACATATAAGGCGTTTTGTGCGTTCTACAAATAAGAGATAGTAAAAAAGCATCCTGGCGGGATCATGATCCTTACAGGATGTTTTTTGCTTTTCTCTTAAAATGATGTTGAGGTCAAAAAGTCTTTTGACCTCTCTGATACTAAGATCCAAAATCCTTCTGCAAGCAAGCTTGCGGCGGACTTCAGACCTTTTGACACTAATATCTTAAAATTCTGTGAATACACTTTTTTTTCGTGTGGCGGTATGTTAGAATGGATATTACGCGCGGGTGCCCCAGGAAATGGGCAGCGCGCGGGGAAATAGAGACAGAATGGAAGGAAACGAGAACATGAAAAAAATTATAAAAGCAGGTATCTGTGTTGCTGCAGCTGCAATGATCATGACAGGATGCGGAAATAAGAATCAGAATGCTGAGAGCAGCTCCGCGGCTGTAGAGGAGACAGCATCCGCGCCAACTGAGACTGAGACAAAATCTGAGGAAGAACTTCACGACGAGGAGAGCGTCACTCTCGGAGATTACAAGAACCTGACCTTCTCCGCAAAGGAAGAGGAAGTTACTGACGCCAAGATCGAGACAAGATTAAAAGAACTCTGCGCGGAGTACCCGGTAACCATCGAGGGACGCCCGGCCCAGGAAGGTGACACCGCAAATATCGACTATTCCGGCACAAAGGATGGCGAGGCATTTGCAGGCGGAACCGCAGAGGGCTATGACCTGAAGCTTGGCAGCGGCACATTTATCGACGGCTTTGAGGACGGCGTCATCGGCATGAATGTCGGCGATGAGAAAGACTTAAACTTAAAATTCCCGGACAACTACAGCAGCGCTGACCTCGCAGGCCAGGAAGTCGTCTTCCATGTAAAATTAAACCAGTTAAAATCTGAGGCCGACAGCAAGGTGGACGATGATCTCGCAAAACGTTACTACAACGACGATACAGCGACTCTTGACCAGTTAAAAGAGGAAGTACGTGCGGAGCTTCAGGCAGAGGCTGACAGCCAGTTCTTCAACGCGGCAGGAAGTGAGCTCTTAAACGAGGTCATCAACAACTCCGAGGTTACAGCTGACCCGGATGCCGTTGATGATATGTTCAACCAGTTAAAGAACACATATTCCAGCTATGCAAGCAGCTATGGACTTGAGTTCGATCAGTTCCTCAGCATGTTCCTGGGAACGGACGAGGACGGACTCCGCGACACAGCAGAGAACCTTGTAAAACAGCAGATCATTTTAAACGCGATCCAGGCAGAGGAGAACCTTTCTGCGACAGATGAACAGAAAGATAAGCTCGCTGTTATGAACTACTTCAAGAACGCGGCGCAGATGATCACGACCTACGGCGAGGATTCCGCAAAGCAGATTTTCGACATGGGCGCTGTTTACTACTACCTGATCGATAACTCCACATATGTAGAGGCACCGGAGACAGAAGCCGAGACAACAGAGGCTGAGAATATTCTTGAAGAGAAAGAGACTGCTGCCGAGGAGAGCGAGAGCAGTTCCGCAGCAAACTAATACGGAGATCATGAAGAGAAAAGCATTATTTTTTGATATCGATGGGACGCTCCTGGTGGATGCGTCGAAGGAGCTCCCGAAGAGTGCGGCGCTTGCTTTAACAGAGGCGCGCCGCGCCGGACACCTGGTTTTCATCAACTCCGGGAGGACGAGATGTCTGATGAAGGATGTTGAGGGGAAAGTACCGGTGGACGGCTACCTCTGCGGCTGTGGAACCTACATAGAGGCGGAGGGAAAAGCCCTGCTCCACAGAAAAATCTCCGCAAAACGCCGTTGGGAGCTCCAAAAGGCGATCCTCGAGTGTAAACTTGACGGAATCTTAGAGGGACCGAAGGCATGTACGGTGCAGACCGGTGTCTCCCACATGGATGAGATCGAGCATGTGAAAAATGTGGTCTACAAGAACCAGGGCTTGGCCAACGCGGACTGGAATACGGAGCTGGTGGATTTTGATAAGTTCTGTGCTCTTGCGGACGAGAACAGTGACGAGGAAGGTTTTTTAAAGATCCTGGCACCGGACGTGACCGCCATCGACCGGGGACACGGACTCTACGAGTGCGTGCCGACGGGGTACGATAAGGCGACGGCGATGGAAGTGATCTTAAAGAGATATGGGATCGCGAGGGAAGATTCCTACGCCTTTGGGGACAGCATGAACGATCTGGCGATGATCCGGTATGCCGGAAACAGCATTATTATGGAGAAACATGCGAAGGGGCTTGAGCCCTACGCAACTTTCATCACCAAAGATGTCGAAGACGACGGGATCGCCTGGGCGTTTGAGCAGCTTCATATCATATAAGAGAAAATCTGGCGGCAGTCTTGCTTTTTTTGGTGGGACTGCCGCTTTTTTATGTAACAGGAAATTCCGAGGAATTCCCTGTTACATAAAAAGGCACTAACGTGCCAAAGATGCGCACTCGCGCGAAGATGCAGATTGTCGCAAGCGACCGCGCGAGGCGCGAGAATGTGCCAAGGCACATTCTTTTTTATATTGATTTCGCTGTTGCACGAGGTCTGCCGTTTGTGGGCAGCAGGAGTCTTGCGGCGCAGAACTTTGTCCATGCATATCGTGTGTCCTTCGAACCGTGTCGAAACTTGCGTTCAAAAACCACTTTTCAATTGCCGGAAAATGTATTATATATTTAAGTAAAAGGAAGTGGACGCAGGAAAGGGCGGCTGCTGACGAGGCGTAAGGGGGACGAAAACAATGAGCATGGAGAGACATTGCAAAAATGCTCTGGAAGAAGAAAACCAAAGGCTTCGCGAAGAGAACGACAGGCTGATGGACATTGTGGTACAGATGAAATGCACACTGAACCGCCTGGTGAAAGAGTATATTACGGAAAGTAAATAGTGAGGAAAGGCAGCGCAGGCGAGTATCACTGGGAGAAGATCAGCGGAAGATGGCAGTTCATCGATGGAAGGTGGTATTATCTGAATCCTGTCTCCGACGGAACCAGAGGAATTATGTGCGCAAGGAAGAGAACTCCGGACGGCTGGCTTGTAAAAGAGGACGGCAGTTGGGATGAAGAAGCAGGAAGATAAAAGGATAATTACAGTATAGAGATAAAAGGTGCCGGACTCTGAGCGAGAGAGTCCGGCACCTTTGCAATTATGCATTTTGTAAGAGTCCCAGAGGACTCAAACTTTATCTATGGTGTGGATGGTCAGCGTTACTGCACGATTCCGGCCGTATCCACGGTCCAGATCTTGCCGTTCGCGTCTTTGATGTCCTTATATCCGCGTCCCAGCTCCGGCTTCGCGGAGGAAGTGGAGGAAGCGGATGCTTTCTGCACGTTTCCGGTGGTCCCTACGAGGTAGGTCACGCCGTTTAAATCAGCCGGTGCATATCTCTGGTCGGCGGTGGCGTCCTGTCTTTTTCCGTAGACGTAGAGGATGCCGTCGCGGAGACCGTGGTAGCCCTGCCCTTTCTTGTCACCATCGGTGTGGAAGAACCAGTTCTCGGTCTCACCGGTCTCCTCGTTGTAGATCGCCTGTTTTCCGGTCTTTACGATACCGTCCTCACCGAAGTAAAAGTTTGCGATCTCATTGTTCGCCACGTTCGCGATCTGTCTGCCTGTCTGCATGATTCCCAGGTCACTGAACGCATACTTTTTCGCGTTGATGGTGAACAGGGAATTTCCCTTTTTATCGGAAACATACGGCTTTCCGGCCTTAAAGTAGAAGGTGTAGACCTCATCTGCAGCGTGGATCCCGGAAATGCCCTCGATGGAGCGGAAACCTTCGGCGCGCTTTCCGTCCCCGGCTGCTCCGTAGTACTGGTAGTCGGTGATCTTCGGGGATGCGGCGTTGCTGTCTGTTACGTCAGACTTGGACGGCATCAGGACCCAGCCCGTCTGCATCTTTCCGTCGATGAAGGTGTAGTAGCTTCCGTCGATCTTCTTATCGTACTGGGTGGTCACCATTTTGCCGTCGGAATTGAAGTAGTACCAGCTCTCGGAAGCGCCCGGTGCGTGGCTGTTTTCCTCTAAACGGATCCAGCCGGTCCGCATGAAACCGTCTTTTTCTGTTCCGAGGTAGTAGGTCGCCCCGTCAATCTCCGTCTTTCCTGTTGCCATATGGCCGGATTCATCGAAATAGTACCATTTGGAGTCGAATTTCACCCACTTGGAGACAGCGGACTTCCCGTCCTTCTCAAAGTAGTACCAGAAGGTATCCGGTGTCTCCGGGGAGTCAGGATCTTCCTCATTTTTTAACTCCACCCATGCGTTTGTGACCATCTTTCCTTCGTCATCCACATAGTACTCGTCGATCTTCGCGTTTTTTACGATCTGTCCATCTTCACCGAGATAGAACCAGTCTTCTCCACGCTTTCTCCAGGCATCGGTGGTGAGGTACCCGTCCTCATCGTAGTAGACCTTTGCGTCACCTTCTGTCACCCAGCCGTAGGATGCCGCATAGACCGGCAGGCCGGAGACCATCATCATAAATGCTGCCGCGGACAAGACCGCAGCAATCTTTGTCTGTTTTTTCATAATCGTTTTCTCTCCTTTTTGATATGAAAATTGAAATGTTTTGTCGTGGTGTTTTCGTTTACGGGCTGATTATAACAGGCTGTGGAGGCCGGATTCCAGTGTAGGTTCCTGGCATATCTGGAACGCCGTGGAAAGCATTTCATGGGATGGAAAATACGGAAAATTAAGGCGGAGAGTGCCGCCGGGGAAGACCTGCGAAAACCGTAACTGTTCAGTACCTTCACAGTTACATGCAAAAATCCATTCCAAATCGGCTACGCCGATGGATTTTTGCCTTTTAGCCTAGGTTTTCTTACGGTCAGCGCAGCAAGTGCGCAGACCTACTGAACAGTTACTGAAAACCTTACAAAAATATGATCTACTGGACTGTATGCGGTCCGCATGGTATAATCGAGAAAGGTATTATCTTGAGAGAGGAGAAGGTTTCACTTATGAGAATGAAGGTTTCTGATTATATTGCCCAGAAGCTGGTAGACGAGGGCATCACCGACGCGTTTATGGTGACGGGCGGAGGCGCGATGCACCTGGATGACGGACTTGGACATCAGCCGGGACTGCATTGCTATTTTAACCATCACGAGCAGGCCTGTGCCATCGCGGCTGAGGCCTACGCGAGGATCCATAACAAGATCGCGGCTCTCTGCGTGACAACAGGTCCCGGCGGAACAAACGCGATCACCGGAGTAGTCGGCGGATGGCTCGATTCGATCCCGATGCTCGTCTTATCCGGACAGGTCCGCTATGACACGACCGCCCACAGCACAGGACTGGGGATCCGTGCGATGGGGGATCAGGAATTCGAGATTACAAAAGCGATCGACTGCATGACAAAGTACAGCGAGATGGTGCTGGATCCGATGCGGATCCGTTTCTGTCTGGAGAAATCACTTTATCTGGCGCAGACAGGAAGACCGGGCCCGTGCTGGCTCGATATTCCGTTGAATGTTCAGGGGGCATACATTGAGACGGAAGCGCTTCTCGGATTTGATAAGGACGATTACGAAGCAGGCGGAACCGGCTGGTCCGGTCACGGAACCGGATGTTCCGGATGTACGATCTGCATGATGAATAAAGTTGAAGGAAAACCGGCAATGATCCCGTCCGATGTGAGCGGACAGGGCGAAAAACGTGTGAAACTGCCGGATCCTGTGACGGTAGAGCAGGCGAGAGAAATCTTAAAGAAGGTCCGCGAGGCGAAGCGCCCGGTGATCAACGCCGGAAACGGAATCCGAATCGGAAAGGCATTCGATGTATTCGCGAGAGTCGTAAAGAAGCTTGGAATCCCGGTTGTCACTGGCTGGAACAGCATCGACTGCATGTATGACACAGACCCGCTCTATGTGGGACGTGCCGGACATATGGGTGACCGTGCCGGAAACTTTGCGGTACAGAACAGCGATCTCTTATTGTCATTGGGAAGCCGTCTCTCGATCCGTCAGGTGGGCTATAACTACCCGACCTGGGCGAGAGAGGCCTATGTGATCTACAATGATATCGACGCCGAGGAGTTAAAGAAACCGACGGTCCATGTTGACATGCCGGTCCATGCGGACGTCAGGGACCTTCTCGAGAAGCTGGAGCTCGTCCTCGACGAGGAAGAGTTCGATCCGAACGGCGGAGCAAAGGATAAAGAAGCCGTGGACTGGTGGATCAGACGCTGTCAGGAATGGAAAGAAAAATACCCGGTCGTTCTTCCGAAACACTATGAGGCCGGAGATGACGAGCCTGCAAATGTTTACGCGGCGATCAAGGAGATCAGCAGGCGCGGAGAGGAAGATCAGATCACCGTTGTGGGAAATGGCTCCGCGTGCGTGGTAGGCGGACATGCCTATGAGATGAAGAAAGGACAGCGGTTCATCAGCAACTCTGCCATTGCGTCCATGGGTTACGACCTTCCGGCAGCTATCGGTGCCTGGGTCGCAGACCATACAAAGGACATCATCCTTGTGACAGGTGACGGAAGTATCCAGATGAATCTTCAGGAGCTCCAGACCATCGTTCATCACCATATGGGAATCAAGATTTTCCTGATCAACAACGGCGGTTACCATTCCATCCGCCAGACCCAGAAGACCCACTTCCATGAGCCGTTAGTGGGAATCGGCGTGGACAGCCACGACTTAAGCTTCCCGAGTATGGAGAAGCTTGCGTGGGCATACGGTTATCCGTATGTGGCAGCCCACCACAACAGTGAGCTCGGCGAGGCGGTGGAGAAGACACTTGCCATGGACGGTCCGGTGATTTGTGAGATCTTCGTGGATATGAAACAGGGCTTCGAGCCGAAGGCAGCCGCAAAGATGCTGCCGGACGGAACTATGGTATCCGTACCGCTGGAGGATCTGGCTCCGTTCCTTCCGGAGGAAGAGCTGAAGGAAAATATGATTATTCCGTTAGTAGAGAATAAATAAGAAGGTTCAGTGTGCCTGGGACATGGAACTTAGAAGAAAATGCAAGATGGTTCAGAAAATTCCTACCCGTGTACAGTAACATCATGTACAATATACTGGCAACCGGGAATAAGATGGATGATTGATCAGCGTTAAATGAGGAAAGGGGCAGCAGAATATGAATATCATCATGACAGGTTCGACGAGCTTTGTCGGCGCGGCAACGGTGCGGGAACTCTTACGGAGAGGGCACACGGTGACCGCCATTGTGCGCCCCAAATCCTCAAAACTTGATACGATCCTTGAGGGAAATGAGGAGGCACTTTTATCCGGGCGTCTTCTCGTGACGGAAAATGATCTTTCCGAGCCGGAAAAACTTTTAGAAAAAGTGACAAAACCGCAGGACGTGTTCTGCCATTTCGGCTGGGGAGGATCCGGGAGCGTGTCAAGAACGGACAAGGCGCTTCAGGAGAAGAATATGGAGATCTCCCTGGAGACGATTCGGACGGCGAAAGCCCTAGGCTGTAAAAAGTTCCTGTTCTCCGGCTCCCAGGCGGAGTACGGAATGCACCAGGATCTGATCACGGAGAACACGGTCTGCGAGCCGAAATCCTTGTATGGAGAGGCGAAGCTTGCCATGCGGGAAAAGGGAGAAAAACTCTGTGATGAACTGGGACTGCGGTACATTCACGCCAGGATCTTCAGCGCCTACGGCCCCGGGGACCACCCGTGGACGTTAGTGGAGTCCTGTTTGGACACATTCTTAAGTAATAAGGAAATGTCCCTGGGGGCATGTACCCAGAAGTGGAATTTCCTCTATATCGACGATCTGGCAAGAGGAATGGCGGCGCTCTGCGAAGCTCCGGAAAGCGCGTTTGAGGGACTTGAAAATCCTGTATTTAACTTCGGCGGTGCTGAGACAAAGGTATTAAAGGAATTCGTGGAGGAGATCCACGAACTCTGCGGCGGACAGGGCGAGAGCCAATACAACACCCGCGGGGAGAACGCCGAAGGTCTGATCAATCTGATGCCGTCCATCGAAAAGCTGGAGACGGTGACGGGATGGAAGCCAGAGGTCGATTTCAAGACCGGAATTACAAGGATGATCGCGCTCAGAAAGAGAACCATTTAACTGAACGAGAAAGCAATTCTGGGGTGGCAGAGAGGGCAGCAATCAGTTGAAAATGCAGACCGATCACAGACTGGGAAAAAATGCCGCGAAATACGTCGAGTATTGACAAAACAGAAAAAATGGTTACAATGATAAAAGTTAAAGACTAGGCAACAATTTAGAAAAAAAGTTCAGCAGATCGGCGCCCGCCGCACTGCTGAAAGAAACTGAAAAAGGTGCCCGAAGGTACCGGTCAGGTAAAATTTAAGGAAGAAGAAAATATAACATGAAAAAAATCAGCGTTTTGATTCCATGCTATAACGAGGAGGAGAATGTCGTTCCGATCAGCGAAGCGGTCATCGGCATTATCACAAAAGAACTGCCTCAGTACGACTATGAGCTGGTCTTCATCGACAACGACTCCACCGATAAGACAAGAGAACTGCTCCGCATGCTCTGCGCGAAGAATCCGAAGATCAAGGCGATCTTCAACGCGAGAAACTTTGGACAGTTCAATTCTCCGTATTATGGAATCCTTCAGGTAACCGGTGACTGCGTGATCTCCATGGTGGCGGATTTCCAGGATCCGGTGGAACTGATTCCGAAGTATGTCCACGAGTGGGAGAATGGCTATAAGATCGTCATCGGAATCAAGACGAGCAGCAAAGAGAACCCGGTGATGTACTGGCTCAGAAGCTGCTACTACAAACTGATCCGGAAATTATCCGACGTGGAGCAGATCGAGCACTTTACAGGCTCCGGACTCTACGACAGACAGTTTATCGAGGTCTTAAGAAACTTAAACGATCCGACCCCGTTCCTTCGCGGGATTGTTGCGGAGTTGGGCTTTAAGAGAAAAGAGATCCCGTACGAGCAGCCGAAGCGCCGCGCGGGGAAGACCCACAATAACTTCTATAAATTATATGACGCGGCGATGCTCAGCTTTACGTCCTACACAAAAGCGGGCCTGCGTCTGGCAACCTTTTTCGGCGCCTTCTGCGGTGGCGTGAGCTTTATCGTAGCAGTCATATATCTGATCATGAAACTCTTATATTGGGACCGCTTTATGGCAGGTATGGCGCCGCTTCTCATCGGAATGTGTTTTCTTGGATCTGTCCAGATCTTCTTTATCGGCCTGCTTGGCGAGTATATCATGAGCATCAATACCCGTGTGATGCACCGCCCGCTCGTTGTGGAGGAGGAGCGCATCAATTTTGATACACCGGCCGGTGCACAGGAGGAAGTATGAAGTACAGTGTTGAAGTGATGAGAGTCCGGGAGCAGACGATCCAGTTAAATGGCTGGGCTGTTGAGAGCAACCCGGATTCCGTGATCACCTACCGGGTCGAGGATGAAGCGGGACAGCCGGTGAAGGCAAAGATCGTTCCGACGAGAAGAGATGACGTGAGCCAGATCTATTATAAGAAGATCATCGACCGTGATCTCGGCTTTGATATTCGTTTTCCGTATGAACATGGAAAGAATTATTATCTTGTGATCTGCGGTGGGAAGAAGACGACCCGTGTGAAATACAGCGATATGACGATCCGCAGAAAAACCGGCGCGGCAAACCGCAAGGTACAGAAGCTCATGAACCTTATGAACATGGAGACAGTCCATGTTGCCTGGGATTTCTTAAAGGAAAATGGTCTGAAAGCCCTGATCTTAAAATCCAAGCACAAGATCCAGGGGATCGACGACGATTACGACTACGCAGAGTGGTGGAATCTCACGAAACCGTCAGAGGAAGAGCTGGAAGAGCAGAAGAAAAAGACGTTCGGCTATATGCCGAAATTCTCGATTGTGATCCCGGTCTATAAGACTCCGGAGAAATTTCTGAAGGAAATGCTGGACTCCATCGTGGAGCAGACCTACGCGAACTGGGAACTCTGCATCGCGGACGGCAGCCCGGCGGGTGAGAGTGTCGAGACTGTTTTAAAGAAATACGCGGAGAAAGACGCGAGGATCCGCTATCAGGTACTGGGGGAAAACCGCGGTATCTCCGGAAATACGAATGCCGCCCTTGAGATGGCAGAAGGTGATTTCATTGTTCTTGCGGATCATGATGACCGTCTGACACCGAATGCGCTCTTTGAGTGCGCGAAAAAACTGAATGAGAATGAAAACTGCGATGTCCTCTATTCCGATGAGGACAAGCTTGACATGGATGGAGATGAACTGTTTGACCCGCATTTCAAGCCGGATTTCAATCCGGACCTGTTGACGAGCGTCAACTATATCTGCCATCTGTTTGTGGTGAAAAAAGAACTGCTCGATAAAGTCGGCGGTTTCCGGCCGGAATATGACGGAGCCCAGGATTACGACTTTATTTTCCGCTGTACAGAGAATGCAAAGCAGATCTGCCACATCCCGAAGGTGCTCTATCACTGGCGCTGCCACCCGAATTCCACGGCAAGCAACCCGGAGAGCAAGCTTTATGCCTTTACAGCCGGTTCCCGTGCCATCATGGAACACTATAAGAGAGTGGGAATTGAGGCAGAAAAGGTAGAAAAGGGTGTGGATTACGGGATCTATCACACGACGTTTAAGATCAAGGATGATCCGCTTGTGTCCGTAATTATCCCGAACAAGGACCACACCGTGGATCTTGACAACTGTATTCGTCCGATGCTGACGGAGGGAACCTATAAGAATCTGGAGTTCGTCATCGTGGAGAACAACAGTACAGAGCAGGTGACCTGGGATTACTATGAAAAGATCCAGAAGGAATTCCCGAATGTGCATGTTGTCCGCTGGGAAAGAGAGTTCAACTACTCCGCGATCAACAACTTCGGCGTACAGCACGCAAAGGGCGAGTACCTTCTGTTTATGAACAACGATATCGAACTGATCGCAAAGAATTTTGTGGAAGAGATGCTTGGCTTTGTCCAGAGGGAGGACGTGGGGATCGCCGGTGCGAGACTGCTCTATGAGGATGACACGATCCAGCACGCCGGTGTTGTTATCGGTTTCGGCGGTATCGCCGGTCATACGTTTATCGGACTTCATAAATCCGAGAACAGCTATTTCAACCGCGCGATGTGTGCCCAGGATTACAGCGCGGTCACAGCGGCCTGCATGATGAGCAAGCGTTCCGTATTTGACGCTGTGGGGGGATTTACAGAAGAGCTCGCGGTGGCTTTCAATGATATTGATTACTGCATGAAGGTGAGAAAGCTCGGAAAACTTGTAGTATACGCGCCTTATGCGGTGCTTCACCACTATGAATCCAAGTCCCGCGGACTTGAGGACACACCGGAGAAGGTGGAGCGATTTAACCGTGAGATCGCCACCTTCGCGAAGCGCTGGCCGGAGATCCTGAGAGACGGAGATCCGTACTACAATCCGAACCTGACACTGAGAAAATCAAATTTTGCGCTGCGTGACCTGAAAAAGGAAAAAATCGGGGAACCATATAAACTGGAGGTACCGTTAGACGAATGAAGACAACGATCATAATTCCGAATTACAACGGACTTTCGTTTATGGAACCGTGCTTTGAGGCACTGGAAAAGCAGACGACAAAGGATTTCAAGATCCTGGTGGTGGACAACGGTTCCACGGACGGCAGCGTGGAGTGGCTGAAGGAGCGGGAGATCCCGTCGATCTTTCTTCCGGAAAACACTGGCTTTTCCGGTGCAGTAAACGTGGGGATCAGGGCGGCAGATACGCCTTATGTGATCTTATTAAATAATGATACAAAAGTGGCTCCCCACTACGTCGAAGCGTTGGAGAGGGCCATGGACCGGTCGGAGAAGATCTTTTCCGTCAGCAGCAAGATGATCCAGATGTACCATCCGGACCTCATGGACGATGCCGGAGACATGTACAGCGTCCTCGGCTGGGCGTTCCAGCGGGGCGTCGGGCGTCCGGAAAAGCTTTATAAAAAGAGCTGCCGCGTCTTTACGGCGTGTGCCGGTGCGGCAATCTACCGCCGGGAAGTGTTTGAGACCATCGGATACTTCGATGAGATGCATTTCGCCTACCTCGAGGATATCGATGTGGGATACCGGGCGAAGCTTTACGGATATGACAACGTATTCTGCCCGGAAGCTGTGGTGTACCATGTAGGCAGCGGGACAAGCGGATCGAAGTATAATTCCTTTAAGGTGAAGCTTGCCGCGAGGAATAATGTGTATCTGAATTACAAAAATATGCGCACCTGGCAGTTACTTTTAAATTCTCCGTGTCTTCTCGCGGGAACATTTGTAAAGTTCCTGTTCTTTAAAAAGATGGGATTCGGAAAAGACTATGTGTCCGGATTCCTTGAGGGGATCAGAACATTAAAGGACTGTAAACGCGTCCCTTCCTTTAAAGGAAGATTACAGCGGGAGATCGGGATCCAGCTTGAGCTGATCGCCGGAACCGCAGTCTATATTTATGAGTTTTCCAGGAGACAGGCGGCGAAGCTTGGAGCGAAAGCCTGAGATTCTTCGCCGGACGCTGTGGGGCCGGCTCAGTGCGGATAGACTGAACGGCTGCTTTTATGCAAAATAAACGAATAATTTACGGAAATCTCAGATTTTCTTAAGAAATCGTTTATATGCAAATGGGTAAATTTTATGTATACTATGTATGCATATTTTTTATGATGGCGGTACTATGTCCGGAGGAGTGACCTTAGAAAGGCAGTCTGCCGGGGCATGGTATAGTTGAAAATACCTGCCGTGGGGAATTGGCTGGCGCAGCTGTGCATGCGCTGACCACGGAAAGAATTCTGATCGGCATGTTCCTTGGAAAACAGGGTGAAAATTATATGATCAAAGATAATCAGAAGAGCCTCAACCGTTTTCACGTTGTGCTTGACGCCTTCGTGACCGCATTCTCTTATCTGCTTGCATGGTTTATCGTAATCGGAAGCGGATGGGCGAACCTGCTCGGAAAACGGACACTTGAGGTCGGTTTTTATTTTGGCGCGCTCCTTGTCATTATTCCGGCGTATCTGCTTTTGTACTCCTTTTTTGGACTGTACACGCCGAAGCGTGTACTCGGACGTAGAAATGAATTCGGAAAGATATTCAAGGCAAACACGATCGGACTCCTTATTTTTGGTCTGATCCTGTACTTTGGAAGAAAAGAGCCGCATCTCTACAACTTCTCCCAGAGACTGGTCGTATATTTCTATGTGCTGAACGTGGCGTTTATGACCATTGAGCGGAATGGAATCCGGATCGTGCTTCGTTCCATGCGCTCAAAAGGATACAATCAGAAACATATCCTGTTAGTTGGCTATTCCTCCGCAGCGGAAGGGTTTATCGACCGGGTAAACAAGAATCCGGAATGGGGGTACACGATCCGCGGGATCATTGATGATACGAAGGAACGCGGAAGTGAGTATAAGGGAGTAAAGGTCATCGGCTGCATCGAGGACCTCGACTATATTTTAGAGCAGAACAGTCTCGATGAGATCGCCGTCACACTGAGCCTGAGCGAGTATGAAAAACTCCGCCATATCGTTGCTCTCTGTGAAAAATCCGGCGTGCACACGAAGTTTATCCCGGATTACGGGAACATTATCCCGACGATCCCGTATATGGAAGATCTCCAGGGCCTGCCGGTGATCCATATCCGCCGCGTTCCGTTGAATGATCCGATGAACGCGATGGTAAAGAGAGCCGTCGATATCGTGGGTGCGATCGTGGGGATCGTACTTTTCTCCCCGATCATGCTGATCGTGGCAGTGCTCATCAAGCTGACATCTCCGGGACCGATCATTTTTTGTCAGGAACGAGTCGGCCTTCACAACCGGCCGTTTAAAATGTATAAATTCCGTTCCATGACGGTTCAGGATCCGGGCAAGGAGAAGAGCCGCTGGACAACAAAGGGAGATGCCCGTGTAACTCTCATCGGAAAAATTATCCGCCGTACAAGCATCGACGAGGTGCCGCAGTTCTTTAATATCCTGATTGGTGATATGAGTCTTGTGGGTCCGAGACCGGAACGGCCATTTTTCGTTGAAAAATTTAAGGAAGAAATCCCGCGATATATGATCAAGCATCAGGTCCGTCCGGGCCTTACCGGCTGGGCGCAGGTGAATGGTTACCGTGGAGACACTTCGATCATTAAACGGATCGAGCATGATCTCTATTATATCGAGAACTGGACACTTGGTCTTGATTTCAAGATCATGTTCCTGACGGTTTTCAAGGGATTCATCAATAAAAACGCTTACTAAGACGAGGACAAATGACATGAATTATGAAGACGAATTAGACCGTTCCCGCGCCAGAAAGAGCAGACGGCGTGAGAGCGAGAGTGAGACGTCCGCAAAACGCCGCACTCACAGGACGGAAGATCTGTATTCTATGAGTGCTGACCCGGGAAGCCGTGCAGGCCGTGCCGCAGCAAAGAGCCATGGGGCAGCTTCCCACAATCACAGAAGACGGAAAAACGGAAACAAGAAGAAAAAGATCATCATCGGTGTTCTGATCGCCCTGATCGTTCTGGTCCTGGGGTTTGCCGCAGCGGTATACGGCTATATCCGGCACAACTTCGGAAAGATGAACGGACAGAATAATTTTGATATTGCGGACGTTCGGAATGAGAACATCTCTCTGGAAATGAGAGATAAGATGGAAAAAGGCTACTGGACCATTGCGGTATTTGGCCTGGACTCCCGTGACAATTCCACAGGAAAAGGCAACCAGTCCGATGTTATCATGATCGTGAACTTAAATCGTGAGACCGGAGAGATCAAGCTGGCATCCGTATTCCGCGACACTTACCTGAATGTGAGCGATAAGAACACATACAATAAGATCAACGCGGCATATGCGATGGGTGGTCCGGAACAGGCCGTAAAAGCCCTGAATAAGAATCTGGATCTCAACATCACCCACTATGTAGCGTTCAACTGGAAGGCAGTCGCAACAGCGATCAACATCCTCGGCGGTGTCGACATCGATATCAGTAAGTCCGAGTTCTACTACATCAACGCGTTCATCACAGAGACGGTAAAAGGTACCGGAATTGGTTCTGTACAGTTAAAGAAAGCAGGTGTGAACCATCTGGATGGCGTACAGGCCGTTGCCTATGGACGTCTTCGTCTGATGGACAGTGACTATGCGCGTACAGAGCGCCAGAGACTTGTAATCCAGAAGGCATTCGAGAAGGCGAAAAAGGCAGACTTTGCGACATTAAACAGCCTGATCGGCAATATGTCCGCGATGTGCGCGACAAATATCAATATGAATGATATCCTTCCGATGGCGAAGAATGTCACGAAATACCATCTCGGTGAGACGACCGGATTCCCGGCAGCCCGCGGAGAGCAGAAGATGAAGATCGGCAAGCTGAAATTGTCCTGTGTTATCCCGCAGACACTCGTGAGCAATGTTACAAGCCTTCACAAGTTCCTCTATGGTGAAGAGGACTACAAGCCATCCAGCACGGTCCAGACGATCAGCAATAAGATCGCTGAACTTACTGGACTGAATAAGGCTGGCAAGGAAATCGATCATGTAGCGACGGATCAGGGATATATCCCGAAGGGCGAGACGGAGGCCACGACACTTTCCGCTGAAGAGGAGAGTAAGAAGGAGAGTCAGGAAGAATCCCAGATGGAGTCCATGCTCGAAGAATCCAAGAAGGAATCTGAGAGCACGGGTGAAACTGAGACAGGACCGGACGGCAAGCCGATCGAAACTTCTTCCGGAGGCCATGAGACCAGCGCCGCTTATGAGACGGATGAGCATGGAAATATCTATGTGAAGCCGACAGAGAGTCACGCAGTGAGCCCGACAGATGAGGCGGAGACTTCCACGGAGGAGTTCCGTCCGTCAAATCCGCAGGAGACCACAGCGGAGAATCCGGTGGGACCGGGATATGAAAAGTCCACCGCTGTTCCGGAGGCGACCACAAGCGCCGGCCCGGCAGCCCAGACAGAAGGACCGAGTTCCGTGACTGTTCCGGGCGGAACAGTTGCACCGGAAGGTCCGGCTGCTGGAGTTTAGGAACAAGGGCCAGGCAAAAAGGTTATAAAGGAAATATAGGATCTTAAGGATCAAGACGCATCGTCTGATTGATTTGGAAGAAATATTCCAGACTACCAGATGGTGCGTCTTTTTTTGCGTGCAGCGGGCCATATCCATACCTGTGCGATAACGGTACTACTGTGAAAAATCTCGACAAATGGCTGATTTTTTTGAATTCGCGGTAGTCCGGCACAGTGGAAAGGTTTTACCCGGCTATATTTTCAAACGAAAATCTGAATTTACAATTTACATAGATTATACAAAGTAGTTACCGAACCATGGTTTTTGGTTTCGGGGATTCGTGATAAAAATAATACTGTACAGAGAAAGAAAAAACGTAACTATTCAGTACCTTCATAGTTACGTGCAAAGTCCATTCCAGATCAGCTTCGCTGATGGGATTTTTGCCTTCCAGCCTATGTTTTCTTACGGTCAGCGCAGCAAGTGCGCAGACCTACTGAACAGTTACGAAAAAACAAAAACAAAGACCTTTGAGGAGGAGAAAAGGATTATGAAAACAAGAAAAGTAATGGCACTTGCAGGTGCAGGAGTATTAGCAGTCAGCATGATGACAGGATGCGGAAGCAGCAGTAGTACAGCATCCACGACAGCAGCAGCGACAACAACTGCGGCAGCAGCAGAGACAGCAAAAGAAGCAGCGACAACAGCAGCAGAGAAAAAAGCAGATCTTACAGGATCGATCACAGCGGCAGGTTCTTCCGCATTAAAACCGCTGGTTGACGATGCAGCAGACATGTTTATCGAGAAATACCCGGACGTTTCCATCACGATCGACGCAGGAGGATCCGGAGAGGGCTTAAAGCAGGTTTCCGAGGGAACCGTAAATATCGGTAACTCCGATGTTGAGGCCTCCGCAAAGCTTGACGAGACACAGGCAAAAGAGCTTGTTGATCATCAGGTATGCGTAGTCACAATGGCTCCGATCGTAAACAACGATGTAAAAGAAGGCGGCGTTGAGGATCTTACAAAACAGCAGCTCATCGACATCTTCACAGGAAAGACAACAAACTGGAAAGAGGTTGGCGGACCGGATGAGAGCATTGTCCTTGTAACAAGACCGACATCTTCCGGTACAAGAGCAACCTTCCAGAAATACGCTCTCGACGGAAACGAGGAAGCTTCCAATACTTCCATGGAAACAGATGATTCCGGTGTTCTTCTTCAGAATGTAAAAGATACAAAGGGTGCGATCGGATATGTAGCACTTTCCTATCTGACAGGTGATGCGGGAGTTGCAACTGTAGCGATCGATGGCGCAGAGCCGACACTTGAAAATACATACGCTGGAAAATATCCGGTATGGACATTTGAGCATATGTATACAAAGGGTGAGCCGGACGAAGTTGTAAGCGCATTCCTTGACTACATCATGTCCGATGAGTACGGCGCAAAGATGGAATCCTTAGGATACGGCGTATCTTCCAAGATGACAAATACTGAGCATTAATTGAGACAAAACTTAAGACCGGGCAGTGAGCCATGATCCGACCGGATGAAAGAAAAAAGAGGACATGGACAAGAGAGCTGCGAAACAGGGGCGGGGCAGACGAATCTGGCCCGCCCCGATATGATTTATGATAGAATTTGCTTCGAATATCGGAAGCAGGAGGACTTATGAAGAATGGTAAAGAAAAAAGCATGTTCGTCAGAGAATATCTGTGGCGGGATCTGATGACCGTCTGTGGACTGTTCGTAATTCTTCTGACGATCGTGATCGGCGCGTTCCTTGTATACAAGGGATCATCCACATTCCTGGTTTACAGACATTCCTTCCTGGAATTCTTAGGATCTGCAGACTGGGCACCGGAAGATAATATGGCAGGCGGCGGCAGCATCGGTGCGCTGATCTTCATCGCTGGGTCGCTCTGCACCTGCGGCCTGGCACTTCTTATCGCGACTCCGTTTTCCCTGGGATCAGCGATCTTCATCACGGAGATCTCCCCGAAGTTTGGCGAGAAATTCTACCGCCCGGTAGTCGAGATCTTCGCCGGAATCCCGTCTGTTGTCTATGGCTGGGTGGGACTCACGGTGCTTGTATCGGCGATTAAGACCGTGTTTGACCGTCAGGTGGGACATTCCATCCTGGCAGCAGGTCTGGTCTTAGCGGTTATGATCTTCCCGACAATCACAAGTGTTGCGGCGGACGCCCTTCACTCCGTCCCGAAGGAATGCAGAATGGCGGCGTACGGACTCGGCTCCACCCGCTGGCAGACCATTTACCGGATCGTAGTTCCGGCGGCAGCGCCTGGAATCATCTCCGGCGTGATCTTAGGTCTCGCGAGAGCCTTCGGTGAGGCCCTGGCGGTTGCCATGGTCATCGGTCAGACAACAGCGCTTCCCACAAGCATTTTTTCAACGACAAAGACTCTGACCACCGAGATCGCGGCCCAGATGGGCAACGCCATGGAGGGCGGCGAGATGAAATCCGCACTCTGGACCATGGCACTGCTGTTATTCGCAATCTCCCTGTTCTTCATCTTCCTGATCCATCATGTGACAGCGGTGAAGCCGGAGAAAGAAGAAAAAACAAGCACTTCCGTGAAAATAAGCACGACCGCGGTGCCGGTAAAGCAGTTCGCAGCAAAGGGGGAAAATTAGACCATGGAAAGTAAGATCAGACGTTCACGCGATGTGGACCGTGTTATGACAGTCATTTTCTACCTGGTTGCGATCTTCTTCTTCGCTCTTCTGATCGGCTTTGCGGGTAAGGTCATCATCGGCGGTCTCATGGGGGCAAAACCGGAGATGTTCCGCTTCGCGAGAAAAGGAAGCATCGGAAACCAGTTGTTCAACACGATCTATCTCGTATTTATCTCCCTGCTGGTATCCATCCCCCTCGGTGTCTGCGCCGGAATTTATCTGGCCATGTATGCGAAACAGGGAAAAATGACAAAGTTTTTGAGAATGTGTATCGAGACACTTTCTTCCCTTCCGTCCATCGTTGTGGGTCTGTTCGGATACCTGGTATTCCTTGTATTCTTCGGAATGGGAAAGAGTCTGATGGCGGGGGCACTCTCCGTATCGATCCTGACACTTCCGCTTATCACGACGACCACCGAGGATGCCATCAAGGGACTCCCGGCGGGATATTTTCAGGCGAGTTTAGGACTTGGAGCGACAAAATGGCAGTCCATCTTCTATGTACTTCTCCCGGCATGTCTCCCACGCATCATGACAGGCGTCATCCTGGCGGCGGGACGTGGATTCGGTGAGGCGGCGGCGCTCCTCTACACCACAGGATCCGGAAGCGACCTGCGCTGGGGCAACTGGAACCTGGCAGCCCCGACCTGCCCCTTCAACCCGTTCCGCCCGGCAGAGACATTGTCGATCCAGATCTGGAACCTTCAGGTAAACGGTCAGGATAAGGCACTGGCGAACACCGCCTCCGCGGTCCTTATGATCCTGGTTCTGGCATTCAGCATTGGCGCGAACGTGTGGAGCCATCACCTGAAGAAAAAGAGCTCCGGCGAGGCAGCGTAAGAAACATTCGGAAAAGGACCTCAATGACAGATTCTTGAGGGAGAAGTAATGAAACTCTGAGGATGGCATATGAGAGTTTTAGAGAGGAAAACATATATGACTGATATGAAACCGAAATTTGATATCGAAAAGCTGAATCTGCATTACGGCTTGTTCCATGCGCTTAAGGACATCAACATGCAGATCAGCGCCCATGAGATCACCGCGTTCATCGGACCGTCCGGCTGCGGAAAATCTACATTTTTAAAGACATTGAACAGGATGAACGATCTTGTGGAGAATGTAAAGATCGACGGAAAAGTGGAGCTTGACGGACAGAACATCTTTAAGGATATGGACGCCATCACACTGCGCCACAAGGTCGGCATGGTATTCCAGCAGCCAAACCCGTTCCCGAAGAGCATCTACGACAACATCGCCTATGGCCCGAGGATCTTCGGAATCACGAGAAAGGCAGATCTCGACGAGATCGTTGAGAGAAGCCTGCGTCAGGCGGCGATCTGGGATGAGCTTAAGGACCGCTTAAATAAGAGTGCCCTGGGACTTTCCGGCGGACAGCAGCAGAGACTCTGCATCGCGAGAACCCTGGCGGTGGAGCCGGAGGTGATCTTGATGGATGAGCCGACCTCCGCCCTGGACCCGATCTCCACATCGAAGATCGAGGACCTGGCGATGGAATTAAAGGATAAATACACCATTGTGATCGTCACCCACAACATGCAGCAGGCGGCGCGTATCTCTGACAAGACAGCGTTCTTCCTGTTAGGTGAGGTCGTCGAGTACAATAATACAAGTGATCTGTTTGCGAACCCGAGGGACGAACGGACAGAAAGCTACATCACAGGGAGGTTTGGCTGATTATGAGAGACGCGTTTTTAAAGCAATTGGAAGAGCTGCATAAGATGCTGGCGGAGATGGGACTGCTCTGCGAGAAAATGATCGACGGGACTTACGAGGCATTGACGAACATGGACCGGGAGCAGGCGGCGAAGATTCTACAAGACGATGCGAACGTGGACTTAAAGGAGAGAGATATCGAGAGCAAGTGTTTGAAGCTTCTCTTAGAGCAGCAGCCGGTGGCGAGTGACTTAAGAAAGATCTCTTCCGCATTAAAAATGATCACAGACCTGGAGCGCATCGGTGACCAGGCGGGCGATATCGCGGAGATCATCAAGACCGCAGACCTTCTTGAGCCGGTAAAGGCGACAAGACTCGGCGAGATGGCAAAAGCCGTTGCGTCCATGGTCCGCGAGAGCATCGAGAGCTTCGCAAACGAGGATCTCAGGAAGACAAAGGAAGTCATCGCCTACGATGACGTGATCGACGATATGTTCTCCCAGGTAAAGAAAGAACTGGCAGACGGCATCTTAAACGGCGAGGCAACCCAGGAACAGATCCTGGACATCCTCATGATCGCCAAATACTACGAGCGCATCGGCGACCATGCCACAAATATCGCGGAGTGGGCAGAGTATGCGATCACTGGGGTGCATAGGAACAGTGAGCTGGAAGATCATCTGTAAAAAGAGAAAAATTCTGAAACTGGAATTAAAACTGAAAAACTGGTAAAAACGATCCGGAATGGGAATAAAAAGTGGAGAACCTGATCTGCAGGTTCTCCCTTCTTGTTTTAAGAGCAATAACGTTACTTTACACGGGTAGGAATTTTCTGAACTGAAAATTCCGTACGATACACTTCTGGTAGCAGATTTTGCCGATTTGGAATGCGAAGCATCGGCAAAATCACGTTACTGTACACGCATGCGTGTACAGTAACGCAATAACTGTGGATTTTGTCAGACAGCGAACATCTGCTTGCATAAGTATCCAAAATATGCTAAGATTCTTGCGTACACATGTTTTTCTGAGACGCACATATGGTAACGTGCCAGAGCAATCGATGAAACGTATGATTTCGGTAATAAAAAAGAAATTTTTAGCTTGTGAGGTCTGATATATGGAGAAAAAAAACAAGTATTATGTGGTTCGTGACAAAGCGCTGCCGGAAGTCCTTCAGAAAGTCGTTGAGGTGAAACGTCTCCTCGAGACGGACAAAAACATGACGGTGCAGGAGGCGGCGGAACAGGTCGGTTTAAGCCGCAGTTCCTTCTATAAATATAAGGATGATATTCTTCCGTTTTCCGACAACACGAGAGGAAAGACAGTGACACTTGTGACCCAGATGATGGACGAGCCGGGGCTTCTGTCTGACCTGCTCCACATCGTTGCGGATTACCGCGCAAACATCCTTACGATCCACCAGACGATCCCGGTAAACGGATCCGCGACGGTAACGCTCAGTGTGGAAGTCCTCTCCGACACGGGAAATGTTGCCGGTATGGTTGAGGAGATCGAGCACTTAAAAGGCGTACAGAATGTGAAAATTTTAGGAGTGGAGAAATAGACGGATGAAAGCGGCAATTATGGGATACGGAACCATCGGCTCCGGCGTGTATGAGGTTCTTGATAAGAACTGCAAAAGCGTAGAAAAAAAGGCTGGAGAGCCGATCGAAGTAAAATATATCCTGGATCTCAGGGAGTTTCCGGGAAGCCCGGTGGAGAAGCTTGTGATCCATGATGTGGAACAGATCGTAAATGACCCGGAGATCGGGATCGTTGTGGAGACCATGGGCGGGACAAAACCGGCCTACGAGTTTGTAAGGCGCTGCCTGCTCGCGGGAAAGCATGTGGTGACTTCCAATAAGGCACTGGTTGCGGCCAATGGGACAGAACTGATCCGGATCGCCGCGGAAAAGAACATCAGCTTCTTGTTTGAGGCGAGTGTCGGCGGCGGTATTCCGATCATCCGCCCGCTTGTGGAGAGCCTCGGCGGCGAGGAGATTTTAGAAATCTCCGGTATCTTAAACGGAACGACAAACTACATCCTCACAAAGATGAATGAGGAGGGATGGAGCTTCGAGGAGGCGTTAAAGCGCGCCCAGGAATTGGGCTACGCGGAGCGCAACCCGGAGGCAGATATTGAAGGATATGACACCTGCAGAAAGATCGCGATCCTGACTGCGGTCGCAACAGGAAAAGAAGTAAACTACGAGGAGATCCCGACCCAGGGAATCACAAAAATCACTTCCATGGATTCCAGCTACGCGGCACATATGGGTGCGGCGATCAAGCTCTTCGGAACCAGCGTGAATAAAGATGGAAAGATCTATCTGGAGGTCGTGCCGGTCCTCGTGGACGCGAAGGACCCGCTGTATGCGGTGACAGATGTGTTCAACGGAATCCTCGTTGTGGGAAATATGCTGGGCGCGTCCATGTTCTATGGAAGCGGAGCAGGGAAACTGCCGACAGCCAGCGCCGTTGTCGGGGATATGATCTCCGCAGTCCGTTTCGGCGATGAGCCGGAGAAGATCGGCTGGAGCAGCGAGAAGCTTGAGGTACATCCGGCGGCTGAGCTTTCCAGAAAGTACTTTGCACGGTTTGAGGGTTCTGAGAGAGCAAAGAAAGAGGCCGTTGCGGCAGCTTTCGGTGACGTGAAATTTGTGACACTGGAAGGAACAGATGAGTTCGCGGTTCTGACCGGTGAGATGACAGGGGGAGAGTTCGACTCGGCAGCAGCAAAGGTCGGTGGACTGCGCCAGAAGATCGCAGCCAGATTATGATCCCGACATGGTTCCGGATGCCATGCCTGTTTCAGATGATGACCGGGCTTTACTGTCCGGGATGCGGGGGAACGAGAGCCGTCCGGGCACTCCTTTCAGGGCATCCGGTACTAAGCTTTCTGTACCATCCGGTGGTGCCGTATATGGCATCGGTAGCTGTGTGGGCTGCGGCTTCCTGGATCCTGTATTTTGCCACGGGAAACAGGAGATTCCGACCGGAGTTGGATGACCGGATCGCTTACGCAGCGGCGGGGATCGTGATCTTAAATTTTATCATAAAAAACGGACTTCTGGTGTTCGCCGGGATCGATGTGATCGGGCGGCTGCCGGGGGTGTGAGAATAGGGAGAAGACCTGGAGCGGGTACCGAAAGTGGTATCTGTTCTGGGTCTTTTTTGTTTCATGCCACAATTTTGCCGCAGGTATGCCCTGTTTTGTGTGACATCCTTCACAGTTTGAACACAGGTCGAACACAGAGGAATCACAAGTTTCTGATAGAGTTTATTGCAGAAACGTAATAAACAGTAAGAAAAATGCAAGGAACCAGGAGTATATGTACTTTAAAAGTACAAAGATCCCGTGATGACGAGTGTACGCAGCAGTCAATGGAAATCAGGCAATGGATCTGGAAAGAGATGACCTGCAGGGGCTGATGATCTGGCGGTCAAGGCGGATGAAAGGAGAACGGAAATGAGAAGAGGAAAGATAATAGCGGTCAGTCTGACGGTCTGTGCGGTGGGGGCCGGAATGACGGTGAACGCTTACGCGGCCAGCACCACATTTGAAATGAGGAAGAAAGCGGTGAGCCTGCTTGGAATTATAACGACGAGTAATTACCAGGCGAATGTGACGAGAGGTGAATTTGCGGAACTCCTCGTAAAGGCATCGGACTACAAGGAGGCGGCAAACGCGGCGGGAACCGTATCTGTATTCGCGGATGTCTCCTCAAAATCCCAGTATTCTGCGGCGATCCGCACGGCGGCGACGAACTCCTGGATGTCCGGTTATCTCGGCGGAAACTTTAAGCCGGACGAGGGAGTTACGATGCGGGATGCCATCAAGGCAGTCCTGGGAGTCTTAGGATACACAAACGAGGATTTCTCCGGAAGTCTTCAGGAGAGCCGCCTTGCGAAGTTCAAGTCCCTGTCCCTGGATTCTGGGATCTATCGTGATCTTGACGAGGTCCTCACGAGGGAAGACTGCATCAACCTGTTCTATAACCTGATGAAGGCGAAGACAAAAGAAGGAAACCAGTACGGCAGTAAGATATTTGACCTGACCTACAATTCCGACGGCGAGATCAATACATCCTCGATCCTGGATAACAGTTTAAAGGGACCGAAGATCTTAGACAATGACAGCCGGAACTTAAAGAGTCTTGTTCCGTTTTCCCTGAAAGACGCTACCATGTTTTTAAACGGCGAGGTGTCCGATGAGAGCGAGATCAACGATTACGCCACCGTGATCTATTACCACGAGGAGACAAAGATGATCTTCGCCTATTCCAACGGCGGCGAGAACAAAGGCGCCACGGAGGGCCGGATCAAGGCGATCTACTACGATTCCAGCGACCCGTTCACACCGGTGAAGGTGGTCTTAAACACCGATTACCAGGACAACGGCGGTGAGGGCGATGAGTTCCAGATCAGCGGATCGGAGCTCCAGTACCTGTTCTCCGTCTACGGAGAGTTTGAGGTGGATGACAAGGTTGCCATTGTGTGGGAGAAGAGCGGAAGCGACGAAAATGCGACTTATACGGTTGTAGATGTTGTCGGAGATTATTGATTAGTTACGAATATACATATAATACATGAAATAGAAATACCGCAGAAGGAATGCGGGTGAGAAAATTAAGGCAAGGAAATTCAGATCTGGAACATAGTTAAGAGAAGCGGAAGATTTCAATAGACAGGAAAGGAACGAGTATGGAGAACGAAAAGGTGGACGTAGAGAAAAAGCGGAAAAAACGGAAAGGAAAAAGCGGAAGGATCGTGATCGTGCTTATAGTGGTTCTGGCAGCGCTGCTTGGCGGATTTTTCCTCTATAAGAAAAAGACCTCGAGCCAGAAAAGTCAGGGTGACCAGTCCGTGTCAACGGCAACAGTGAAGCGGACGGACATCAGTTCAGAGCTCACGGCGTCCAGCTCCCTGTCACCGAAGGACACCTACGAGGTGACAGCTCTGGTGGAAGGCGAGGTCATCGAGGCGAACTTTGAGGAGGGCGATGTTGTAGAAAAAGGTCAGGTCCTCTACCGGATCGACGCATCCTCCATGGACTCTGACCTGAGCTCTGCCCAGACCAGCCTTCAGAGGGCGAAGGAGAGTGCCCAGACGGCACAGTCCGATTACGCCGAGGAGACAGCGCGGATCGCCGGAAATACATACCGCTCCACAGCGTCCGGATATATCAAGACTCTCTATATCAAAGAGGGCGATAAGGTAAATAATGGAACGAAGATCGCGGATCTCTATGATGACTCTGTTATGAAGATCACAGTCCCGTTCCTCTCAGGCGAGGCGGCGGAGATCAACGTAGGTGACGAGGCGGCAGTGACTTTGGAGGACACCGGCGAGCAGATCTCCGGAACCGTCACGGTTGTCAGCAGCATGGAGGAGACACTCTCCGGAGGACGTCTCGTGAAGAACGTGACGGTCGAGGTATCAAACCCAGGCGGACTCACGACAGACACCGCGGCATCCGTGACCGTCGACGGATTTGTGTGCAGTGCCGAGGGAACATTCACGGCGAAGACGGAGACGACCCTGAGCGTGGAGCTCTCCGGAAACAAGAGTCTCGAGATCGAGAACCTTCTGATTCATGAAGGTTCTTATGTGGAGAAAAACTCCGAGCTGTTCCAGGTGACCACAAAGACGGCGGAAGAGTATTTAAAGGAATTCAAGGATGCAGTGGAGAGCGCAGATGACAATCTGGAAAACGCGGAGAACAAGCTGAGCAATACCCAGGACAATGTGGATGACTACACGATCACAGCGCCGATCTCGGGGACAGTGATCACGAAAAACGCGAAGGTTGGGGATAAGATCTCCAAGAGTTCCAGCGGAACGACCACCATGGCGGTGATCTACGACCTGTCCACCATGACACTAGAGATGTCCGTGGATGAACTCGATGTCTCAAGCATCAAGGTCGGCCAGTCTGTGGAGATCACGGCGGATGCGGTGGAAGGTGAGACATTCACAGGAACCGTCACAAATGTGAGTCTGCAGAGCAGCTACTCCAACGGTGTCACAAACTATCCGGTGACAGTGACTCTGGATGATACGGGAAGTCTTCTTCCGGGCATGAACGTGGATGCGAAGATCATTCTCGACAGCTCTGAGAATGCTCTGGTGATCCCGGCCAGCGCGCTGATGCGTGGAAACAGAGTGTATGTGAAGAAGAGTTCCGGCTCCGGAAAATCCGGCAGCAGCAACGTCCCGGACGGCTTCGAGGCGGTCCAGGTGACAACTGGAATCATCAACGACGATTATGTGGAGATCCTTTCCGGCCTCTCTGAGGGGGACGAGGTCTACATTTCCTCCGATTCCGGAAGCTCGACGCAGACTAATCAGATGCAGATGGGGGGCATGGGCGGTCCTGGCGGTGATATGGGCGGAGGTGCACCGGGCGGTCCTGGCGGGAACGGCGGTCCTGGCGGCAGCGACGGTGGCAGCGGACGAAGATCCCAGTAGTGTATAGGAGATAAATTGTATGAAAAAGACTGAATTCTCAATACAAATAGATACCGCAGAAGAGCCGATGAAACAGGAAGAGGCAGTTTCAAAAGTTCATGAGAAGTTGGAAAAGCAGGAACCTCTGATAGAGCTGCGCAATATCTACAAGATCTACTACATGGGCGACGAGGAAGTCCACGCCAACGACGGCATTAGCCTTTCCATCAACAAAGGCGAGTTCGTCGCCATCGTCGGCAAATCTGGAAGCGGAAAATCAACCCTGATGAACATCATCGGCGCCCTGGATGTCCCGACGGAGGGCGAATATTTCCTCGGCGGCGAGGACGTGGCGGATATGTCCGACAACGAGCTGGCGGAGATCAGAAACCGCATGATTGGCTTTATCTTTCAGCAGTATAACCTGCTCTCAAAGTTAAATCTTCTGGAGAACGTGGAGCTTCCGCTTCTCTACGCCGGTTACGATAAAAAAGAACGCCGGGAGCGGGCTATGAATTCCCTGAAAAGGGTTGGACTTGAAGAAAAATGTAAGAATCTTCCGAACCAGCTCTCCGGCGGCCAGCAGCAGCGAGTCTCCATCGCGCGGGCTCTCGCAGGAGATCCGTCCTTAATCCTGGCGGATGAGCCCACGGGTGCCCTGGACTCCAGGACAGGCCGGGAGGTGCTTGATTTTTTAAAGAAACTCAATGAAGAAGGAAACACGATCGTCATGATCACCCACGACAGCTCCATTGCCCTGGAGGCGAAGCGGGTGGTGCGGATCCATGACGGAAAGATCAATTTCGACGGGGATGTGAAAAAGTATGCTGCAATCATTTAAAATGGCGTTAAAAAGTATCTGGGGCAATAAATTGAGGTCCTTTCTGACGATGCTCGGCATCATCATTGGAGTCGCGTCGGTGATCATCCTGGTCAGCATCGTCAACGGCTATATGTCCTACATGGTGGAGAGCTTTTCTTCCATGGGCGTCAATCAGATCACGGTCCAGTACAAGGCGGTGGCATCCAGAAGTATTGATGTGAACGAATTTTATGAGTTCTACGAGGAACATTCAGACCTCTACGAGAACATGTCCCCGAACGTGTCCGTCAGCGTCACGGTAAAACATGACTCTGACACCATGGATTCCACCAGTGTCGGCGGCTACAGTGAGGATTATCTCGCAATCAAGGACTACGAGATCGAGTATGGCAGAAATCTCCAGTACTCCGACATGGAGGCGAGACGAAAAGTCGCGGTCATCGGCGCCTACGTGGCGGAGGAGCTCTACGGCGGCTCCCAGAACGCCGTGGGCGAGACGGTCAAGTTAAACGGTGACAGCTACACCATCGTAGGCGTTGTGGAACGGCAGACGGAGAGCAGCTCTGAGTTCGATGACGGATGTATGGATGACTTTGTGTGGATCCCGTATTCCAGAGCTGTGAAGATGGCGAGAAATGCTGTGATCAACAACTATATCTTCACATCGCGGGACATCAACGACACGGAAACATGTACGACAGAACTTAAAAATTTTCTCTATGAAAAGATGAAGAGCGAAAACCTCTACACGGTGACAGCAATGAGCTCCCTTCTCGATTCCTTAAATGAGCAGATTGCCATGATGAGCATGATGCTGGGCGGTATCGCGGGTATCTCCTTGTTAGTTGCAGGCGTCGGTGTCATGAACATCATGCTGGTGTCCGTGACAGAGAGAACCAGGGAGATCGGCATCAGGAAGGCCCTCGGCGCAAAGAAGAGCGTGATCATGTTGCAGTTCGTCATCGAGGCGCTGGTCACAAGCTCCATCGGCGGAATCATCGGAATCATGATCGGAGCCTTAGCAAGTACGGGAATCGGTGCCATCATGGGAATCGACGCGCCGCCAACCATGACAGCAGTTGTGACCTCGTTTAGCGTTTCTGTTGCCATCGGACTGATCTTTGGTTACATGCCGGCGAGCCGGGCGGCGAAGCTGAATCCGATCGACGCACTGAGGACAGACTAAAACTACACAGAAAATGACAGGATCAACGGTAAATATGGAAAATGGAAGAATAATAGGAAAATGCAGATTCTAAGCCTCAAACTGCCACGGATTTGCCGCTAAAAGACAGAATATCGTAAGTTGACGGGAGATATTGTCCAACCTTATAATATAGTTAAAGAAAGATACTTGAGGGGAGGCAATCCTATGGCAGAAAGAAAATGGAAAAAAATAAGTACATGGATGGCCGCATGGGTCATGGCGGTCGTGTTTGCGGTATCCGGGGCGCAGACAGCGTTTGCGGCGACCAGTTATGTGAATAGTGTCAGCATCACGCTGGATGTGACACCGACGGTGGGGGAATCCCTGCCGGATCTTGATGTGGGATACAATTCTGATAACTGCGAGGTATCGATCCCGAACAACGATAAATATGATATCGTATCCGCAAAGTGGTCTTCCACAAAGAACGACGTGAAGATCGGCGGAACCTACACCATGAAAGTTACTTTAAAGACTTTAAATGACTATAGGTTCAGCAGCAGCTCCTACACTTCCTCAAAGGTAAAGGTAAAGAACGGAACTTTTGTCAGCGCTTCGAGAACATCTTCCGACCGTCTGGTGGTTACCGTAAAGACAAAACCGGCAAAGGGCGATCTTGACGCGCCGGGCGAGGCATACTGGCAGACCACAAAGTCCGGAAGCTCCGATCTCGGACTCGCGAAGTGGGAGGCCGTTGAGGACGCGTCCTACGAGGTGTACCTCTACCGCGGCAGCAAGAACGTCTACAAGAGCGGCGAGATCCACACCAGCAGCTGTGATCTCTTTCCGTATATGAGCTCCAAGGGAACCTACACCTTTAAGGTGCGCGCGCTCCCGTCAAACGATGAGGTATCCAAGTACGCGTCAAAGAGCGACTGGACCATATCCGATGAGGTCTATATCGATGAGAATGACGCGGCGAGAGCGGCAAAGAAAAAGCCGTCAAGCGGCAACAACAGCAGCACAAATAATTCCGGAAATTCCCAGCAGGCCCCGTCAAATGTGAATGTGGTCGGCTGGATCCTCGACGGAAACCGCTGGTATTATCGTTACCCGGACGGAACTTATTTAAAGAACGGCTGGGGATTTATCGGAAATATCTGGTACTTATTTGACGCAAACGGAATGATGCTCACCGGCTGGCAGATGAAGAACGGCGTTTATTACTACATGAACGGTGACGGAAAGATGCAGACGGGCTGGCTTCTCTACAACAATACCTGGTATTATCTCTCCGAGAGCGGAGCTATGGTGACCGGCTGGATCACGCTGGGTGATAAGGCTTATTACCTCGGCGGCGACGGCGGAATGCTCACAGGATGGCAGAACATCGACGGACAGATCTACTACCTGTATCCGGATGGACATAAGGCGGTCAATGAAGTGATCGATACCTTCTATGTAGATCAGGACGGTATCTGGAGAAAACCGCAGTAAAGATCTGAACCTGCAGGGCATGCGGTTATGCGGTGAAAATCGTCGGAATATTTTCCAGCAGACTGAAAATACAGGAAAGGAGCACCTTATGAGACAGAAAACTTTTGGAAAATGGCTTGCGGCAGCAGGAATTCTGATGGCGATGACGATATGGATGGTTCTTCCTGCACTGGCTGCGCCGACGGTGAATTCTATAAGGATCACCTTTAAAGACAAGTATGAAGATCCCGGCGTGATCGAGGAGCCGGAGATCAGCTGCGGCAGCTACGGGATCGAGATCACATCCGTGGAGTGGAGCAAGGATGTAGAAAAATGGAATCCTGGAACGAAAGTGACGGCAACGCTGATTCTTTCCTCCAGCGGAAGAGAGTTCTCCTCCAGCTACGGTTCAAAGTCCTGCCAGATCTCCGGTGCGACGTTGAGTAAGGCAGTGAAAGTGGATGATGACCTGAAGGTCACAGTCACTTACTACCCGGTAGTCTGGCTGGAAACTCCGGATGAAGCCGGATGGAGCGCTTCGAATCATATGAAAGCGGTCTGGAAGAAAGTCGATTACGCGACGGGATATCAGATCCGCCTGTACCGGGATGACTATTATCTCCGGACCATCGATGCGACGGGAACCAGCAAGGACCTCTCCGAGTATATGGGAAGAGAGGGAAACTACTATTACGAGATCCGCGCGGTGGGAAAGACAACGAACGATGCGAAGTACCGCAAGAGCAGCGAGTATATCGTCTCCTCCGACCGCTACCTGGATGACCTGGGTGACACGGAGGGCAGCTGGAAGAATTACGCGGATGGAAAGAAATATGTGGACGAGAATGGTCAGATCGTGACCTCCCAGTGGTACCGGATCCTTGGAACCTGGTATTATTTCGACGAGAACGGATACATGGTGACGGGATGGAGACTGGTCAATAATAAGTGGTATTACCTCGAAAGTGACGGAAAGATGGTGACCGGTTGGAAGCAGGTTGGCGGTGTCTGGTACTACATGGATGCCGACGGAGCGATGGCAACAGGCTGGCGTCAGACTGCACCGGGACAGTGGTATTACCTGAACGCGAACGGAGTGATGGCAGCGTCCACTGTGATCGACGGATATACGTTGGATGCATCGGGGCTCTGGGTAAGTTAGAAAGGAATGATGGGCGGCATGTCATGGGAGAAATCCTGTGGCATGCCGTTTTCACATATCTGAAAAGGTAAGCTCCTGGAACCATGCGAAAACACTTGACTTACTATGAGATATCAACTAAAATTTAGAAACGTGTAAACATTTGTCGCGGCAGCCTGAAGGTGTATGCGGCGCCGCAGTCACTTGAAGTTTATGAAAAACGAGAAAGGATTTCTATGGGAATCATTAAAGCAGTGAACCTGATCTTTGACTATATCAGGCACGATGAAGAGGAAGACAAGGATGAGGTCAGCCATGCGTTAAAGGGCGTCTCTCTGGACATCAAGGAAGGCGATTTCGTAGCGATTTTAGGACACAACGGATCCGGAAAATCCACATTCGCGAAGCTGATGAACGGAATCCTGCTTCCAACGGATGGAACAGTCTATATTTCTAAAATGAGGACGGACGACGAGGAGCATCTTTGGGATGTACGAAAGACGGCGGGAATGGTATTCCAGAACCCGGATAACCAGATCATCGGAAACGTGGTGGAAGAGGACGTTGGATTCGGACCGGAGAACATGGGAGTTCCGACGGAGGAAATCTGGGCGCGGGTCGACAAGAGCCTTGAGGCGGTGGGTATGACAGCGTACAGACTTCAGTCTCCGAATAAGCTTTCCGGCGGACAGAAACAGCGCGTGGCCATCGCAGGCGTTATGGCGATGAAGCCCCGGTGTATCGTTCTGGACGAGCCGACAGCGATGTTAGACCCGAACGGACGCCGCGAGGTCATTAAAACGGTTCATGAACTGAACCGTCAGGAAGGGATCACGGTAGTTCTGATCACCCACTATATGGAAGAGGTCATTGACGCAGACCGCGTGGTCGTTATTGACGGTGGACATGTCGTGATGGACGGAACCCCGAAAGAGGTCTTTTCCAGAGTCAAGGAACTGAAAAAATACAGCCTCGATGTGCCGCAGGTAACGGAACTGGCAGATGAATTAAAGGAAGCCGGAATGGATCTTCCTTATGGAATTCTTTCCATCGACGAGCTTGTGGATGAACTTGTTCCGCTCTTAAAATAGTGGAGAAATGGTGGAAATATGGCAATCGAAATTAAACACTTGAATCATATATACGGGCAGGGAACGATCTTTGAGCAGTATGCCTTAAAGGATGTAAATCTTACGATCCATGATGGCGAGTTTATCGGCCTCATCGGTCATACCGGATCCGGAAAATCAACCCTGACCCAGCATTTAAACGGACTTTTAAAGGCAACGAGCGGAGATATCCTTTATAACGGAGAAAGTATTTATAAAGAGGGATATTCCATGAAAGAGCTCCGTAGCCATGTGGGGCTTGTTTTCCAGTATCCGGAGCATCAGCTGTTTGAGGTGGATGTATTCTCAGATGTCTGCTTTGGACCGAAGAATCTGGGACTCCCGAAGGAGGAGATCGAGAAGCGCGCGAAAGAGGCGCTTGACATGGTGGGACTCGATGAGAGCTTTTATAAGCAGTCCCCCTTCGACCTCTCCGGCGGACAGAAGCGTCGAGTGGCTATCGCGGGTGTTCTCGCAATGAAGCCGGAGGTCTTGATCTTAGATGAGCCGACAGCCGGTCTCGACCCGAAAGGACGCGACGACATTTTAGGACTCGTACAAAAGCTCCATAACGAACAGGGGCTGACGATCATTCTCGTCTCCCACAGCATGGAGGATGTGGCGCGATATGTGTCCCGTCTTGTGGTCATGAACCACGGCGAGAAGGTCTTCGACGGAACTCCGAAGGAGGTATTCCGCCATTATAAAGAGCTGGAAGCCATCGGCCTTGCGGCACCGCAGATCACCTATGTGGTGCACAAGCTGATCGACAAGGGGATCCCGCTGGATCCGGATATCACGACGGTGGAAGAGGCGAAGAATGCAATCCTTAAGATCTGGCGCGAAAAGTATGGAAAAAGTTCCGGAAATGCAGCGCAGGTAAGCGCAGCCGGAGCGGATTCCGAGAACGCAGATCATGGGAACGCCACTGGAACAGCCTCTGAGAAGGCAGACAGCACAGAAAAGACAGCCGGGGAGGAAACGACATGTTAAGAGATATCACGCTTGGACAGTACTACCCGGTAGATTCCCTTCTTCACAGGCTGGATCCACGAACAAAACTCTTTGGAACGCTTGTATACATTGTAACACTATTTATTGCGGACAATATCTGGGCATACCTTGCGGCGACGATCTTTCTGATCGCGGCGATCAAGCTCTCCAATGTCCCGGTAAAATTCATGGTGCGCGGCTTAAAATCCATCGTGTTCCTGCTTCTCATCAGCGTCAGCTTCAACCTGTTCCTGACGCCGGGTACCCCGATCTTTAAGATCGGTTTCCTGCAGATGACCTGGGAAGGTCTCCGGTTTGCGGCATTTATGGCGATCCGTCTTGTTTACCTCGTTATGGGATCCACGATCCTGACGCTCACAACGACGCCGAACCAGCTGACAGACGGTCTGGAAAAGAGCCTTGGCTTTTTAAAGAAGGTCGGCGTTCCGGTCCACGAGGTGTCCATGATGATGTCCATTGCGCTCCGGTTTATCCCGATCCTGATCGAGGAGACAGATAAGATCATGAAAGCGCAGATGGCGAGAGGCGCTGATTTCGAGAGCGGAAACCTGATCCAGAAGGCGAAATCCATGGTACCGCTTCTTGTACCACTTTTCGTATCCGCATTCCGCCGTGCCACGGACCTCGCGATGGCCATGGAGGCGAGATGCTACCGCGGCGGCGAGGGCAGAACAAAGATGAAACCGCTTAAGTACGCGAAGAGGGACCGTATGGTTTATGGGGCGTATCTGGTGTATTTTGCGGCGGCGATCGTGCTGAAGGTTTTGCTGTAGAAGATGATTAACTCCGGTTTCGATGAAAAGCAGCGCTAAAGCCCGGATATGACGGGGAACAGCACCGCGTGGAAAATGGTCGAAATCGGGAACTTGATATTCAGAGAAATAGAATTGCCCGGATTTTCCGGACAGCAGAAGGAAAACAATAAAGCTATGAGACGAATCAAACTGACGGTGGCCTACGACGGCACCGCATACAAGGGCTGGCAGCTCCAGCCCAATGGCGTTACCATAGAGGAGATGTTAAATAAGGCTCTTTCGGATCTTCTGAAAGAGCCTGTCTGCGTCATTGGGGCAAGCCGGACGGACTCCGGCGTCCATGCGCGCGGAAACGTGGCGGTCTTCGACACGGAGAGCCGGATCCCGGGAGATAAATTCTGTTACGCGGTAAACCGCGGACTTCCGGAGGATATCCGTGTGGTGGAATCCGAGGAAGTTCCCCTGGACTGGCATCCGAGAAAGCAGAACTGCGTAAAGACCTACGAGTATCAGATCTTAAACTGTAAGATCGAGATCCCGACAAGACGCCTCTACGCCCATTTCTGCTATTACCCGTTAAACGTGGAAAAGATGAATGAGGCGGCAAAATATCTCATCGGGGAACATGATTTCATCAGCTTCTGCGCCGCAAACCACCAGGCGGAGGAGACGGTCCGGACGATCTACGGGGCCGAGGTGAAAAAGAATGATGAGGACATCGTAACGATTCGCCTTTGCGGCAGCGGATTCCTCTACAACATGGTGCGGATCATCGCGGGAACCCTGTTAAAAGTCGGAACCGGTGAGTGGGAGCCGGAACATGTGAAAGAGGTACTGGAGGCAAGAAACCGCAAAGAGGCGGGACAGACTGCTCCGGCGAAGGGGCTGACACTTGTGGGAATCGAGTATGAGAGGGAGATCCCAAAGGAGATCATTGGGAGAAATGAACATTGGGACGCTGTTCTGGACCAGACCAGCTTGGAATCCGACGGAGTTTCCCGCGTGCGGATCAGGTTCTCCGAACCCGAAGAACTCCCCCGCCTGATCCGCCGCATGGTGCATCAGGCATACCGGAATGGGGCGGAGGAGGTGTTTGTGACGATTCCGGATGGATATGAGGTGTCGGAGACGGAAAGTTATGGATATTACCGACTCCGCAGGCTGGATGACGGCAGCTACGGAACGGAATATACGGGGAGGGCGCTATGAACCAGGTACTGATCCAGCTGATCTATTTTGTGATCTATTCCGTTGTGTTCCTGGTCATCGGAAAGCTCTCCTTTTCGGAAAGCGATTCTCTCTCCAAGTTTTTCGTCGGTGAGAGAAAAAATGACGAAAAACGCCTGTTTTTCACATTTGTCGGAACCTGGGTCTCCGCGGCGACGATTCTGGGATTTACGGGAAACGTATACCACAGCGGACTCTCTGTCATTGCGTCGTCGGTCATCCCGTGGTTTATCGGCGCGGGTCTCCTGTATCTGATGACGGACCGGCTATATGAGAATGATGTCCTGTCGATCCCACAGCTGATTGGAAAAAAGCATGATTCTAAATTTCTGCAGACAGCATCGGCCATTTTTATGATCTGCGGCTATATTTTCTATCTGATGATCCAGATCAAGGGATTTGGCATCGCGGTATCCAGCCTGCTGAATATCAATTACAAGGTAGCTGTCTTTCTTGTCTATCTTTTTATCCTCTATTCGAGCTTCGGCGGCTTTAACTCCGTCACGAAGTCGGACTGTCTCAATCTGATTATGCTCTCTGTGAGCATCGGGGTTCTGTATCTGGTTATCGTAAAAAATGTTCCGGGACACTGGTTTTTGACGGATCAGACTGTGCATGAACTCATAAAGAGCAAGGGCGTTTTTGAAAATCAGACAGCGGAGATTGGAATCTTCGTATATATCTCCATGTTCTTCGGCTGGGGAATGGGACTGGCGTCGAATCCCCAGTATATGGTCAGGATCCTGGCGGCGAAGGATAAAAAGACTGCAAAGCATATGATCCTGCATGCACTGATATTCCTGTGCGTGCTGTACTTTGCACTGACTCAGATCGGTCTTGGACTGCGGATCCTCTTTCCACAGCTGAAAAATTACTGCTCCGCGGATGACGTATTTATCTATGCAGTGGTCAATCTCATGAACACACCGTTCAGCGGTTTCTTCCTGATCAGCGTGATCGGCGCCTGCGTCTCAACGGCGAACTCCCAGCTTCACCTGATCGGCTGCATGCTGTCCTACGACGTGGCTTCCCAGCTCACAAAAAAGAAGATGTCGGAGGAGCAGATTCTCACCCTGGCGCGGGTATGTATCTTCATGGGAGGCACGGCTGCACTGATCTTATCCGTAAATCCGCCGAAGGACATGCTGTCCTTCGGGGCGGATATCTGGGGATTATTTTCGGCGGCGCTTGCCCCTCTGATCTACGGGGGACTGTACTGGAAACGGAGAACGAAAGCCGGGGCGGTGGGAGCGTTCTTTACGGGACTTATCTGCTCTGTCCTGTTCTGGAAAATGGATCTCCGGATATACTGGGCATTTCCGGCAACACTGTGCGCGGCGGCAGTCTATGTTGTGATCCCGATGTTTGAGAAGAAAAGAGGGGCAGAAGAATGAGCGGAAAGAAAAAACAGCTGTTTCGATCATGGTTCTGCAGGATCGAGCATGAGGTCATGCTGCCGTTCATCATGGTAGGGATCCTGGTCATCTGTGCATTCTGCGCTATTTCGGTGTGTAATGGATATACAGAAAAGCTTAAGGACAGAAAAGAGTACGCGAGGACTGCGATCCGCAGCATGGAGGCGGATATCTACTATCTGCATGGAAAACTGAGTGAAGAGGAGATCCGGCAGAAGTATAAGTTCTATCATGATCCGGCGGTGCGGATCCTGGCTGCCGACGGCACGATCATCACGGGGGACGAGGAGATTCCGGACGGAAATATGGAACTCCTGTACGCGGACAGTGGAAATTCCCTGGGTTGGCGTCTGGAATACTGGATGGATAAAAAGTCATTTGAGAGCGCGATCCTGGAAGAACAGAATTACGTCATTGTGGGCGCTGTGGCGAGTCTCCTGATCATCGTACAGGTCAGCGTGTTCCTCGCCTGGAGTATCACAAAACCGATCCGCAGCATGGGCGCGGCGTGTAAAAGGCTCGATGAGAACAAGGACGGGTTCCGGGAGTACAGCTTTCCGGAGACAGCGAGAAAGGACGAGATCGGCCAGCTGGCGAGAACTTTTGAGAATCTTCTGAAAAACCTTGATAATTACACAAAAATGGAGTATACGAGCCGGATGTCATCGGCGCTGGCCCACGAGATCAAAAATCCGCTGGCCGGGATCCGTTCCGGGATCCAGGTCCTGGGCGGACGGGCGGTGAAGGAGAATGAAAAGCTTCTCTGCGACAGCATGCTCCATGAGATCGACCGGGTGACCGGGCTGATCAATGACCTGTTTACGCTGTCGGTGAAGAAGGAAAACCACAGACATGTTTTTCAGGCGGATGCGGTGCTGCGGGAGGTGGCATCCATCTATGCGAAGGAGTGCGAACAGCAGAATGTCGCGTTCGAGACAGACTGCGCGGCGTGTGAAGTGTTTGCCGATGAGAATGAAATGCGCCAGATGCTGTACAATCTTCTGACGAACAGCATGCGGGCGGTCAGCCGGGACGGCACGGGGAAGATCCGTCTCTCAGTGTCTTCCGACGGAGGCATGACTATATTCTGCGTCTCCGATAACGGAAAAGGAATGAATGAAGAGGAACTGAAACGCGCAAGAGAACCGTTCTACACGAAGAGCATTAACGGCGTCGGGCTCGGTCTGGCGATCGTAAACCGGCTGATCGGGCAGAACCACGGCAAAATGGAAATGGAAAGCGCTCCGGGCTGCGGAACGACGGTGCGCCTGATTTTTGAAAGCAGGGATGAACATGAAAAAGATACTGATCGTTGATGATGAATTTCTGATCCGGTTTACGCTGGAGGAAGGACTGAAGGACCGGGGATACGAGACCCAGTCGGCGGAAACGGTGAAGGACGCTCTCGAGAAGATGAAAACGTTCCACCCGCAGGTGATCCTTCTGGATAACCGCCTGCAGGACAGCCTCGGGATCGACGAGATATCCACGTTCCGTTCCGCTGATGAGGAGGTCCAGGTGATCCTGATGACGGCGTACGGCTCTGTCGCGCAGGCGGTGGAGGCGACGAAGCGCGGCGCTTACGACTATATTTTAAAGCCCTTTGATATTGACGAGATCGACCGGATCGCCAGCCGCTGCATTGGTCAGATGCAGGATCGGGAATCCCTGGAGTTTCTAAAGGGAAAAACGCAGGAATTTATCGGAGTCAGCGACGCCGCGATGCGGATCCGGCGCCACATCGAACTTCTCGGAAAGAATTCCTCGGTGAATGTTCTGATCCGGGGCGAGACCGGAACCGGAAAAGAGGTTGCAGCGTCCCTGATCCATGCCTGCAGCGACCGGCGGGACCACCTGATGGTCCGCATCAACTGCGGCGCGATTCCGGAACATCTGATGGAGAGCGAGCTCTTTGGCTATGAGCGGGGGGCCTTTGCGGGCGCGATGAAGACGAAGAAAGGCCTGATCGAGCTGGCAGCAGGCGGAACCGTGTTCTTGGATGAGATCGGGGAACTTCCGCTGTCCATGCAGACAAAGATCCTAACGTTCCTGGACCATAAGAAGTTCAAGCGTGTGGGTGGTCTGGAGGACATCGAAGTGGATGCCCGGGTGATCGCGGCGACAAACCGGAATCTGGAACATGCCGTAAAGCAGGGGGAATTCCGGGAAGATCTTTTCTACCGGATCAATGTCATGGAGCTTGTGATCCCGCCGTTGAGGGACCGGAGAGAGGATATTCCGGCGCTCTGCGATTATTACCTGAAATATTATAACGGCATGTTTGGAAAGAATATCACCCATGTGGATCCTGATTTTATGCGGGAGCTGCTTTTGTATGACTGGAAAGGGAATGTTCGGGAACTGAAAAATATTTTTGAGCGCTGCTTCTTATTCTGTCAGGGGGACGTGCTTGAAAAACATGTGGAATTAAAACGGGTGGACTGGAAAGATGATACCCGGACAGGAGAACCGTTTGCGCTAAAGGATCTTCGGAAAGGACCGATCAGTCTCGATCAGGAGGTCTCCATGCTGGAACAGATCTACATGGACCAGGCCCTGAAGCTCTGCGGAAACAACGTGACAAAAGCGGCGGCCCTTTTGGGGATCACGAGATTCTCCATGAAGAGAAGACTTGATAAGGAAGACTGAAATCTTACGGCCCGCACGGCAAGGTGGCAGACCTGCTGAACAATTGAAAACGTGCAAAAATTCACATCGTGCGAAATCGCTCGCTAAAACTGAGCGGATTCGCACGATTTTTTTGAAAATTTCAAAAAGATTTTTCAAAACTGAAAAATATAGTTGAATATCGCTAAAAAGTCAGATAAAATCAAGGCATCAGTTGTAGAAAAGATACGAAAGGGGTACTCATTTATGGGGGAAAAGAAAAAACACAGCAACATGACGACCTTGATGGGAGCTGCGTTCCTGATGGCGACATCCGCGATCGGACCGGGATTCCTGACACAGACTTCCACATTTACGGCTCAGTATAAAAGCGTTTTCGCGCTTGTGATCGTCTGTACGATCCTGTTGGATGTGACGACACAGTTAAATATCTGGTCGGTGATCGGTGTGTCCGGCATGCGCGGACAGGACATTGCAAATAAAGTCCTTCCGGGACTCGGGTATTTTATCGCATTCATGGTTGCGCTTGGCGGTCTGGCATTCAACATCGGAAATGTCGGAGGCGGCGCCCTGGGACTTAACGTATTGTTCGGAATTCCGACGACGGTTGGAACCTTTATCGCGGGAATCATCGGAATCCTGATCTTCCTCTCCAAGGACGCGAAGACCAGCATGGATAAGCTGACAAAATATCTTGGAAGCATCATGATCATCGTTGTTCTCTATGTGGCAATCAAATCCAAACCTCCGGTAGGGGACGCTGTGAGCAGTATTTTCCATCCGGGCGATGTGGGTGCTCTTGTCCTTCCGCTCATCACGCTTCTTGGAGGAAGCTGCGGCGGATATATCACATTCTCCGGTGCGCACCGTCTTCTTGACGCCGGATATTCCGGAAAGAAAGATCTTCCGCATGTACGCCAGTCTGTTTTAATGGGTGTCAGCGTTTCTGGAATCATGAGGATCCTGCTGTTCCTTGCGGTTCTCGGTGTCGTGACAGCAAATCCGGATGTGACACTTGACGCTTCAAACCCGGCAGCAGACGCGTTCCGTCTCGGAGCGGGCGTGATCGGATATAAGATCTTTGGTCTTGTCCTTTTCTTCGCCGCTACCACATCCGTCATCGGCGCTGCTTATACATCCGTTTCCTTCTTAAAGACTCTTCATCCGTTTATCATGAAGAATGAAAAGTGGTTCGTGATTGGATTTATCACAGCCTCCACACTGATCATGGCGATCCTCGGAAAGCCGGCAGCACTTCTCGTACTTGCGGGCGCGTTGAACGGACTGATCCTTCCGCTGACCCTCTTAACGATCCTTCTCGCGAGCAGAAACAAGAAGATCGTCGGCGAGGATTACAAGCATCCGACGATCCTCATCGTTTTAGGTGTATGCGTGGTACTGCTCACAGGATTCTCCGGAATCAAAGCTCTTCCGGGAATCTTAAAGATGTTCGGCTAAGGTTAATTATGTATTGAGATTGTGATGCAAGTCGTTTAAAATAGTAGGTAGAAGATTGAAAAATACCGGCAACGAAAGCAAGGAGGAAATATTATGTACCGTGTAGATTTAAACAGTGACCTTGGAGAAAGCTTTGGAAATTATACGATCGGAATGGACGAGGAGATCTTAAAATACGTCTCTTCTGCAAACGTGGCCTGTGGCTGGCACGCAGGTGACGCGATGGTGATGGAAAAGACCGTTGCTCTGGCGAAAGAGTTCGGAACAGCCGTCGGCGCGCACCCGGGCTTCCCGGACCTTGTGGGATTCGGACGCCGCAATATGGCAGTGACGCCGGATGAAGCGAAAGCTTATGTCCGCTACCAGCTGGGCGCTCTCATGGCGTTCTGTACCGCCCACGGCGTAAAGATCCAGCATGTAAAACCGCACGGCGCTCTTTACAATATGGCAGCTGTTGACGAGAAGTTAGCTATCGCGATGTGTGAGGCAGTTTATGAGGTAGATAAGGACATCATCTTCATGGGACTTGCAGGTTCTAAGATGATCACGGCAGCAGAAAAAGTCGGTCTCCGCGCTGCAAGTGAGGTCTTCGCTGACCGCGCTTACAACGATGACGGAACTCTCGTATCAAGAAAGCTTCCGGGTGCAGTGATCAAGGACAAAGACCTTGCGATCAAACGTGTGATCCGTATGGTAAAAGAAGGAAAAGTCGAGTCCATCAACGGAAACGATATCGCGATCAAGGCAGACTCTATCTGCGTTCACGGAGATAACCCAAAGGCATTGGAGTTCGTAAAGAATATCCGTGAGACACTGATCGCGGAAGGCGTCGAGATCAAAAATTTAAGTTTATAGGAAAAAGAGTGCAGCTGTTTGACATCTTACAAATGTCAAACAGCCGCAAATGTATAGAGAGGAGACTCGCTGTGGGAAATGTAAGATATCTGGTTTCCGGTGACTGTGCAGTCACCGTGGAATTTGGAAATGAGATCAGTCCGGAGATCAACCGGAAGATCCGCGCATTCAAGATCGCGTTAGAGAAAGAACAGATTGAGGGAATCGTCGAGACCGTACCGACCTACCGTTCCCTTCTTGTTGTATACAAGCCGGAAGTGATCCGGTTCTCAGCACTGACAGAAAAATTTGAGCAGGTTCTGTCCTCCATGGGCAGCATCCAGATCCCGCCGCCAACGGTGATCGAGATTCCGGTGCTTTACGGCGGGGAGATGGGACCGGACCTTGCGAATGTGGCAGAGCATAACGGACTTACGGAAGAGGAAGTCGTAAAGATCCACTCTTCCGAAGAGTACCTGATCTACATGCTGGGATTTATCGCGGGATTCCCGTACCTCGGCGGCATGGACAAGCGTATCGCGACTCCGCGTTTGAAGAGTCCGCGCGTAAAGATCGAGGGCGGCTCCGTGGGAATCGCCGGAGAGCAGACTGGAATCTATCCGGTGGCATCCCCGGGCGGCTGGCAGCTCATCGGAAGAACTCCGTTAAAGCTCTATGATTCCGAGCGGGAAAAACCGGTGCTCCTGGAGTCCGGACAGTACATTAAATTCCGCCCGGTGACGGAAGAAGAGTACAAAGCCATCGAAAAACAGGTGGAGAACAATACATATCAGTATGTAGTATATGATAAGGAGGCGGAGTGATGGGCATTCAGATCATAAACGGCGGATTCCTGACAACGATTCAGGATATGGGACGTTACGGATATCAGGAGACTGGAATGTCCGTATCTGGTGTCATGGATACCAGGGCAGCGTCACTCGCCAATATCCTTGTTGGAAATGATACGAACGAGGCGGTCATCGAGATCACGATGATGGGCCCGACGATGAAATTTACAGAAGATGAGATCATCGCGGTGACAGGCGGTGACCTCGGGGCAAAGATCGACGGAAAACCGGTGGAGAGATACCGTGCGGTCTTGGTAAAAGCGGGCCAGACGTTGAGCTTCATGGGCATGTACGGCGGAAGCCGTGCGTATATCGCTTTTGCGGGCGGACTTAATATCCCGGTCGTTATGGGAAGCAGATCCACGAACCTGAAATCAAAAGTCGGCGGATACGAGGGAAGAAAATTAGGAACCGGCGATGAGATCGCTTTCCGCGCTCCTGCATCCTGGCTCCCGCATATGGCCGAGCGTGTATACGGACTTCCGTCTTACGGTGCAAAGGAATGGACACTCAGAGTCGTTATGGGCCCGCAGGACGACTGTTTTACAGATAAGGGAATCAACACCTTCTTAAACAGCACCTACACGATCTCCAACGAGTACGACCGCATGGGCTGCCGCATGGAAGGCGATGTGATCGAGCATAAAAACGGCGGCGACATCATCACCGACGGCATCAGCTTCGGCGCTGTACAGGTTCCATCCCACGGAAATCCTATCGTCATGATGGCGGACCATCAGACCACAGGCGGCTACACAAAGATCGCCAATGTGATCTCTGTGGACCTTCCGGTGCTTGCCCAGTGTATGCCGGGAATGAAGATCCATTTTGAGAAAGTCACGGTGGATGAGGCGCAGGCTCTCTATTGTAAGGAAAAAGAAGAGTTTGACGCGCTTGCGAAGAAACTGAATACCCCGGTGGAACCGGCGGATGATGAGCAGGCGGTGGCGATCGCAGCGGCATCCGAGGCGAACAAGACCGCATGGGTAAAGGCGGGAACCTATAAGATCTCCGTAAATGGAAAAGAGTTTCTTGTGGAGCTTGAAAAAGAGGTTGTGAGATTCCGGTAAGAAGAAATATGGAGATGCAGGCCGGAAAATGAATTGATCGGCGAAGCATTTCAGCAGAATGAGTCATGGGGAACAGGGACCTTAAGATGCCGGAAATGAAAAGAACGGCATAGGAGAAAGGGGTAGTGAAAAATGGGAGATTACAGAACGACAAAACCGGAAGAGATCTGGAAAAAGATCCGTGACGGCGAGATCACAGAACCGACGGCCGGAATGTGCGGGGGATACGCACAGGCAAACCTTGTGATCCTGCCAAAAAAATATGCGGAGGACTTTAAAAAATTCGCGGAGAGGAATCCGAAGCCATGCCCGATCCTTGAGATCATGGACGGATCCCCGCTGGTTCATGATATGGGCGAGGGAGCGAATATCGTCACCGATATTCCGCGGTACTTTATCTATAAAAACGGCGTGAAGGTCGATGAAGTGACAGATGCTTCCGAATACTGGCAGGATGATTTCGTTGGTTTTCTTATCGGCTGCAGCTTCTCCTTTGAGGAGGCGCTCTTGCAGGCAGGAATTGATGTGCGTCATATCTCCATGGGAAGAAACGTGCCGATGTACAAGACGAACATCGAATGCGAGAAAGCCGGTGTGTTTGAAGGTCCGCTTGTATGCAGCATGCGCCCGATGACGCCTGAGGACGCAAAGAAGGCAGCAGAGATCACAGAAAAATTCCCGAATGTCCACGGTGGTCCTGTCCATATGGGAGATCCGGCTGAGATTGGCATCAAGGATATCGACCACCCGGACTATGGAGATCCAGTGGAGATCCGCGAGGGCGAGATACCGGTATTCTGGGCCTGCGGCGTGACCCCACAGGCCGCCGTTGAGCGGGCGAAGCCGCCGATCGTCATCACCCATGCTCCGGGTCATATGTTTATCACGAATGTGAAGAACGCGGAGTTGAATGACTATCTGGAGAAAAAGAAACAAGATACGAAATCGCTGTGAAACAGAAGGAATCGCGGCATCGCAGATGCGAGATGATCTGTCAGCATCGGACACGGCAGATTTTTCCGGACAGATGCGGAAGTGAGATGTTCGGGCCCTTGAGAGTGAGAGGTTCGGGTCACCGAGCCTTCGGGCTCCGTATAGTTGACAGAATCCGAAATCTATGTTATTCTACCAGACGTTAAAACTCGTGTGGATTTTTAGAGAAGAACTTTTTTCGCCACACAATCACCTAAAAGCTTTATGGGTGGTTGTGTGGTTTTTTTATGTAACAGGAAATTCCAAGGAATTCCCTGTTACATAAAAAGGCACTGACGTGCCAAAGATGCGCACTCGCGCGAAGATGTAGACTGTCGCAAGCGACCGCGCGAGGCGCGAGAATGTGCCAAGGCACATCCTTTTTTATATGAATGTTTATATAAAGATAAGATTACGTGCTCTTTAGTCACACTTATTTGTGCTTGAAAAGGCGGACTACACATATAAATATTCGGTCATCCGGCAAGCCGGACAGCCCACTCACCTCCCCGTGATTTGTAGTATACCGAGTTCCCTGCAAGAAGAATTATAAAGAAAAAAATAGGCTCAGGGGAACATTTTCATAACGTTTTGTGCCTGAGCGAAAGGAATGGATATAAATATGAATGAAACTTTCATGAAGGAGAAGCCGGTCTTTCCGCTTCTCCTGGGAATGGGAATGCCCATGGTCCTGTCTATGCTGGTGAATTCCCTTTATAATATAGTAGACAGTTATTTTGTTGCCAGGATCAGTGAGAATGCCATGGAAGCATTGTCTCTGGTATTTCCGATCCAGAACTTCATCAATGCCATGGCGATCGGTTTCGGCGTGGGAATCAACGCTCTGATCGCCACAGCGAGAGGTGCCGGAAAAGAGAATGAAGCGCGCCGGGCAGCGACTCAAGGCGTTGTCCTGTCTGTGATCCACGGGATTATCCTCTCTGTGATCTGTATCGTTATCATGCCAGGATTCCTTGGGATGTTCACAGGCGATCAGGAGGTCATCCGGTACGGTGTGCGTTACGCATCCGTTGCATTCCTGTTTTCACCAATCATCATGGCAGGATTAGCCTTCGAGAAGATCTTTCAGGCAGTGGGGCGGATGAAGGTCTCCATGATCGCCCTGCTCGGCGGTTGCATCACAAATATTATCCTGGATCCGATTTTAATCTTTGGACTGGCATTCTTTCCGAAAATGGGAATCTCCGGAGCGGCGATCGCCACAGGTGTGGGGCAGCTTATTTCGCTCATGGTTTACCTTGCCTTCTATTTTAAAGGACCGGTTCCGGTAAAGCTGGAAGCAAGGTATAAGGTTCCAGGTGGAAATACGATGAAGAAGCTCTACGGGATCGGGATCCCGGCAATCCTTAATCTGGCGCTGCCCTCAGTCATGATCTTTGTGTTAAACGGTCTGCTGGCGCAGTATTCCAGAAGCTATGTGGTCATTCTGGGAATCTACTATAAACTGCAGACTTTCCTCTATTTCCCAGCCAGCGGCATTATCCAGGGAATGCGCCCGGTGATCGGCTATAATTTCGGTGCCGGAGAGCGGGAGAGAGTCGGAACAATCTATAAGACAACGCTTGCCATGACCGGTGTGATCATGGCGGCGGGTACGCTGCTCTGCCTTACAATCGCCAATACGCTGATCGGAGCCTTTACGGACAATGTGGAGACTATCATAGCGGGCGGCACCGCTCTCCGGATCATCAGCGCCGGATTTATCGTCTCCACGGTGTCTGTCACAGCATCAGGCGCCCTCGAGGGAATCGGCATGGGCGTCCAGTCCCTGGTGATCTCATTGCTCCGCTACATCGTGGTCATCCTTCCATCCGCTTTTATTTTATGTCATTTGTTTGGCGGCGGAGCAGTCTGGAATGCGTTCTGGATCACGGAGTTTTCGGCAGCAGTTGTGGCTGAGATCGTATATCGGGGAACGATAAAGAGGACCATGCCAAAACCACGATAAAATATAGGTTTTTCGGAAAAATTTAATCGAAATTTTGAAGAAAAACGGTTGACACACCCGGCCATGTATAATATAATGTATAACTGTGACATCGGTTGAAAATGCTGTAGCCAAAGCCCCGGAGACAGTATTTTACGATAAAGGAACATTGATTGATTTAGTACAAACAGGAGGTCAACCCATGAAGAGCTTTATGGCTAGTCCAGCAACAATTGAGAGAAAATGGTACGTAGTTGACGCTACAGGATATACATTAGGTCGTCTGACATCAGAAGTAGCAAAGATCTTAAGAGGAAAGAACAAACCGATCTACACTCCGCACATCGACTGCGGCGATTACGTGATCGTAACAAACGCTTCCAAGATCAAAGTTACAGGTAAGAAGTTAGACCAGAAGATCTACTACAGCCACTCCGACTATGTAGGCGGAATGAAAGAGACAACTTTAAGAGAAATGCTCGAGAAGAAGCCGGAGAAGGTTATCGAGTTAGCAGTTAAGGGAATGCTCCCGAAGGGACCTTTAGGAAGAAGCATGATCACAAAACTTCACGTTTACGCTGGCCCGGATCACGAGCAGGCAGCACAGAAGCCGGAAGTTTTAGAAATCAAATTTTAATTAGAGGTCTGAAAGGAGGAAATTCATAATGGCTAGCACAAAATATTACGGAACAGGCAGAAGAAAAAAATCTATCGCAAGAGTATATCTTGTACCGGGAACAGGTAAGATCACAATCAATAAGAGAGATATCGATGAGTATCTTGGTCTTGAGACATTAAAGCTCATCGTTCGTCAGCCGTTAGCAGCAACAGAGACAGCTGATAAGTTCGACGTTATCGTTAACGTTCACGGCGGCGGAGTTTCCGGACAGGCAGGCGCTATCCGTCATGGTATCTCCAGAGCTCTGCTTCATGCAGACATCGAGTACCGTCCGGTATTAAAGAAAGCTGGTTTCTTAACAAGAGATCCGCGTATGAAAGAAAGAAAGAAGTACGGTCTCAAAGCAGCTCGTCGCGCTCCGCAGTTCAGTAAACGATAATCGACTGCTCAGACTATATCAAAATGGTTCAAAAAGCCCGGAAAATCAAGGTTTTCCGGGCTTTTGCTATATCTAAACGGGCTGATATGGTTTGACCAAATTTGGCAAAACGAGAGCCGATTTCATCCAATTTTTAGTGGTCCGCAAGTGGTTAACTGGCCAAAAAGAGGGCGAAAAGAGGGGGAAGTGGTTCCCCAAGTGGTTAACCGAGAGCCGATTTTTGGGGTGCTTTTCAGTCCTCCTTTCCCTCGTTTTTTGGCTGTGGCAGTTTGGCATAGTTTGAGCTAATTTGAATAATTGAATATGAATTTGATGTAGCACACAGTATAAATGCTGGGTGCTTTTTTCATTTCAGGAACTCGTATTCCGGCGATAGAAAGAGCCGTCACTTCACTGTTAATTTTGAAGTGGCGGCTTTTTCTATTTCCAGAAGCAACAGCAATAATTAGAAATGAGGTGAAGTCAATGAACACGCAAATCATCGCCATCGCCAACCAGAAAGGCGGCGTTGGTTATGCATAGTAGGTAATTATGGAAAGTTGGAGAACAGAAACCTGATATATTCAGCATTTCTTTCTCCAATTACTTTGCATAATTAGGTGTTGCTATTTACCGAAGTTTTTGAGCCAATTAAGAAGATCATTATCTTCCTGCCATGATGGCATTTCTCCGTCTGAAGGACTTTGATAAGCATTTTCAAGAGCCTCACGTTTCATTTTTTCGTCTGCTCTGGCGTAAACTTCCGTGGTTGATACATCCGAATGTCCAAGCAGATCTCGGATATAGATAAGGTTTATCCCTGACTGGAGCAGATGCATTGCCTTTGAATGGCGCAAACAGTGTGGAGTCAGTTTGGGATCAACATCTTCATGTCCGGAAAGATATGCCTGTTCAGCATATTTTTGAAGGATGTAGGTAATCCCAGCACGAGTTATTTTCTTACCTGACCTGTTGGTAAATAAAGGATGGTTTCGGTAGAGTGCAGTATCCAGATGATTCTCAGCTATATATTGTCTGATAAGCTGTCCTGTAGGCACCATTACAGGTACGATCCTGCTTTTATCTCCTTTTCCGGTTAGTTTCACGGTTACAGTATCCGCAAGTGTGATATCACAAACCCTTAAATCAACCAGTTCCTGTACACGGCATCCTGTATCATACATAAGCGTCAGCAAAACACTATCACGACGACCGGAGAGAGACATAACGTCTGGTTGTTCCAGAAGTGCCTTTGTCCCTTCAAGAGACAGATATTTTATCAAAGGCTGTTCCACTTTTTTCATGGGTATGCCAAGGATCTGCTGGCACTGTTCTATTTTTTCAGGGCGTTCAATGATGAGAAAACGAAAAAAAGAGTGTATTGCCGCTAGACGCTGATTTCGGGTAGCCGGTTTACAGTTACGTGTTTCTTCAAGCCAGTTCAAAAAGCGGTTTATCAGTTCACGGTCTAAAAGCTGAAGCTTTACTTTATCCGGTTGTATACTTTCCTGTTCTTTACAATAAATAAGCAAAAGAGAAAACGTGTCCCTGTAAGACAATTGTGTGTTTGCTTTTATACCCCTCTGTGAAGGGAGGTATGTGGTCAAAAATCTTGTAAGGTAAAAACCAAAATCATATTTCTTCATTTTGCACCTCCGGAATCACAAAAGCACATTTTTCCTCTATTGTGCTTAATAATTCAGGATAAACTTCAGCAGTGAGCCGAAGATATCTGGAAGTGGCACTGACAGATTTATGGCCCATATATGTGGAAAGCATAGGAAGCATCGCAGTGAGATCGTTTCCCCCGGTTACCCATTTTTGCAGCACGTGTACTGCGAAGGTATGACGCAGATCGTGAAGTCTTGGTCCCTGACCTTTTCCACCATGGGAAATCCCCATCACTTTAAGATAAACACGGAATTTCCCATAGATCGTATTCGGGCTGATCATTGTATGATCCGGTGCCATGAAGAAATAATCTGTATCTTTGTCCCACCAGATTTTATCTGCATATTTTTGACAGGCCTGTGTAAGGGATTCGGACATGGGGATCAGATGATCCCTATCCATCTTGGCTTCTTTTATTGTCAGGATACCATCTGTGAGATTTACATCTTTTACCTGCAGCTTTAGAGCTTCGGAAACGCGTAATCCACATCCATACAGCATCCTGAAAATAACAGGCAGACAGTTTTGTATGTTTCTTCTGTCATCACAAAATTTAGTGTTATCAGCAGCTGCAAACAATGCAATTATCTGCTCATGCGTAAAAATATATGGAACAAAGGAGGCCGTCCATATACCACGTTGCTCAGGTAAAAAATATACCTCATAGCCAAGAGTGTACAGGTATTCACCAAACTGCCTCACACATGTCAGTCTGTGGGCACGGCTTTTGCCTGCCTCCCCTGCTCGGGGAGCTATCCAATCCTCTGCGAGTTTTTTGGTGATACAGACTTCCGTCAGATCATAATCGTTGCTGAATCTGCAAAAACGGGACATTACTTTCTCCTCGGATTGATATTTAAATCCAAGATTTCTTTTGAAAGATATGAAATTTTCTGCAAGTTCTTTAAATATGCCGCTCATTTCAGGTGCTTTATGCTCAGTCTTCATAACCGGATACCTCCAATGCACAGTTTCTAAGCTGTTCAATATCAACCCTTAGATAAGCCATGGTGGTTTCAGTACTTGAATGTCCAAGGATTTCGGAAATGACCGGAAGAGGAATCCTGTTTTCCAGAAGTCTTCCTGCCAGACTATGTCTCAGTGCATGCGCACCGTGATGACGCCCTTCCGTTTTAATTCTAGCCTTTAAAAGATGCCTGTGGACAGTAGAGCCGACAGCAGATGCTGTAAATTCATGTATAGGTGCCCTGTGTCTGACAAAAATATGATCCGAATTACAAGTCGGACGACCGTATTTCATGTATTCGATAATGGACTCACCTACATCTTTCAGAAGAGGCAGTTCTATTTGTTTTTTTGTCTTAACCTGATAGAAACTGATTTTATTTGTTTCCCAGTTAATATTTTCAAAACGCAGATTTGCCACATCACTAGCTCTTAATCCGAGCCTTGCAATCAACAGGATAATTGCATAATCCCGCCTACCGCCGGGATTGCCGAGATCGATCTCCGCTAAAGTTTTTGAGACTTCTTCTGCTGTATAAACAGAAGGAAGTGTGCTGTTTTTGTTGTAATGAATGCAGGGGATCCTCTTATAGGTATCCTTGTCATAAAAACCATTTTTAAAGGAATATTCCAGAAAAAGTTTTACTGCTCTAAGTGTTGCAGCTGCAGTCGGTTTTGAAAAACAGGATAACGCTGCGATAAAATCATAAATTACAGAAATAGTGATTTTTTCAAATGAGCAGCACCCTTTTCCTTCCAAGAAATCAAAAAATCTTTCCAGATAAAGCTGTGTTCGTAGAATACTGTCTTCCTTGATGTTTATGCTCCTACGATATTTGTTGTAGCCTTCTACTGCCGGAAGAAAGACTTCCGGGAACTGGTATTCACGCTTACGTTCTTTGATCATAACGGAATTGTTAAGCTTAAAATCTGAAAGCATTTCCATGAATCTTAAAAAACATGGTTTCTTATTTCGAATGTCACTTGAAAGATGGTAGTGGTCTTCAAGAAATGACAGCGCAAGATCCATGGAAAAATAGATTTCATTTTTTCCTGCAGCATAAGTTTTTAACTGATTTGTGATGCACTTAAAGGAGTACACAGTTCCTTTGGAATATTTTGCAGCAACAAGCCAGTCATAGGTCTGTTGGATGAGTTCGTCCAGTGTTTGTTGTTCTTCCATAATTACCTCCATGATATTTATTGACCGTGGTCTATAATAATCATGAAGTTTTATGCAAAGTTGCACAATCAGAAAATGGCAGATTTATGGGATGTGCGGCTATGAACTTTTCATAATAACTTACTTTCCATAACCGCCGCCGCCTTTCTGGTTGGCAATGGCGATAATTTGTGTGTTCACTTTGCAATCACCTCGTTTCTGGAATAAAAAAAGGAGAATGTGACGTAAATCAACATTCTCCCTGAGAAACGATATGCGATTGTATTGCTGCTTGTCTTATTTGTGTTCAGCTTTTGGGGAGCCATCCCGCCGCAAACCCGCATGAATACTGGATTTCTGCTTGTTTGTCTTTCCCTTTCCCGAATAACCTCTGTTCAACGATATGTACAGCCGGGATATTTCCAAAAAGGTGCTGGCAGGGCGTATGACCC
>ERZ791821.144-NODE-144-length-73077-cov-72.819657_pt1 | contig 73077 bp, 60 predicted proteins | sample MGYA00510300_ERZ791821 | MGnify/ENA primary metagenome ERZ791821 (study PRJEB30046, sample SAMN00792034) | human gut metagenome | study: EMG produced TPA metagenomics assembly of the A metagenome-wide association study of gut microbiota in type 2... | reverse complement strand
AGACAAATATAAGCTACAGGCAGTCCTGCATACTATGCGAAATGCACTTGAAGTTCAATCGTGCTGACTCTTAGACTTTTTCTTAGCTACCCAGCTAGCTTCGTACATGGATGTACGAAGCAATGAGGCCGCGCCACGGACGGCGCGTCCGAATGGTAGCGTCACCTATAACTACCTATATGAAAAGTCTTAGAGACAGCCGATTGAAGCTTCTGGCATTGAACATAGTGTGCAGGACTGCCTGTAGCTTATATTTGTCGTCCGTTCGTCACCAACTAATATTCAATTAAACAACAATATTATGCAAAGAATCCACCAAGTTCATCTGCAATCTTCTTTTCTATAACTTCTGCATCTTCCCTGCTCTTTGCACTTACACTTATATAAGTCTTAAGCTTAGGTTCTGTACCACTTGGTCTTACTACTACTGAGCAGTTGCCATCAAGAAGATACTTAAGAACATCTGACTTTGGAAGTCCGTCAAGACCCTTGCTGTAATCAAGAACTGTATTAATCTTCTTACCTGCAAAGCTCTCTATCTTCTTACCCTCGCCTACTTCTTCATGGAATGTTTCCATAATCTGCTGCATCTTTTCAAATCCAGCTGAACCATCAAACTCGTAAGAATGAAGTGTATTCAGGCAATATCCATACTTATCAAAAAGCTCATTAAGCTTATCAAGTAAAGAAATACCCTGAGTAGCATAGTAGCTGAACATTTCACATATAAGGAATGCACCATTAACAGCATCCTTATCTCTTACATAGCTTCCTGAAAGATATCCATATGATTCCTCAAAACCAAAGATATATGAATCTTCCTTACCCTGCTTTTCAAGGAATCCAATCTGCTCTCCTATAAACTTAAAGCCTGTAAGAACATTAATAACCTTTACGCCATAATTCTTTGCAATCTGCTCTGCCATATCCATAGAAACAATAGTTTTAACCATAACTGGATCAGCTGGCATTCTGTTATGCTTTGTTCTCTGTGAACAGATGTAATCAAAAAGCAGCATTCCTGTCTGGTTACCTGTCAACAACTGATAATCTCCGTTCTTGTCCTTAACAGCTATACCAACACGGTCACAGTCAGGGTCAGTAGCTAAAAGAAGATCTGCATTGTTACGCTTTGCATAATCCATACCGAGTGCCATAGCCTCTTTTATCTCTGGGTTTGGATATGGGCATGTTGGGAAGTTTCCATCTGGGAGTCTTTGTTCTTCTACTATAGTTATGTTCGTATATCCCATCTCTTCAAGAGTTCTTGTGACTGGAATATAGCCTGTACCATTCAGAGGACTGTATACAATAGATACATTCTTATTAACCTCTTCACCAAACAATACTGACTGACTCTTAACCTTTTCTATAAATGCAGTAAGAACATCATCTGATATGTATTCAATCTTTCCTTCCTTAACAGCCTCATCAAAATCCATCTTCTCAACATCAGCAAATATATCAAGCTTTTCTATTTCAGCAAGAACTGCTGCTGCTGCTTCTGTTGTAATCTGGCATCCATCAGCACCATATACCTTATAACCATTATACTTAGATGGGTTATGAGATGCTGTTACCATAACACCTGCTGATGCATGAAGATATCTTGTTGCAAATGATACTGTTGGAACAGGATTAAGTCTAGGCCATAAATTAACCTTAATTCCGTTAGCTGCAAATACTGATGCTGCTGTCTTTGCAAATACATCTGATTTAATACGTGAATCATAACCTATAGCTACTGATGGTTCAGTAAATGATTTAACAAGATAATCTGAAAGTCCCTGTGATGCCTTAGCTACAGTATATATATTCATTCTGTTAGTACCAGCACCTATAGTCCCTCTTAAACCACCTGTACCAAACGCAAGATCACGATAGAAAGCATCCTCTGCCTGTGTCTCGTCCATATTTTTTAATGCTTCTGAAAGTTCTTCATCCTTAACGTTTTCTACCCAACGCTTGTACTCGTCCATATAAGACATAACATTATCCTCCATTAACAAAAATGTAAATGCCATAATCATACAATGCTTATAATGTTTATTATGTTTATTGTGTTTCAACATTTTAATATTGTGATGTAAGTGTTAAAAGTATAAAAAGTCATTTCTGCCTGCAGAAAAGTTTTTTACCTGCGACACGTTAAACACCGAAACCGGAATAAAATGTTACGAATCCCACATAATATTTTTACATTCAAGCATCACATAACATATGGTCTTTAATACATTATACTCTATATTGACAGTAATTAGCAAACCTTTATTTAATAATAATACGATAATAATACAATAAAGACACAATAATACATAATACTACAATAACGAAGCAATAATAATGCAACAATTATACTATAACCGAACAATAATAATGCATTTTATAACATACCTGCAGCGTGCAGATTTTAAAAAAAGCTGTTACTCTCTGTAACAGCTTGCATTTTCACCTAGTATCCTTACAAGTTACTGTCCACCTGTTGTGACTACTGAGGCGATTGTTTTAAATAATATTTTTATATCAAGTCCTATACTCCAGTTATCTATATATTCAAGATCCATCTTTACAATATCCTCGAAATCAGTAACTGTTTTTCTTCCATAAGCCTGCCACATTCCTGTAATACCCGGCTTCATGGAAAGTCTTCTCTTATGATGTCCTTCGTATTGCATAAACTCGTTAACCGTTGGTGGTCTTGTCCCAACAAGGCTCATATCACCTAAGAAAACATTAATAAACTGTGGAAGCTCATCTATGCTTGTTTTTCTTATGAACTTACCAACCTTTGTTATACGTGGGTCATCTTTCATCTTAAACATAAGGCCGCTCATTTCATTCTGCGACATAAGCTCCTTCTTTCTTTCCTCAGCATCCTGATACATTGAACGGAACTTATATATAGAGAAATAACGTCCATTTTTTCCCACTCTCTTTTGCTTAAAGAACACCGGTCCCTTAGACTCAAGCTTAATAGCTGGAACGACAAATATCATTGCCACAAGCATAATAAGCATACCAACTAGAGAACCTACTATATCCATAAGTCTTTTTACTGCAAGCTCTTTATAATCAAACTCACGGTTTGCAAATGTCACTACAGGGATATTTCCTATAGTACCAAGAGATGTTGAATATCCATCAAAGCCATCAAGAACCTCTATTCTGATATGAACAGTTATACCCATATCTTCAAGATTCATGACTAATGGCTTAAGGTGTTTTCTTATATTTTCATTGACATCAATATACACTTCATCAACGATTTCATTCTTTATGTAAGTCATCATGGTATGGGCATTAGCCACTACCTTCACACCATCTATCTCCTGTGAAACCATGTCCTCATCCATCACGATGAAACCACTGAGCGTTCTCACCCAGTCTTCTTCCCTGTCAAGATTATGAACAAGATGTGCTGCTCTGTCCTTCATAGTGATTGCAATCACTCTTGCCGCCTTTTCTTCGTTCTTGCCAAGACTCTTTAGATACCTTTTTATAAGTTCACGCCCTGTATATATAAAAACAAGGCTGATAAATACAGTACATATATATACACCTCTTGGTATCTGGCTTCTTCTTGTCACAAGTTCATAGACAGCTGCCATAGCTGCAAAAACTGCAACTTTACATATAACAGTCCTAAGTTCTTCGAATCTGCCTCTTTTTAAGCAGTCACCTTTTTCGTTAACAAACAGCATACTTATAAGTGCCGCAACTATAATTGTATCCAGATTAGTACTTAACTGAACAACTGTAGAATTAACATTCATATGTCTGTATACCATCAGCCATATTATACCAGAAGCATAATATGCTATAAGTACACCCATAACATCCACAAAAAACAACATTATATTCTGCACACTATCTCTTGTACTGTTTGAATCGTTCAACATTGTCACATCCTCTACTGTTTATTTTCTTAATGTATTTCCCCAATATTCTGATAAACTGTTATGCCAAACAACTATTTGTTATCATCATCAAAATCCATATCCAGAAGAAAATCTCCTTCATATTCTTCTGTTCTGCCGTTTCTTTTCTTAAGAGGAACACCATTTACACTACCAGCTTTATTAGGTGAAGCTGCTTTATTCTTAGCTGCCATGACCTGATTCTGTGAATGCGCATTCTTTCTTGAAGCCACTGAACCAACACTTCCCGCAGCAGGTTTTCTTGTATTCTTAGCTGAAGCAGTTGTTACTGATTTTGATGCTGTATTCTTTTTTGCTGTTTCTGCCTTAGCTTTTTCGAATGACTTATCTGGTGATTCATCACTATGATAGTTTCCATAGTAGCTTCCGTAGTATTTACCGTAATATTTACCATAGTACTTTCCATAGTATCCATTTTCTGACAAATCAACCTTATTAAGAACACTTCCTATGATTTTTACCTTTGTTTTTCTTAACTGATCCATGACATTCTGTGCAAACTTATAGCTGACCTGATTAGCTGCTATTACAAGCACAGCTCCATCACTTACTGTAGCTACGATAGCTGCATCTATAACTGAACCAAGTGGTGGTGTATCTATGATTACATAATCATATTTTTCACGCATTTCCCTGACTGTTTCCTTGTACAAAGGGCTATCAAGAAGCTCTGCTGGATTAGGTGGTACAGGACCTGCAAGTATAACATCCAGATTCTCAACATTTGTTGAATATATAACTTCTTCAAGATTGCTCTGCCCTGATAAGAAATGTGTTAATCCCTTAATCCCCTTTTTAACCTTATAACGTCCAACAAGAACTGATTTTCTTAAATCACAGTCAATAAACAATACTCTTTTTCCACCATCTGCTATAGATGAAGCAAGATTCATAGTAACTGTAGATTTTCCTTCATTAGGTCCACAGCTTGTAAACATAACTACTTTAGTATCTTTTCCACTAAGGAATATATTAGTACGTAAGTTTCTATAGCTTTCTCTTACCTGATAATTATCCTGCTGGGTATTCTCTAAATTGATCTTCTGCATTATAATTCCCTCCAACCTTTCTATAATTACTTTCTCTTCTTTTTCTTCTTACTGCTTGAATGTCCATTATATTCCTCTTCTGTAAGTGGAATAAGTGAAAGGTTAGTTATTCCAAGATATCTCTCAACATCCTCAGATGACTTAATAGTATCATCAAGTAAAAACTTAACTACAAGTACGGCTATAGCGAGTACAACTCCGACAGCTGCACCAAGCACTGTGTTTTTCTTTACATTAGGGCTTGATGGAGATGTTGCAACTCTACCATATTCTATAACATTAACTCCCTCTATCTGCATTACCGATGTTATCTGCTTGGCAGATATATCTGCAACTGCATCTACGATTTCCTTTGCTCTTTCAGGGTCAGGATCTGTAACTGTTACCTGAAGCACTCTGGAATCTGACTCTATTTCACATTTAATCTTGGATACAAGGTCATCTGCTTCCATATCAAGGTCAAGATTTCTTATAACCTGCTCTACTACCGGAAGACTTGTTACAAGTACCTTGTAATCCTGAACAAGCTGTGTAGATGACTGAATATCACTAAGTGTTGTTGTTGAGCCATTCTGTCTGTTGATTATGTATAACTTTATTGATGACTGATACAACGGTGTGATTGCAAGCTCTGTAATAGAAAATGCTATAATTGCTACTGCGATACCAGATACTATTAATATCCATATTTTTGATAACAGCATCATTAATATCTGCATTATATCAATTTCTACTTCTTCATTATTATCCTGTCTAATATTAGTTTCCATTTCTTCTCCTATTTTTAAATTCTTACTCATAACTTCAAAATACAATTTTCTTTATCAAATTAACTGTATCTTGATTGATTATACGTACGCTAAGTTTACTTGTCAAGAATACCCAGCCTCCTATTTTTATGCCGGAATTATGAAGTATAACTTCTATCTTACCCCCTAAAACATGCGCCTTAAGGCTGTTTGTGCCTCTAATCTTATGTACATATGCACTCAAAAAAGAACATAAAAATATCTGGATATCTCATCTGATATCCAGATATGCCATTAAAACTGGCAAAGCTAACGTTGCAAGCTACTAGCCGGAATCGAACCGGCGACCTACTGATTACGAATCAGTTGCTCTACCGACTGAGCCATAGTAGCATACCTTTTATATAATACTATTCATCCAATAAAATGTAAAGTCATATAATCATAATTTTTAGCCAAATTTTTTATCACATTTTTTAATCATATTTTTAATTTTTTGTTTCTAATAAAAATTTTAATTTTTTTGTTTTTTCTGTTGACAAACAATATATCACATGATAATATAATCAAGTCGCTGGGAAACAGCAACAACTAAATAAGCAGTCGTGGCGGAATTGGCATACGCGCTAGACTAAGGATCTAGTCCATATTGCTTGGGTGCGGGTTCAAGTCCCGCCGACTGCACTATATTAAAGAAGCTTATTTATAAGCTTCTTTTTTAACAAGTTAGCGGAAATGTCGGAATGGCAGACGAGCAAGATTCAGATTCTTGTGTGGGTTACCACGTGTGGGTTCAAGTCCCATTTTCCGCATTATATTTTATAAACTGGTGTTATCTTTTGTTACACCAGTTTTTTTATTCTCTAAAAAAATCAGGCAGATATATGTGCTAACATATATCTGCCTATTTTAAACATTTTACAACAACCGCTGCTACCGCTAATCAATAACAGTTACCTTCTCTATAACCGGCTGTTCATTCTTATTAACTTTTCCGTTATCATCTACCGGCTTGACTTCTTTACATATCTTATCAACCACATCCATGCCTTCTGTCACATAACCAAAGCAAGCATACTTTCCATCAAGATATGTACTATCCTTATGAACTATAAAAAACTGTGAACTTGCACTGTTGTTACTGCTTGAACGTGCCATAGATATAGCACCCCTTGTATGTGACAGATTATTTGTCACACCATTATCTGCAAACTCACCTTTTATCTTTGTATCAGAACCGCCTGTTCCATCTCCTTTAGGATCTCCACCCTGTATCATAAAGCCGCTTATTATTCTATGAAATGTAAGTCCATCATAAAAACCATCTTTTGCAAGCTTCACGAAATTAGTAACAGTTACAGGTGCCACATCTGCATCAAGTTCAATCTTTATATCACCATAACCCTTAACTGATATAACAACATGGTGCTTTCCTGTGAGCTGGTTCTCCTGGTCATTCTGCTGTCCATCTGATGCATTGCCACTTTTACTGCTTCCACATGCATAAAGTGAAAATGTCATAACAACAGCTAATAGTATTATTGATATTCTTTTCATAACATTCACACACTGTAGGAAACTATCTTAGAACAGCAATATTAATATTGCATAAATTCATTGATATCCCTTAAAACATCCTCAATTTCGCTTTCTCCACCATTAATAGTAAGCTGAAGCGGTCTGCTGATATCAAGACTAAACAATCCTACAAGAGATTTTCCATCCACAAAGCTATTGCCGCTTTCGACATCAAAGCTGCATGAATATCTGCTTATCTTACTAACAAACCTCTGAACTTTCTCTACTGAATCAAGTAAAATTGAAACTGTTAACATATGTATATCCTCCCATCAAGTCCTAATCCTTTTATAATAAAGCCCGACAACATCAACAACTATACTACTTTTCCTTACTAAAAACAACATAATCCGACATTTCGGGTAATATATTTCATATGATATGATATCTATGCTTATACATTTTCAGGCATAACATATGACTCAACCGTTTCCCATAATTCATCAAGACCCTGTTTTGTTTCTGAAGAAAATGGTATAAGAATATCATCTTCTCTTAATCCAAGCCCCATTCTTACTGCTTTTACATGCTTGGCAACCTGGCTTCTTTTAAGTTTATCAAGCTTCGTTGCTATAATAACCGGTCTGAATCCATTATCAACTATCCAGTCATACATCATCTTATCATTTTCTGATGGATCATGTCTTATATCAACAAGCAGAAATACCTGCTTAAGGTTAGCTGATTTTCTTAAGTATTTTTCTATCATCTTTCCCCATTTAGCCTTAACAGCCGGACTTGCATTCGCATATCCATATCCGGGAAGATCCACAAGATACATGCAGTCATTAATATTATAAAAATTAATTGTCTGTGTCTTACCTGGCTGTGAAGATGTTCTTGCATATGATTTTCTATTCATAAGTGAATTAATAAGTGACGACTTGCCAACATTTGACTTGCCTGCAAATGCGACCTCTGGATATTGTGTATCTGGTATAGCACTGGTAACTCCAATAACTATATCAAGATTAACCTTTTTTATAACCATCTGCTTTTTCTCCTCTCTTTCTTTTAAGATAAGTGCTTAATCTATGTAAAATATATCAGTTTTCCTGTAAAACAAGTGCTTCCTTTAACACCTGTTTAATATTTTCTACATACTTTATAGTAACTCCCTGTGTTATCTCTTCGTCAAGTTCTTCCACATCTGACCTGTTTTCCTCTGGCACAAGCACAACCTTCATGCCTGCCATCCTTGCAGCCAAAAGCTTCTCCTTAAGTCCTCCTATCGGAAGCACCCTGCCACGCAGTGTCACCTCACCAGTCATAGCAACATCTGCCCTGACTGGTATTTGTGTAACAGCTGAAAGCATTGCAGTTGTCATTGTAATACCTGCAGATGGTCCATCTTTTGGAACTGCACCTTCAGGTATATGAAGATGAATATTATGCTTATCATAGAATTCGCTGTCAACCTTATACTTACCATTCATAGTAAGTGACCTGACAAGAGAATAAGCAATCATAGCTGATTCCTTCATAACATCTCCCATATTTCCTGTAAGCTTAAGCTCTGAACTGCCCGCCATGACATTAACCTCTATCTCAAGAGTTTCGCCACCAACACTTGTCCATGCCAGTCCTCTGACAACACCCACCTCAGGATGCTTATTAGCCTTATCCGGTCTGTACTTTTCTTTTCCAAGATATTCAAAAAGATTCTTATCTGTAACCCTTATGCATTTCTTTACTTCTGTATTTCTGCTTCCATCTGGTGTATACACACCTTCCTCATAAAGCCTGGTTACAGCCTTTCGGCATATCTTTGCTATCTGTCTTTCCAGTTCACGGACTCCCGCTTCCTTTGTATATGCATATATAATACGTTTTAAAGCGCCGTCCGATATTTTAAGCATAGATGTCATAAGTCCGTTTTTAGCTATCTGCTTTTTCACAAGATGTTCCTTTGCAATATGCATTTTTTCATTCAATGTATATCCTTGAACTTCTATTATTTCCATTCTGTCAAGCAATGGTCTGCTTACTGTTGAAAGGTCATTGGCAGTTGCTATAAATAATACATCTGAAAGGTCAACTGGAAGTTCTATATAATGGTCAACAAAATGTTGATTCTGTTCACCATCAAGCACCTCGAGAAGTGCAGATGCTGTATCCGACCTGTAATCGCTGCTTATTTTATCTATCTCATCAAGAAGCATAAGTGGATTAGAGGTTTTTGCCTGCTTAAGTCCTTCTATGATTCTTCCTGGCATAGCACCTACATATGTTTTTCTATGTCCTCTTATTTCAGCTTCATCTCTTACGCCGCCAAGACATACTCTGATATATTTTTTATTAAGTGCTAAAGCAACAGAACGCGCTATTGACGTCTTACCTGTTCCCGGAGGTCCAACAAGACATAGTATAGGTGCATCTGATACCGATGTTATATTTCTGACTGCAAGATATTCTATAATCCTGTCCTTAACATCCTTCATCCCATAGTGGTCTGCCTCCAGAACAGCTCTTGCATTAATAATGTCATTGTTATCCTGTGATTTCTTATTCCATGGAAGTGCAAGGCAATTCTCTATGTATGTTCTCTCAACATTAACCTCTGATGAACCTTTAGAAAGGCTCTTTAACCTCTTTACTTCTTTATGGAGCTTTGCTTTTATGTCATCACCGGCATCAAGCTCTTCTATCTGCTTATCAAGCTCTTCCGACTCAGAATATTGATCTTCACCAAGCTCCTGGTTAAGCACATTAAGCTGTTCACGTATAATATACTCTTTCTGGTTTTTATCTACTTTTTCTTTAACCTTTATAGCCAGCTCTTCTTTTATCTTATATGCATTAGTCAGCTCTATGAACATTCCCGCTATATATTCATAAATTTCTATTATATCGTCCATCTCAAGAAGAGCCTGTCTGTCTGTATAATCCATCGGAAAATCCGCGCATATTTTAAGAAGCAGCTCTCTTGCATCATCAAGCTCAAGCCAGTACTTAAGTATTTCTTTGCTGCTTCTTGAATTAGCTGCACCATACTGCCTTATAAGCTCTCTCATGCCAAGAATAATAGCCCTGTTTGTAACCTCATCCGGCTGGTTTATAAACATCTCTTCTATATCTGCAGCTGCTATTAAGCAGTTACCAGAATCAGTTATTTCAACTGCATGTGCTTTGTTAAGACCTTCCACCTGAATACGCACAAGCTTATTAGGCAGCTTAATAACCTGCTTTATAACTGCAACTGTTCCTGTTTTATATATATCCCCAGGCGCAGGATTTTCTATCTGTGTATCTTTTTGTGTAAGAAGAAGTACCTTCTCATCTAAAGCAAGTGCCTCCTCTACCGCCTGTATTGATTTTTTTCTGCTTATATCAAAATGTATGACCATGTCAGGCAACACGGTCATACTTCTTAACGCAATTACTGGTAATGTAATCATATTCATAATTATTGTGCTTTCTTAACTTCATCGCCTTGTGTGCCTGATGCACTATTCATAGCGATACTTCCCTCGTTATTATTTCCTACTTTCTGCGTTCTGTATTCAATAACCGGCTTTCCTGTTCCAAGAACAGCATCCTTTGTTATAATACATCTTGCAATAGTTTCATCAGATGGAACCTCATACATAACCTCATTCATGACAGACTCAAGTATGGAACGAAGTCCTCTTGCCCCTGTCTTTCTTTCAAAGCTCTTATGGGCTATTTCCTTAACTGCATCATCTTCAAACTCAAGTTCAACCTCATCAAGGCTTAAAAGTGCCTTATACTGCTTAAGTATAGCATTCTTAGGTTCACGAAGAATACGTACAAGCGCTTCCTCATCAAGTGAATCTAATGCTACAACAACTGGAACACGTCCTACGAATTCAGGTATAAGTCCGAACTTAATAAGATCCTGTGGAAGTGCCTTATGGAACATTTCTCCAACGTCCTCTGTAGCAGTCTTTTCCTTTATCTGCGAATTAAATCCGATTGTACTCTGATCCATTCTTGATTCGATAATCTTTTCAAGTCCATCAAAAGCTCCACCACAAATAAACAGTATATTAGTTGTATCTATAGGAATAAGCTCCTGCTGTGGATGCTTTCTGCCACCCTGAGGTGGAACTGATGCAACCGTTCCTTCAAGTATCTTAAGAAGTGCCTGCTGTACGCCTTCACCTGAAACATCTCTAGTTATGGAAACATTTTCTGACTTCTTAGTTATCTTATCTATCTCATCAATATATATAATTCCATATTGTGCTTTTTCTATATCATAATCAGCTGCCTGAATAAGCTTAAGAAGTATATTTTCAACATCCTCGCCTACATATCCAGCTTCTGTAAGAGTTGTTGCATCAGCTATTGCAAATGGCACATTCAGAAGTCTTGCAAGATTCTGTGCAAGAAATGTCTTGCCAGAACCTGTAGGTCCTAACATAAGTATATTACTCTTCTGAAGCTCAACATCAACATTCTGTGCCGATAATATTCTTTTATAATGATTATATACAGCAACTGATAAAACCTTCTTAGCTTCATCCTGTCCTATAACATAATCATCAAGAAACTCTTTGATTTCCTTAGGCTTTAAAAGATTAATATCAAGTCCATCTACTGCCTGCTCATCTTCCGCCTCAAACTCCTCATCAAGTATATCTGAACATATTCCTATACATTCATCACATATAAATACTCCATTCTGTCCCTGGATAAGTTTTTTAACCTTATCCTGTGTCTTACCACAAAACGAGCATCTTAACTCTCCATCTTTAATCTTGCCTGCCATAATTCCTCCGGTCTGCTACATATTAACAAATAATACATAATAATATATTGCTTCGCTCTGAATATCCGTAATGCTCTTTCAGCTTATATATTCATAAACAACAAGGGACTGTGCGAAAAGCAACAGTCCCCTTTAAGTAACTATCTCTTTTCAACCACGCTGTCAATAAGACCATATGCTACAGCCTCTTTAGCTGTCATATAGTTATCACGTTCTGTATCCCGAGAGATTTCTTCTACTGATTTACCCGTGTTAGCTGCGAGTATTTCATTTAACTTGTTTCTTGTCTTTAAGATATTCTCTGCAACTATTCTGATTTCTGTTTCCTGACCTCTGGCTCCGCCTGAAGGCTGATGAATCATAATCTCAGCATTAGGAAGTGCAAGTCTCTTACCCTTAGTACCGCCAGAAAGAAGAAATGCTCCCATACTGGCTGCCATACCTATACATATTGTTGAAACATCACACTTAATATACTGCATAGTATCATATATCGCGAAACCAGCTGATACTGAACCACCTGGGCTGTTGATATAAAAATGTATATCCTTGCCTGGATCTTCTGCCTCAAGGAATAACATCTGTGCTACAACAAGGTTAGCAGAAACATCTGTTACCTCTTCACCTAAAAATATAATTCTGTCTTTAAGAAGACGTGAATAGATATCATATGATCTCTCTCCACGACTATTCTGTTCTATGACATAAGGTACAAAACTCATATTATTGCCTCCCTGTCTTATATAATATCTATTACTTCTCAACTACTGAATTTACAATAACATCAACAGCCTTCTGGATAGCGATATCTTCTCTGATCTGCTTAGATTCATATTCACCCATGAACTCTTTAATCTTTTCGATTTCCATCTTGTACTGTTCAGCCATCTTGTTAAGCTCTGCTTCGAATTCTTCATCAGAAACTTCGATATTCTCAGCCTTTACGATTGCTTCAAGAACAAGTCTTGACTGGATATTCTTAACAGCCTGTGGCTTCATATCTTCAATAATCTTTTCAGCTGTAACACCTGTGTACTGGAAGTACTGCTCAACTGATAAGCCCTGTGACTGTAATCTCTGTGCGAAGTCTTCTAACATTCTGTTAACCTGTGTATTAATCATAGCTTCTGGAATGTCCATCTTAGAAGTTTCAATAATCTTAGCGATTGCTTCATCTTCCTTCTTAGCCTTAGCTTCATTTTCCTTGCGCACTGTTATGTTCTTCTTAAGATCTTCCTTATATTCAGCAAGTGTATCAAAATCAGAAACGTCCTGAGCGAAATCATCATCAAGCTCTGGAAGAACCTTTTCCTTGATCTCCTTAACCTTAACCTTGAACATAGCTGGCTTACCCTTTAATTCCTCAGCATGGTATTCTTCTGGGAATGTTACATTGATTTCCTTCTCATCACCGATATTCATACCGATAATCTGTTCTTCAAAGTTATCAATAAATGAATGAGAACCGATTGTAAGTGGATAATCTTCACCCTTTCCACCTTCAAATGCTTCACCATCTACAAAACCTTCAAAATCAATTGTTGTCATATCGCCATCTTTAACAGCTCTGTCTTCTACAGTAACGATTCTTGAATTCTTATCCTGAGCCTTCTTTAATTCTTCTTCAACATCTGCATCAGTAACATCTGTATCGCACTTAGCTACCTCAACACCCTTGTACTGTCCAAGTTCAACCTCTGGCTTAACAGCAACTGTTGCTTCAAAGATAAATGGCTTGCCAGCTTCAATCTGAACTACATCGATCTTAGGCTGTGAAACGATTTCTAATTCACTTTCATCTGCTGCCTTAGCATAAGCATCAGGAATGATGGCATTAGCTGCATCTTCATAGAAAATCTCTGCACCATAAAGCTTTTCTACCATCTTTCTTGGAGCCTTACCTTTTCTGAAGCCAGGAACGCTGATTTTATTCTTATTCTTATTAAAAGCTGTATTAAGACCTGCTTCGAATTCTTCAGCAGTAGCCTCGATCACGAGCTTAACCATATTCTTCTCTTCCATGTTTTCAACCTTAAAACTCATTGTTTATAAATCCTCCTTAAAATATATATGAAGTCTCTTTTTCTATCGTACAAAGTACATACTAATGGATTGTATCACATCCGGCGCTGATTTGCCAATATATTTTTTATAATTTATATTTATTTTAATATTTCAATATTATGCTACTCTCCACTCAGTCTATCAGATTGTTTTAATGTTCTCCATCATTCTCATCATAATCATTTTTGCAGAAGAAAAACTTTCTTGTCGCAAAAAGTGCACATATCGACAGCACTCCTATCGCTGTGTTAAGTGCTGAATCATGGTATGTAACCATCTCTCTTGCTATTGCAAACATAAGCACCTCCACGACAGTTGCCGGTGTATGCTGTGATAACATCTTGATAAGCTCCACACCAACTGCCAGTGTCATAATATCTGCCACAAATTTCTCAAAGAAATCAAGCGGGGTACTATCAAACATCCCACCAAGTTCAAGCAAAAACCTCACACACATAACTACTACAACTACCACAAGGATTGCTGATATTATCCATTCAAGGATATTACATACTTTTCTGAATATACCATTCACTTTGCTTTTCATATATTTTCCTGACCTTTCTACAACATTCTTATTTTCCTTACGTTTTTAGCGCATATACAGTAATTATTTAATAATGTTATGCGGCTGCATATCTTAAGTCAAACTATGTTAAGTATACGAAAAAAACTTTTATATAGCAACAGAACTTTTGATTAAAAGCATTAAGTAATGGTATCGCTCTTGTTTAACAATAACAAAAAGGTGTTGTCGCACAAAATAGAGCTACAACACCTTTATTTATTATCTACCACTTGTTAATCAAGCTATTACGCTTATTACAGATTAGTATATCCCATCAGATACTTATCCACTTCTCTTGCACAGTCCCTGCCCTGACGTATAGCCTTTACAACAAGTGACTGGCCTGTGTGACAGTCGCCGGCAGCGAACACTCCAGCAACATTAGTTGCGAATCTTCCATCATCTGTCTTGATGTTAGTTCTCTGGTTTACCTCTACGCCGAATGCATCTGTAAGATACTTCTGTGTTCCAAGGAAACCTGCTGCTATAAGAACAAGCTCACAAGGAAGCTCTTTTTCTGTTCCTTCAACAGGAACCATCATTCTTCTTCCTGTTGCCTCATCTACCTTTGATTCAAGCTGGATAGTAACAACCTTGCAAAGCTTGCCCTTCTTATCCTTCTTGAATTCCTTTACAGTAGTTGTATATATTCTTGGGTCGTGTCCGAATACCGCTATTGCTTCCTCCTGGCCATAATCTGTCTTGCAGACTAAAGGCCATTGTGGCCATGGATTAGTTTCACTTCTTACGTCTGGTGCCTTTGGCATCATTTCAAGCTGTGTCACTGACTTACAGCCATGTCTTATAGCTGTACCAACGCAGTCGTTACCTGTATCACCGCCACCGATTACGATAACATTTTTATCCTTTGCGCTTATATACTTACCATCTGTAAGATCTGAATCAAGAAGACTCTTAGTTGTTGCTGTAAGAAAATCAACTGCAAAATATATTCCATCAGCATCTCTTCCAGGAGCACTGATATCTCTTGGATTAGAGGCACCTACCGCAAGTACAACTGCGTCATAATCATCCATTATCTTCTTAGCCTTAATATTCTGTCCAATGTTAGCTTCCGTTACAAACTCAACGCCCTCATCCTTCATAACATTAAGCTTTCTGTCTATAATATGCTTTTCAAGCTTCATATTAGGTATTCCATATCTTAAAAGTCCACCTATTCTATCAGCTCTTTCATATACAGTCACAAGATGGCCCCTCTGGTTAAGCTGGTCAGCTACAGCAAGTCCTGAAGGACCTGAACCTATGACAGCTATTCTCTTTCCAGTTCTTGCCTTTGGTGGCTTAGGACCTGCAAGTCCGTTAGCATAAGCATGTTCTATGATAGCCATCTCATTTTCCTTAGTACATACAGCATCTCCGTTAAGTCCGCATGTACATGCTTTTTCGCAAAGAGCTGGACATACACGGCTAGTAAACTCTGGAAAATTACTTGTCTTATGCAGCCTGTTATATGCCTGTTCCCAGTTACCTGTGTATACAAGATCATTCCATTCCGGTATAAGGTTATTAAGAGGACAACCACTTGTCATACCCTTTATAGTCATGCCCGACTGACAGAATGGCACACCACAGTCCATGCAGCGTGCGCTCTGGCATCTCTGCTCTGTTTCTGAAAGTGGTGTATGAAACTCATTAAAATTCTTTATTCTTTCCTTTGGTGCAACTGCCTTAGCTTCTACACGTTCATATTCTAAAAATCCGGTTGGTTTTCCCATGATTATCTCCTTTCAAATACACATTTTCACAAATATGTACCAGCAGACTTATAAGCTGCCAATACATATCTGTTTTTGTACATTTCCATCTTACTTAGTTGCTGCGTAAAATGCTTCAATCTGAGCCTGTTCACTGCTAAGACCCTTCTCTTCCATCTGAACAATCATATTGAGCATCTTCTTATAATCATGTGGCATAATCTTCTTGAACTTAGGAAGATATTCACCAAAGTTACCCAGAACCTCTTTACCCTTCTTTGAGTTAGTGAAAGCTACATGGTCAGTAATCATCTGCTTAAGTTCAAGTACATCATACTTGTTAGTAACTGGTTCAAGTGATACAAGCTGCTTATTAACCCTCTTGTAAAGTGTTGTATCCTCATCTAAAACATATGCAACACCGCCACTCATACCAGCAGCAAAGTTCTTACCAGTTCTTCCAAGAACAACCACTCTTCCACCTGTCATATATTCACAGCCATGGTCACCTGTTCCCTCAACAACTGCTGTTGCACCTGAGTTACGTACGCAGAATCTCTCACCTGCAATACCATTGATATATGCCTTACCACTTGTTGCACCATAAAGTGCTACATTACCTATGATAATATTCTCATCTTCCTTATAAGATACTCCGGTTGGTGGATACACGATAAGCTTACCACCAGAAAGGCCTTTACCAAAGTAGTCATTGCTGTCACCTACAAGTTCAAGTGTAAGTCCCTTAGGAATAAATGCTCCAAAGCTCTGTCCACCAGCGCCCGTACACTTAACTGTATATGTATCATCTGCAAGGCTTTCACCGAATCTTCTTGTTATCTCAGCACCAAGAAGAGTACCAAGTGCCCTGTCTGTATTCTTAACATCAACTTCAACACTTCTCTTCTGCTTCTTATCCATAGCATCTGAAAACTTCTTTATAAGTATTCTTTCATCTACTGTCTTACCAAGCTCGAAATCAAACACATTCTTCTTATCATACCTGATAGAAGCTGCTTCATTAATATAAGGATTATTAAGGATATTAGAAAGATCAACCTTTGATGCTCTTCCACTTCCATAAACGTCAGTTTTTGCTTCAAGGAAATCTGTTCTTCCCACAAGCTCATCCACCGTCTTTACTCCAAGCTTAGCCATATACTCACGAAGCTCTTCTGCGATGAATCTCATAAAGTTAACTACGTATTCTGGCTTTCCTGCGAACCTCTTTCTAAGCTCTGGATTCTGTGTTGCAATACCAACAGGGCATGTATCAAGATTACATACTCTCATCATAACACAGCCCATAGTTACAAGTGGTGCTGTTGCAAATCCGAATTCCTCAGCACCAAGCATGGCTGCTATGGCAACGTCACGTCCACTCATCAGCTTACCATCTGTTTCGATTATAACCTTGTTACGAAGTCCATTCATCGTAAGTGTCTGATGTGCTTCAGCAAGTCCTAACTCCCAAGGAAGTCCTGCATTATGTATAGAGCTTCTTGGCGCTGCACCTGTACCACCATCATAGCCTGATATAAGAATAACCTGTGCACCAGCCTTTGCTACACCAGAAGCAATAGTACCAACGCCAGCTTCTGATACAAGCTTAACTGATATTCTTGCATCCTTGTTAGCATTCTTAAGGTCATATATCAGTTCTGCCAGATCCTCGATAGAATAAATGTCGTGATGAGGTGGAGGTGATATAAGTGATACACCCGGTGTTGAAAGACGTGTCTTTGCTATCCAAGGATATACCTTCTTTCCTGGAAGATGTCCACCTTCACCAGGCTTGGCACCCTGTGCCATCTTAATCTGGATTTCCTTTGCACTTACAAGATATCTGCTTGTAACACCGAATCTTCCTGATGCAACCTGCTTGATAGCCGAACATCTGTTAAGTCCATCAGCTCCAACAGTAAGTCTGTCTTCATCCTCACCACCTTCACCTGAGTTTGACTTACCATGAAGCATATTCATTGCAATAGCCATAGTTTCATGTGCTTCCTTAGAGATAGAACCATAAGACATAGCACCAGTCTTGAATCTCTTAACGATAGAATCAACGCTTTCTACCTGGTCTATATTTATTCCCTTCTTAGGAAACTTAATATCCATAAGTCCTCTTAAGTTCTTAACGCCCTCTTCTTTATTGACAAGAGCTGTATATTCCTTAAATGTATTATAATCACCTGTACGTGTTGCAAGCTGTAAAAGATGAATTGTCTGTGGATTATAAAGATGTTCTTCCTTTCCACTTCTCATTTTATGGGCACCCTCACTATCAAGAGTTGTGTCTGTTGATAACCCAAGAGGATCAAAGGCCTTTGAATGAAGTGTTTCAACATCATCCTGTATATCTTTAAGACTTATACCCTCAACTCTTGATACAGTACCTGTGAAGTACTTATTAATAACAGCTGAATCAATACCTATCGCCTCAAATATCTTAGAGCCCTGATATGACTGTATAGTTGATATACCCATCTTAGCTGCTATCTTTACGATACCACTTATGATAGCATTATTATAATCATCAACTGCTGCATAGTAATCTTTATCAAGCATATTAAGATCAATAAGCTCCTGTATGCTTTCCTGTGCAAGATATGGATTGATAGCTGATGCACCATATCCTAACAATGTAGCAAAATGATGTACATCCCTTGGCTCACCACTTTCAAGTATAACAGCCATACTTGTTCTTTTCTTAGTCTGTACAAGATAGTGCTGTACTGCACCTACAGCAAGAAGTGATGGTATAGCTACATGATTTTCATCAACACCTCTATCAGACAGGATAACAATGTTAGTACCCTCTCTATGTGCTCTGTCCACCTCTACAAAAAGATGGTCGATAGCCTTTTCGAGTGATGTATTCTTATAGTATGTAATAGGAATAGTTTCAACCTTAAAACCTTCAACCTTCATATTCTTTATCTTTAAAAGATCTGTGTTAGTAAGAATAGGATTGTTAATCTTTAAGTTCTTACAGTTTTCAGGCTGTTCTTCAAGTATGTTACCATCTTTACCAAGGTATACAGTTGTAGATGTTACGATCTTCTCTCTTATGGAATCTATAGGTGGATTCGTAACCTGTGCAAACAGCTGTTTAAAATAGTTAAACAGAGGCTGGTGTCTGTTAGAAAGTACAGCAAGTGGTGTATCTATACCCATAGCACCGATAGATTCACTTCCGTTAAGTGCCATAGGAAGAATAGATGTTCTGAAATCTTCATATGTATAACCAAATGCTTTCTGTAATCTTGCTCTTTCTTCCTTAGTATGTGCTGGCACCTTTTTGTTTGGTATCTTAAGATCTTCAAGCTTTATAAGATTGTTATCAAGCCACTCACCATATGGCTGCTTAGTAGCATATTTTTCCTTAAGCTTATTATCATCTATAAGCTCACCCTTAACGGTATCCACAAGAAGCATCTTACCTGGATGAAGCCTGTCTTTTACTTCTATTCTGCTTTCATCAATAGGAAGTGCACCTACTTCTGATGAAAGAATAAGATATCCATCCTTTGTAATATAATATCTTGAAGGACGAAGACCATTTCTATCAAGAACTGCACCCATGATATCTCCATCAGAGAAAAGAATAGATGCTGGTCCATCCCAAGGCTCCATCATAGTTGAATAATACTGATAGAAATCCTTCTTCTCCTGCTCCATAGCTTTATTATTACTCCATGGCTCTGGGATTGTAATCATAACAGCCAGCGGAAGAGGCATACCATTCATAACAAAGAATTCAAGTGTGTTATCAAGCATAGCTGAATCCGAACCATTGGTGTTAACAACTGGTGTGATCTTAGACATCTCATCCTCAAGATATGGAGAAACCATTGTTTCTTCTCTTGAAAGCATTCTGTCGGCATTTCCCTTGATTGTATTAATCTCACCGTTGTGAACGATAAATCTGTTTGGATGGGCACGTTCCCAGCTAGGGTTTGTGTTAGTAGAGAATCTTGAGTGTACAAGTGCTATAGCTGATTCATAGCTCTCATCTGTAAGATCCTTAAAAAATGTTCTTAACTGTCCTACAAGGAACATTCCCTTGTATACTATTGTCCTGCTTGAAAGTGAACAGACATATGTATCTTCTGCTGTCTGCTCAAATACTCTTCTTGCAACATACAGCTTTCTGTCAAACTCTATACCCTTATTCACATCCTTAGGCTTCTTTACAAAACCCTGCATAATGTATGGCATACAATCAACTGCCTTTTTACCAAGGACATTAGGAAAAGTTGGAACCTCTCTCCAGCCAAGAAACTCAAGTCCTTCCTTTTCAACTATTATCTCAAACATCTTTTTAGCACGGTTTCTTGCAAGTTCATCCTGTGGAAAGAAGAACATACCTATACCATACTCTCTTTCATTGCCAATCTTAATACCAAGTGGCTTAACTGCTTTTTCAAAAAACTTATGAGATATCTGAAGGAGAATACCTACACCATCACCAGTCTTACCTTCCGCATCCTTACCTGCTCTGTGTTCGAGATTCTCTACGATACTAAGAGCATCAGATACTGTCTGATGAGTCTTTATTCCTTTGATGCTTACAACTGCACCGATACCACAGTTATCGTGTTCGAATTGTGGGTTATAAAGTCCAGGCTGCTTTTTCTGATTTTCCATAGTCCTATCATCCTTTCATGTATAATCTGTTATCAAATCCCTGATATATTTCAATCTGCCAGCGAATTTCCAGCAGGTTATTTTGCAGTGGATTTTTTTCTGCTCATAATATACTCCTATTTTTCATCGTTGTAAATGAATTTTTATTTTGAATTGTCAGATTATTTAATTTCACCTTAATATTTATAATATTTTCAGATTATTTATCTTTTCAGTATAGTATTTTTTCTTTAAAAGCTGTGTATTTAATACAATTCCACTTGTATTTCCGACATTTTTCATCATTATCAACATCTGTTTTTTTTTGCTCTGATAAATTGTTTCTGAATTGTTTCTGATTTTTGTCATCATTTTCCTGGATATATTTAAAGTTGTAAAAAAATAAAGCGATAAAGCCTGCTCAACTATGTTGATAGGTTTTATCACTTTATTATTTAAAGCAATTCATATGTTTTTTTGATGCAATTCTTTACTTAATTAACCATGCCAGCTTTGATGTTTATTTTATTAATTCATTTTAGCTTTAGGCTTTTCTTTATTAATTATAAAATCCACCGCTTTAGGACACACTTTAAGATTAACCTTATTGTGTTCTCCTCCAAATTCACCATCTAGTGTCCATTTTATATTATCCGGTGATTCAAATGTTATATTGTTAGTCTTAAATGAATAAATCATATCACAGCTTTCAAGCCTCTGTGTCATAAAAGCATTTATCAGCTGCTGGAAATCAAGTGCGTTTCTTATTTCTCTTATAAGAGTAACCTCAAACACCCCATCCTGGAAATCAACATTATCACCTATAAGTCCTTTCATACCTCCAACTGAACTTGAATTGCTCACCATGCCATATATAAAGTTATCCTCTATATCAAGCCTGCTTGAAGTTACTTTCATCTTATATGCTTTAAGGTTTAAAAGCCTCTTTGCCCCCTCTATCACATATGCCTGATGTCCGAACATATTCTTAAGATCCTGCGGTGTTTCGTACGCAACATCTGTAAATGCACCAAATGCTGCCACATAGTTAAAATACCGTCTGTCATTTATAATTCCGATATCACAAGAAAAGCTTTCTCCACTTACAACATTGTATGCAGCTCTTATCTTATCTGAAGGTATGCCAAGACTCTTAGCAAAATCATTCGTTGAACCACTTGGAATGTACCCAATAGGTACTTTTTCATCTCCATATGTTATGACTGCAGATACGACTTCGTTTAATGTGCCATCTCCTCCGCTGCATACTATAATGTCATACAGTCCTTTAGCTGCTTTAATCTTTTCATATCCATCTAATGCTGCTTTCGTAGGATACACAGTAACCTCGTAATCTGCATTGGAGAATATCTGAATAATCTTCATAAGCGAATTCTTAAGCTGTGCTTTTCCCGAATTCGGGTTAAATACAAAAAGCATATTTTTCATGATATTCCTCCATTCTTATATCTCACTCTTTATCAAGCCTGCACATGTAAATCCTTACATTTAAGCTCATTAAATCATCTGTCCCATTTATCGCAAAGTGAATTAATCTGATCTGTAAATTTGGCAAGATCCTTGTTAGCTCCACCCTCATTATGCATAATAACAGTCATAAGACGTCTGCCAGCTGCAACAAGCCTGTCATATATACTTCTGTTGCGTTTATTAATGGTAGTTCTTCTGCTCTTTCTTTCTTTGTTACCCTCTGTAATCATGCAGCCTGTTACAAGATCAAAAGCGCCGCCTGTATATGGTGCATATGCATCAAAGCCATGCTCCTTCTTAAGACATTCTGTGAATTCTTCACATACACTGTCCTCTCCGTGCACAACAAATACTTTCTGTGGCTTATTCTTAAAAGCACTTACCCATCTTATAAGTCCATCTTTATCTGCATGGCCACTTGAACCTGGCAGCTGTGCAATCTCAGCCTTAACCTGTATAGGCTCACCAAAGAGCTTTATCTCATCTATTCCATCAATTATTATTCGTCCAGTTGTACCATTTGCCTGATATCCAACAAAAAGCACAGTACATTCAGCCCTCCAGAGATTATGCTTAAGGTGGTGTCTGATACGTCCAGCCTCACACATGCCTGATGCCGATATAATAACCTTAGGTTTTGGGTCAAAATTAATCATCTTGGATTCTTCACTTGATACAGCATATTTAAGCCCTGGAAAAGACAGCGGATTAATGCCCTCTCTTACAAGCTCTATAGCCTCATCATCAAAGCACTGTTCAACATTCCTGCTAAAGATTTCTGTAGCCTCTATTGCAAGAGGACTATCAACATACACATCAAAATCCCGGTCGATAAGATGCTCCGCTTTTATCTTTCTTATATGATATAAAAGCTCCTGCGTTCTACCAACTGCAAATGATGGTATAACAACGTTGCCACCTCTGTCAAATGTCCTTTTAAACACGCTAACGAGTTCCTTAACATAATCTGGTGTACCATTATGGCTTCTGTTACCATAGGTAGATTCCATAACAACATAATCTGCTGTATCAACCATAGCAGGATCTTTTGTTATAGGCTTGTTAATATTACCTATGTCACCAGAGAATACTATCTTCTTAGACACTTCTGCCTCTTTATTTTTTTCCTTTGCCCACACCTCTATGCTTGCTGAACCAAGCAGATGCCCTACATCTTTAAACCTCACACTTACATTATCATCTATATTTATGATCTCATCGTACTTTACTCCGACAAACTGTTTCATAACCTCATATACTGCCTTCGCATCATATAAAGGTATGAACTCCTTAAGTGTTCCGTTTGAACGCTTCGCCTTTCTGTTGCGCCATTCAGCTTCAAACATCTGGATATGTGCACTATCTCTTAACATAATATCACACAACTGTACAGTTGCCTCAGTGCAATATATACTGCCTCTAAAGCCATTAACATACAAAAGTGGTATAAGCCCCGAATGGTCTATATGTGCATGTGTAAGAAGAACATAATCTACATCGGATGCCGGTATGGGCAGCTCCTGGTTCTCATATACATCGTTTCCCTGTTCCATTCCGCAATCTATCAGTATATTTTTATCACCAACACATAGGTAATGACAGCTTCCTGTAACTTCGTGATCAGCACCTAAAAAAGTAAGTTTCATATGCTTCAACTCCCTCCAGATTCATATTTTGTACACGCTTACGTATCCATCCCGTTATTGTCTGAATACTTCTATCTGTAGGCTTAGTATAACATATAATTCATAAAAATCACATTGTTATATAATAATTTACTTATTTTTTATATATTGGTTACTGCTCAGATTTCAAAATGTATATCTGAAAATGTCACATCAACGTTTCTTGATGCAAACATACCAACATATACATGCTTAGGATCAATAGCAGTAAGCTTAAAATCATACCCTCCTGTTACTTCAGGTCCATCCGCAAACTTTGCCATATATCCATCCTGTGATGAAGCAAGTATAAGATTATATTCTTTTCCTTCTTCTATCGCGGTACCTGTTGCTGGTCCATATACAAGCACACCACTTTTTCTTGCATAAGTTCCTACCGTATTCTCTTTTCTTGTAACACACAGAGGTGCTGCTGCCACATAATCGCCTAAAATGTCAGGCATGCACTTATCAATATAACAGTCATCCCTTACCATAAGTCCAAACGATACCTGGTCGTTTAAAAATATCTTATTAACTCTTACCTTCGCTCTTAGTGTGAAATTCTTATTAACATCTACCTGTCTGTAATACATAGCTATTCCATCTGTAACAACTGATATCTTACCACAATTGTTTCTGACAGCTATATGCATGTTGCCATCTTTATCTGCTTCAAGTGTAAAATTCTCCTTGCTTACATCATTTAAAACATCACCAAAAACAGTACCCTTATATTCACCATAATCTTCAAAAAGCCTGCTCTCTTCAAGCTTATCACTAAATATTACAGGCTTATAATCAGCATTTGATACAAGATACTTTTCTTTATATTCCAAAGGATTTTCAGATAAATTCACTACATTTTCAGATAGTCCTGCTATATCTGACTCTTTAATAGCTGACATAACCATATAAGCATTAACTCTTGCACCCCATATATTGGTATGTGTGTTATCTACACTAAGCCTGTTATTGGATGGCCATGCATGAAGATATATTGTATTATCAGCACCAAGCCTGTCATACATCTTGTGAGTCTTTTCAGTCATATCTATAACTGGTATGTCAAGTGTACTTCCAAGCTTTCTTACAGCTTCTGGATAATCGCCGCCTTTAAACTCCCCGACATTCTGTGTTATATGTAACAGAGTATCATCCCATTCTCCTGTAGGAGTTCTCCTTACTATAGGTGTACAAAGTATCACCTTACAGCCTGCCTCATCTGCCTTCTTGATATAATTTTCGTAGAGGGAATGTGCAAATGAGCCTTCTGTCTTATAATCTCCATTCGCATCAGTAAAGCGTGACTCCTCTGTTTTCTCATCATTATGTCCAAATCCTATGATAAGAAAATCACCTTTTTTCATGCCATCAAGCAGTTCCTTATACTGTGGCTCTGTCGTATAGCTTTTAGAGCTTCTTCCAGAAAGAGCTATATTAACAACCCTCACATTATCATTAAGATACTTATCAAGCATTGTTCCATATCCATATCTTGGATAATAATACCTGTCTTTGAAACTACTAAGTGTTGAATCACCTATAACCCATAATGTACTCATAACAATCAAACCTCTTCTTTCATAAACAAGTGAGTGGCAGAATTTAGCTCAGACACTCACATTAATTATTAATAGCTTTTATTTAGATATTCATTTCTTATATGTTCTTCCATGGCTTTAACTTCTTCCTCGAATTCTCTTGCAGAATAAAGAAGACATCCGGCACCTCTTATGATAACCTGTTCAAGCCCATCGGATGTTGCAACAGTCACATTATACTTTCTTCCATTCTCATGTGCAAACTTTTCTATGTAATGATCTGCTGTTTCTGCTTCTTTAGTATATACTACATGTATATTATGGTAATCAATATACTCCTGTGCATGTCCTGCAAGTCTGTACGCATCAAACACAACTATCAGTTCACACTTTTTCATTCCCTGATAGTTACACATAATATCAAGCAGCCTGTCTCTTGCGCTGTCCATGTTGATCTTAGCCAGCTCATCAAGTTCCTTCCATGCATGGATTATGTTATAACCATCTACTAAAAGATAGCTTACTCCCATAGCCTTTGCTGTTCTTTGTCTGTCAGACTGCTTTAACGCCACATATTGTCCAAGCTGATCTGATGATTTTCTTTTTGACAGCTTCCTTCTTTCATTATCGCCTCTGCTGTTAGAAAAGTAAGTTTCTGCCAATATCCTGTCAACCTCATCAGTTCCTATCCATTCTTCTGATACAGTCCTTGCTGCCTGCTTTGATGTCATAGGTTCATTTATATCTGACGTTTTGGGTGGATTAAGAACACTATCAACATGTGCATATTCTGATACCTCATCCCAGCTGACTGTAAAACCTGATCCATGTGCGCAGAACACAGAATCCGGTGTATTCCTTATATCTCTTGTAACATCATAGCCTATTTTTTCTATAACTTCTTCTGGATTATGGCATGGTCTGTAACCTGACATTCTAAGATTTATGCTTCCAGTTCCCCTTGTGTATGCTGTAAGCTCTGCCTGATAATTCGCAAGGCTTGACACAGGACCACAGCCTGTTACAAACACTTCTTCTCCAGTATCATTAATCGTAAATTCTGCTCCCATACGTTCAAGATCTGTCATAGCCCTGCCTATATATTGCCTGTCAAGCTTCAGCTCGAATTCGTAAAATGGTTCAAGAAGAACGGATTCAGCCTGCATAAGTCCCTGTCTTACAGCCCTGTATGTCGCCTGCCTGAAATCTCCACCTTCTGTATGCTTGTTATGCGCCCGTCCGGCAGCAACTGTTATCTTAACATCTGTAAGTGCCGAGCCTGTCAGTACACCCTTATGTGTTTTTTCACACAAATGTGTATATATAAGTCTCTGCCAGTTCTTTGCCAGCACATCCTCACTGCAGTCAAGCTCATATCTCATACCACTTCCAGGCTCACCAGGTTCAAGTATAAGATGCACCTCAGCATAATGTCTTAAAGGTTCAAAATGTCCGATTCCTTCAACTTTGTTGGCAATTGTTTCTTTATACACAATACTGCCCTCTCCAAAAGTTACATCTATGCCAAACCTTTCCTTAATTATATTCTGAAGCACTTCTATCATAACAGGTCCCATAACCTGTACATGTATTTCTTTAAAATTCTCATCCCATTCTATATGCAGCTGTGGCTCTTCTTCCTCTATAGCCCTGAGCTTTGGAAGTATCTGCATAGGATCAACGCCTGCTGGAAGATTTATCTTATAGTTAAGAACTGGTGTAAGAACTGGCGAATTGTCTTCCTTCTCATCTCCTATAGCCTGTCCTGCATACGTGTCTGACAATCCCGTAAGTGCGCATATGCTTCCTGCTACAGCTTCCTGAACAGCTGTATATTTATCCGCGCTATATACTCTTATCTGATTGACCTTCTCATCATTTATAATATCCTTGCTCTTTATACAGCCACTCGTTACTTTAATATGTGTAAGTCTTTCTCCTCTTTCATCTCTTGATATCTTATAAACTCTGGCTGAAAAATCCTCACCATATTCCCTGCTGCTGCAGAATCTGTCCATCACACCAAGCAGCTCATCAACTCCATCAAGCCTTAATGCCGAACCAAATATAACAGGAAATATCTCTCTTTCATCTAACATCCTGCTTATGCTTTCATCTGATACCTCTGAATATTTAAGATATTCTTCAAGCGCCCCTTCACTACATGTTGCTATATCCTCATAGTCAGGTTTAACGCCCTTCATATATCCGGTAAAATCTATGCAGCCTGATGACAGCTTATTCTTAAGCTGTTCAAGAAGTCTATATTTATCAGTTCCCTGCTGGTCCATCTTGTTAACAAATATAAAAACAGGCACATGCAGTCTTTTTAACAATCCCCACAATGTGTCTGTATGTCCCTGTACCCCATCGATTCCATTGATAACAAGCACTGCATAATCAAGCACCCATAACGTACGCTCCATCTCCGCCGAAAAGTCAACGTGGCCAGGTGTGTCAAGCAATGTAACATCAAGGTCCTTATAACTAAAGCATGCCTGCTTTGAAAATATAGTTATTCCTCTCTGACGCTCATAGTCATTATTATCAAGAAATGCATCTTTATTATCTACTCTTCCAAGCTTCCTTATGGCTCCAGAAGTGTATAATATACTTTCAGAAAGTGTAGTTTTCCCAGCATCTACATGTGCAAGCATGCCAATAACCAGTTTTTTCATAATCATCCTCGTTTCTATATATCTGGTACATTTTAAATACAATGTACTAGGGCTGAATAAGTTCTTTACTTATAGCTTTATTATAGACTTCTGGTCTTCTGTCCCTGAATAATCCCCATGAAAGTCTGTCATATGCCAGCTTATCAAGATCGAACTTATGGACGATAACTTCTTCTTCATCCCTGCCCGCCTGATATATTATATCACCTGTGTTGTCAGTGATAAAGGAAGAACCATAGAATTTAAGTGAACTTGATTGTCCACCGTTCTCTTCACATGGCTTAACAGTCTCAACACCAATCCTGTTAGCTGCAACAACAGGAACAAGATTGCATGCTGCATGTCCCTGCATACACCTTCTCCAGTGCATCATGCTGTCACAGTCAAGTATCGGCTCACTTCCTATAGCGGTTGGATAAAAAAGCACCTCTGCACCTTCTACTGCCATAGCCCTTGCTGTCTCTGGAAACCATTGATCCCAGCATATACCAACACCTATGCAGCCGAATCTTGTGTTAAACACCTTAAAGCCTGTATTGCCTGGAACAAAGTAGAATTTTTCCTGATAGTAATGATCATCAGGAATATGTGTCTTTCTATATATGCCAAGCCTTGTTCCATCAGCATCTATAACGGCAACTGTATTATACAGCTGGTTTACATCCTTTTCATAAAAGCTGACTATTATAACTACGCCTAATTCTCTGGCAACCTCTGTAAAATGCACTACAGCTGCATCCTCGTCCACACTTTTTGCGTATTCATAGTATTCATATCTTCTTTCCTGACAAAAGTACTGCCTCTCAAAAAGCTCTGGAAGAAGTATTATATCTGCGCCCTTTTTAACTGCATCCCTTACAAGTCTGTCGGCTGTTTTTATATTTTCCAAAACATCTCTGCCACACTTCATCTGTATAGCAGCAACTCCAGTTATTCTGCTCATATTATCAATCTCCATTTCTACATGGTTTTTTATTCTTCTTTATGCACATTTTATATGTTTTTCTTTATGCCTGCTGGAATCTGCTGCGTTATGCAATGTATATTGCCGCCTCCAACTATTATGTCCCTGGCATATATACCGGTTACTTTTCTGTCAGGCATAAGCTTTGATAACAGTTCTATCGCAGCCTTATCCTTCTTATCACCAAACTGTGGAACAAGTACTTTCGCATTAGATATATAGAAATTCGCATAGCTTGCTGCTAATCTTTCTCCAAGCTCCCTGTTATCTTCACCTTCTGCAAACACATAACCCTTAAGATCCTCTTCTTTTATGCACACAGGCTCATCTGGTATATATAACTTATGCACCTTTATCTTTCTACCAAGTGCATCTGTTTCAGCTTCAAGCACTTTAAGGTCGGCTGATGACATATCATACTGTGGATCATTCTCATCATCTGTCCATGCAAGCACAACATTAGCAGGCGATGTAAACGCACACACATTATCAACATGCTCATTGGTTTCATCATTATATATTCCATATGGCAGCCATATAACCTTCTTTGCTCCAAGATATTCCTTAAGCTTATCCTCTATCATAGCTTTACTAAGCTGTGGGTTTCTGCCCTTACTTAAAAGACAGCTTTCAGTCACTATAACAGTGCCCTCACCGTCGCTATGTATAGAACCGCCTTCAAGCACAAAAGGAGCTGCATCATAATAATCTATCCCCATCATGTCGCAAAACAGACCTGCTGCCATATCATCCTTTTCCCAGTCCATATACAAGCCATCATATTCTCCACCCCATGCGTTGAACTTCCAGCTTATTCCACGTATATCTCCTGATGCATTCTTTACGAATGTCGGGCACATATCTCTTGCCCACGCATCATCTGTCTCTATGTTAACAACCCTGACTTTATCGTCTAACATCTGCTCTGCTTCTGTCATATGCTCACTGTCTGTAAGCATATACATATTCTCAGACTGGGCGATGTGCCCGGCTATTTCCTTAAACACCCTTTTTGCCGCTGCTGCTTCACCAGGCCACGACCCCGGTCTTACCGGCCATATCATAATAGTGCCATCATGCTTTTCATATTCAGCCGGCATGTAATATCCATCATGTGACGGAGTTGAATTTATAATACTCATATGTTTTATTCCTTATAATCTTATATAACCCACAGCTGGCATTTAAGCCATATCTGCTATATTAAAGCCTGCACTTAAAGTCTTCATATCCGAAGCTTTTAATCAGACTTAGTTTTCCATCTTTTAGCACAGATATAGATGGAAGCGGCATTCCATTAAATGTATTATTTTTCACCATTGAATATATAGCCATATCCATAAATATAAGTCTGTCGCCCACATTTATCTCATGGTCGAACTCATAATCACCTATAATATCACCCGCAAGGCATGTATATGAAGAAAGTCTGTATACAAAATGTGCATCCTTAGGTGCCTCTTGTGTCTTTAATATATCTGCCACTATCTGTGCTCCATATAAAGGCGGCGTGTATGGCATCTCAAGCACATCAGGCATATGACATGCTGCTGAGGCATCTAAAATAAGAGTTTCTATGCCATTATCCACCTTATCAAGCACCTCTGTTACAAGATATCCTGCGTTGAGTGCAACTGCCTCTCCTGGCTCAAGATACACTTTTACATGATATGTATCCTGCACATGTCTCACACAGTCAATAAGCAGCCTCACATCATAATCTTCTCTTGTTATATGATGTCCTCCACCCATATTAATCCACCTGCAGTTATGCATATATTTCCCGAATTTTTCTTCTACTGCATCAAGTGTTGTCTTAAGATCATCTGAATTCTGTTCACACAGCGTATGAAAATGCAATCCATCAACACCTTCAAGAAGCTGCTCATCCTCATCTATGCCTTTGTTAAGTGCCTTAAGTGTAACTCCAAGCCTTGAACCTTCTGAACACGGATCATATATAGCATGCTCACCCTGCGTTGATACTTCCGGGTTGATCCTTAATCCTATGCTTACTCCTGCTTTTAGACACTGTTTCTTATACTTTCTAAGCTGGTTTACTGAGTTAAATATAATATGGTCGCATATCTTAACAAGTTCGTCCATGTCCTCCTGCTTATATGCTGGTGCAAAAACATGATTCTCTTTATTCATCTCTTCTTTTCCAAGCCTTGCTTCGTACAATCCGCTTGCCGTTGTCCCGCTTATATACTGACCTATAAGCGGATACATGGCATAAGCTGAAAACGCTTTCTGTGCAAGAAGTATATGACAACCAGTTTCTTTTTCCACTCCATTAAGAATCTTTAGATTGTGAATAAGTTTGTTTTCATCTATAACATATGATGGTGTTTTTATATCTTTAAATACTACTGTATCCAATTCATTTCTCCTGGAATTCATATTTTTATCTACTCATTTTTAAGCTGCTCACATTATAAGCTGCTTATATTTTAAGTTTCTTATCTTTTAAGCCTCTCGTATTTTAAACTACTTAACTAATACCGGGTTCTCCTCAACAACCCATGGAAGTCCCCATTTGTTAAGAGCTTCCATATATGGATCTGGATCAAACTCCTCAACATTATACACTCCAGGCTTATTCCACTTTCCAGTTACAACCATCATAGCACCTATCATAGCAGGAACACCTGTTGTATATGATATAGCCTGTGATTCTACTTCTTTATAACATTCCTGATGGTCACATACATTATATATGTATATTTTCTTTTCCTTTCCATCCTTTTTACCTGTAAATATACATCCAATATTAGTCTTTCCAACTGTTCTCTCACCAAGACTTGCAGGATCTGGAAGCAGTTCCTTTAAAAGCTGTATAGGTACAACTTCAACATTTCCTACCTTTACTGGATCAGTTCTTAACATACCTACATTTTCAAGGCATTTCATATGTGTAAGATAGCTTTGTCCAAATGTCATAAAGAATCTTATTCTTTTAACACCTGGTATATTCTTAGCAAGTGATTCTATCTCTTCGTGGTGTAGAAGATACATATCCTTCATACCAACCTCTGGAAAATCATATTCCCTCTTAATAGACATAGCTGGCACCTCTACCCAGTGTCCGTTTTCCCAATATGAGCCTGGTGCTGATACTTCTCTTAAGTTTATCTCTGGATTAAAGTTAGTTGCAAATGGATATCCATGATCGCCACCATTGCAGTCTAGTATATCTATAGTTTCTATTTCATCAAAGTAATGCTTAAGTGCATATGCACTGAATACACTTGTAACACCTGGGTCAAATCCTGTTCCAAGAAGTGCCATTATGCCTGCATCTTCAAACTTTTTCCTGTAATTCCACTGCCATGAATAATCAAAATAAGCTGAGAAGCCTTCTTCCTTACATCTTTTTTCATATATAGCTCTCCACTCTTTATCCTCTGTATCCTCTGCCTCATAATTCGCTGTATCTATATAATTCACGCCAGTTTTCAGACATGCATCCATAATAGTAAGATCCTGATATGGAAGTGCAAGATTGAGAACTGCTTCAGGCTTATAGTTCTCTATAAGAGACACAAGCTCATCCACGTTATCTGCATCAACCTGTGCTGTTGTTATAACAGTACTTGTTTTACCTGAAAGCTTTTCCTTAAGTGCATCACATTTACTTTTAGTTCTGCTTGCTATACATATTTCTGTAAATACATCACTGTTCTGACAGCACTTATGTATAGCCACACCAGCTACACCGCCACATCCTATTATTAATAATCTGCTCATAATCCTTATCCTCCTGATATTCTATCCAGGTTTACCTTTAACACCTGTTTCTTTATTTATTTAATAATGTAATTAACGTTCCTCTTCCTCAAGCATATCCTCAACATATTTAGGAAGCATAAAGGCTCCTCTATGTAAATTAGTTGTATAATATCTCGTCTTTATTCCTAATTTCTTCCATTCATCCGGCTTAAAATCAACTAACGGATGATATTTCTTTGATGCAAAGCCAAAGAGCCAGTAACCTGATGAACATGTCGGTATATGTGCCTGGTATACACGGCTTACTGGAAACGCCTGATATGCCTTTCTATGCATTTTCACACACTCTTCTTTGTCCTCTGAATAAAACGGACTTCCATGCTGGTATACCATGATTCCATCTTCTTTAAGAGCCTTATAGCAGCTTCCATAAAACTCTTTTGTAAACAGTCCTTCAGTATATCCGAAAGGGTCTGTGGCATCATTGATTATAAGATCGTATTCATCTGTCTTGCTTCTTAAGAAACGCAGACCATCCTGTATATATACATTAACTCTTTCATCATCCAGGCCACATGCAAGCTCCGGAAAATACTCCCGGCATACCTCCGCCAGAGTTTCATCAGGCTCAACTACGTCTATTCTTTCTATAGTCTTATAGTTAATAAGTTCTTTTGCAACGCCACCATCTGCACCACCGATTATAAGAACATTCTTAACAGCTGGATGAACAGCCATAGGTACATGTGTAACCATCTCATCATATATAAACTCATCCTTTTCAGAAAACAGAATCTCTCCATCAAGTGCTAAAAACTTTCCAAACTCATCTGATACAAGTACATCTATTCTCTGACAGTCACTTTCTACTGAACACAGCTGCCTCTCTATCCTCATTGACAGCTTAACATTGGTTGTGTGCAGCTCTGAAAACCACATTTCCATAATAAGCCTCCATTCTTGCGCTGCTTTTCAGCGCACTATTTAACTAAAATGTATTCTTAAGCACCATGAGATTATTCACCATAGGATCCTCTGTACCCTGCATAGAGCATCCTTTTTCTTTAACATATAATATATACTCTATAATCTCCTCTGTTATCATCTCACCTGGTGCAAGTATAGGTATTCCTGGTGGATAACACATGACGAATTCGCCTGATATTCTTCCCTTTGTATCCTTAATAGGAAGTGATTCCTTATCAGCATAAAAGGCTTCCTGAGGGGACTTCTCCACAATCGGACTTATGAATTCCCCACTCAGCATACCAGTTTTATCTTTTTTATAGATTCTTGCTATATCTGCAAGTGCTCCTACAAGTCTTTCAATATCCTGAAGCCTGTCTCCGATAGATATATAAGCAAGTATGTTACTCACATCGCCAAACTCTATCTGTATATCATACTCATCACGCAGAAGATCATATACCTCTATTCCAGCAAGTCCAAGACCAAGTGTGTGCACAGACAGCTTAGTTACATCATAATCATATACACTTGTACCATTAACAAGCTCCTTGCCATATGCATAGTAGCCGCCTATGTCATTAATCTCTTTTCTTGCATATTCAGCCATTTCCATAACCTTAGTAAACGACTCCCTGCCTCTTAGTGCCAGATTTCTTCTTGATATATCAAGACTTGCAAGCAAAAGATATGATCCGCTTGTTGTCTGTGTAAGATTGATTATCTGCCTTACATAGTCTGCATTTACTCCTTTATTGGTAAGAAGTATCGAACTTTGTGTAAGTGAACCACCTGACTTATGCATAGAGACCGCTGCCATATCAGCGCCAGCCTTCATAGCTGATACCGGAAGATCTGGCTGGAAGTAAAGATGTGTGCCGTGTGCTTCATCTGCAAGCACCTTCATGCCATGTTCATGTGCAAAGCTTACTATCGAACATATATCTGAACATATACCATAATATGTAGGATTATTTACTAATACAGCTACTGCATCAGGGTTATCCTCTATTGCTTTCTTCACAGAATCCAGATTCATCCCTAACGATATTCCAAGTTCAGAATTAACCTCAGGGTTAACATATACAGGAACCGCGCCACACAGCACCAGCGCATTGATAGCACTCTTATGTACGTTTCTTGGAAGTATTATCTTATCTCCCCTTTTACAGTTGGAAAGTATCATCGCCTGGACTGCTGATGTCGTACCACCTACCATAAGAAAAGCATTCTCTGCACCAAAGGCTTTAGCTGCCAGTTCTTCTGCATCCCGTATAACAGACACAGGATGGCACAGATTATCAAGTGGTTTCATGGAATTAACATCTATTCCTACGCACTTTTCTCCCAGCAGATTAACAAGCTCTGGATTTCCTCTTCCTCTCTTGTGTCCCGGGACATCAAACGGAACAACTCTCTGTCTTCTTAATCTTTCCAATGCCTCGTATATCGGAGCTCTTGTCTGGTCATCTAACATTCTTTTATCTCCATTCCCATATATAATAATAGCTTCCAGGTTCAGAATACATTATCCCTGGATGATTATATTTTCTTTATAATCTGTGAACTACTGCTATATACTTAAAGAAATTACTTAAAGAAATTAAGCTTAATATCCGCATTAAACAGCAAAACAAAAAAGAGACAGTCGTGCATTTTACACAACCATCTCTATAGTCTGATCATAATTCTAATCTGGTTTAACCCCCTTTATGTAATGTACATAAACTATACACAAATCTGGAATTAATACCAATTATTTAAGGAAATCAGCGAATATATACATAGATAATTATACTCATACTTAGTATCTATAACTTAGTATCTATGACATACAAATATGCGTCACTCTTTATTGACCGTTTCACAAGATGATGTGCTTGGCACAGATTATAAAGTAATCAACTTATAAACAGGGCTTACCGCCCAATCAATAACAATAATGTGGGTTTACCACACCGGCAACCGACCCGCCTGTCCGTTAGGCTTAACTTATACCAGACGTAATATGTATATATTGTATACATCAAATGTATAAGTGGTCATATTTGTATGAAATCATATATAATGATTATATATTTACTGACTCACACGAACGGATTGTATCATATATTAAAAGTGTATGTCAATCATTATCTGATAATTTCACACAACCTTACATGATATTTACTTTATTCTTACAAAACAAAATCTGCTTTAAAGAATACCGACGGCCTTTTTAGCCAGTCTGTCTGCTTCTTCATTACCTTCCACACCTGAATGTCCTTTAACCTTAACAAAATTAACTGTTATTTTGTCTTTAACAGACTGCATATAGTCATAATATGCTATGGTTCCCTTCTTGTTTCTTTTCCATTCACCAAGCGCCCATGCTCTTATGCCCATATAATCAAAATAAACATCTATGCTTTCTATACCAAGTTCTATAGCTTTCTGTACTGCTGCCATGCTTCCAAGTATCTCACCTGCCACATTTCTCATAGATGCCATCTCCTTATCATCACCAGAACCACTTAGGATATACTTGTTATCCTTATACATAAGAAAACCACCAAATCCATACACACCCGTGGCTGCGTTAAACGAACCATCAACATATGCATAGCTCTCGCCCTCTTGTGCTATATCTTTAACAGCACCCATATAAGCATACGCTTCTGCCTCTGTGGCAAAGCTTTTATACTCTGCCCCCTCACACTTAAACACCTGACTCTTACAGTCATCCCATGTCCTGTATATCCCTGGCTTACGCCCTTTTCTGACCGCATAATATTTCGATGCCATATTATTTTATTCACCTTTCCAGATTAGTATACTCTTATAACTCCAGCAATATTCTTAACAGCTGACAGTCCCTTAAATACAGCCATGGCATCATTAAAATGCTTTTCTTTTACTTCATCTGTGATAATGACAAGCTCTGCCACGCCATCCTTGCTTTTCTTCTGGACAACCTGGGCTATACTTACTCCACTATTACCAAGCACACTTGCTATATTGGCAAGCACACCTGATCTGTCAGCTATCTCTAATCTTAAGAAAAACTTGCTGCTTGTATCAGCTATATTCTTGACATTAAGGTGCTTATAACAGCAGCAGCCTATCTTTCCACATGAATCATGTACTATATTCCTGCATACATCTATAATATCACCAACAACCGCACTTGCAGTCGGCATCTGTCCTGCACCGCGTCCCATAAACATCGCATCATCCATGGCAAGTCCATGCACAAAAACCGCATTAAATGCATCGTTAACTGTGGCAAGTGGATGATTAGATGGTATAAGCATAGGATGTACCTTAACTTCTATTCCATCATCTGTATTCTTTGCAACTCCAAGAAGTTTAATAACATATCCGAATTCTTTAGCATACTTTATATCATCTGCTGATATCTTCGTGATACCTTCTGTATATACATCTGCAAATGTTACTCTTGAATTGAATGCTATTGATGCCATAATAGCTATCTTTCTGCCGGCATCATATCCTTCAACATCTGCTGTTGGATCTGCTTCTGCATATCCTAACTCTGTTGCCTTGGCAAGTGCCTCCGCATAATCCATACCGCTTTCTGTCATCTTAGTAAGGATGTAGTTCGTAGTGCCGTTGACAATACCCATAATCTCAGTAATATGATTGCCCGCCATGCTCTGCTTCAATGGTCTGATAATAGGAATAGCACCAGCTACTGCAGCCTCAAACTGAAGGTCTGCACCAGCTTCATTGGCTGCATTGCCAACCTCTTCACCACATTCAGCTATAAGATCCTTATTAGCTGTAACAACCTGCTTTCCAGCCTTAAGTGCATCAAGCACATAATCCTTTGCCGGATGGATACCACCCATAAGTTCTACTATAATGCTTATCTGGTCATCCGTTATGATATCTGCCCAGTCATCCGTAAGAAGCTCTTCTGGAATACCATCTCTTTTCTTACCGATATTTCTTACAAGAATCTTCTTAATAACAAGTCTGGCACCTGTTTTATGCTTTATCTCATCCTCCATTGCCTGACACAGCTTATAAGTTCCCATTCCTACTGTTCCTGCCCCAAGTATTGCGGCATATATTACCTTTTCTGACATGTTTATTCTCCCTTACTATTGTTCGTGCTTAGCTTTGGCACTTTATCTGACTGTATTCTTATTGTATGATGTCGGGGTCAAAAGCCCCCGACTTTGATATACGTTTTAACCTTATATCAGTACATTGCTCTTTACATATCCTTTAACTTCTTTACAAAAGCTGATATTCTTATAATAGAAATCAGATCTGATACACCTTCTACCATAAGCACTATACCAATGAATATCATAAGTGCTACTGATGAATCAAATGGATTAAATAATGCAATCACACCCATAACCACCATTAATGCAGCTACGACAGCCTCTATCCACCATTTATCAGCTTTCATATGGTAAAACTCTATTCCATACTGAAGCTTAAGTATTCCATCAATAATAATAACTATTGCAAGGATTGTTCCAAAAAACATAGCTATAACTTCTGGTTTCATAACAAAGAATAATCCGAATGCTAACAATGAAATACCCTGTACTAATCCAAACGAACCAAATATTTCCTCTTTAGCCATACTAAAATATGTTATGAGTCTTAACACACCCCATACACATAAAGCTATTCCAACAGCCTTACATATAATAAGCTGCGAAAGCTCTGGATATATAACAAGAAAAAGTCCAAGAGCAAATAATACAATAGAAATAATTATCAGTTCAATCTTAATTCCTTTAATCTTCTTAATCATAATATCATCTCCTTTATAAAACTGCATCAGCTAATAGCTGCAGATCACGCAATTACTTTGCGTTCCACTTATTTCTCTTATTAGTATACCATAAAAATAAAGAAACTGTCGAACTATTTCCATGTATATATACTAAATATATAATAGAAAACAGTCAACAGTTTCTTCTGTCTCATATAATCAATTAATTTATCATAAGTTAAGCTAAATATATAACTCTTTTAATTCTGTTTAATACACGCCATCAGGCTCTGTCCATAGCCTGGTCATAATCTCTGGTTCCTGCAAATATCTCATTCTTGTAAGGGTTCTTCTTCTGCTCAACCGCTCTCTTTATAATAACTGAGATACAGATGACATTGGCCACAACTGCAAGTATAGACATAACACCCTGTGCTACCGGATATGCACCTGCAGCATTCATCTGCTCTAATGTAAGCTTTGAAAGCTCCATGCCTGTTGCTGCTCCTGTATACTTATAAAGCACAGGAAGTGTAGCAAATATTCCATCTACCTGGAAAAGTGGGAATACCTGTGCAAACATACACCATGTTGCAAGTGTGTTAGCACGGTTCTGGATCCATCCACCCTTGTTCCATAAAGCATTGGCAAATGTTGGTGCAAGAAGTAATGCAACACCACAGTACCATGTATGAGTAGGCAGGTTGTTATATGTATATGTAAAGTTCCATATATCATATGCAACTATAAACCATATAGTCATATCAGGCCATAACATATCATCCTTCTTCTTAGAAGAATAGATACCCCACCAGCCAGTCATACAGAAGATGTTGATAAGACCTGCAATACCGTTAAGCCAGTTCCACCAGCCACCGTAAAGCCATACACCTTCGTTTGAGAACCACCAGCCACCATTCATTCCGCCTTTGATTGCAGATTCAAAGTCACTACATACAGCAATAAGAATATTAATAGCAACAATTAAGAATGGGAATACCTTAAACCACTCTGTTTTACCTATGCTCCACTTATACTTAAGCATCATAAAGCCAATACAGCCTGCTGTTGCAGCATAAAGCTTGGCATAATGGAACCATCCATTCATATACTTGTATGTCTGGTTATTAAGTGCCCATGAAGCACCATTTGCAGCTCCTATCTGGATAGCCACGAAATAAACTGTCAAAGCAATAGGAATAAATACAAAGAATAATAATCCACCAAACTTTGAACGTCTTGCAAGCTCGTTACATATAACAAGCCCTGCGAATACAAGCACCCATCCTATAAGCTTATAGATAGTGCCATCGCCATAAAGTTGAAATAACATATTAACACGCCTCCGATCATATTACTGATTATATGTTATGTTAATTTTATAACAACTTTATATTATTTACAACCATTTTATTAATTATTTTAACCAAGACAGAATTATTTATAAACATTCTCTATATTATTTATAAATCTTTATGCCATATTCATCTTTTCAGATGTGCTTCTTATATGTTCAACCGCCTGTTTTACCTGCTCAGCATATTCAAGATTCTGTTCGCTCAGATTATGCACCTGTTCTGCATTAACTGTAACCTCCTGTGTCACCGCAGAGAGCTGTGATATATTCTCAACAATTCTGTTATTGGAAGCCGAAAGACCTGTTATCTGTTTATTAACCTCCTCCACATGCTCTACTAATGATGACATATTACTATTAAGCTGTTCAAACGTCTGTGAAGCTGAATTAATATTATCGCTCTGCGTATCGGCCGCATTGACAGAAATCCTAACAGATTCCACCACATCCTCTGCATTGGCATTAAGCTCATATATTATCTTTGTTATATCCTCTGTAAAGCCCTTTGTCTGCTCAGCGAGCTGTCTTATCTGCTCAGCCACAACTGCAAAGCCTCTTCCTGCCTCTCCTGCTCTTGCACTCTCTATTGAAGCGTTAAGTGCAAGCAGATTAGTCTGGCTTGATATATTAAGAATCATATCCGCTATATTCTCAACCTCTTTGGTTTTCTCCTGAAGCTTTGACATTGAATCAGTAACCGACTTATTAGTATCCTTTATCTGCGCAGACTGTGTCTTAAGCTCTGTCATGATTTCTATATTCTTTTTAATACTATCATTAGAATCCATTGCAATATCTACCATCGCATTAGATACTTCGCCTGTGTGCTCAATAGCCTGCTGTATAGATGTTGTCATAGTATTCTGTTCTTCTATGCTTGTAGCAGTCATATTCGTAGCAGCAGTAATTTCCTTCATATTGCTTGTTACATTCTCTGTTGTACTTACAAGCTGATCCATAATGTTTCTGCTTTCATCAGTTTCCCTGTTAACAGTCTGTGATACCTCAAGCATATCATCAAGAACCTTCTTTACCTTATCATGCTCTTCTCTTGCTGAGCCAACTGCGTCATCATTAAACAGTATGCAGAGCTTTCCAACCTGAAGTATTACAAGACCTGTAAGAATAACAATAAATGTTCCACATACTGCATTAACATCATTGCCATATATTCCCTTTGATGCCTGTACACTCATAACTATAATATATAAAATTAATGTGCCTATTGCAATTCTATTCAAAGACTTCTTCTCGTAATAAGGAATCTGTAATATAAATGTTATTATAATTGCATAGCTTATAAAGGTTGCACTTGTCTGAACACCAACGAGCAGATATTCTATACATATCTCCCATGTGGCTATAACCTTTAACTTTCTTGTTGTCTTATCCTTTACATACATGATAGTATTGGCTATTGCAAATATAACAATAAGAGCTGTATTACCATATACTGTTACAGGTAATATGGCATTACAAAACAGCTTTAACCACAGATACAATATAAATATACATCCCAAAACAGATGTCGCTGCTATATAAAATCTGTTCATTCTTTTAAATCTTTCCGTTTCCTCTGTGTACTTGTACTTATTTCCAGACTTAATCTCTTCCATTTTAAAAAATCTCCCTCCTTGTAATTAATACATTATAATGTAAATGCTAAAAATCATACAAAACAAACTATAAATATATTAATACAAAAAGCGAGATTTTTCCACAATAAATCAATATTTAATTGAATAAATTTATTCATAAACTCAACTCATAAATTCAATTCATAAATTTAATTCATAAATTTAATTCTTGAATACATATCCTCAACTATCGTTCTTATATCCATTCCCTCCTGTGTGATAACAATATCAGCATACTTTTCATACAGTCTTTTCCTGTCCTCAAATATTTCCTCAATAGTTGTTTTACCATTCGATACAACTCCACGCTCTTTAAGGCTTCCAAGTCTTGACTCAAGCTCCTTTTCAGACACCTTAAGATATATAACAGTTCCTATTTCCTTAAAATGCTCCATTGCCTCTTTTCCATAAACAGCACTTCCACCAGTAGCTATAATCGTATGCTCTGGTGATATAGAACAGTTTACATCATTTTCAATCTTTATAAAGCCTGCATCACCATGCTTGTCTATCAGTTCCTCAAGTGTACAGCCATAGGTATCCTGTATGACTATATCTGAATCTATGAAGGAATAGCCCATTTTCTTTGCAAGCACTACTCCTAATGTACTCTTGCCGCTGCCTGGCATTCCTATCAGAATAATATTTTTTCTTTTTACCATATCATTACTTATTGAATTCATATCGTTCCTTATCCCTGTTGTCGTATATAACACCCTAGGTCCTGCCAGCTTAGTATAAGCAGTTTCTTAAGGTATGTTCACATTTTCACATTCTTAATTATGTTAGTCTCTGTTATTTATCCGCTGGTATTACACATATCCAGATTAGTGAGCTTATAAGAAGCATAAATGGATAAAATAAAACAGGTATTATCTGAAACGCTGATATCGAATATCCAAGCTCGTTAGCCGCCGATATTGCAACCAGCATCTGCGCACCATACGGTATTATGCCCTGGAACACACATGAAAATGTATCTAACAAAGAAGCCGTTTTCCTGTTAGATATTCCATATTCCTCTGACATTTCCTTAGCTATCGGATTCGCCACGACTATGGCAACAGTATTGTTTGCAGTTGCTATATCCATAGCTCCTACAAGTATACCTACTCCTAACTGGCCACCTTTTTTTCCCTTAAAGGTTTTCTTGATTCCATTAAGCAGGGCTGTGAAGCCTCCATATTCCCTTATGAGTGCACATAGAGCAGAAACAAGTATAGCAACCATGCTTGTTTCAAACATCCCTGATAAACCTGAGCCTATGTTTCCAATAAGTTCATAAGCTCCTATATTACCAGTTGATAGAACAATAATTATTCCTGATACTATTCCAATAAGAAGCACACTAAACACATTAACTCCTGCTATGCCTCCAATAAGCACAAGCACATATGGAATAATCTGGATAAGATTATAATCGTGTGTCACACTTCCGGATATATCCGTTCCAAATGACAATAACAGAATAATAATCAGTGTCACAACTGCTGCTGGGAATGCAATCCAGAAATTCTCCCTGAACTTATCCTTCATAGCACATCCCTGTCCATTACATGCAGCAATCGTCGTATCTGAAATAAATGAAAGATTATCTCCAAACATAGCTCCACCCATAACAGATGCCATACATAGCTGTACAGAAAAACCTGAAGCCTCTGATACAGCTACTGCAATAGGAACAATAAGTGTTATAGTTCCAACTGAAGTTCCCATAGCAGTTGATACAAAACAGGCAACTATAAAAAGTACTGCAACTGCGAATCTGGCTGGTATTATATCAAGCATAAAATATGCCACACTCTCTGCACTGCTTCTTCCTGCCACTCCTACGAATACACCTGCTGTAAGAAATATAAGAATCATTGTTATTATATTCTTATCAGCCAAACCGGATGCCATTATCTCAAGCTTCTTATCAAAAGCTACATCTTTGTTCTGCATACAGGCTACAAGAATTGCCACAAGAAATGCTGCAATAATAGGAATATTATAAAAACCCATAGGAATTTTCATAACATACTCAAATACAATTCCAAACCCCAGATATAATATTAAAAAAACAAGTATCGGCATTAACGCCAAAGCATTTGACTTCTTCATATCACACTATTTCCTCCATTTAGAATAGTATAATATAATCCTGTAAAAGTGTCAAAGCTCTAAAAATGTAAAAACATACCAGGCTCTAAAAACTAAAAACATATATCTGTAAAATGTCAGGCAATAATCAAATTCAATAATATCCAAAGCTAGAATTGCTTAAACACTCTGACATACTCTGTAAGCATATTTCCAATATTACTGTTAGTATCAGCCTCACGCTTTATATCATTAATAGAATCAATGGTTATTTTGTGGCTAAAATATGAAAAGCTGGTAATTGTTTCAATTTTTGTACTTATTTTTGTAAAGCTGCTTTAATGAAAATATATAGAATTTTACTTATAATTGGTATATAATATCTTAACTAGGAAAATTATTATTCAAATGATATAGAAAAACTTTATTTATGAATACATTATAGAAGCTGTAACAATTGAACCAGCATGGAGAACTTATTATATGATTATAAGACGTTTAGTAAGAACAAGACAACTAAAAGAGGGAATGAAAATCGACCAGTCAGTAGTAGACCGTGCTGGACGAAACCTTGTTCAAAAAGGATCCATTCTTGATAATTACGTCATTGAATCGCTCCTTAGGATGGGGATTATGATGGTATATATCCAGACAGGTGAAGAATCTGATGATGATATAGAAAAAAGTATATCGCCACAGGCCAGAAAGCAGATTGAACGTCTTCGTACTGATGACCGCTCCAAGGTTGAGCTTTCCAATAGTGTTAAAACGCGTGTTGCTGAGGGAATACAATATATCTATGCCAATGCTGGATCAGACCAGCTGGCAGATACCACTAACAATATAGCTTCTAACCTTATGACAGCCATCAACAATAATGATGCCATTGCCATAGATATTAACGCACTTAAGACAAGTGACGAATATACCTTTAAGCATAGCGTTGACGTTGCTACTATGTCTATGATACTTGCAAAACAACAGGGCTTATCACAGAAGCAGATATATGAAATAGGAGTTGCTGGACTTCTTCATGACATAGGTAAAACCAAAATACCTCTAGAGATTCTTAACAAACCGGGTAAACTTACAGATGAGGAATTCGCTGTTATGAAGCAGCATCCTGTATTTGGATATCATATGATAAATGATAAAAATGAGTTCAGCAACGAAATAAGCCTGGCTATACTTCAGCATCATGAGAAAATGAACAGCCACGGATATCCGCTTGGTTTTCCAAGTGATAAAATAACCAGCTATGCCAAAATCCTTACCGTCACCGACATATATGATGCACTCGTAACAGAAAGACCATATAAGTCTGCATTTTCACAACGTGATGCAGTTGAAATGATCATGTCTATGACAGAGGAACTTGACATTACTGCTATGAAAAGCTTCCTTGAAAGTATAATATTATATCCTGTTGATTCTATCGTTGAACTAAGCAACGGTGAACGTGCCAGAGTTGTAAAAAACAATGCACATTACATACTACGTCCAACTGTCGTTGGTATCAAATCCGGAATCGTGTATGATCTTAGCAATGATCTTTCGTGTGCAAATATAATTATCATGTAAGCTTTATGGGATATACAGAAAATCAGAGCCAGTCTTTCGACTGACTCTGATTCACTCTAAGCATATTACTATTTTAAGCCATACTTTATCATAATTTTTTCTAGTGCTATTTTGGCATCCTTTTAAGATTATTAAAAACCTCTTCATGCGTATATCTTCTATCACGTTGCCATTTCTCTGTCTCCTAACTTTATATCCATATTTCTATATGGGAATATATTATCTCCTTCCATACTAAAACTCCAAACTATCCTCATTGAGCAGAAAATATTTCATGCCCATGATCACAAAGCCTTCCTCATTTCTCCAAGGCTTTTTTGTTCCATTTACTATAACAATCTTCTTAAATGAATCCGGAATATTTCGGAGTGAATTAAGTTCCTGTGTTTGCTTTTCCTCAGAAGTCATATCATAAGCCACCTGAATGTAATATCTCTGACTGCCCTGGTTTACTACAAAATCAACCTCTAGCTGCTTATGAACTCTCTTTCCGTCACTATTCTTTGCAAATACATCCACAATACCAACATCTACATTGTAGCCACGCACAAGCAACTCATTATAAACAATGTTCTCCATAATATGAGTCGGCTCCTGCTGTCTGAAGTTTAGTCTGGCATTTCTAAGTCCTATATCCGAAAAATAGTATTTCAGATTGGCTCCTACATATTTTCTCCCCTTAATATCATACCGGTACGCTTTAGAAATCAAAAATGCCTCTGCCAAATAATCAATGTGATTGGATATAGTTTTATTGCTGTAATTGGCACCTCTCTCACTTTTGAAAGTATTTGATATTTTTGTTGGATTGGTAGGTGCTCCTATGGCAGAAGCAAGAATGTCCACCAAAGTTCCAATCTCATCAACATTTTGAATTTTGTTTCGCTCTACCACATCCTTGATATAAACATTGGTAAAAATATTTTTAAGATACTCAGCCTTCTGGCGTTCTACAGAAAATTGTGCCACTTGTGGTAAACCACCGTATATCATATATTCTTCCCAAGCATCATCATAATCTCCATCATAAGCCGCATAGAACTCTGCAAAAGACAACGGATAAATTCTTATCTCATCTCCTCTGCCTCTAAATTCAGTTACAATGTCACTAGATAAAAATTTAGAATTACTGCTGGTTACATACACATCAATGTTACTGATACGAAGCAAACTGTTCAGCACTTCCTCAAATCGTGGCATAAACTGTACTTCGTCCAAGAGCAGATAATACTTCCGGTCATCTTCCACCCGCTCTTTAATATGCTGATAACACTTCTTTGGATCTCTCAGTTCCTCATTTTCAATGCCATCTAAAGCAATCTCAATGATGTGGTCATTATCTATGCCACTCTCAAGTAAATACTTCTTAAACAACACATATAACAGGAATGATTTGCCGCATCTCCTGATTCCTGTGATAATCTTAATCATTCCGTTATCTTTTCTTATCTTTAACTGTTCAAGGTATGAATCTCTCTTAATCTCCATAATATGGCTCCTTGTTTTTGTGCATTGCACTATTTTTGGTAATGTTATTTTACCACTAAATTATTTTTACTTCAATAGCCATTACTATTTTTTGAGCATTTGCACTTTTTTATGTAGCAAATATAGAAGATATGCAAAAAGGATACCTACACCATGTACTATAACACGATGTAAATATCCCTTTTTGTTGATAGCTACAACACAAATAGATAAACTCTCAGAAATTAATCAATCTTTTCTCCATATCTATAATTTGACGTAGATTCCAAACACCACAAATCTTCTCCGTATGGAATATCCAATGTATGGTTCTCGCTTAACACATATTCTTTGCCATTAAGCTTAAACACACTTCCCGGCTCATTCTTGAAATTATTCTTGAAAAGTTATTTGAACTATACAGTTATTTGCCTGACTATGAAAAAAGGGCAAAAAATTAGAGCCAGCCCTTCGACTGACTCTGATTCATCATAAATATATTACAATTTATTTTGATAATTCTCTAATTGGTGGAAAATACCAACTACATTTACAACATCATCTCTCACATCAAAAATGATAATATAATTCATCTGTGGCACAACTGCTTCTCTATACCCTTTCCTGGCAAGATATGAATCTCTACATTCTGCAAATTGAAAAGGATTGACCTCTAATCTATCATAGATTACATCAATACAATCTAACAAATGCTTAGCTGCCTGTTTATTCCTTAAACGATAAATCAAATGATACATAATATTATCAAGCAATTCACCGGCATACTCGGTAACATTTAATTTATAAGCCATACTTTGCCCTCGTTTCTTTCAGTGCTTTTCTGGCATCCTTTACTAGTCCTGCCTCTATCTGCTTTTCAGATATCTCTATATCTCTGTACATGGCAATCTGTCTCATTGTTGACTCATAAATCTCCATGCTCATAATTACCATATCACCATAGCCATTTTTTGTAACATAAATTGGCTCCTCTGTCTTATGGCACATATCAGATATCTCTGATGTATTCTTCAAGTCTTTAATTGGAATTATTTGTGGCATAACACACACCTCCTTATTTATGGTCTAATTATACCATAATTGTGTCCTTTTTCAATATCTTTTATTCATAAAACATATTAAAAGCAGGATACCACATTTGTATGTCTGATATTTCAGGAATTAATCTACAAGCATCCTCTCGCTTTAATTCAATCAAAAAAACGGTCTTTTGACTTTGTCAAAGACCGTTTCAATTACGATTTTATTCAATTCATATATCAGGATATTTCTTCAATGCCCAGTAAAATCAAGTTTTTTATTCTTCACCCATCTTAGCCAGCTTTGCTGCCTGGTCAGCTGCTATGCAGGCATCAATGATTTCCTGAATATCACCATTCATAATCTTATCAAGCTTATAAAGTGTAAGACCAATTCTGTGGTCTGTAACTCGTCCCTGTGGGAAGTTGTAGGTTCTTATCTTCTCAGCTCTGTCACCAGTACCTATCTGGCTTCTTCTTGCATCAGCTTCTGCATCGTGTGCTTTCTGAGTTTCAAGGTCATATAACTTTGCTCTTAAAAGCGCAAAAGCCTTTTCCTTATTCTGTATCTGTGACTTTTCTGTCTGTGAGTAGATAACTATACCTGTAGGATAGTGAGTAAGACGGACTGCTGAGTCAGTTGTGTTGACACACTGTCCACCGTTACCTGAGGCACGCATAACGTCAATACGGATATCCTTGTCATCTATCTGTATATCAACTTCCTCTGCCTCTGGCATAACTGCTACAGAAGCTGTTGAAGTCTGAATTCTTCCGTTAGATTCTGTTACAGGAACTCTCTGTACTCTGTGCACACCACTTTCGTACTTCATAACCGAGTATGCACCCTGTCCCTTAACCATAAACTCGACTTCCTTCATACCGCCGATACCAGTTTCATCAGCATTAACTACTTCTATCTTCCATCCCTTAGTATCTGCATAGTGTGAGTACATACGGAAAAGCTCTGCGGCAAAAAGCGCTGCTTCTTCTCCACCTGCACCTGCTCTGATTTCAACAACGATATCCTTATCATCATTAGGGTCTTTAGGAAGAAGTAATATTTTAAGCTTCTTTTCTAATTCTTCAACCTTCTTCTTAGAATCAGCAAGTTCCTCTCTTGCCATCTCTAAAAGTTCCTCGTCACTTTCTTCACTTATCATCTGAAGACTATCTTCTATATTCTGCTTACTTGCCTTATATTCTGTATAAGCTTCAACGATAGGTGCAAGATTGCTCTGTTCTTTCATATATTTTCTGAACTTTTCCTGGTCATTAACTATATCAGGATTACCAAGCTCTGCCGTTACGTCTTCATAACGGCGTAATGTATCTTCTAATCTATCAAACATGCTCATAGTATTCTGACTCCATTCTATCTATATATTATAACGTCCACTTCTGACACTCGTACCATAATATCTTGCAACAACAACTCTGTCAAGTCCTGCAAGATCCTTTATAACTCTAATATCATTATATCCATATGAAGACAATATATCACTGACTTTAGCTGCCTGGTCATGACCTATCTCGTAACACAGATATCCGTCTTTATTTAGATAATCTCTTGCTTTATCAGTAATAATCCTGTAAAACTTCAGTCCATCCTCATCTCCATCAAGTGCAATAAACGGATCATGCAGCCTTACCTCTTCATCAAGTCCCTTTATAACTCTTGTTGGTATATAAGGTGGATTGGATACAATAACATCAAACTTCATTCCACTGCCTTCCAAAGCTTCAAACATATCACTTTGAATCAGTTCAACATATGGTACATTATTAATATCTTTATTATTCTGTGCAACCTCTAATGCATCTAGGGATACATCAACTCCGACTGCTCCATGTATACCGCTATATGTATGTCCCAACGATGCAAGCGATATAATAATGCATCCTGAGCCCGTACACATATCAAGTACCCTGCTATCAGCAGTTGTAAGCTTTGCCACTTCTTCTACCAGCACTTCTGTATCCTGTCTTGGTACAAGTACATGTTCATTCACAATATACTTTCTTCCATAAAAATATGTGTATCCCATAATATGCTGAAGCGGAATATGATGTGATCTTTTTATTATATATCCAAGATATTTTCTCAGGGCTTCATTGTCTATCTCATCAGTCGCATTAATAAGATAGGTTGTTCTATCTATGCCTGTCACATAAAGGAACAGCTCTAATGCATCATAATCCGGATTGTCTATATCCGCCTGTTTAAGCACCCTTGCACCATATCTTACTGCATCTTTGTATGTGTGTATAGCTGGTATATTATTACTATTGTATATCATCATATTTAGTGTCTGTCTCTCTGTTTGAATAACGGTACATCATCTGCGTTTATATCTTCTGCTTCTTCTGTATCTTCAGGCTCTTCTATCTCAAAGCCAGCTTCAACCTCTTCCACTGTCATATTCTCTGATTCATCTGTTTCAGGAACCTTTTCTGTTGTCACTGCATACTCACCGCCTGCAGCACCTTCTACCTTATTGACAGTTTCATATTCCTCTTCTATTTCAAAGCCTTCTGGAAGTGCTTCTTCTGTATCTTGTGATGTTTCTTCATTTTCCTTAGTCTGCTGTTCTGCACTATCATCCTGGCTTTCAGCTACATCAGCAGCTTCAGGATTATCTTCTGTCTTTCTTACATCTTCAAATGTCTCAACGGCATCTGCTGTATCTTGTGTTTCAGACATTACTACTTCTTCTTTTTCTGTATCAGAGATTTTTCCATCAGCAGCTTTGGTATCTGATGTTGTATCACTGTTTGATACAGATTTTATCTCAACCGCTCTTATTGTTTCAGCCATTGCTGCCTCATGTGCAACCTTTCTGGCATCTATTTTTCTTGTATTTTTAGCCTTGTGTATAAGTTCTCCATCCATGGCAAGCTTAGCCTCTGATGCAAGCATATCTGCCTCAGGATTAGGCGAATGGGCATAATATTCCTTTAAAAACGCCTTCCAGTCAAACACTTCTTCTACAGCTTTAATAGCCACTTCAACCATCTCTTCATCTGGTTCACGTGTAGTAAGTCTCTGAAGCCACATACCTGGTTTACTAAGAACAACTGTGAATCCGTTATCATTCTTTCCTGCCCATCTTATGAACTCATAAGAAACACCTGCAATAACAGGAACAAGAAGTAATCTTATAACTACCTGAAGTGCTGTGTTATCCACTCTTATAAATATGAAGAACACGATGCTTATGAACATAACTATAAAAAGGAAGCTTGTACCACATCTTTTATGATATCTTGAACTATTCATAACATTCTCTGTTGTGAGTCTTGCACCATTTTCTATACAGTTAATACACTTATGCTCTGCACCATGGTACATAAATGTTTTTTTTATATCTTTCATAAGAGATATAATAAGCAGATACAATATAAATATAGCAACTCTTACAAGTCCTTCTATAAAGTTAAGAAGTGTTTTAGATGCTACGTATCCCTTTACAAGTCTGGAAACAAAATAAGGAAGCAGCATAAAAAGCCCTACAGCCATAAATACAGATAATATAACTGTAAATGCCATCAAAACTGACTCAAACTTGTCTTTAAACAGTGATTTTCCTATCTCATCTGCTTTCGTTATTTTTTGTTCCTCTGGATCGTCATAAAATGATGCCGAATAATTTATTGTTGATATTCCTGTTATAAGAGAATCTATAAAGCTTACAACACCTCTTATTATAGGATATCCCATCCATTTATGTTTTTCTGTAAGCAGCTTACAATCTCTTACAGTAACTTCTATCTCATGATCAGGCTTTCTTACCGCAATAGAATACTTATCCTTGTTGCGCATCATAATCCCCTCAATAACAGCCTGTCCACCTATACCTGATGGTTTCATAGCACATACCTCCTGTTTTGTTAAAAACGTATAAAGTAAAAAAGTTGAGGTTTTTGACAACCTCAACTTCATGCTCATAACTAGTTATTAACACCATACTTCTTGTTGAACTTATCAATACGTCCACGAGCTGATGTAGCCTTCTGCTGTCCTGTATAGAAAGGATGGCACTTTGAACAGATTTCTACATGGATTTCTTCCTTTGTAGATCCTGTTACGAATTCATTACCACAGTTACAAACAACCTTTGCCTGGTAGTATGCTGGATGTATTCCTTCTCTCATTATTTTCACCTCTTTACAATATCTTTATATGATTTATCCTTATTTCTTTTTATCATTTTGATAAACAGCTTTGTTATTGTATCATAGCGTTCTATATAATGCAAGCACAAATTTTATTTTTATATAAATTTTTCAAATTGAAAATTTTACACTCTTCTATTCTTTATGACAGTCTGTACGAATTCCGCATTATTCTTAGTTTTGGTAAATAAGTCAAGAATTCTTTCTGCAGCTTCATCAGTCTTTAAGCCGTTAAGTGCTTTTCTCATAATATCAACCGCTTCAAGCTCTTCTTTATTAAGAAGGAGATCTTCTCTACGGGTTCCTGACTTAGCTATATCTATGGCAGGAAAAACTCTCTTCTCTGAAAGCTTTCTGTCAAGTACAAGTTCCATATTGCCTGTTCCCTTGAATTCCTCGAATACAACATCATCCATCTTGCTTCCTGTCTCAACAAGCGCTGTTGCAAGTATTGTAAGGCTTCCCCCTTCTCTCATGTTACGTGCAGCACCAAAGAATCTTTTAGGCATATGCAGTGCTGCCGGATCAAGACCACCTGATAATGTACGTCCACTTGCCTGCACTGTAAGATTATATGCCCTTGCAAGTCTTGTTATACTATCAAGAAGTATAATAACATCCTGCTTCTGCTCCACAAGTCTTTTTGCTCTTTCTATAGTCATCTCTGAAACTCTTCTGTGTCTTTCAGGAAGCTCATCAAATGTAGAATATATAACTTCCACGTTATCACCAACTATAGACTCCCTTATATCTGTTACTTCCTCAGGACGCTCGTCTATAAGAAGTATCATAAGATGCATTTCTGGATTATTCTTAGTAACTGCATTGGCAATCTGCTTAAGAAGTGTTGTTTTTCCTGACTTAGGCTGTGACACGATCATACCTCGCTGTCCTTTACCTATAGGAGATATAAGGTCTACCATTCTCATTGCTATTGTGTTGGAATTCTTTTCAAGATGGATTCTTTCATTAGGAAATATAGGTGTAAGAGTTTCAAAGGCTCTTCTTCTTTGTGCCACTATAGGACTAAGACCATTAACTGTTTCTAAAAAACTGATAGCTGAAAACTTTTCGCTCTGTGTCTTAGGTCTTTTAGGTCCTCTTATGATATCTCCTGTCTTTAAGTTAAACTTTCTGATAAGTGAAGGTGCAACATACACATCATTATCTCCCGGAAGGAAATTCTCACATCTGATAAATCCATATCCCTCCTGAAGCACCTCTAATATACCATCAGCTATCTCAGGTACATTTTCCTGTATATCTGCTGTATCAGTACTTTCCTGCTGTCTATTCTCCTGCTGCCGGTTGTCATATGATACTTTTTCGTCATTGACAATATCTGCGGCATGTGCATTTCTTTCATATGACGAGCTTCTTTTCACTTCTTTTTTAACTGTTTTTTCTTCGTCATGTTTACTATGTGTCTGCTCTTCTTCATTGTTAGCAGCCAGAATAGCATCTATAAGCTCGCTTTTTCTCATGGCAGATATATTCTTTATATTCTTATCTTTTGCAAATTCTTTCAATACGCTTACTGAAAGTGTTTCTAACTTTTCTCTCATTCAAAACCTCCTGAATACCAACACATTACGCATAGCTCTTTGCTTTTGTATATAAGCTTTCGTAAACTTAATAATTCTATCAATCGTTGATCATACTGTTATGTTATCTGGGAAACGATACTGAAACGTGTATCTTAGATTTCTTTCTCATTATACAATATTTTTTCCAGAAATGAAAGACTTATATTGATGATATTTTTAGCTTGTGATATTATATGAATATTGGGATAATATTTTCAGTATTTTGTATTGTTAATTTTACCATTACTGATTCACTTATATAATGAAAGGAACATATATATCATGACTAATGCAGAAAAAGCTTTACAGCTTCATGAAGAATGGAACGGAAAGTTCGAAACAACTCCTAAGATGAGTATCACTACAAGAGAAGACCTTGCTCTTGCTTACACACCTGGTGTAGCTGAACCTTGCAAGGTTATTGCTAAAGATAAGGAAGCTGCCTACAAGTACACTATCAAAGCAAACACTATTGCTGTTGTATCTGACGGAAGTGCTGTCCTTGGACTTGGCAATATAGGCGCTCATGCAGCTATGCCTGTTATGGAAGGAAAAGCCGTTTTATTCAAATCATTTGGTGGAGTTAACGCAGTGCCTATCTGTCTTGATACACAGGATACTGACGAAATCATCAAAACAGTTGTTAATATAGCTCCTGCATTTGGCGGTATCAACCTTGAAGATATATCTGCTCCACGATGCTTTGAAATAGAATCAAGATTAAAAGAACTTCTTGATATACCTGTATTCCATGATGACCAGCATGGTACTGCCATCGTTGTGCTTGCCGGTATAATCAATGGTCTTAAGGTAACAGGAAAAACCAAAGAAGAATGTAAGGTCATAATAAACGGTGCCGGCTCTGCTGGCGTTGCTATTACCAAGCTTCTTCTTACATATGGTTTCAAGAATGTAACAATGTGCGACAAGTCAGGTATTCTTTCTAAAAAGAGCGAAGGCCTTAACTGGATGCAGGAATCTATGATGGAAGTAACTAACCTTGAAGAAAAAACTGGTTCACTTGCAGATGCCCTTGTTGGTGCTGATGTATTTGTAGGTGTTTCTGCTCCTAATATAGTAACAGCAGATATGGTTAAAACCATGAATAAGGATGCTATTATATTTGCCATGGCCAACCCTGTACCTGAGATCATGCCAGATATAGCCAAGGCTGCTGGTGCAAGAGTTGTAGGAACGGGCCGCTCGGATTTCCCTAACCAGGTCAATAACGTAATAGCTTTCCCTGGTATATTCAAAGGTGCATTAGAAGGACGTGCTACACAGATAACAGAAGAAATGAAGCTTGCTGCTGCCCTTGCTATAGCAAACCTTATACCTGAATCACAGCTTTCTGATACAAACATTCTGCCAGAAGCTTTTGATCCACAGGTTACAGATGTTGTGGCTAAAGCTGTTATGGATCATATCAGATAATGTTGCCATATTATTATTCACTAAACGAATACTTAAAAAAAGAATATGGTCATAAGATATATAAATTAGCCCTGAACGGTGGTATGTCGTGTCCTAACCGTGACGGGCTAATTGACACTAGAGGATGTATATTCTGCAGCGCTGGTGGTTCTGGTGATTTTGCCGGTGGCAAGGCAGGATATGCACTTTCACAATCTGTCGATGAACAGATTATAAAAGCCAAAGAACTTATAGCAGCAAAATATAATGATGGACATTATATCGCATATTTTCAGTCTTTTACCAATACATATGCTGATGTGTCCTATCTTCGTAATCTTTATATGCCAGTTATATCAAGAAATGATATTGATATTCTTTCAATAGCGACAAGACCAGACTGCATTGACGACAATATATTATCACTTCTATCCGAACTTGCTTCTATAAAGCCTGTATGGATAGAACTTGGGCTGCAGACTATACACGAAAATACTGCTGATTATATAAGACGGGGATATTCTCTTGATACATACGATAATTGTGTAAAAAGACTGATAAACATAGGTATTCACCCTATTGTACATATGATAATAGGTCTTCCTGGTGAAAGCACTTCTGATATATTGGAAACTGCCGATTATATCGCACACAGCGGTGCATGGGGAATTAAACTTCAGCTTCTACACATTTTAAAAGGTACAGATCTTTATACTGATTATATTAATGGTGCTTTTAAAGCACTGGATTTAAACGAATACACTACTATTGTAGGACAGATAATAGCACGTCTGCCAAAGGATATGGTCATACATCGTATAACAGGCGATGGTCCTAAGTCCCTGCTTGAAGCTCCTATGTGGAGTGCTAATAAGAAACTGGTTTTAAACACTCTAAACCAGTATTTTAAAGATAATAACATCTACCAAGGACGGAATTATACATGAACACTGATTCGACAACTCTATACAAGCTTATGATTCTATACATGCTAAGTAAAGTAAACTTTCCACTTTCCAATGTACAGATATCTACTTTTATGCTTGATAAAGAATATACTAATTATTTTACATTTCAGGAAACTATTAACTCACTTGTTGAGGATTCATTCATACAACAGATAAACTATGAGAATAACACACAATATAAGCTGACACAGGAAGGTGAAGATACTGTAGCTTTTTTCTATACAAAGATATCCCAGACTATCAGGGAAGAAATAGACAACTATCTTGTCACAAACAAATATGAACTTAAGAGTGAGGTTGGAACCACCTCAGACTACTACCGCACCACCAATGGTTCATATATTGCTCATCTTATGGTTAAGGAAGGAAACAGCAAGCTTATTGAATTAAATCTTGATGTACCTTTAGAGGAACAGGCAAAAGAAATGTGCAGCAAATGGAAAGATTCAAGCCAGGATATTTATGATTTTATAATGCAGAATTTAATGTAACAGCAAAGTAAAAAAGGAAATAAATATATGAAAAAAATACTCTTTCTAAGTTCAAAAGATATATGTTATAGTTCAACAGATTATTTTGAAAAAAGAATCTCAGATGAATTAATCAATGCAGGTATGCATGTAACTCATATAAAAGTTCCAAAGGCTTCTGATATGGCTTACGCCATATTGAAGCCTTATTTTGATGCTGACTATGATGCTGTTATTGATATCAATACACGTATTCCTGTTATCAGATATAACAACGAATATCTGCTGAATTATTTTAATCTTCCTATATGGCATTATATACTGGATCATCCTTTATATCATTATGAAGCTCTCAGTGCCACCATACACAGCTTTAATATTATATGTCTTGATATGAACCATGCAGCATTGATAAAAGAAAGTTTTCCACACATAAGAAGCGTACATGTCATGCCTCTTGCTGCTGATAACTTCAAGTCACTGCAGCAAACTTCCGGTTCCTTGTCTGGTTCCTTAGATCCATACACATACAATGCCAGCAAAGTCCTATCTGGATATTTCAAACGGCCTGACAATCTTATATTCACAGGAACTTACACAGATCCCATCAAAACGTCTTTACTATATAGCAGCAGGCATTCCCTTGATAATCATCCGCTTTTTACGCTTCTTCTTGAAAAGCCCGGACTCACACAGGAAGCTGCTGTTAAAGAACTGATAGAGGCAGACATCTTAAATACAGATATGCGGCCTGTTGAATACCTGTATAATAATTTTCTTGTTGATGTATTTCTTCAAGCCATCATACGTGAAGAAATCATTACCCAGATAATCAAAAATCATATCGATATAATAATATATGGACATGGATGGGATGCTTTCGCTGACAAATGCGATATTCTTGCTCCTGATATATCTAAATACCTTCATATAAGACCGGAAGTATCTTACAGCAGCTTACCATGCATATATGCTTCTTCACAGATATCAGTTAATCAGATGCCTTGGTTTAAATACGGTATTCACGACCGCATACCTTTATCACTTATGAATGGCTGTCTCTGCCTGTCTGATACATCTGATTATTTTACATATGTATTAAAAAATAAAAGTGATTATGGTATCCATACATATTCACTTGAGGCTCTTGACTCTATGCCGGATATATTAAACCAGCTTCTAAAAAGAATAGAACACAAAGACGAAAATATTATAAATGAACTTAGAAACGGATATAATTATGCATGCTCTGATTTCTCATGGAAACACTGGACCAGAAAATGGATAAGCCTACTTACGGCCTATGGGTATAATTAAATATAGACTCTAACAAATATTGGTATAAATAATATGATGTAAGTGTCAAAAATATAAGCAATAAAAAACATCACCTGATATAAGATATCTATCATATATCAGGTGATGTTTCAGCATTTCCTGTCACATGCTGATGACAAACATAAAACTATCAGAACATCTTAAGCACTATTTCTAGTTACCCTGCGACATCTGTTCTTCCTGTCTTTTTATCATCTTCTTAACCATGTTACCACCAACAGAACCTGCCTCAGCGGAAGTTAAATCTCCATTGTAGCCTTCCTTTAAGTTAACACCGATTTCTGATGCTACTTCCATCTTGAATCTGTCGAGTGCATCCTGTGCATTCTTTTTAGTCTTTGATGAAGTTGAACTTGAATTAGCCATAATAAACCTCCGTCCTTACGTCTTATGACGTATCATTGTTATTGAATAAGCTTTATTGCTTATCCTGGTATTATTATGTGTAATCCTTATTATATTATTATGGTAAGTTATGGAAGATAGCGCTCAAGAATCTTAAATCCATCAAATATAACATACCATCTGTTTCCAGCTGCTGCCATAACTGTTACATACTCTTTATCGCCTTTAACAGCATAATTCACTAGACAGTTATGTGCCTGGTCTGTATATCCTGTCTTTCCTGCTTTAATAGTTACCCCTTCTACTTCATTTCCATACATTCTTGAAAACATAGTACTTGTAAGAGATATTCCCTGCGGATGCTGCGGTGTTGCTTCTGTTGTATACTGATAAGTTCCAAGAACCTTCGCACACTCTTCGTTGCTCATAGCATATTTCATAATAAGAGCCATCTCAGCAGGTGTTGTATACTGGTTTTCGTCATGAAGTCCTGACGGATTACAGAAATGAGTATTCTTTAAACCTAACTCATCACATTTTTCATTCATAAGCTCTACAAAAGCCTCCTGTGAACCTGCTGCCAGCCTTGCAATACCATAAGCCGCATCTGCACCCGATGGCAGAACCAGACCATATAAAAGATCCTTAGCTTTAACTTCCTCATCAACACTAAAGCCTGCCACAGAGGCCTGCTCTATATAAAGATAATTCAGTTCATCAAATCCAAACTTATATGTTTCATTAAGATCTTTTATATTTTCAACAGCAATTATCAGTGACATAACCTTTGTCATAGATGCAGGATATATCCTTGTATTAATCTGTTTTCCTGCTATAAACTCATTATCAGTAACATCAAGAAGCGCTATATATGGTGACTGTATATCCGTATCTGTCATTTCCTTATACATAACCGACTTTAATGCATATCTAAAGGTTGGTTTTTCCTGTACAACCGTTATCACATCATCATAATTTCCAGTATCAGCCAACACCATTTCCTGTTTTAACTCATTCTGTCTGCTTATATCCGGAACTATGTGTCTTAAAAACTGAATAACAAGCAGTGTCAATGCTACAAGAATAACCGCACATAATATATTTCTTTTTATCAGACGTATCTGTGCCTGTCTTTTGCGTTTTAATGCTGCAGCCTTACGCTTTCTTTCCCGATTTACTTTTAATGCTTCATCGTAATCATAATACTCATTCATACTTTTATCTTAACTCCCAAATCAACATTATGCATTCACATACTGTGTACTATGCGCAAGTCTGTCAGCTTCGTCCTTTCCCTCTAATAGTCTTACAAGTTCAAGGCCAAGATCAATAGATGTTCCCATTCCTCTTGATGTTGTAATGTTGCCGTCTGTCACAACTCTGACATCTGCGCATGCAAGCTCTGCCCCCTTCAGCATTTCTTCAAAGCCAGGGAAACATGTCGCTTTCTTTCCTTTGAGCATGCCCAGCCTTCCTATAACACTTGGTGCTGCACATATAGCTGCAATCCTTCCACCTTCATTGTTATGTGTTATAAGCATATCAGTCAAAGCTTCACAATCAACATATGCTTTGTGTCCTGGTCCTCCTGGAAGAAACATCACATCATCTTTTTCACATTTTATCTCTGATATCAGGCTATCAGCCTGGACTTTAATATTCTGTGCACTTTCAACTAACTTATCACCTGTAATAGAAACTGTTATTACATTAATCTTCGCTCTTCTTAATACATCTATAACTGCTAACGCTTCCACTGTTTCAAAACCATCTGTAAGAAATGCCAATACCTTCATTTTATAAATCCTCTTCTTTAATAATAAGATGTTATGTTATTTATTCTACCACTTTTTTAAATAATAAACCATATCTGATTATCTAAGTTTAGCTGGTTTTTATTCAGTTTTAAACTTATTTTGAATAAATTTCACATAAATTGTGCATAAAATAAGCGGAAACTACTATGCAGATTAATAATCTGTGAATATAGTTTTCCGCTTATGTATATTATGATGTAAGTGCGTGAATTATATAGCAATGTAGCAATCTTTACTTTATCCTTCACTACCATGTTCAATATGTAACCTTTGTCAGATCAACTTATATTATAGTCCTGACTTTATCTTATACCGAATATAAGATATAAAAGATTATAATTATAGAAAAGTACAGCTGCTACAAGCGATACTGTTGACATAATCTTGATAAGAATATCTAGTGAAGGACCTACTGTATCTTTTAAAGGATCTCCAACTGTATCACCAACAACTGCTGCATCGTGTGCAGGTGAACCTTTACCCTGTCCTTTAATTGCACCTGATTCAATATACTTCTTGCCGTTATCCCATGCACCACCTGCATTACCTGTAAATATAGCAAGCATGATCGCTGAAAGTGTTGCACCTATAAGAAGTCCTCCAACAAACATAGGTCCAAAAAGAAAGCCTGAAACAAGCGGAAACAGAATAGCAAGAACAGATGGAACCTTCATTTCCTTTAATGCACCCTGTGAAGATATCTCTATACATGTCTTATAATCAGGTTTTGCCTTACCCTCAAGTATACCAGGGATTTCCCTGAACTGTCTTCTGACCTCTTCAACCATCTTCCTTGCTGCATTGGCTACTGCCTCTATAAGCATACCTGAAAACAGGAATGGAAGTGCTCCACCTACTAATGCACCTGCAAGTATAAGCGGATTGGTAAAATCCAGTGACAGTGTTTCACCCGCTGGAAGAAATGCATATAAAAAGCTTACCATAAGTGATAATGCTGCAAGCGAAGCTGAACCTATGGCAAAACCTTTACCTATAGCTGCTGTCGTGTTGCCTACAGAATCAAGTTTATCTGTAATATCTCTTACCGCAGGTTCAAGCTCAGCCATCTCAGCTATACCACCTGCATTATCTGAAATAGGTCCGTATGTATCAACTGATACTGTAGCTGATACGAAAGAAAGCATACCTACTGCTGCCATGGCAATACCAAACATACCAGACACTGCATATGAAACATATGTTGTAAGACCAAGTACAATAAGAGGCAGCATACATGACTTCATGCCGACTGCAAGTCCCTGTGTTATAGTAAGTGCCGGACCTTCCTTAGATGCAAGTGCTATAAGCTGTGTAGGCTTATAATCATAGCTTGTATAGTATTCTGCTATTCCTCCTATTACCACACCACTTACAACACCAAGTGAAGCTGCTATCCATGGTGATATAAAGCCTATATTAAAACTTATTGCAGAAAAATCTGTTCTTCCTTTAAATAACATATATGTTGCCACAAAGCCACCAATAATAGTTATAGCTGCTGCACTCCACGTTGATATGTTAAGATCCCTGTGAGGATTATCAGAACCTTTCTTTAAAAGTACAAATGCAATACCAAGTATAGATGCAATAAGACCAATAGATGCAAAAACAAGTGGGAAATACATCATTTTTTGTAATACATCATATGGTATAGCTGCATCAGCCGCTGCATGAAGTGATAAGCTTACTGCAAGAATAATAGCTGATGATATTGCACCTACAAATGACTCTAAAAGATCTGAACCAAGTCCTGCAACATCTCCAACGTTATCACCTACATTATCAGCTATAGTCGCTGGATTACGTGGGTCATCCTCTGGTATATGCGCCTCTGTCTTGCCAACAAGATCGGCTCCCATATCCGCTGCCTTTGTATATATACCACCACCCACACGGTTAAACATGGCAACTATGGAACAGCCTAATGCATAACATGAAAGACACTGCGTGAACACATGCTGTCCTTCTATAAGTGATTCTGTTTTTATATGTCCCAATCCATAACCGAATATAAGATAAACAAGAAAAAGTCCTAAAAGAGCAAATCCTCCTACACATAATCCCATGACTGAACCGCCCTTTAAAGCAACCTTTAGTGTCTTACCTATATCTTTTGTCTGTCTTGCTGTATTAGATACTCTTACATTAGAATAAGTTGCTATCTTCATGCCTACATATCCTGCAAGGGCGCTCATAACAACTCCAATTATAAAACATACCGATGGTTCCCAGCTAAACGCTTTATACTGGATTGTAAATATAATCATAAAGATAACTGCTATAACAGCAACTACTACTGCTATTATTTTATATTCATACTCTATAAATGCGTTCGCACCAACTCTTATGGCTGATGCAATCTCCTTCATGCGATCTGTTCCTTCATCAAGTCTCTTAACACTTGCAAAGTTAAATGCCGCATAGCCAATAGCAAGCAAAGATGCCACGATGACCAAAATCAATAATGCTTCCATCTTTTTCTTTCTCTCTTTCCTTATATTAAAATAATGTAGATGTCAGGATCAAAAGGTATTTAAGGCCCTTACATCTTCAAAAAACTTACAGCAATATTACCATATATTTTTATTATTATCAATTATTTTTGTATAAATATTACATATTTTTGTATTTTTGTAAATTTCATCCTTCGTATAACTCTTACTCTCTGTAACTTTTATTCATAGCTCATTCATCTATATAGAAAAATCTTTACATGGCATTTTAACATTTTTCAAATTATATATTGTAGTATTCAAAACTATGTGTTATCATATACAAAGAAATTTTACTCAAGTTGGAGGCATATATGTTTAAACTTATAAGTGATACTTCATGTGACTGGGTTAAAGACTACGCAGACGAACATGATGTTACATTAGTCCCTTTATATACAACATTTGACGGACATACTTACTATAAAGAGCAGTTCGAGATCAGCTATGATGAATTTTATAAAAAAATGACAGAAGAGAATGCTTTTCCAAAGTCTTCTCTTCCATCTATACAGGATTATGTTGATGCTTTCATGCCATCAGTTGAGGCTGGTATTCCTATAATATGCTGCTGTATTACAACATTTTTCTCAGGCTCTTATAACTCTGCCTGCTCGGCAAAAGATATGATTCTTGAGGATCATCCTGATGCTAAGATTACCGTTATCAATTCTTTACAGAACTCTGCATCTATGTCTCTTTTTGTTTATGAAGCCATGTGCATGAGAGATGCTGGTTATTCTTATGAGGAGACTGTTAAAAAGCTTGAGGCATTAAGACCTTACGGAAGAATCATATTCACAACAGAATCGCTTGATTATCTTACTAAAGGCGGTCGTCTTGTCAGAACAGCGGCTATGATAACAAGCAAGTTGAGTTTACGTCCTATCATCATCATGAAGGGCGGAGAAATCAGTGTTGGTGGATTCTTTAGGACAAGAAAGAAAGCCAAAGCTAAAGTTATTGAATTTTTATGCAAGCATTTCGAAGAACCTGGCATAGATATCAACGACTATGATATCACCGTTGGCTACTGTACCAACAATGACGAGGCAGAAGAATTCCGTAAAGAAGTGGAAGAAGCCATAAAGACTAAACTGCTTGAATCAGGTGTGGAATTCAAGACACGTATTGGTGTTGTAACGGCATGCCACACAGGTCCTACAGCTATTGGTGCAGCACTTATGCCTAAGTTTGACCATATTTAATTCAAATGATGTTACTGTAACTTATCGCATATTAAAAACAGCCAAAAAACTGCTTAAATAACAGAGGATATTTTAAATAGCATAGAATATATAGTGGATATACAAGATGGGGCTTGAGTGCACTGCACTCAAGCCCCTTGTGTATTCCCTATTGAAATGTAATGTGATCCTATTTATAAACAACAAACTTAACCAAACCACAATTTATAATGCCTTAATTCTATCAAGTGCCTTAACTGTATTCTCATATGAACCAAATGCAGTCAGTCTGAAGTATCCCTCACCACTTGGCCCAAATCCTGAACCAGGAGTACCCACTACATTAGCTTTTTCAAGAAGGTAATCAAAGAATTCCCATGAAGTCATCTTATCAGGAGTCTTTAACCAGATATATGGTGCATTGACACCACCTGATACTGTATAGCCAGCTGACTTTAAGCCTTCAAGTATAGTCTTTGCATTGTTCATATAATATGCTATCTGCTCTCCTGTCTGTTTCTGTCCTTCTTCTGTGTATACAGCTTCACCTGCTCTCTGGATGATATATGGTGCACCATTAAACTTAGTACCATGTCTTCTTGCCCAAAGGCTATGAAGCATAACATCACCACTCTTAAGATCCTTAGGTATTACTGTGAATCCAAGTCTTGTACCCGTAAAACCTGCATTCTTAGAGAAAGAACGAAGCTCAATAGCACATGTTCTTGCTCCTTCACATTCATATATAGTATGTGGCACATTATCTTCTGATATATATGCTTCATAAGCTGCATCATATATAATAACTGCACCAACCTTGTTAGCATAGTCTACCCACTTCTGAAGTTCATCCTTTGTTATAGTTGAACCTGTAGGATTGTTAGGGAAGCAAAGATATATGATATCCGGAGTTTCCTTTGGAAGCTCTGGTGCAAAATTAGTTTCTGCTGTACAAGGCATATATATAACATTGCTCCACTTCTGCTGTTCTGGTATATAATCGCCTGTTCTGCCTGCCATGGCATTAGTATCTACATATACAGGATATACAGGATCACACACTGCAATCTTATTGTCAACTGAGAAGATGTCTCCGATATTGCCTGAATCTGATTTAGCTCCGTCACTTATAAATATTTCATCAGATGATATATCTGCACCTCTCTTTTTATAGTCATGCTCTACAATAGCACTTCTTAAAAACTCATAACCAAGATCTGGTGCATATCCATGAAATGTTTCTGCATGCCCCATCTCGTCCACTGATTTATGTAATGCATCTATAACTGCTGGTGCAAGTGGAAGTGTAACATCTCCTATACCAAGCCTTATGATTTCTTTGTCTGGATTAGCTGCACTATATGCGTTAACCTTTTTAGCAATAGTAGAAAACAGATAACTTCCTGGAAGCTTTAAATAATTTTCATTAATCTTAAACATTCTTCTCTCTCCTTATCCAAGTAACTTTTGATATTTGATGTATCAGTATTGCTACATTACTTTGCAATCCACTCAATCCATACATCATATTATATCCACATAGATATCGTATGTAAAATATCCGTTGCTATTATACAACACAGTTTACATAACAACAATAAAAACAAGCACAAACCTAACAATAATAACTATTATTGTCAGATTTGTGCTATGTTCCAAGGTAAAATCTTAATAATCTTTCATATTCTTCATTAATTGCAAGCACAAGGTCATTGTCACCATTCATATTATCCGGATGATATATCTTTAGTAATGCCTTGTATCGCTTCTTAACTGATTCTGTATCATTTACCCCACGGAAAAATATTTTGACATTTTCCGCATTAGACATACTTCTTCTTGCCTCACGATAAACCTTGTCACGATACATAAGCTTTTCCCTGTTAAACTTTTCTTTATCAAGTGCAAGCTGTCTTGTCTCGCGCTCAAGTATCTCCCACTTCTGGTCAAAAAAAATCTTCTGGTTTTCAAGCTGTTTTTGCAGCAGCTGGTTCTTTTTCTGCTGTCTATGAAGCATTCCCTTCTGGATGTCTATAAGTTCCCTGTCAGCTTCAAGCTCCTGTTTAAGTTCGTTCAATCTTACATTTTCTTTAAACAGATACTTCTTCTGCTGTTTTCCCTCCAGCATTCCGAATTCCTTTTCATCCATAAGCAACCCCATTATTCATAATCACTTAGCACTATGAAACCAGAACACTTTAACCGGCTCACATCCTTCTTTAGTTCTTATAGTATGGGCAACACCAGCTAACGCCACAAAAGAATCACCTTTCTTTATTGGAAATACAAGATCATCAAGTTTTGCATATCCTTCTCCCTCAAGAACATAAAAGCCTTCCTGGTCTTCATGTACACCAGGTCTGTCTGAAAACTGTGTTGATGCATATATAGTTGTTCCTGATGCGCAGCCATTAGTACACCCATTCTTTTCTGTAAGAAACCTGTGTGTTCTGCTGTCTGCTCCCTGTGTCTGTATAACCTCTTCCATTGTAATATATGGTTTCATAATAATCCTCCATTCTTGCGTGTGAAAAATCTTATTTTTCACACTAATCCTCCATTCTTAAAATCCGATATTAATCTGATTTTCAACACAACATTTTATGTAAGCAAAAGAGGACCAATATTATATATTGATCCCCCATTGAATATAAACATTTCTATATTACTTATTGTTCTTCTTATAAGTTAACATTTCTGTATAAGCAAGCAGGAATGGACCAACGCCCTTTGCATCATCTTCAACTATAGGCTCTGACATATAATAATCATATGTTCCTGATCTATTATTCTTACCACCAAAACCTGCAACAAGACAGATACCTCCAAGTGACATCTTACCATCATCAGTCTTTAAATACTTAGCACATATACCATCAATAGCCTTTTCAGCATACTCTCTATAGCTTTCTGGAAGATATCCTAACCTTACACCCTTAAGAAGTGAATATGCCATAATAGAGCTTCCACTTGTTTCAAGATAGTTATTCTTCATACCACCATAGTTAACTATCTGGTACCACATACCGCTCTCATCCTGGTACTTAAGCATAGAATTAATAAGATCAACAAAAGCATCTTCAAGCATCTTACATTCTGCATCATACTTGTGGTCAGAATTATCAACCTTATCAAGCGTATCAAGAAGAGCCATGGCATACCAGCCAATTGCCCTTAACCAGCACTGCTGTGATAAACCTGTTACTTTATCACACCAGAATATTTCCCTGCTCACATCTATAGCATGATAATATAATCCGTTAAGTGGATTCTTCATGTTTTCAATAACATACTTAAACTGTGCAAATATATCCGAATAATTCTTTCTGTTATTAAACCTAGTCTCATATTCAAGATAAAATGGCTGTCCCATATACAAACCATCAAGCCATACCTGGTTAGGATATATATCCTTATGCCAGAAAGATCTTGCCTCGTTGTTACATCTTGGCATAATCTTTATCTGTGAATATACAAGATCAATAGCTTTTCTATACTTTTCTTTTCCTGTAAGATCATACAGTTCAAATAATGTCTTTCCTGCATTGACGTTATCAATGTTCTTCTCACCAATATTATATCCTTCTATAGTTCCATCCTCATGGACTCTGTAATCGATAAAGTCATCTGCAAACTTAAGATACTTCTCCTCCTTTGTTACATCATACATCTGAAGCACAGCTTTTATCATGACACCATCAATATAATTCCAGTTAGACTTAACTCCCTGTCTTATCTTTTCTATGTTCCACATAGGTGCATCAGGTGTGCTTTTTTCAAGCAATTCATCAATGTATTTTACAATAATATCCATTATCTTTCTCCTTATACATTTAATTTAGTTACAATTGTACCAACTTTTCGTAAATTTTGCAACATAATTTGTCATAAAATACCAAATAAGTACAGTTTTTTCACACTCAATCACTTAATTTTCACTGAATATTTATAAACAGATTTAATAATCAGTGATAATATCCTGCGGTGTAACTGTATTATAATACAAACAGCTGTCGAAACATGTCAAATAAAATGCCAGATAACATAAACTTATATTATTTTATGATTCCAACTACTTTATTAAGCTGGGAATCCATAGTATATTCAAGCGTTATTTCCATACCTTCTGAATATTTTATAATATCCACATATTTTGAAACATCCACATCATATATGCTGTCACTTTGACTTAGCATAATATACATATGTGTATTTCCATCAATAACAACCGGCATTATTTTTGATATTATATCTTTTACTTTTTTTGTTTCTTTTACCTCTGGCTGCTTCTCCTCTACTATTCCATTATCTTTAAGAAGTTTAATATAATTAGATTCACACTGCAGAACCGAATCACCTATAGCAACATTCTGATACTTTTCTATGTTAAGCATGGCATATGACTTAACAAGACCTGCACCATCTTTTAGTGCCATAAAATATGTTGGCTGTCCGCTTATGTTGATAATAAGAGGAAATGTAGCCGTATATCCAAGATTCTGCACCCTTCCCTTAGCTGAATCCATAGCTGAATATTCTTCGGCACCTGATACCTCATAATATCTTGTTTCCATAGTACGCTGGTTCATAAGAACAAATCCAACATTAGAATTATCCTGACCAACTGATGTTATGCCTGTATATACCCATACATCATCCTCAAGTGCAATATAATTATATCCATCTGTTGTCTTAAGGCAATCCTTCTGGCTTAAGACACTATTTATAAATCCATGCTTAAGGCTTCCGTTATAATCATACAGGTTAATAAGAAGCTCTGCTGAATATACCTTATCCACCCATGTTGGCACCTCATCAACTGAATAATCTGTCATTTCACCTGTAACAGCATTGCATAAAACAACTCTTCCTACTGTCTGTCCACCAAACAATCCGATATTATACTTCTTAACAGGGCATACCCAGTAAGGTGTTCCATTATCATCTATTTCAAAATTAATATCATCGAAAATATATGTTGGATATGCAAATCTTAAATGTCTGTATATATATCTTGAAAAGTGATCAGACTTTGAATATTTTATTCCTTCTGTCAGTCTTACACATTCTGCCTCCTGCGTAGTCATATCTATTCTTATATAAGCAGGAATTCCATTCTTATGATTCGTAAACCACTTTATAAGATTGCCATATCTTAGTGGTGTCACCCTGACAGGTTTTTCTTTATAGTTAATCTGTGAATACATATCATCAACTTCATACTGCGATACCATATCCACCATAGTACCCATAACTCTAGTTCCTATAATAGAGGCTGAATCTTTATCAAGCAGTGGAATTTTGTCATATGATACCTCTTTAATATCATCAGTAAAATTCCTTGTTTCCACCTTAAGAAGCTGCTGATACTTAGATGCATTGATGACAGGTGATGAAAGAATATTTCCAGCAACATATAAAACAACAAGAATAACTGTACACACAAATGCAGTTTTAAAAAGAACAGAACCCGCCTGTGTCTTAAAATCACTAAAGAACTCCTTTGCAGAAATATTTCCTCTATACCTTCCGCCTCCGGCTGCTTTTCTATGATTCATAAGCCATACTTCAACAGTTACTATAAGCATCACAAATATTATAAACTTCCAGAAGCCTGGCGAATGTATATTTATCGCAGGAAGCTCAATATAATAGTATAATGCTGCTATTGCTGCTACAACGACAAATGCCACAGCCTTAAGCCCTTTTAATCCTTTTTTCAAAACTAATCTCCTTCCAATCTTAATAATACCGGCTTGCACCTTGCAAAAATCTTTATTAATTCTTACATTTTATATACTGCCATATATTCTTTGTATTGTCAAACTATCGACAACCTTATCATGCTAAAGTAAGACACCCCAGCATTTTAAACTTGACAACTTTAATGATGTATATAAAATATAAGTTAATATTGCAGATGTGCAGAAACGCCCATCTTTTTATATATAATGGAGGATTGTATGAAAACAGGAATTGTATTTGAAGGTGGTGCATTCAGAACCATATTCTCTTGTGGTGTTATGGATGCCCTTGTTGAAAATAATATTATGCCAGACTATATGATAGGTGTCTCAGCCGGTGCCGCTTATGGTGTATCTATGGCTTCAAGACAGCCAGGACGTAATCTTAATGTACTTATGAAGTACAGAAATGACAAACGCTATCTTGGCATTGAGAACATGTTTGATAAAAACAACAGGTCTGTATACGGACTTGAATTTTCCTATGAAACAATACCTAACGAGCTTAATCTTTTTGATTATGATTCGTTCATGGCTTATAAGGGAGATTTCTACTGTGTAGTAACCAATATACTTACTGGACAACCTGAATATATGAAATATACAGGCAAAGACCATACAAACACTGTATTAAAGGCTACATGTGCCCTTCCTATGCTTTTTCCTCCTATTGTGATTGATGATATTCCATATATGGATGGAGGTCTGACAGATTCTATTCCTTTTAAGAGAGCGTTTAATGACGGTTGTGATAAAGTTCTTGTTATTCTCACGCGCGAAGCTGGTTACAGTAAACACACATCAGGTTCAACAAAGGCAATAGCAAAGTCATATGAGAAAACTTACCCTAAGCTTTCAGATGCCCTGCTTTCCCGTGCAGAAAGATATAACGCATGCCTTCACGAATTAGAGGAATATGAAAAAAATGGCGATGTTATGATAATACGTCCTACTGTAAGCAAAGGCTTCTCACGATTAGAAAAAGACAAAAACAAGATTTTGTCTATGTATAATGACGGCTATAACCAGTGTTATGAAAAGCTGGGGGACATAAGAAGTTTTTTCCATATTAAATAATTCATTTCACCTGATAATTACCATATACGAAGTCTTTCACTATTCCGACAGCTTCTCTTACCATATAATTTACAAAAAGCACTTCATCACTTGGAGCTGGAATACCGCATATATTGTTAAGTCCTTTTCCTCGTGCCAGAAGCTTTGCACGGAATATGTGAAAATCATTCGTAACTATACCAACCTTTGCATTATAATCGTCTATATGCCTGACAGAATAAAGCATATTTTCATTGGTATCTGTTGATTTATCTTCCATAACTATGCGTTCTGATGATATTCCCCTGTTGCACAGATATTCATACATGGCAAGGGCTTCTGTTTTATTCTCACCTTTTCCCTGTCCGCCAGATACGATAATTCTTGTATCCTGGTTGCTGCATGCATAATCATATGCTGCATCAAGTCTGTTTTTTAATGACTTTGTTATTCTGTCTCCTCTTATCTGACATCCAAGTACTATTATATAATCGCAGTTATCCTCTGGCTTCTTCTTCATGCAAAATGTTATACACATCTCTAATGTTATAAATAGTGCTGTGCCAAAACATATAATAACAAGTGATATATATTTAACCATGCGTGGAAGAGTATATATATGTCTGTCTTCTAGCAGCCCCAATATATACAATATACAAAAAGCTGCTGTACCCACCAGCCATATCCATATAAAAGATGACTTAACACCTGCGTACGCTGCGCAGCGTATATAATATGCAAAGCATACAATTGCAAATATAATACATAATATTCTCATACTCTTTTTCATTTCCCTGTTTCCTGCTTATCTTATGATACTTATTTAATCTGTCATTTCAAGAGCCCATACCGGATAACCTATAGTACCTGAATAGCTGTAGCCACACCCCATCTTTTTTACCTTCGGGTTAAGCAGCAGCTCCCTATGGCCTTTATCTGACTCCTCCCATGCTTTAACAACAAGCTCTGGTGTTCTTTGTCCTCCTGCAAGATTCTCACCTCTGAATCCTGTCACACAGCCATAATAATCCAATGCTGTGAAGGCACTTCTGCCATCTGGTCTTATATGACTAAAATACGCAGAATAATCTATCTCTACAGCTCTCATACATGCCGCCTTACACAAATCATTATCAAGAACTATAGCAGCTATGTTATTGTCTGCGCGGAAGCGGTTAACACATTGAAGAATTTCATTCCATAGGTCGGCATAGCTGACAGAATTATACTCTGCTTCTTCCTTTAATATATCATCTGTTGCACTATAAGTTGAACGGTCTATCACAACACTGCTGGCATGTGCAACTTCTTTCCTGCTGTCATCACTATATATTTCATATGTATATTCTGTGATATTCTTACGTGTGGCACCATATTTAATTTTTTCATATGAATTGACCACTTTTCTTACCTCTGTCCTGACTAAATAAGCTTTTGTAGCATTATTATCTACACCAGAAGCACTCTGACTGATTTCACTTGTTCTGGTTGTGGCAGCAGCTTTTGAAGACATACTGCTTTCAATGCTTTTATGTGTATTGTTATATTCATTACCATCCATATGTTCTGGCGCCGTATATTCTGTTGCTGTTTGTCCACCTGCGGATTGCTGTGATTCATTTTCATTATGTGTGCTATCCCCTTCATAATCATATGATTCAGAAGCTGTCTCCATAATCATATCGTTATTTTCTGTTTCATGTGACTGTTCTGTATTATATATACCAGCATCTTCGATATCATTATATTTTCCTTTACTCCCCGCAGCATGACACGCACTTATCACTATAGCTGACATAAGCCCTAATATAACAGCCCCATACCTGCCTCTGTACTTATTCATAATGATCTCCATTCTTGCGTGTGAAAAATCTTATTTTTCACACTATTCACCCAATTCCCTAATGTATCATCAATATTAATCTGTAAGTTACTACTATATATATAATACCATATTTAAACCTCAATTAAAATACTGATAAAAATATTCTATACAATAAATATTCCATAAAATATATCAAAAAATCTTTATAATATGACAATCACTACAAATTATTATATTGCAAATATACCAGCATATAACTATAATTAAAAAAAACGAAACAGGAGGCTATGTATGTTTAAATACAATAAAGATGTAATTCCAACTGATTGTGAACCAGGAGTTACCAGAAAAATACTTTGCTATTCAGATGACCTTATGATGTGTGAAATTTCTTTTAAAAAGGGATCAAAAGGGAATTTCCATAAGCATGAGCACCTTCAGATAACATATATTGCTAAAGGCAGCTTTGAATTTACGATTGGTGGCGAAACTAAAATTGTCAATCAGGGAGATAGTGTATATATGCCATCTAATGTAGAACATGGCGTTACTGCCCTTGAAGATGGTATACTTGTTGATGTATTCAACCCAATGAGAAAAGATTTCCTTAAATAAACACCGGGGGGCACAAACCCAATGGCATTAAGTTAAGAAAATCTCGCATCACCCATAGTGTGGTGTGGGATTT